>SDBV01001506.1_pt1 | contig 35162 bp, 40 predicted proteins | sample 2277081 | NCBI WGS metagenome assembly SDBV01 (sample SAMN10402039, study PRJNA504765) | marine sediment metagenome | isolation source: marine sediment core GS10_PC15, 223 cmbsf | place: Arctic Ocean: Southern Knipovich Ridge | collected 2010 | reverse complement strand
TAGGAGAAAATGAATGAGAAATCAATATTTAAAACCGGTACAAGTATCGTTCTAATCGGTTCTGTAATATTACTCATAGCATTTCCTATGTTAGAGCCTGATACTTAAGAAGAACACGAACTAGCTACAGAGTTATTGGGTGCAGGTGGTTTTCTTATTGTTTTTATTGGTTTAGCAAATGTTCTTATTAGCATTTTTAATATTGATAAAAAGTCTTTTCATAATATAGTAAATCGGATAACCTCATCCTTATTTTTTATTGCAGTAGCCACTTGTTTAACCGCTATATTTTTAATCCTTAAACAACTAGTAGGATTTTAAAAAAAATGAAAAAAGATTCAAGTAAAAAAAAATCAAAAGCTGGAAAGGTATATTTTGGAGAAGTAACTTTTCCTAATGGAAAGAAAAAAGTCTATACTGGACAAACTAAACGTTCTGTTTATACTAGGGTTGGAGAACACATAAAAAACCAGAAAAAGAAAAAAGGTTATACTGGTAAGGCAGTTCGTTTAAAATTGTTAGGAAGCATATTTTCAAATAATAGATTTAAAGCTGAAAAGAGTTGTAAGAAACTTTCAAGTTCTTCAAAAAAAAGATTGGCTCGATTTGGGGCAAGGAAATACAAAAAAAAGAAAAATAAATAAATTATTCTTCTAATTTTTTCTTTAATTCCTTGTATTCTCTCCAGTTTCCTAAATCTTTTAAGTCTTTAGAGATCTCTTCTAAATCTAAAGAATCGTCAGGATTTTTTAGTGTTATTATAAGTCTTACATGTTTTATCCCATATCTACCTGTATCTTTTGGTTCTTCAGGTAAAAATCTTATTTTTAGTTTCTTAGTTTCTATTTCTTCTTCAAATATATTTTCATTAGGCATTTTGTGTTTCCTCCTGCTAAGCCAGAAGGCTTAGCTATTTATTTTCTATAGTAAATCTGGTATTTCTTTTATTACAATTTCTTTTAATTCTTCTATCATCTTTATAAAAACTTCAGTTAGACGTGTTTGGTTAACCTTTCCAGTATATCTATCTCTTTTTATTAATCCAGCTTCTTCTAATTCATTTATTCTTCTATTCATAGGCATTTTACTTAAATCAAATTTTTCTTGTAATTCTTTAAGATTTGAAGGTAATAATTTCAAAATCTCAAAATTTTTTTTATCACAACCTACTTTAAAAAGATTTAAAGTAACCTTCTCGGTTATAGTTTCTACTAATTGCTTCCCATATTTTTCATTTTTCATAGTCTCACCCTCTAGGTTTTAAGATAAATAAAGGGGTGGGTAATAACCCATATTCCCCCTTTATCATATCTATGCAGTTTTCTACGAGGTCTAAACAAGAGCGTGAGGGCACTCTGGCCCTCTTAGCTTTGGTTAATTGCTCAAGGTAAACATGAACCAACCTGTATTTTGGGTCAGCTTTAAGTTCGTTTATTACCTTGCTAGCAATTTCCTTAGCTAATGCTCTTGTCGCTGTATTTGACATTTGTTTCACCTCTGTAGATTCTACAGGAATTAAGAAGAAGTTAATCTTTTTAAACCTTTCTATATTAATAGGAGTTTTAAAGTTTTAACATAAAATATATAACAAAGATATAATTAATAATTGATAATTAATGTTAAAAAGAGGTTCGTTTATTACTTTGTTAGCAATATTCTTATAGCTATAAATCTATTTTTAATTTATACACAAAGCCTGTTGAACTACTAAACTTAACAGAATGTAGAATTTGATATTGTATAATGAAATGCATCTTCATCAAAGTAGGTAGAGGGGTATTTTTCATTTTGAGAATCATATTTTATTTTAAAGGTGGATTCTTCACAATATATTTCATTTTCAAATATGGATCCATAGTTTATTTTTATGTTCAAATGTGGTTCATTTTTTATCATATTTATATATCCAGAAATATGTATATTTATAGTGGACTTTTTTCCAGGATTAATTTTACCCGCTTCGAAAGATTTTTTAAAATTATGTTGAGGTATTGACATTTCTAATTTTGGTTCTTTTGCAGGTGTTTTTCCATCATTTTGAATAATTATTTGAAGAATAAGGACGTCTTCTGTATGCGATTTAACCTTCAGTGAAGGGGTACTTAGATAAGGTCTATTTGATATGGATAAATCATCTCTCATGATATTTTTCATTTGTTGAGTTTCCCAAGCGTAATATCCAGTTATACATATTAATACCGCCATAAGAAGACATTCAATAAATTTGGTTTTCATATAACTTGTTGTGAAAGAAGAAATCTTTATAATTTTTATGCAAAAATAATTAATGTGAGAAACATCTAATTAAAATGAGAAAGGGGTTATTTTTTGAATTAATGTTCAAACACAGCTACAGTCAATCATTCCAGATCTGAAGATTTGCGATTCAACCTTAAAAAATGTTTATTCAAAAGCCTTACAATATGAGAATTACAGACTATTTTCCAATCTGAAAGGGCTGGGTAAACGCAAAAAGAAAGGATACAAAGTAGGAAGATTAAGATTCAAGGGCAAGAACTGGTTCAAAACTTTTACCTACAATCAGTCTGGGTTCGAACTTATTATTACAGAAAAGAGATGTCAAGTTCTACATCTGTCAAAAATTGGAGATATTCCTATTCGTTGCCATAGAAGTATTATTGGGAATATTAAGCAGGTTACAGTCAAGAAAGAAGCTTCTGGAAAATGGTTTGCTTCTGTTTGTGAGGAAAGAAAGGTAACAATACCAAAACAAGAAATAAGTAAGGTAGTGGGTATTGATGTGGGGCTAACTGATGTTATTTATGATTCTGAGGGTAATAATATACCAAATCCAAGACACTTGAAGAAGAAAGCAGATAAACTTTCACAAACACAACGACAATTATCCAAAAAGAAAAAAGGTAGTAATAACAGAAATAAGGCAAGAATAAACTTAGCAAGACAATATGAGAAGCTGACTAATTCAAGAGATGATTTTTTGCATAAACAAAGTAGGTATTATGTAGACAATTATGATGCTATTGCTATGGAAGATATGGTAATAACAAATATGGTGCACAATAATTTAGCAAAACACATTTTAGATTCTTGTTGGGGGAGATTTAGGCAGTTTGTATCTTACAAAGCCGAGAACGCTGGTAAGTTATATGTGCCTGTTGATTATAGAGGAACAACCCAAAGATGTAGCCAATGCGGTGAGAAAGTAAAAAAAGAACTAAAAGATAGGATGCACATTTGTCCTTATTGTGGCTTTATAGCTCCAAGAGACTACAATTCAGCATTGGAAATAAAAAGGTTATGCTTACAGAAAATAGGGCAGGAATTGCCCGAATCAACGCTTGTGGAGATGAAACCTCTACTCACTTGTGGGCAAGTTTCGTCTGAGAAGCAAGAAGCCCCTTGCGAAAGCTGGGGGTAGTTCACTAAAAGACAATGAATGTAACAGTCATAATCCCCACCCTAAACGAAGAGAAAAACATAGCCAAACTAATTGGGCTAATAGAATATTTTTATCCTAAGATTAATGTAATTGTTTCTGATGATGGTTCTACTGATAAAACCCAAGAGATTATAAGAAAACTTAATTCAAGGAATCCCAAGATAATTCTCCTCGACAGATCAAAAGAGAAAATTCATGGTCTTACTGCCAGCGTCATCGACGGAGCAAAAATCACACAAACTGAATATATTGTTGTAATGGATGGAGATTTGCAGCATCCACCTGAAAGGATAGAGGAAATAATAGAGGAATTAAAAACTTTTGATGTAGTTGTTGGTACACGCATAGGCGGATTTTTCCCTAAAATGACAGTTTCTAAAATTCCAAAATCTCTTTTTAGGTTTGGTATGTCAAGGATAGCCATAATGCTAGCTCAATTCAGATTGCTTTTTAATGGAATCAACTGCACTGACCCAATGTCTGGTTTTTTTGGGGTTAAAACAAGCATAATTAACAGCATAGATAAAAATAATTTTGAGCTAGAGGGATACAAGGTGTTGTTTGATCTAATGAAACAATTACCCTCTGAAACTAAATTGGGGAAAGTTCATTTTATATTTGGATCAAGGAAGGGTGGAGAGACAAAAATAAATAGCAAACACATAAGAATATTTTTCAAATCCTTGTTTAAATAAAACACTCCCATACCCTAAAGGGTAGGTATCTTAAAGAAAATGGAAAAGAAAAACAAGAAAGAATGGAAGAAACAGAAATGTAGATATTGTGGAAAAGAAGTAAGCAAATCGTTAAGTGGGGGATATTATGTTTGTAACTGTGAAAATGCTCAAAAAGAATGGTCAATAAGTATGAGGATTCAATGTTTACAAAAAGAATTAGAAATTAGGAAGAAAGAATTAAGTGAATTACAAAAAGGAGGTCGCAATTCCTCCCACGCTTAAAAGCATGGATATCATTGCGAGAGATTTATGAAAATACAATTTATTAATGCACTTTTAGGAGGAGATTTTTCAGCTTTAGATATATCTCTAACTAATCTGGCAACCTATATAGATGAAAGAACAAAGCATTCTGCTTCTATACTTGATTTTACTTTCCATACAAAACATTGGAAAAAACATCTGCACAGAAACATAAAAAAAGAGAAACCGGATATGATAGGTATGTCTGGAAATACTATGTATATGCAGTATATTAAAAAGATAGCAAATGAAATTAAAGAACACTATGATATTCCAATTATTCTTGGAGGCTATCATCCCTCTATAAAGCCTACTGAAACATTAAATATTAAGACAATAAATGCTATTTGTATTGGGGATGGTGAATTTGCACTAGCAAAGTATATGGACAAATATGAATATGGTATAAGTGCTGAAGGAATAACTGGAATTTGGGCAAAAGAAAAAGGAAAAATAATAAAAAACAAAATTGGCTGTTTTAATAAAAATATTGATGATTTACCAATTCCTAATTGGGATTATTGGAAAGATCTTGACAAATATTTTTATTATTTGGGTATGCTGTATATTATTGGAAATAGGGGATGTCCTTATCATTGCACATATTGCGATGCTCATGGAATATCCAAGGCTGTTGCTGGATCCTACTATAGAATTAGAGATCCAATAGACTATGCAAGAGAAATAGCATACCAATGGGAAAAATATAAAAATAGGGGAGTTAGGTTAGCACAACTTTTTGACCAGGTATTTACTATGGATAAAAAGTGGTTAAAGAAATTTTGTGATGAATATAGAAGATTAGGCATAGCAGATGAATTCAAATATAGCACATTCGCAAGAATAGACCACCTTGATAAAGAAAAAATGGAAATGCTTGGAAAATCTGGTTGTGCACTTTTAAGAGTTGGTGTTGAGGCAGGAGATAAATATGTTAGAAATAAAATATACGGAAGAAACATAGACAACCAGCAAATAAAAAAAATATTTAAATTAGGAGAAGAAAACAACATTGGTTTTACAGCTTTCAACATTATTGGTGGACCAGGGGAAACAAGAGAAACCATAAATAAAACAATAAAGTTGGCTGTTGAATTAGATTCTCCAAAGATAAGATTTGCTTTCTTTATATTCAAACCATTTACAGAAGCAAGTACAAGGCAAATAAGCGAATATGGCGGCTATGTTGATGAGAAAAGATGGCAGAAAGCTGATAATATAACCTTTGATGCCGTAGTTCATTTAAAAGATCTGACTCCAAAACAAGTAGAACGGCTACAAAGAAAGGCTTATTTTTTAACATTCGGAAGACGCCTGATAAGGATGATTAAAAATCAAAATTTAAAATATTTTACCAGGCTAGGTACTTATATGGTAAGGGGAATAAAAGATGGTTTAGATCCACACTATTTATTACCTTATTACCACATATATGCCTATGATAACATAAACAAATAATTTTTTATTTGTGTTTCATCAATCCAAGGGTCCAAGTGAAACCTAAATTACCATACTTGCAATATCCATAAAAAATATCACAAGAAAAATGAAAGAGTATCCCTAATAAGATTGGAAAACTTTTAAACCATACAACCAAAAAAACCATTATAGAAATAAATAGAAAATTATGAAAATACATTTGTCTGGCATTCTTGTGTCTTGTATAATAATATAACTTATATGCCTTGGAAATTTTTCCACTTAAAACTAATTTTTTTGTTTCCATAGCCAATGGATTCTTGGCAAATAGAATCAAAAGTCCGTGGTCTAAAATATCAACAATCAATGTCAAAGACAATGCAACAAACAAAATTTTTAAGTCTAATGGAAAAAATATGTCTAATATAAGAAAAAGAATAGTAGTAAGCAATAAATGATGTGTAGGTTTCATACAAATCTCCTGATTTTAATCAGCATTTTTTTCCATCCTTTAATAGAAAGAATGTGTTTTAAAACATATCCCCATCTATAGGGATGTAAATAAAATAATATCAAAGCTTTTTTCTGGTAATATTTAAGTTTTTTATAAGGCAACTTTGGATCTTGAAAAGCTCTTTTAGAATAATAATTAAAATCACTAAAGTCTTCGCTTAGTTCATACCCTTCTTTTTTTATCACATTATATAAATCTGTACAAGGTAAGGGTGAGGTTATAGAAAAACTTGCTTCATCGCATTTTAAAGAATATGCAAATTTAATTGTCTTATTTATTTCTTCTTTTGTTTCTGTTGGAGCACCAAGCATAAAGAAGCATAAAGTGTGAATTCCAATTTTTCTTGCAGAGTTTATCACTTCTTTAACTTTTTCAAGGTTTATACCCTTCTTGTAAATTTCATTAAGAATTCCTGGTGAACCACTCTCTACACCAATATGCAATCCTCTTAGTCCTACGGAGTACATCACTTTCATTAATTCTTTGTCTATTGTGTCAACCCTTGTGTTGCACGACCATAACAAGTTTAGATTTTCTTTTTCTAAAAGATTGCAAAATTCCCTTACCCATTTTTTGTCGGCTGTTAATGTATCGTCATGGAAAAAAATGGCATCAACCTTATAATCCTTCTTGATTTGTTTAATCTCTTCTACAAGGTTTTCTGGACTTCTTTTTTTCAATTTTGCTCCAAAGATAGAATTCAGAGTTGGCTGACAGAATGTGCAATGATAAGGACAACCCCTTGATGCAACAATGTTTGTACCTTTTAAATTTGGATTCACACTATCCATATAATGCCAGTCTTTTATGTAATTATCCATATCTATGATATCTCTTGATGGAAACTCTATTTTATCCATATCTTTGATTGGTTCTTTTGGTGGGTTTTTAATAATTTTATTATTTTCTTTATACCAAATTCCATTAACTTTTTCTAGGTTGTTTAAATTTTTTATAATATCTATGATTATTTCTTCCCCCTCCCCCCTTGCAACAACATCAACATACTCTATTATGGTTTCTGGTAAGATTGTTGGATGTGGACCACCTGCAATTGTAAAAATATCTAATTTTTTGGCTATTTTAATAACTTTAATAGCGTCATTAAACATTATAGTATCTACATATATACCAATTATATCTGGTTTTTGTTGTTTTAGGTAGGATTCAACATATTCAAATGACGGGTTAAAAGTTGTATCTAATATGGATGTTTCTATTTTGTTCTTCTTCAAAGCAGATGCTATGTATGCTAGACCCAATGGTGGATCACCAGATTTATATTCAAACCTTGGAAATATTAAACATATTTTCATTTTTTAATAAGCTCTATTAGGTGTTCTTTAAAATTAGGATAGTCTTTGAAATATATATTTGCTAACTCTATGCTTTTATCTTTTAGTTTTTTGCTATTAGTATACCTACTCTTAATTACAATAACCTCTGAGGCATCGTCAATCCATATTTTCTCCTTTTCTAAATTCAGAAAAGATGCCATATCTGGTAGTCTATTGGCAAAGTCATCTTCAAAAAAATAGAAAAAATTATTTGGATATCTTTTTTTCCTTGAAATGAAAAAAAGAAATTCTTTGAAAATTGCTTCTATGCATTCTTCAATATTGGTAATTGGTGTTGTAAATCTGTTTGTGAGGTGTAGTCTTATATTTGATTTAGCACAATCTAATGGATTTCTTATAGGTAAAACAAATCTTAATTTTTTATTCTTTTGTATAATTTGATCAATATTGGTGTCCTTTTTCCTAATTAGGTTGGTTACTCTGAGAGATTCTTTCCAAAATACACAATTAATTTCTTTTTTTAGGTCACTAGGATACCTAAAATAATATTTTTTTCTCATATTCTTGTAATTAACAAAGGCGGGTGAGTGAAATGTTCCGCCACCATAGTCTCCCCTTCTGCCGTATAATGAAGCATAAACTGCAAATTTTAAAAAATTATTAAACTTTTTGTTGGAATAATTCTCAAAAAAATTTATTCTTCTACTATTAAAAACTCTTGAGCCGGCGTGCTCCAAAACTTGGCAATTAGGATGCAAACTAAAAACAGCTGCTGTTAATGTGGTTAAATTTCTATATGGTCCCAATATAATTGCAACCGTCTTGATATCCTTTATTTTTTTTGAAAAGAAAATTGGGAAAAAGGTATCGGTAATTCTTCTTATTGTGTGCCAATGTATTCTGTATATGATAGCTTTTGTAATAACTTTTAATATCTTAAACATTTTGTATATGAGTACTCCTTGGGGTTGATTCTCCCACAAATCACTCAATGTAACTTTAATCTTCTTAATTTCTATCCTATCCATTTTCTCCCTTCACAATCATTTTTTTAACCTAAACAAGGCAATCAAGGAAAGTATAAACCCAAAGAACATGCTGAATATTGCGCTTAATGCCGCCCCTAGCAATCCAAACTTAGGAATTAAAATCAGCAATAATACAATATTAACCAAGGGGGTAAGAGTCTTTATAACAAATAATTCTTTTTGTCTCTTTTGGGCTGTTAAAATACCTGTAGTTATAAATATAAATGGTAAAGCAAAAATCATAGACAAAAATAACAATCTAGCACAAAATATTGAACTCTCATATTCTGCACCATAAAATAGAGTAATTAAATAAGGAACCAATAATAAACCAATTAAAGAAGATAAGATGACCAATGAAAACAATAGCCAGAACTTGCTCTTAATTTTTTTATATAAAGCTTTCTTGTCCAGAACGGAAAAATCTGGAAACACCAAGGGGATTCCAATAATTTTTAATAAATTTTTTAATTGCGTGGGAAATATTTTTGCTATAGCATAGATTGCCAGCCCCTTAAATCCCAAAAAGTAAGTTATAAGCAGATTATCTACATTTAGCAAGACCATAGAAACAATGTTAATAAAGGTAAGAGATTTTCCATAAGATAATAGGTTTTTATCCTTGGTATCATTGTTTCTTAATTTCAAGGATTTTTTTAAGAAATAAATATTGAACAATGAAGTAATACCAAACCAGCTAAGAATGATTAATGTTAAATTTTTTGATAATAATACGACTAGGATAGTTATTGATATGGGGATTATCTCAGAAATAATGTTATATAAAGCATATCTTTTAAAGTATTTTTTACCCTTGAGGAATGGGGAGTATGCTAAAAAAACATAGTAAGGAATAAATGTTAAGGCCAGTATTAGTATTGGTAAGATCAAATGCACCTCTTTAATTACATAAAAATAAATTGAGATACCAATCAAGCTCAAAACACCAAAAATAGAAAATTTTAATTTAGATTTCAAGGCTTGCAGATAAAACCCATCTTTTTTTTGTGCTGAGGCAATATTCAAGGCTGGATTCATACCGGCCAAGGTAAAAATTGTCAATGTTCCAACAACAGACAGAATAAAAGTGTACTGCCCATAAATAATTTGGGACAATGACCTTGCCAGAACTACGCTAAGCAAGAATCGCATCAATAAGCTTACTATATGTGCAAGCAGCAAGTATTTTCCTTTGTTTGCAAAATATATTAAATCCAAACTTAGATACTCGCTAACTTTTTTAATGGCTTTACTCAAAAATTGTTTCATCTTTTTAAATACTTGGATAATATATAGTTGGCAAATTTAGAGAATACATGGGCGGAAAATTTTGATTCAACATCCTTTGGTATGTTGATTGGTACTTCAGATTTCTCAATTTTTTTATCTAAACCATACATATCCAAGGGTATACCAAACCCAATTTTCACTTCCATAACTGGATTCAAATACTTTTTAGCCAATTCTTTGATTACAACCTTATCAAGTATATTTCTGAAAGTTTTGCATAAAAGATTAATCCTATATTTCAAGGGAATACCCAAGAAAAATTCAGCCACATCTACATCATAAAAAGGATTTGAATATAGAATATTCGAGTTTATCACAGGAGCACTTATACCTTCACCATCCCCAGGTGCATGACAAATAAGCATCCCTGCAACAGAGAGTCTTTGAATTTTTCCTTGTATGGCTTGTATGGTATTTATTATTGTTGGGGGCAGATCTTTTGAATTCAACAATCCCATACTATAAAATCTTATGTAATTATCAGTTATGTCATTGCTTAGTTGATAGTTAATTTTCCTCTTAATGCTCAGTTGATAGTTAATTTGCCTTTTGATAAATTGGGGTATAAAAGAAAACATATAAGCAATATTTTGTATCCACACAGAGCAAGTTATTGTGTCCGCTCCTTGGGCACCATATATCTGTTTTTCTTTTGACAATGGCGTGTGAAGCCACAAACTTGTTGCACCAATTGATGTGGGATTTCCGTGTGGAACCTTATAGACATCAATAATTTTGTCTAAGCTTTCTTTTACTTTTTTAGAATTTAAAACATCGATATAATGTTCCTTAACACCAATTCTCTCTGCGCATATCGGGGCAGACTGCGTTTCAAAACTTTTATCACCTTTACAAGCACAGGTATATGCATTTACTTCTACTCCACACTTATTTAAATAAACGCCAGTGATAGCAGAGTCTATGCCACCGCTCAAATATAAACCAACTTTATCATACTTAATAGTTCGCTTAACAGCCTGCAAAAGTAGGTGGTCAAGTATCTCAACCAAGTCATCCATTCGGAAGAAGTTTAAATTTAATGACTTCTTAAATCTATGAGTATATACCACTTTTACTTCCTTGCTTCTTTTGTTTATCTCTACTACGCTTCCGGGTGGAACTATCCGAATACCTTCAAACAAAGGAAGAATCTTTGCTGTTGAGAAAGCTACATATGCTTTGTATCCCTGCAAGGTTAACTGTGATTTTGATGGGTCTAAGGTAGTTGAGAAAAATATTTCATTTTCTCTCCAAGAAAAGTATAATGGAACTGTACCAAAATGATCCCTTAAAGCATATATTTTATTATCTTTCTCGAAAGCGAATGCAAAACAAGAATCACGGCGTCTCTCCTCATAAAGGGCTTTAAGATTCAGGTCTGCAATATCCTTTGGGTTAAAATTATAATTAAACAAGGTTTTGGTTTTCTCCATCTAAAACCCCCCTTCCTTAGGTGTGGGATAAGGATGATAATGAAAACCTATATTTGGATATATATTTTCCAGCCAATAGACAAATGACAACCACCTATAAGGTTTAAATACTAATAAAGGGTTAAAATGAATATGAAAACAATGGAACTGCGTATGTATAAATATCGAATATATCCTTCTCGAAAGCAGAAGGACAGACTTCTTAATCAGTTTAAAATATGTAAGGAAATCTACAATACGCTTCTTGCTGAAAACAAGAAGCTTTGGACTACGAATAAGTTTGACTTTAACAATCTTGTTAAAGATATTAAAATTACTTGCCCCGAATATTACTCCCAAGCTCATTCTCAAGTATTGCAGAATGTTTCTGATAGGCTTCACAAGGCCTTTAATAGCTTCTTTAAAAGGATTAAAGAAAATGCCAAAGAGAAAGGCTATCCTCGTTTTAAGAGCAGGATTAAAAGCATAATATACCCCCAATCTGGATTTAAGTTTCTTAACCAAAGAAGATTGTATGCTTCCAAGATTGGTAGTATTCCCATTGTTTTGCATAGAGTTCCAAAAGGCAAAATCAAGACTCTTGCTATTAAAGTTAATAAGGCTAACCAATGGTTTGCTGTGTTCTCTTGCGAGATAGAAAATATGGGAAAAAATCATAGTTTTCCTACAAATTCTAAGATAGGAATTGATGTTGGTATTGAAAACTTTGCTACTCTCTCCAATGGAGAAGTCATAGATAATCCCAGATATTTGATTAAGTCTGAGAGAAAGCTTAAACTTCTTGGCAGAAGATTGAGCAGAAAAAAGAAGGGTTCTAACAACAGAAACAAAGCAAGGTTCAGGTTGGCTAAACAGCATATCAAGGTTGTCAACCAAAGGACAGACTTCCAGCATAAATTGAGCAGAAGCCTTTCTTTCCAATACTCTATAATCGCAGTTGAAGATTTGAACATAAAAAGTCTGATTCCTGATAATTATCTCGCTAAGCACATTAATGATGCTTCTTGGAGCAGATTCATCCAGATGTTGTCCTACAAGGCTGTAATAAGTGGTGGACAACTGATTAAGGTCAATCCAAGAAACACAAGCAAAACCTGTAGCAATTGTGGAACTATTATAGAGATGCCTCTGAGTAAAAGAACTTTCAAGTGTCCCAAATGTGGTATTGTTTTGCATCGTGATTTAAATGCGTCCATTAATATTCAAGATAGGGCAGGACTTGCCCGAATCTCTACGCCTGTTGGAGATACTGTAAGACCTTCTTCTTTGAAGGCTCGTGTCGTTGAAGCAGGAACTATACACGGAAAGTAATTCGCAATTCCATTCCGTTGGAAGCCCACAAGATTTATCTGTGGGAGGATGTCACCTCCTTGGTTATCATTAATCATTTTTAAAAGCCTTTCTGCGCCAATACGAATAAAGATTTCTTATTATCTTGTACCGAAAGATTTTATCTCTTTGCTTAAATTGAATTTGATTGTATAACCAATCCATAAACCTATAATCTAAAGGGTTAAATTTCACCTTTGATAATTTATCTTCTGGCGTATTGGCTAATTTATACAATTTATTTATGGGAATCTTCGTGAGGGCAATATGAAATTTATTATAAAAACTGGCAAGTTTGCCACATTTCCTTACATACTTAAACAAATCCCTGCTCCCCCACTTAACAAAACCAAAGTCCAGTTGCCCATGCTGCCTGTCCAGGAGATTCCAATCCTCCGTTTTCTCTGGTGGCTTAAAACCATGCTTCAATGCAAGATCATATAAATCCGTTCCTGGATGGGGAAGAAAAACCCCAATTGTATCGCTTACTTGGGGAAATCTTTTGTGAATATCTGCAATCAACTTTATTGTTTGTTGTGCTTCTTTCCATGTCTCTGTAGGAAGACCCAACACGAATGACAAGCCCATTGGAATTTTATGCTTGTATAAAATTTCTAGCCCTCTCCAAATCTGTTTTACTGCAAAACCCTTGTTCATCAACTTCAAAATCCTGTTTGAACCCGATTCGATACCAATCAACGTTTCAATACATCTGGTCTGGCTTAATTCCCTAGCCATATTTTCATCAACTATGTCTATCCTAAACTCGGCTTGATATGGTAGTTGCACTTTTTTTATTATCTCGAATGCTCTTTTTTTATCTGCAAATAGATTGTCATCAAAGAAAAATAGTCCATCAACACCATAATTATCCTTCAAATAGTTTACCTCATCAACAACATAACCAACAGAGTGTGCCCTAAATCTTCCTTTATTAAAATTTAAATTATAACAGAAACCACATTGGTAAGGACACCCACGTGAGGTTATCATATTTATGGTTTTAGTTAGTTTTTGTGCCGGTACTGGTCTTAGATAATCCTTAACATTTATTAATTCCCAATCAGCCTTGCATTCATTGTCCAAATCTAAAATAATTTCTGTAGGTCTTGTACGAATAATCTTATGATTATGCTTAAACATTAATCCAGAAACATTGTTTAAATCTTTTTTATTTTTTAATGCATCTGCTAATCCCACTATTATGCGTTCACCTTCACCAATAACAACAATATCAATATAATCTTCCTTTATGCATAATTCTGGACACAAAGAAGGATGAACACCACCCCACACTATCTTAGTGTTCGGTGACTGTCTTTTAATTTCTTGGGATAAATGAGCAGCTAAAGTTGTATGCCATCCCAGTATTACAGAAAACCCAACAAACAAAGGATTGTCTTTTAATATCTGCTGTGCTTCATTTTTCAAATTATCTATACAACAATGAACTACCTTGACATCATAACCAGCTTTTTTCAAAGCTCCTCCAACATACAATAGAGCTATTGGTGCATAATTCCTTTTCTCTTCCGGCTTATCAACTTTTATAAGTGTTATCATTTTTAATAAATAGTTTTTGCTTTTAATACAAGCATATGTCCCAAATTAGGAAATAATTCCCCCAATTTTCTGTCTAATGGTGTTAGTGTCTTGAAAATAGGTTTTACCAACTTCGAAGAAATTTGTTTTTTTCCTTTTCCAGTTGGAGGAAAATACCAACAACCATGACTAGAAATTATGCTAAAATGTGGCTGCAATAAATTTTTAAAACTTTTAGGAGTAAACCAATTATCTGTTTGTTGATCTCCTGCAGTAACTTCTCTACCTAAAATAATCTCAGCTAATTTTCTAAACAAGCCATAAAGGCTAAACCAATTTGGAACGGTTGCTATTAATACCCCTTTTAAGACTCTCTTGATTTCTGATATAACCCTCTGCGGATTTTTGATATGCTCTAAAACCTCGCTGCATATAACCAAATCAAAAGAATTTTCCTTGAATGGAAGTTTGCAAGCATCGGCTACAACAAAATTAAACTTTGGGTTTTTTTTCTTGGCTATCTTAATTGCCGTAAGGGATATATCCATGGCAGTACCTTCTTTTAGGATTCTTAATTCATCCCCCTTACCACATCCAATAAAAAGAACTTTATTATAATTTTTTGGAATAATTTCTTTAATTATGGAAAGGCGATTATCCTGTTTCATTTTATCGATTTCATACTCTTCTTTCTTTTTGTGCCACATTTCGTAAAATTCTTTATTGTTCATCCAACACCCTCAAAAACTTTAACCAACTTGTTCATCAACGAATTTACATTGTGGTTTTCCATAACCATATTTCTTAAAGTTACACTAAGTTTAGCCTTTTCTTCTTCCGACATTGACAATATTCTTTCAATCTTCGTTGTTAATTCTTTTACATTCTGCTCCTCGAATGTAAGTGTGGGAAAATCTTTAAGAAATTCTTTGTATAGTTCGCAACAGGATATTATTGGCAATCCAGTAGACATAGCCTCCAAGCCAGTCTTGTCTAATCCACTATCACTACAATGAATAAATATACTTGCATTTTGGTAATACTTTACTGTTTCTCTAAAACTTATCCCTTTATGAAATTCTACATTGTTTAGCCCAAGATTTTTAACTTGTTTTTTAAGTCCAATCAAATAATCTTCATCCCTTTTTGGAGCATCACCGACAATCAATAGTCTGCAATCCTTGAGATTCTCCATTGCCCCAATCATAGTCTCTATGTGCTTTATTGGGGATATTCTACCAATCGTCAACAATAATCTCTCTTCTCTCTTTTTAGCTAACTTGAAAAAATCTGTATTTATTCCATGGCCTATTGGTATTACCTTTTTGCTCTTGAGTCTGCAAGTATCTCTCGTGGTTGTGACAATCCTGCGAGCCATTATATTAACTAGTTTTAATCTAAGATTAACTTTGGTATGGGAATACCATGTTACTATTGGAACACTAAATAGTTTAGAAGCAGAATAGCTTAAAAATGTAAATTCTGGGTACATATGGCAGAAGATAATATCTATTTTATCGAATATCTGCCAAATATACCTATAAAACTTAAACACTTTTGAAATCTTGTTCTTGGAATCAACATTAAATACCTCAACATTTGAGGGCAAATCGCAATATGTTTCTCTCAATGTTATGATATACAATTTATCAACCTTTTCTGCCAATTTCAAAATCCAATAATATACAAACCCAAAATTCTTATCTTCTTTGTCCACCCCAGGGGTTATCATCAAAATATTCATCTTCAATCATATCCTAAAAAATCTATTTAATCTTTCCCACTTTGTTTCATCTTTTGGTAGATGCTCCCACAACAAACACATTTTTTTGTCCTCCATTAATTTTTTTTGCAAACTGCAATCAGCGTTTCCCCATCTTCTGGCTTGCAAGTCTCCAAGTATCGTGCATAATAATTCCTTAAAAATCTATAAAAATGCCTTATCAATTTTATCCTTTTTCTAAGGGGGTATGCCAAAATACCAATCATCCTTAAGCCAGAGAATACTTTTTTGTGAAAACCGCCCCTTGAATGTCCCCTAATTTCAACTATCTCAAAATAATTTTTTAATTTAGCTTTTAGGCTATGTTCTGAAAAATGTTGGTAATGCTTTTTATGCATTAATAGATTTGGTGAAGGAACAGTGATTATTAATCTGCCGTCCTTCTTCAAGGTATTGGATAGTCTTTCTAGTGTTGCTGGAATATTCTCGGGGATAATATGCTCCAAAGTTTCGATTAAGACAATATAGTCAAATTCATATGGCAAATTAAGATCCTTTAAATCTTGCACAAAAAACTCTACATTTGGGTTAAATGCTTTAGCAAATCTAATAGCACGTTTTGAAAAATCAACACCAACAACTTTTACTTTTTCATCTCGGAGTTCATAGCAAAATCTACCATCTCCGCATCCGGCATCAAGAACCAACTGACCATTAAACGGATTTATTGAATTCTTAACTATATCAAGGCAACTTAATTTTTCTATGTGCCCGAGTTCCTCAATTTTAAATAAATCCAAATAGTGATAAGGAAAATCATAACCGGATTCCTGATACCCTTGTTTTTTGGTTAATTTATCCATTCTCAATCATATATACTCTGTTATATCCTCCATATCTTCACCATTTTTTCCAAACTTACTCCAAAGAGCAGCTACAAATGCCAAAAAAATAAGTAGTGCCGGAATAGTTACCAATCCCAAAAGATAGCTTATTAAATCCCAATTCATTTTATTTCCTCCCATTCATACAATATTTCACTTGGTTTTAGGCGTTTCTTGAAATCTTCCTTTGATAGACTTGTAACTCCTGAATTAATTACACCATTATCATTTGTTTCCCATCTTTTTTTTATTTTATTATCTACAACCCTCCCATACATCTCTACAAGCATCTTTGCTGTCTTTTCTATGCTATATTTCCCTACAACCTTTCTGCCTTCTTCTCCTATTTTCTCGGCAAATTTTGGGTTATCGAGTAAACAAATAATTTTCTTCGCCAAGGCATCTTTATCTTGTATAGGGACAATGAAGCCACTTACCAAATCTATAATTACTTCCCTTGCACACCCTACATCTGTCATTATTACTGGTCTTCCACACGACATTGCCTCTAAAACTACTCTCCCCCATCCTTCAAAATAAGAGGGAAGAACGAATACATCGCATGTTCTGTAATATTCAACTATGTGAATATTTTTCACAGCACCTACAAACTCCACATTATCACCAATTCCTAATTTTGTAACGAGGTTTTCAAGATTTCTTCTTTCAATTCCATCTCCTACTATGACTAGTAGGGACTTGGGATGTTTTTTTACAACTATTGATACCGCCTTGATTAAGGTTTGTATATCTTTCTCTGGTACCAAGCGTCCAACGAATAAAATCTTTTTTCTTTTATCTTTTTTGTGACTATATCTTAAAAATCTTTTCAAGTCAGTATAAATTGGAATGTTAAAAATATGCTTAATACTATTTTTTTTCGCATATTCCTCAATTCTCTTGCTCACAACCCTAATACCATCAGCCCTTTTTATCAAATATTTTCCTAGAGGATTTAAGAGTTTGTGGGATTTCCTTTCATTCAACCAATATTTGTTATCCAAAAAATCTCCATGGAGCTGTACGACAAGCGGAATTCCAAATTTTTTCTTTATTAAATACCCAACAAAGCCGGAAAAAAATGGATCTTGCGTTGTTATAACATCCACCTCTTCTCTTTTGCAAATCTCTTTTGAAGCCTTGTACGCCTTTAGCACAAAAGAAAAATAGCCCCTTGCAAATAGGGGGTATACATACACCTTTTTTGAGAGCTTTTTAACAGCCACTTCTTTGGGGGTTTTTGCTATTATCAGCAATTTTTCCAAATAGCTTCCATAGATTATATGCCTCTCCTTCGTATCTTCAACCCCTTCCATCGCAAGAGTTGGATCAATTCCTATCATTAAAATTTTCATAAAAACCTCGCAAGGATACCCAAGACTTTAATCTTGGGAGGAATTTGGCTTCACCTCTTTATTTGTATTAATAGTAATTAAACTTCCACAACGTTTACATCTATAATTATATATCTTTGGTTCTTCTAAACCATCAGATTCACTTTCTTTAACTTTTTCTAAATATTTCTTTCCAAATAATGGTTTCCCACATAAAGGACACCATTGTGCTTCCATTATATAAATGTTTAAAGCTCCCATCTTTCTTTATTTGATACCCCTCATTTCAATGTGATTTATTTGGGAGGATTTCATCTTAACACCTCGGAAGTTTTTCTAATTGAATTATCCCATGTGTTATTTTTTTTAATAAAATCATATGCTTCAGAAATATAATTTTCCTTACCATCTAAAGTATCCTTAATTGCTTTTTCTAATTGATGCAAATTTTTTGGTTGTATTAAAATACCATTCCCCTTAACCAATTCTGTATTACCACAAACATCTGAAGCGATAACCGGAGTTTTTAATGCCATTGCCTCTAATAGTACATGAGACAAACCCTCGTATAAGGAAGGTAAAACAAGAACATCAGAGGCTTGTATATAAGCTAATGTTTCTTCGTGATTCAATCTGCCTAAAAATTTTACTTTTTTATTAAGATTTAATTCATCAACCAAATCTTTCCAAGCTTCTAACTTTGGACCACTGCCAACAATCAATAGATTAGCATCTATTTTTGGCATTATTCTTATGATATCATCAAATCTTTTCCAAGGAACAAATCTCCCAACAGCAATTATATTTTTTCCACCAAGATTAATTCTTCTAAATTCAGGCAAATCTACTGCATTATAAACTACGCTTATTTTTGGTTTAATAGACCAATTTTTTAATAGTAATTTTAAATAATGACTAGGGGTTACAATCTGGTCAGTAGAATTTATTATTTTCCTTTCAACTTTCTTCATTATTTTAATTATTGCTTTATCTTTTGTATTATTATAGAATTCCTCTAATGTTAAGTCTGTCAAATTTTTGTTCTTTGCAAATTCCCAGACCCAATCGCCAACAAATTTCAATACAAACTTTTTTCTATAAAGTTTTGATACCAGACAAGCAGGAATCCCTGCCATATCTGGATTCTGTGCATAAATAATATCTGGATTGAATTTCTTAGTAATTCTTTTAGTAACCAAGAATGCATTTATTAACCTATATGGATAATTAATTATCTTGGATATCTCTGGATATCTTATATAATAAACATAAAACCCATTAATCTTTTTGTCTTGCTTATTGCCATAAGTAACTACACTAATTTTATGCCCCAATTTAGTTAATCTTTTGGCGATTTCATAGCTGTAAGTTGCTGGTCCCCCCAAATCAGGAGGGAAAATTGTTGTTACAATTAACATATTCATTTTCTTTTCTCCTCCAAACATCATAGTTATAATCGGAAAAAGGCAGACTGCAATTCTTGCAAATCTTTAATTCATTATTCAATATTTTTCTACGCATTTCACCATATTTTTTAGATTTCCATATTTTCTTAAAGCCACCATCCTTGAATATATTCCCAACAACATAATCTCCATTAAAATCACCGCAGCAGATTGTAATATCACCATTCCATAAGATTACGCTTTGCCAAATCCAAGGACAGATTTTAAAGTCTTTACTAGCAGATTTTCTTCTATATTTTTCGTCTTTAGCAATAAACTCTTTTGCTTCTTCCAATGCTCCTTTTGAATGATAGCTAGCTGCAGAATGATAACCAATTCCTTGTGCAAGAGTTTTTATCCTTAAAGAATTAACTCCTAGTTTCCTACACAATTCTTTCATTTTACCAATTTCGTGCTCGTTGTGCTTCATTACCACAAATCCTATATTAATTGATGTTGTTTCATATTTGAATATGTTCTTGAAGAAGCATAAATTTTTCACATTTTCAATAACTAAATTAAAATCTCCTCCTTCCTGATACTTCAAATATGTTTTATTGGTTGCACCATCCAAAGATATATCCAACCTTTTTAGTCCAGTAGTAATAATTGCAGTAAACTCAAACTTATTTAAGAGCATACCATTAGTATCTATATTAACATTAAGTTTTTTAGAAGAAGCATATTTAACCATCTCAAAAATATCCTTGTTCATTAAAGGTTCTCCTGCAAAAAACAAAGCAATATCTTTTTTGACATAGGAAATCTCATCAACTATTTTTTTGAAGTTCTCTAGGGACATATCTCCTTTTTCTCTAGTCATACCTCTATTGACAAAGCATAGCTTACATTTCAAGTTGCAATAATTATTTGGCTCTATGACAATAAATGGCTTGTTTCTTAGGCTAAGGATGTTGTAAGGTAAATTATAAAGAATTCTGTTCAAAATTCTGCTTGATGCAAGTTTTTCTTTTAATTTCATTTTTTAATTTTAAATAATCTCTTTAACAAATCGTCATAGGTTTCACGTCTGTAAATTTTTTTATCATCTAAGAATTTTTTAACTACTTTTGATACCTTTATGTTTAATGGCTTATCCATAAGTATACTCAATTATCTTCTTATATATAAACGTTGTGGGAAAGGTTTAAATATGTGCTATCAAAATAAAGATAAGAAATGATTCATGTAATTATTGGAACACGGGCTTGTCTTATCAAAATGGCTCCAGTTATGAAAGAAATGGATAAAAGGAAAATTGGCTATAACTATATTTTTACAGGTCAACATTCAAAGACAATCCATGAATTAGAAAAAAATTTTGATATAAGAAAACCAAATGTCCTATTGTACAAAGGTAAAGAAGTTAGTAGTATGGTTTATTCTGTTTTTTGGTTTGCATATATTTTAATAAAATCTATATTCCACAAGGGAACTATATTCAATGATAAAAAGGGTTTAATATTAATGCATGCTGATAATTTATCTGCACTCTATGCTGCTATGATTGGAAAATTAATTGGTTTTAAAGTTGCACATGTAGAATCTGGATTGAAATCCTTTAGCCTTTTTCATCCATTTCCAGAAGAAATCATACGTTCATTAGTCCATCTTATGACTGACTACTACTATTGCCAAAATCAATGGGCAGTTAATAATATGGAGAAACGTCATGGTGTTAAAATTAACACCAAAGGGAATACAATATACGATTCTTTAAATCTTATTAATGAAAATTTAACCAAAATAGATATTCCAATACCTAAAAAAAAATATGGTCTTATTTCTTTTCATAGGTTTGACAATATTTCTACTGAAGAGAGATTTTTGAAGATTATAAAAATTTTAGAAAACATATCAAAGGAAATACACCTAGTTTTTGTTTTGCATCCACCTACCTTGAATAGTCTAAAAAAATTTAAAGTGTATACCAAGCTAAAAAACAATCCTAATATAGAATTAAGAGATCGCTATAATTACAGCAGATTTGTAAAATTAATAATTAATAGTGAGTTTATGCTAACAGATAGTGGGTCTAGCCACGATGAATGTTATTATTTGGGGCATCCTTGTTTATTGCTAAGGAAAAAAACTGAACGCATAGAGGGTTTAGGAGAGAATATAACCCTTTCTGATTTGGATGAAGATGAGATTTATGGTTTTGTTCATCTTTGTAAAAATTACCAGCGTGGAATGAAAAAATTTAATGAAAGTCCCAGTAAGATTATTATTGATGATATCACTAGAAGACTTAAGTTGTAAAATGTAATAGATGATATACAAAGCTGGTGGTTTTAGGAGATAAATATGACAAAACTAACTGAAAAAGAAAGAAGAGGATTTGAAGAGATAATTAAAGTAGATTTAGATGCTATTCAATCTAAAGTAGTAGAACAAATTGAAATAATATGGAAAAGAGCAAGAGAACATATACTAAAAGAAAAAGGTCATGATAAATTAATTAAAAGAAAGGAAAAAATTAGAGAAGCAATTAATAGACTTGAAGAAGAGAAACATCAAATAGAAAATACCATTAATAGCAAAGATTTAACAAAACAGCAAGTAATAGAACTTGGTGGAGTAATTAATGATTTTGGAAGGGGTAGAGAAGCTAAGTTCTATGGTATTCCTATTACCTCTCAATTTGAATATGAAATAGTTCAATTTATCAAAAAGAATATTGACTTAGAAGTTCCAGCAAAATTCCTTCATGATTTAGCAAGATCTTGCATGAGAGAATTAACAATGGAAGGAACTTTTGAAGGAGCAAAAGCAGTTTATGAAAAATTATACGCTTTAGATTTTAGGAAATACGGTGTTGATATTCCACCAAGATTAGAGGAAATTAAAAGAAGAAATCCTACATTAGAAGCTCCAAAAGAATTATTAACTGACAATAGTAAAGAAAAAACACCATAGAATACTATGAAAGCTTATGGTTTAATTAATTAAATATGGAAAAAATAAATGATTATTATAATGGTAAAACAGTTCTTATTACTGGAGGAGCTGGTGCAATAGGATCAAATATATTAAAAAAATTAGTTAATAACTGCAAAAAAATTATAGTCATAGATGATTTAAGTTCTGGACATTTGACTAATATACCAAAATCAGATAATATTATTTTCCTAAAAGAATCAATTTTAAAGAATAAAGCTTTGGAAAAAGCATTTTCTTATGATATTGACATTGTTTTTCATTTAGCAGCTAACTTTGCAAACCAAAATTCAGTAGATCACCCAAGAAAAGATTTATTGGTAAATGGTATGGGTACTCTAAAGATGCTACAATTCTCAACTAAATCTGCAGTTGAAAAATTCATTTTTACTTCCTCATCGTGCATTTATGGGAATTCATCCCAAATTCTTACAGAAAATAATACAGACTTTAATTTAGATACACCATATGCAATAACAAAGCTACTTGGAGAAAAATATGTTGCTTTTTTTCATGAGTATTATAAACTCAACACAACCACACTAAGATACTTTAATTCATATGGACCTGGAGAATTCCCTGGGAAATACAGAAATGTGATACCTAATTTCTTATGGTATGCTATTAAAAAAAACCCTTTACCAATTAATGGTACTGGTGAAGAAACAAGAGATTTTACTTATGTGGAGGATGTAGTCATTGGAACATTATTATCGGGAAAAAAGAAGAAAGCTTTAGGAGAAATTATAAATATCGGATCAGGTAGAGAAACTAAAATTATTGATTTGGCAAATAAAATAAACCATATTACTAAAAATGATGCAGGAATAGAATTTATTAAAAAGAGAGACTGGGATTCTGTACTAAGGAGATGTGCTTCAATAAAAAAAGCAAAGAATGTTTTAGGGTATGTACCAAATATAGATTTGGACGAGGGATTAAAAAAAACATTTGAATGGATTAAACTTACTAAATAAATGCGACCAATAAGAGTCTAATCCAAAGTAACTTGTAGCCAATTAAAATTTGAAACTCAAGCAGATTAAATATAACCTCTCTAATATCTATTTTTTAGGTAATAGACAAATGACAACCACCCATAAGGTTTATAAAGAAGTTAGTTTATAATAGTTTATGGTAATATAAAATGGCATCAAAACTTGTAGAAAATATTGATAATAAAATATGGAATAAATTTGTTGGATTGGCTAAAATAGAAGGCAAAACAGTTGGGGGATTGCTTAATGAGGTATTGGGAAAATATCTGAAGAAGAGGATAAAATGATTACAATACAAACAGACGGAAATGGGGATGGTTACTATATTGCTTTATTTCCAAATAGTAAAAGACACTATGATCATCAGAAAGGAATAACGCATAATGAGGCAGAGTATAATGGAGTTATTTTAGCATTACAAAAATTATCTAATAAATCTAAAGCTATTATTCAAACTGATAGTCAATTAGTTGTTGGACAATTAACCGAGGGTTGGAAAATAAATCTTCCTCACTTATATGATAAAGTAGAATACATTAATCAAATAATAGAAAATAAAAGTTTAGATATAACTTTTGAATGGATAAAAAGAGAAAGAAATGTGTCTGATATTGTTTTGAGAAGACATTTAAAAAAGGTTGGAATATTGGTAAAAGAAAATCCTTATGATACCATAAAAAAGTTAAAAAAGGAAATAAAAAAATTAAGATTAATAATAAAAAATGCACATAACTAATAAATTCAGATTGTATCCAAACAAGCAGACAGAAGGAAAAATGCTTGGTGTTCTTGAATTGCATAGGCAGACTTATAACGAATTATTACAGTTGTTGAATGAGCAGAAAGAAATAGACAAAGCACAGATTCAGGGCTCAATTCCAGATTTGAAAATATGTAATCATTCATTCAAAAAATTACACAGCAAGGCAATGCAGTATGAGTGTTATAAATTATTTTCTAACTTATCATCATTAGTACATCTAAAAAAGAAAGGTAAGAAAGTAGGTAGATTAAGGTTCAAAGGCAAAGGATGGTTCAAGACATTTACATATAATCAATCAGGTTTCAAGCTGATTATTACTGGAAGAAGATGCCAGACTTTATGGTTATCCAAGATAGGAGACATCCCAATAAGATGTCATAGAAATATCAAAGGTAGTATAAAACAAATTACAGTAAAAAGAATGGCTTCTGGAAAATGGTTTGCTTCTGTTGTAGAAGAAAGGAATGTCCCTATACTAAAACAAGAAATAAGAAAGGTTGTTGGGATTGATTTAGGGATTACTGATGTTGTGTGGGATAGCGATAATAACAAGGTTGAGAATCCAAGACACTTGAAAAAGAAAGCTAAGAGATTAAGAAGATTACAAAAAGGGTTATCTAAAACAAAGAAAGGTTCTATCAATCGCAACAAAGCAAGAATCAGGGTAGCAATACAACACGAAAAGACAGCCAATACAAGAGATGACTTTGTACATAAATTATCAAGATATTATGTGAATAATTATGATGCTATTGGATTTGAGGATATGGATATTTCTAAATTGGTTAAAGGTAATTGGTTAGCAAAACATCTGCTTGATGCCTCTGGCGGTAAGCTAAGGCAATACACATCTTACAAAGCCGAAAACGCTGGTAAATTATGTGTGTCTGTCAATTACATAGGAACAACACAGAGATGCAGTCAATGTGGAGAAACAGTACAGAAAGAATTATGGGACAGAGAACACAAATGCCATAATTGTGGTTTTATAGTGCCAAGAGACTATAATTCAGCATTGGAGATAAAAAGACTTATACTCATAGAAATAGGGCAGGGATTGCCCGAATCAACGCCTGTGGAGATGGAAGCTCTGCCATTGGTAACTTCCGTCAAAGAAACAGGAAGCTTATTTCAAAATCCTAAGATTTTGGTGTAGGTAGTTCACTTATGTAGATGATACAGTCAACAGATTGTATGTATGATAAAGAAAGGAAAGAAAAGTTAGAGAAATCCTTTAAAAAAGAATTTGGTGAAAAATTACCTGTGCCTAAAACTCTAAATTGTATAAATTGTGGAACCTGCTACAATTCAAAATTTGAAAAACTGAATTATAGAATAGGTTGGCTTTAAAATGGTGTATCGGAAAGGACATAAAGGATATAAAAAACAAAAAGAAAAAGCAATAGGAGAAATCATTAATATTGGAACTGATAAAGAAACTAAAATTATTGACTTAGCAAGGAAAATAAATGGGATTACTGGGAATAAAGAAATTAGGTACATTGAAAGAAGGGATTGGGATACTATAAAAAGAAGAAAAGCTCCAATAGAAAAAGCCAAAGAAATTTTAGGATATGAACCAAAGATAGAGTTAGATGAAGGTTTGAAGAAGACTTATGGTTGGTTTAAGGAAAAATCTAATTACCCAAAAAAATGACATACTAAAAAGATGGTATCAGTAAAAGAAAAATATGGTTTTTTGCCAACAAGTGTATGGCATTTAACTAAAGATAATACCTTGAGTAAATTCTTTAAGGATAATTCACCTTCGAGAACAAAAAAAAGAGGTTCTGGAAGTTTTTTACCAAACTATAAATTAAGTGAATTTAATCCAAATGTAGCTGAAAGGGTTATAAAATATTGGAGTGAGAAAGGAGACTTAGTTTTTGACCCATTTGCAGGGAGGGCTACAAGAGGATTAATAGCTAGGAAATTAGAAAGATATTATTTAGGCTGTGAAGTGAGTAAAGTTACATTTGATTGGGTAATAAGAACCCTAGACAAATTAGATAAGTCTAGACTACAGACTAGGAAAAAGGAAGAAGATTTTATTTTATTAAATCAAGATGGTTGTGGTTACCATCAAGAGTTAGAAGATAATGATGTGGATTTGGTTTTTACTTGTCCACCTTATTGGAAACTTGAAAGATATGAGCATTGTGAAAACCAACTTAGTGATTGTAAAACCTATGAATTGTTTATTAATAAGATTTATGATTGTATTCAAGAATGTCATAGAGTTCTAAAAGATGATAAATTTTCAATCTGGGTTGTTTCAGATTGGAGAAATGATGGCTATTATTGTTTTCATAAAGATATTATTGATGCACATATAAAGTGTGGATTTCAATTATGGGATATTGTCATTAATGTTTTGAATAGTCCTTTTGTTGCTTTTAAAGCACAATTTAATGATAATCAAAAATACACAGGAAAAACTCACGAATATATATTGGTATTTAAAAAATGAAAATAATAAATGTAGTAGGTACAAGACCTAATTTTATTAAGATTTCACCTTTGATTGAGGAAATGAGCAAGCATCCTGAAATAGAGCAAAAACTTGTCCATACGGGTCAGCATCATGATTATTTAATGTCTAAAATATTTTTTGATGAATTAAATATTCCAAGACCAGATTATTATTTGGAAGCAGAGTTCAAAGATTCTGTAAAGCAAATTTCAAAAATAATAGAAAGGTTTAAAGAAGTTTTATTAAAAGAAAAACCAGACCTTGTTGTTGTGGTTGGGGATGTTAATTCTACTTTAGCTTGTGCCATAACAGCCAAGAAACTTAATATTAAAGTTGCACATGTAGAAGCAGGATTAAGAAGCTTTAATGGAATACAAGAAGAGATTAATAGAATGGTAGTTGATAGAATTTCTGATTTTTTATTTATCCCAGAAGAGTCAGCCTTTCAAAATTTAATAAAAGAGGGAATATCTGAAGATAAGATGTTCTTTGCAGGAAATATAATGATTGATACTTTAAAGGAAAATCTTAACAGAAGCTCAAATATTCTAAAAAAACTAAAACTTAAAAGAAATGACTATGCTGTTCTAACATTGCACAGACCAGAAAATGTTGATAATAAAACAAAATTGACTGGATTAATCAGAACACTAAATTTTGCAAGTCAATTAATTCAGATAGTTTTTCCTCTGCATCCAAGAACAAAAAAGATGATTGTTAAATTTAAATTGGAAAAAGAATTAAGAGATATTAATGTTATATGTCCGCTTGGATATATTGAGTTTATTCATTTAATTAAAAATTCTAAATTTGTTTTAACAGATTCGGGAGGAATCCAAGAAGAGACTACCTTTCTTAAAATACCTTGTTTGACTTTAAGAGATGAAACAGAGAGACCGATTACAATTACAGAGGGAACTAATGTTATTGTCGGATTTGAAGAAAACATGATATTAAAGGAAGTTAATAAAATAAATGGTGGAGAAATAAAAGCATCAAAAATTCCTAAATTTTGGGATGGTAATACTGCTAAAAGAATAGTTAAGGTAATATTAACTAAACAAGGATGATGTTTTTATGAAAGTTACAATAATTATTCCTGTTTGGAATCGAAAAGAAGATTTGAAAAATGTTTTAGAATCTTTAAAAAAACAAAGTTATAAGGATTTTGAAATAATCGTTGTGGATGATAATAGTACTGATGGGACTATTGAGTTGGTTGAAAATGAATACAAGTATGTTAAGTTAATTAAGAATAAAGAAAATATGGGTCCTGCATATGCCCGCAACAAAGGAATTATAAATAGCAATGGAAAATATATATGGTTTTTGGATAGCGATAGTATTGTTGTGAATGAAGGTTGCTTAAAGAAATTAGTATACATTTGTGAAAAAAGAAAGAATATTGGTTGTATTGGGGGGTGCTACAACAAAAAAGGATTCATTAACATTATTAAAAAAGGGAGGGGAAATTATTTGCCCATATCTTCTAAGCCAATACTGGTCAAGTGTGATTTTGTAGAAACTGCCAATTGTTTTATTAAAAAAAAATTATTGGAACAAATAGGAGGATTTGACCCAAATTACAGCCTTTTGGAAGATACGGATTTGTGTTTTAAAATAATCAAGAGGGGATATTCTATTGTTATTGACTATAGAATCACTGTTCTTCACAATGTATCTGAAAAGCAAAGGATTAGCTCTTTTAACCTGACGAATAAGAATTTGATTAGGTTTATGCTATTAAACTATAATTTGGCTCTTTTACCCTTTTTGCCAATATTTAATTTATTATATGTGGTTAGAAGTTATAAAAGATTCAAGAAGATGAATGTTGAAGAAATTACCAACCTATCTGAAGAAACAAGAGAAGAATTGGCAGGCAACAGCATATTTTTAAAAATAACCAAAATTGGAATGATATACATTTCAAGCCTATTAGAGGCATATTTTTGGAATTTAAAGAATCTGCCGAAAACTCTTTATCTAAGATTTAAAAAACCATCATATTTAAATGAAATTTACAATGAATAGGGAATTAATTTGTCAATTAATTAGTAAAATGCCTTTTTTTATTAGCAAGCCTTCTATTATTGCTTTAAACTATTTTAGGAAAATTTATGTTAGTAGCTTGAAAACTCCGAAAACAATAATATTTTTTGTGACTAATAAATGCAATGCGAGATGCAAACACTGTTTTTATTGGAAAAATATTAATCAGGGTGAAGAATTAAGCTTGGAGGAGATCAAGAAGGTAATAAAATCCCTTAAGCATAGGATTTCCACATTAGCAATTACTGGAGGAGAACCATTTTTAAGAGATGATTTAGTTGAAATTTGTGAGTATTTTTGTAAAACAAATAAAACAAAGAAAATAAATCTTCTAACAAATGGATTCTTAACTGATAAGATATATAATAATGTTAAGGAAATTGTAGAAAAATGTAATGCCGAGATTCTTGTTTCTATTTCTTTGGATGGTACAAAGGACGTTCACGATAAGATAAGGGGTGTGGAGGGGTTGTTTGATAAAACTATTGAAACAGCTAAAAAATTAAAGACAATAAAGGGCCTAAGAGCATCTTTTTTAACAACAATTTCAGATAAAAATATTGAAAATATTGAAAAATTAAAAGAGTTTACAAAAGATATTGGATTAGCGCATAGTTTTCAATTTGTCAGGGGGAGCTATTTTAGTGCTTTTGGCATCGATAAAAAAATTTTAAACGATTTTAATCCAAAAGATGCAAGCTTGCCAGAAATAGGTGATGTGGAAAAATTAAGTCAATTAATAGATAGTTTTAGTGGCAATAGTATGCTATCTAAATTCAATAAACTAAATAGGGAATATATATTAAACATACTAAAAAATAAAAAGAAAATAATTAAGTGTTATTCTGGAAGAATAGATGGTGTGATATATCCAAATGGGGATGTAAGTATGTGCGAACTAACAAAACCTTTTGCTAATTTAAAAAATTATGATTATAATTTTTATAGGCTTTGGAATTCCAAGGAAGCCAAGAATAGAAGAAAGGAATTAACCAATTGCTTTTGTACGCATACTTGTCATATTTTAAATTCTATGCCTTATGATACGAATACATTAATTAACCTCAGTGAACTACCCCCCCTAAACCCTAATCGGTTTGAGGAAGGGGCTTCCAATAATAGTAGGAACGCAAGAATTCACTACACTAAGTAAGAAACAATGGAAACGAAAAACTATGAGAAAGGAACTGAAAAAACACCAATAGACGCTTCACTAATCTGTTGCTCTGTAGGAGAAACTATTAACTCTATGAGTTTACGAAACCATAGTGAGACCCGCTATGAGAACTCTAAGTTCCTTTTTCCTTGTGGAAGTGAGTATAATCTTTCTGGAAACAGAAAGAAGGTTTGTAGCCGAGTGTTTGTATTGGATGTTGGTGGGAAACCACTAACTCCTTGCAGACCTAAAAGAGCAAAGAAGCTTATGAAAGAAAGTAAGGCAGAGCCTATCTGGAATAAGTTTGGAGATTTTGGTATACAGATGCTGGTAGATACTGGTAATGAAACAGCAGAAGTTGTTTTGGGAATAGACAATGGGACAAAGTTCGAAGGATATTCTATCATCTGCGATAATACAAATAACTTCAATGTTATGTGGAAGTTGCCAGATAAGAAGAAATTAGTAAGAAAACTTGAGGAAAGAAGAAGATTGAGAAGAGCAAGAAGACAGAGAAATTGCAGAAGGAGAGCTTGTAGGTTTAATAATAGGAACAAAGATGGGTTTATTGCTCCAAGCCAGTTGCAAGTCGTTCAAAGCAGACTGAAGGCAATGAAAGAGTTTTTTAAATATTATCCCATAAGCAAGGTTGCATTTGAAGATGTGAAGTTTAATCACAGAGACAAAAGATGGGGAAAGAACTTCTCGACAGTAGAAGTTGGCAAGAATATGATTAAGAAGTTTATTGTTGAAAAGATTGGAAGAAAAAATCTTATTTCTTTTATGGGCACTGAAACACAGGAGTTAAGAGATGAATATATGTTGAAAAAATCTTCAAATAAGTCCAAAGAGAACTTTTATAGTCATTGCGTTGATAGCTTTGTTATTGGGTTATCTGTGATGGACAAGCCAGTTGTTCTTAATGAGGATATTACTTTTGTTGATGATAGTTATAGATGTATAAGGAGAAGATTGCATGATAGTCAGTATTCAAAAGGAAATATTAGGTATGACTTTTCTACTGGTAATTTTCAAGGTATTATGAAGGGTTGTATTATTGGTGATGAAAATGGTTGGTTAGGGCAACTGGTAGGTGGAACAAAAAATAATGTGTGGTATCAGGATTTTGAGATGAGAGGCAAAAGGAAGGTTTATCAAAAAGGGAAGGATATAAAGAAAATAGATTGGATTTCACATAGTTATAAGTACAATAAAATCGGAGGAACTCAATTCATCCCCCACTAAACAGAGTTCTGGAAGGGGACTTCTTGAGAATGAAAGTTAAATAATACTATGAAATTTTCAATTATTGTTCCTGTGTATAATGGACAAGAAACAATAGGACAATGCCTAGATTCTTTATTAAATCAGAATTATCCTAAAAAGGATTATGAAATTATTGTGATAAACGATAGTTCTACAGATGAAACCAAAGACATATTGGAAAAATATGCTAAAAGAATTAGACTTGTTGATTTAAAAAGAAATGTTGGCAAGATAGTGGCAAGAGAGATTGGAGCAAAAAAGGCTAAATATGATATTCTGCTCTTTATAGATGCTGACTGTCTTGCCAGGAAAGATTGGTTGCTTCAGATAAAAAAAGCGAATTACCAGCCCATGATTGGAACTTCGATTAACGACAAAAAAAGAAGTTCTGTGGACCATTTTTTTTATCTTCTAAGAAAAAAGTACTACAAACAAATCAAAAAACCTACATTTATAACAAAACAAAATTTTAACAAGATTGGTAAGGGAACAGATAATTTTGTATGCTCAAAAAAATTATTCTTAGAATCTTCTCCAAAGAAAAAAGATAAAACTGTTTCTGATGATATTCTATTATTCAGCAATATTCTCAAAAAAAAGAAAATACTAAAACACCCCTATGTCATAACTACTCATTTAGAAAGAACTGATAAAATTAAACTGTTTAAACAATGGTTTTTAAGAGGTATAACCTTTGCAGATTTCTATTTGAACAAAACAAAAAAGTTCTCTTTTATACTTATGGGAATGTTATCTTTAATTTTCTTTTTAATAATCCTAGCTTTTCTTAAACCGGTTCTTGCAATCTTTGGACTTCTACTCTTGTTTTTGGTTGTTATATTCGCAACCATTTATTTTTCAGATACCCCCAAGGATTTTTGCGTATTTCTTCCTTATTTTATTTTTGTAGGAATTGCCTTTGTCTTGGGCGTTATAAGAAAAAAGATTAAATTCTTTTTGTTATACTTTGTCGGACTTATTATCTTATTATTTTTTTTAATATAAAAACAACTGGTTGGTTTATTAAGCCATTGGGAGTTGGATATGGTTTTTCTACAACTTTCATTAATTCAAAACCTAAACTTTGTATATAGCCTAATTTTTCTTGGCTTAAAGGGTACATCCAACCCGGTTGTATATATTCCCAAACATCTACTACTAAATATACTGGCAAATCTTCTTTTTTAAGCTGCTCTTCAAAATCTTTTTTTTCTTTTGCAGGTCTTTCTAACTCGCCTCCGTAAATGCCAAACTCCTTTCCAGAAAAAAGCCTTAAAGTTCTGGTGCTGTCGGTAAATATTGTTGCATCGGGTTCAGTGTTTAATTTCAGCCATTCTCCTGCCTCTTTAAAGCCAGTATATGTGTAAGACTTTGACTTGACTAAATTATTTCCTTGTATATATGCTGGTACCATCAACAATAAAATAACTGCTACAACTATCCATTGATTAATATCAACATTTCCTATCTTTTTTATGTAAACCCTTAATTCTGAAATAGCCAATGCAGAAATCAGGAATGCTGCTGGAACTATTGGAATCAAGTATCTTGGGACAATATTCGGATTGACGAAAGTAAAAAATCCCAAGAAAACAACCAACCAAGATAACAACAAGAAATGTTCCTTTTTTCTGTATATAAGGGAAAATAACAAACCCAAAATTAAGAATGGAATAGTGTACCATGTTAGGATAAAAGGCAATGTCTTAATTGGCTCCCACATACTTATTTCTATTGTAGCTGAAACCTCTTTTAGACTATGTGCGGTTAATCCTCCAAAATGGGTTATGTTTATAATCACAAAAAAAGAAATTGCCATTAAAAAAACTAAAATCCCAATCCATACTTCTTTTCTTTTTAGCAAGCTAAAAATCCTTGTTCTGTAAGTTAATATGAAATATAATGCCAGAAATGGCAAAATCAAGATTCCAGCAGATTTTGTATATATTGTCAAAGCAGAACTAACCATTAAAAAAATAAACCAAAATTTAGTTTTTGTTTTCTCGTATTTAATTAAACAAAAAGCGGTTAGTGTAAACATTGTCGTTAATGGAACATCCAAAAGAATCCTGTTTGTCAAAAACCAATACAATGAATTGAAGCTCAGCATTATCGTAGCAAGAAGCCCAACAAATTTATCTTTTAGCTCTGTTCCAAGAAGATATATCAAGATAATTCCAAATACCCCAAAAATTAAGGTCATCAACTTGCCTGCAAAAAAACTATTTGTAAAAATATTAAAAAAGGCGCTTACCAAAGACGGCAAATATGAAACAACCTTTGCAAATTCTTCTGAGAACAGAAAAGCTGGGTTGTGTAAAATCTGATAGCCATACCAGCCATATAGCGCCTCATCAGTCCATACGCTCTCTATAAAAAAATATCTCAACCTTAAAAAGATGGCAGTTATTAATATGGCTAAAAATGCCAGATTATATTTATCTTTAAATAAAACTTTAAGCTCTTTTTTAAAATCTATCATATTTATTTTTTTTGGGGAGACTTCCTTAGATATTCTGGTCTAAGGGCAATATTTTTTGGATAAGAAACCTCCCATATTTTCAATGGTCCAATCAGTCTTCCTTGGTAGATAGCCAATGGTATTGAAGATTCATCATTGTAAACTTCCTTGAAGTATTCAAATTTTTTATCTAGCAAAAATAACTGAACCCACAAAGTCCTTTTGGCCCTTTCCGAGATATACAAAGCCCCTGCCAGAAAATTAACCCCCTTATTGAACCTATTATCTTGGTCTATGGTGGGGATTAATTTTAGGCAGCCTTTTAACCCTGGCTTCTCAAAATTGTATTCTCTGTCAAGATAAACACACTCCAAGGGAACTTCTGTTTGCTGTCCTTGATAACTTAAAATTGCTATTGGTTGTTTTATAATCATGTTGTTTTCTATTTCCTGGATTGGTACAAAAAATGCCACTATGCCTGCACTCATTCTTGGAAATAATTTATTACCATAAACAAAATCTTCATCTAGTGCATATCCCCCCCGATAGAGGTACATTGTTCCGTTTCTGGTTTCTTGTACTCTTGCAGAATCTAAAGTAAATGTATTTATCCATGAATATCTGTCAAAGTCTTCATCGGAGCCAATGCTGGAATAAGCGCCATATTTTCCTATCTCATCCGATATTATCAAAAGATGTGTGGCATTATGCACCTTTAAAAATTCCAGGGCTTCTGTCTCATTTTGTGCTGTCAAGACATGCCTTCCCATCAAATAATTCCAATGATCAATAAAGTTTCCTCCGTCCAGGACGGTGGCTCTCTTTCCGCCAGTCTGCACCCAATATCCATAATCCCACCAATGGGCAAAGACCGCATCTTCAGCAGTATTCTCCCTTGTCCACTTCATTGCTTGTTGCCACTGTTGATTATAACTTGGACCAGAATATCTAGCCGAATTGGAACTTTCCCTGGCGAATTTAACCAAAATGCCACTAAAAGAGGCTATTGGGCAGAAAACAAGGAGAAGAATAATTGTCAGACTAATAATCTTGTATATCTTGTTCTTGAGTTTTAAAGAAAAATCTACAGCACTTATTAAAAGATAGGAGGCAAGAATTGCTGCAATAGGCGTTAGGACTATGAACAGCCTCATTGCCCCTCTTGCTGCAATTATCATCAACAAGAACCAGACAAAGACAAATATGTATTTTTTATCAAATGTCTTGATTTCACCAAAAATTTCCTTGTTTTTGTAGAAACTATACAAGTAGAGCAAGCCAATTATACCCAAAAATATTATGAGTGATCCAAGATAAAAGAAGTTTGCTATCGGTGTTGTACCATTAAATATCTTTGATTGTACGGAGTATCTGCTAAAAATAAATGCAGAAAGAAAGGCTGTATAAATAATT
>SDBV01001505.1_pt1 | contig 35162 bp, 42 predicted proteins | sample 2277081 | NCBI WGS metagenome assembly SDBV01 (sample SAMN10402039, study PRJNA504765) | marine sediment metagenome | isolation source: marine sediment core GS10_PC15, 223 cmbsf | place: Arctic Ocean: Southern Knipovich Ridge | collected 2010 | reverse complement strand
AGTTACTGCAACAAAACCGCTTGGTGCTTGCACAATATTCTTGGTACCATCAAAGTTCGCGATAACTGTCCACGGCCCTTTAGTGTATCCCATAATCTACCCCCTTATTATTCTGACCCTTATTAGTGGAGTTTATTGTTAAATTTTTGGATATGTTTATCAAGCCACCATGAAATATTAGCTAACTGTTGCACACTGAATAAGAACAAACCCACTGGGGTTACAACCACCCAAAAGGCAGCTTGTTGCTGCCACGTTAAACCTTTTAGGTAAAACTTCATTAGTATACCTCCTTCATTGGGTTATTGTATCTTTTCATTAGCTTTGGCTAGAAGTTGCTCATCGCTTAAACCTCCTATACTCTCCCTCACTTCACTTCTAAGCCATCCGCACCTCTTGCACTTCTCAGGAGTACAATCTACTCCACGAGTTATGCACATAATCATAAATGTTTCCCCTTCAGTATATCCCATAATACCCTCCTTTATATTCTGACCCTCATCAGTTACTTATTAGCTTCGGGTTCTCGTAGAGGTTGCCGATTACTTCATATTGATGAACTCTAAACTCGGGATGATACTCAGGACAATGGACATAAAACCTGTTGTGTGCATACCTCACATCCCCCACATATTCAAAACCATCGTGGTATTGTGTGTCAGGTTCAGTCACCCTACATATATCCCCCTCATAAATCTCCTTGCCATCCTTGTCCTCGAGTCCTATGTATTGGAGTATGATATGGTCGTCAGCTTCCCATACTGTCTCATCTTCGTGATAGACGAAGTAACCACCTTCACCCGATACCTGAATAAAGGCACCCTCAGTCACCATTTCTTCTCGGTTCGTATCCCAAGCCCTAAACTTTATCTCCCTCATAGTACCTCCTTCTAATCAGTTACCGCTTATACGGTGGGGTTATAGCTTATGCAATTCTTCCGGCCATGCTTCGATTTCCTCACCATCAGGGAAGCGTATCTCATACATTGTCCCTACTTCTTCAATATCGTGCTCGCTGTCCTGCTCCCTGATAACTCTGAATACTTCGCACACTTCGTTGTTCCTTCCACAATACTGGTCATAGGGTGATTTGAATATTCGCTTTGCCATCCCTCTAACCTCCTGTTTATTTACTACCAGACCCCGAAGGGGTTTCTGCCTTATGGCTTCATCGGTGGTAGAGGTTTCGAGTTATTTTTAGCTACTCTTCTTTTAGAAAATCTGCCAGGACATTGACAGGGACATTCCATAGTAGATTTTTCAGACCATCCAGATTGCCCTGCTCAATTTCAATGGCTATCTTCTTGGCAACTGAGTCAACCAAAATGCGAAGGTTCTCAATCTCGTTAAGTTCCATATCCTTACCTCCTATTACTTAATTACAGTCAGTGTATCATTATGATACACCCTTGTCAAGCCCCCTACTTAAAATAGTTTACCGGCCTGCCTTTTCCCCAGCTCAATAATCACCCCAACATCACGCCTACCCCGGCGGTTAAAATAATACTTGACAAACGATCTAGATATGTTTTACTATTGACAATAGATAGGCGTCGCGTGCTCGGATACTCTCCCAGCTCCCGGCGCCTTTCCATATATCTCCTTTCGTTTGGCCTGGCCGGGGTCGGCTCTCGTCCAGGTCGCTGATCTTTTCCAGCTTGGCCTTAAACTAGCCAGCTTTATACTACCTCGCTATAATTAAACTACCCCAGCACTGCGACTATACCATCAATTAAGTGAGGCTATTACTCCATGACAGACACACCAGGCAGCGACGGCGACGGGTCTACCGCGCAAAGCCCCGAACAGCCAGAGGTAAAACAGAAGCACGCCGGGGGGCGTAAGCCCAAGGGATACTATGAGCGCGGGGTTCAAGATATACTCGACGGTACTGCGCCCCATGCTGCCCGGAGACTTCAGGACCTCATAGAACAAAAGAAGGGTAGCAAGAATATGAAGTCTAACTTACAGCGCGCTTGTGAGTATGTCATCGATCACGCGGTAGGCAAAGCCCGGCAGAAGATAGAGCACAGCGGCGGCATTATGACCTATGGGGAGCTGGCTAGATCGGCTGATGCCCTGGATAAGAAGCCCCGGCGGGTCCTGGCTGACGTTGAAGAGATCGCCAACAAGCATGACCCGGCGCCGGTGAGCAGTGAAGACGTTTGATCCGCTCGACCATTCACCATTTGAAGTCAAGCGGCGGGGATACAAGCGCCGCCGGGGGCAAGCTAGTCAGTATACCCATCGGCCCGACGTTCGTCTTGCTGTATTCTCCCGTGACAACTGGCAATGTGTGGCTTGTGGGTCGTCGGACAACCTGACAATAGATCACATAATCAGCGTTTACCGGGGCGGCTCTGATGACCTGAATAACCTGCAAACTTTGTGTAATCCTTGCAATGCTGGCAAGCTACCTTGATGTTAATGCTAACACATTGGCGTAGTGAGTGGGCAATATGCTAACATCTATTCCTTTGCTTATGCCTACATTAAGAATTGATGTTAGCATTTATCCGCAAAGCATAGCATAGTATATCAAAGCATAGTATATCAAAGCATACTGGCTGGCTGATCTTTTTTTTCTTTTAAGGACTTGACACAGGTCACCAACAGCAACCGGCAATAAGTACCCCCCCCTTGTTACCCTGCCATACTTCTCGTCGGGCAGGGGGGGCCTCCGATTATCACATCAAGGTTAAGTATGGTTAGGTGTCAAACACAACACGCCATTTTCAGCAGTCACAAAAGGAGCGAGTAAATGGAACTGATACTGATTTTAGTTTTGATAATGATATTGGGGTGTCTGGCAGGGTATTTAGGGGAGAAGAAGGCATATCACGGTGGTAGGTGTCCGAAGTGCTGGGGGGTATTGAGGTATTTCGATACAGATTCGCAGGGTGGGAGAGGATATACGTGCGAGAACCGGGATTATTATATATGGGTGAGCTGGCCGGGGATAGTGTCGAAATGAGAGGGTACAGTGGGAACAACAGCCGAAAGAGACAGTTTAGTCCAGTGATGTTGCGGTGTCCGAGGTGCTTAATCCCGACGAGGGTTAAGATAAAGCGGTGCGACATATGCGACAGTGAAATGGTAGAGTTGAAGGAACGAGTTAATGAATGACATAGTGATAGGGATACTGGCGATAATAGCCATCGTTGTAGCAGGCTTGGTTTTGACAGGGAAAGACGGGAAAGGAGTAGGCAAATGAGTGCAGGAATTAGTCTTGGTTTTATGACTTGGAAGAGGGAGTTTTACTTCGGGAGAGGTCAGGGTCGGTTCACTATTGTTGAACTGTCTGGCACGGTCCTCGGGGTCAACGTCTCAATTTTCGTTAAAGTGGCCTAAAGAATTAAGGAGGTGTTCCATGAGGTTCGACAAGCACCCAGGCGGTCACGACAAGCCCCCCGCCAGCGTCAAAGTACCGAAGCCCACCGGGGGTTAAAGCTGATACCCATTAAATAGTGCTGGGCGACGCTAGGATAGAGGCCGTCCGCCCTCAGTGCGACAGGTTCGCCTGCACGTTATGAGGGAAAGGGGAGGTTCAAGTCCCCCTGCACCCGGCACGCAACTAAGGAGGTCTAATGGCGAAGATACCGTTGCGAAGACGCAAGTTTTTAGATAGATTAGTTCGATATCCCGGCGTTGTCCTTTTGCATTACCAGATATTAAGCAAACACTTGAGCAGGTGGGAGTCTATTAAAACATCCATTTGGCTGGCGTCTTTGATACTTAAACCACTGAGAACAATGGATGGTGATAATGAGGTCATAGATGCCCATTTATGAGTACGAGTGTCCGAATTGCCAGGCGAGATTCGATAAGCTAGAGCCGATGCGTTCCGGCAGACCCGACGAGACTTATTATGCCATCTGCTCGGAGTGCGGTTGTGTCTCACCGGCTGTCATGTCACGGATGAGTTGGGGCATGGGCTGGAAGTTCCTCAAGGATAAGAGCGAGAAGGCACCGGAAGCACCGAGCGATTCTGGCTATTACTCCGCCTGGGATGAGGCGTATCAGGGTCCACAGGTCAAGCCGAAAGCGAGTCCGTTGTGAGTAACGTAGCACCAACAGTCGAAATGAATGAGAAAATCCGGAGTAAGGCCAGAATCTACCCGGATTGGTGGATTGAGACAGTCCTCGGCGGTAACCTTTGGGATATGCAGATCGCCATTGCTCAATCCTGTTTCTATTATCCACGGACTACGGTGCGTAGCTGTGAGGCCATCGGGAAGAGTTACGTCACCGCCCGGGTAGCAATGGCCTTTCTCTATAATTATCCGCCGGCCACTGTTATTACCACGGCTCCAGGTAATAGGCAGGTCGAAGATATTATCTGGCGTGAAATTAGATTGGCCTTCGCCCAGGCCCGATTCCCCCTCGAGGGGAACCTCACCCGGAAATCCCTCGAAATCTCCGAGGACCACTTCGCCGTCGGTTTCGCTACCGATGAGCCAGAACGTATGCTGGGTTATCATAACGTCAATGTCCTGGTGATCGGCGACGATGCTGCCGGCCTCTCCAATGATATTTTCGGAGCTATCGAGAATCCGCTCTCAACCGGTAATACCCATGAGCTCCTGCTCTCTAATCCTACTCAATCGGTGGGTCCCTTCAGGGATACCTTTACCTCACCTCTCTATAAGAAATTCCATATATCCGCCTTTGATTCGCCTAACCTTACCGCCTTCGGGATTACCGAAGAGGATATTGAAACCGGAGAATGGCAGAAGAAGTGGGCCGGCCGGGAACTGCCGTTCCCCCAGCTTATGAGCCCTCAAAAGGTCGCAGAACGATATACGAACTGGGGCAAGGGTTCGTATCTCTATACGGTCTTTATCCTGGGCGACTTCCCCGAAGCTGGCGTCAATAACCTCTGCCGTCTTTCTGATATCGAATACGCCATGTCAAGGACAATCGAGCGGCCAGAATATGATAAAGCACTCAAGATAGCTGCCCTCGATGTGGCCAGATACGGCGATGACGAGTGCTGCTTTGCCATCAGGCAGGGTAACAAGGTCCTTGATATTATCACTTGGGGACACCAGGACTCAACCTACACGGCCGGACGGACTGCCAGGCTGGTTAAAGAAAATAAACCAGTGAGGCTCTACGTCGACGTGGTTGGTCTTGGTGCTGGCGTCTATGATATTCTCAAGAAGGAGATCGGCAACGAGTACCGGATTGTCGAGTTCGATTCCGGTAAGCAAGCGTTGGACACAGAGCGGTACCTCAACCAGAGGGCGGAAGGTTTTTGGGACTTTAACCGGAAATTAGCGGATGGAGAATTAGACCTGCCCGATAATGATAAGCTCAAGGCGCAGCTTTCCGATATCCGCTATACCTACAATGCCCGGGGGTTACTTCAGATAGAGTCAAAGGAAGATGCCAAAAATAGGGGTAGTAAATCTCCCGACGTGGCCGATGCCGTTATGATGACGTTTAATCGCAAGAAAGGTGGCGGCACTCCCAATGTATTCCACTATTAGGGCAAGGAGTTAAGTATGTTACCAAGAAGCTCTAACTCGTTAGGAATGGATACCAACTATCGTTTAATGCAGGAAAAGTGCCAGGAATTTGACGGGGCTGGTTACTTCAAACGTATGGATGAGGACAGGAAGCTGGCTATCCTTGACCCTTATATTATGAGGAATCTCGACGGTACACAAACTCCTGATGTTATCAACGTCACCATGAACGAGGCTAAGGTATTCCTTGACCGGTCGGCCTCTATTATGAGCGGCGCCAATATGCAGCGCATCGTCTTTGGCAAAGGGCTTTCCTCGACAGATACTACTACTATCGAGAATTTCTATAATGACCTCTATTATGAAAATGACCTGATGGTGGCCAATGTTTTCTGGACCTCACTCTACGGTTTCCTTATCGAGCAGATTCTAGTCCGAGGTGCCATAGTCGCCCGGGTCCTAATGAGAGATAAAGATGGTAAATTCATACCCGATATATCGCCGGTAGATAGCCGCTATTTCCTCTATGATAACGATTCACAAGGTATTATTTGGGGCGCTCCCTTTGTAACCAGGTCAAAAGCTCAGATTGAAAGGGACTTTGGCATATCAATCAATGGTCGGTATGCCGTCGTTTCAGATTTTTGGGATGACAAATACAATGATATTTACATAGCTTCACAGCTATATACGGGTGGTAGTCAAGCTAAAGACCCGGAGAGACACCCGGCCCGGCAGAGAGAACATGGGTTGGGTTACCCGCCTTATGTATTCCAGAAGTCAGGCGCTGGCCTATCAAGCTTGATGGACGTGGGTGGCCTGAAATTCCAGGGTGAATCAATCTTCGCTCCAAACAGGGGGTTGATTCCTGAGTTGCACCGCGCTGCCTCTATTTTCCAAACCCTTACCGCTATGAGCTTCGAGGGTTCATACGAGTATGAGAGCAAAGAAGGGACGGAAGCGACTGTGTCGGAGGGACCTGGTCTGCGAAAGGTAATCCCGGTCGATCAGGGTGGTGGTTACAAACTCATTCAGATCAATGACGTTAAGAACGCTACCAGGCTGTTTTATAATATGCTAGTTGGCGCCCTGCAGCGCGGTGGCTTACCGAACATAGACTACGGTAACCTCAGCTTTCCACTGTCCGCGGTCGCTATCACAAAGTTGTCCGGCTCCAAGGACGCCATCTTTATTCCGAGGCTCAACGCTATAGCTCTCTTTTTCCGGGCTATGTCCCTGATGATTAAGGACCAGTTTATTAAAGGTGGCACTACTGTTCAGCTTGGGCGAGAGGACATTGATGTAGAGTATACGGTATTAGATATAGATAAAAAGTTCTCGACCAAGTATGAATTTCATACCGTATCGCCGGAGCAGGATATCGCTAACACTGCCGCAGGGCAGCAGCAACTAGCACTGGGTATGCCAAGGCGTTATATCTATGAGAATACACTCAAAGTAAACGATGTTGAAGGCTTGATAAATGAGGGCCGGGACGAGAAGCTCGAGGAAGGGGATATTGCCATCACTCTCAATCGGCGCCTGAAAAGCCTGGCTGATAAGGACGGCAAGTTCGACAAGCACTTGGGCAAGGATATCGAGGCTGAAATGGTTTTACAGCAACTTGAAATGGTGCTCCGTGACCGGGCTCAAGGTGGCACGATGGGTCTAGCCCCAGCCAGGGGCGGCGCCGGCGCCAGGCAATCAACCAAGCCTTTGCTCAATCTATTCGATAAAGGTGGCGGTGGCGGCGGCAGGCAATCACAAGGGGATGCCACATTAAGAGAACCTGATGAGGACGAAAGGCGCAGTGACCGCCGGGAAACTACGGTCCGTAGAAATACGTCGGAGGTATAAGATGGTTGATACACTCAAGGAAGCCGAAGACAGAATCCGTATAGCCATGGCGCCTCCACAGCAAAAGAATGGCGCCAACTTCTCACCTAGTATCAATAAAATGAGAAAGGTATCCAGCCAGAATGGGCAACTCACGGCTCCCCGGAAACAATTAAACCGGGCAAGGTGATAGATGGTAAACGAAACACAACCTAAAAAGAGGCTCTTGGAAGCTGGTGGGCTAGGTTCGCTTGAAGCTGCGTTCCCCGAAGAGGAACCGGTTGAGGAACCTGTTGAGGAAGAGCAACCAGAAAGGGTAAGCCCTCTCAGAACGTCAAGAGAGTTCTTTGAGATTGACCAAGCGTTTGCGGACTGGTCGACTCAATACTCAAGGACAGGACAACTCCCTGGTATACCAGAGAACCAGGACTTGCAGCCTTTCTATGACCAGTGGCTTTCACAGGTTAAACAGTTTGAATTAGAAAACCCGCCGCCTGAAGCGCCTCAAGCTCCTGACGTAGATATCTTCGATGTTATTGAGACAGCCAAGCGCTTTAATGTACCTACCCAAAACTTCGTTAGCACCGCGCAACTGGCTGAACTGGCACTGCCATTCGAGCAAAGGTCTGACAGGTTTGACGTACCCTATGAGCAGTACCTCACTTGGGAGCAGGCTAAATTCCTGGGCTTTGACGTTCAAGAAGGGGACGTTGTTAGAATGACCCCCAGGGCAGATGGGGAGCCTCAATTCTCATTGGTGCAGGAACCCACTCAAGCGCCGGATGAGGTCATACTTTACCAAGAATACCTGCGCACCGGTGGTAATCTGAGCCTTGATGGATGGGTCAGGGCCGGCAGCCCCCTCAGGCCTTCCGGTGAATACGAAGATACCCTGAAAGATATCTACCCTGAAATGTTCGACCCAAACCGGAGCTTTGGTTTTTCATCTGATGAGATACCATCCATGGTGTTCGACCAGCTCATTTTGAGGATTGACGCCGATTATGAGGCTTTTGCTAAAGACCTCTATGACCGCGCTGGGTCGGATAAAGCCGATGATATTCTCAGGCTGTTCGGTGTGACCGAAGAGAACATCCTGAAAACGCTTGACTTCACCCAACAGGAGATTCGGGTCAAAGGTATGATTCGTGAAGTATTCCCCGACTTCCAAGAGATAGACCAGTTTGTAACCTTCGTCGACACAGACCCTATGCTGTTCATAGAAACCATGCAGACTGGTGGTAAGACGTTACAGAAAGAACGGCTGCTACAGTATATGAACTACACGCCTGATCAAATTCAGCAGATATTCAGCACTTACCGAGCTGATGTGGAAGTCGATGGTGTTTCCCAGCCCCTTTCAATAGACATGGAGAACCAGAAAGCCTTTGACGAGTCAGGTAACTTTGCCGGCCAGTATAACCCTGCCACGAAAGAGTTTACCAAGGCGCCGGAGAAGGGTATCTTCGAGAACTTTTTTGATACGCTGGCATTTTCCTCACGACAGTATTGGGAGAACTTTGAGGGATTCATGCTGGGTGTCGCCTTCCCATCGATATTCCCTGATATGCCCGAAGGATTCATGGGCGACTTCGGTAAGGAATTAACGAAGTTTAATCGCCAGGCCAGGGATGATTACAGGTGGCTATATAACGAGAATAAGAGTATCCATGAGGAATGGTTAAGACAACACCCTGAAATGGCACCGCGCGTCGATTTTCAAGAGGGCGCCTTCCAGCACCCCGAGCTACTGAAAGACCCCGAATATTGGGCATACGAGATAACGAATATAATGCCATTTCTAGTCTCTTCTATTGGAATCCTTGCGCTCACAGGTGGCGCGGGCGCGCCCTATATTGCGCTCAATACTATGGGAATGGGCGCCGTCGAGGGCGGCAGTCTTTTTGATGACTTGCTTAATGCCGGCGCACCTGAAGATAAGGCTAGACAGATGGCGGCGGTGGGCGGCGGTATTATGGGTTTACTGGAAAGCGTGGGGCGTTTACCGATACTCAAGCAGGTCAGTCCTTTCCTCTTCGGTCAGTTCAAAAGAAAGGCAAGCTCCGAGCTGGTCAAGAGAAGCTTCCGCGAAACAGCCAAGAAGTTTGGCAAGACTTTTACCCTTAACGAGTTCGCTGAGGTATCAACAGAGGTTGCCCAGGAAGTCATTAGTAACGTAGCTGTCGGATTCTTTGATGAGAACAGGTCTATCCTGGACAACCTGCCCGATATAGCCGTCAAGACCGCCGTGGCGACTTCACTATCGGCCGGCTTTGGCGCCGGCGCTTCGGTCCGCATGATTGGTCGGAATGAGCAGGCCGGGCTTACCGACCTGGCCAAGAAAGCAAAGGGCTGGGTGCAGGATGAGAAAGGTAACTGGTTTGAGAGAATCAAGGAAGCCGTCAGGGAAGAGGGTGGGTTTGTCCGGCTACCCGGCGGTGAAGAGATTACGCCTTCTAGGGAACTACTGCAATCTCTGATAGGTGCTACTCAAGCTAAAAGCCGAGAAAGTGAATTACTCAAAACATTTTCTAGGGAACAATTAGACCAAGCTCACGATGCTGGATTAGTTACTCGCTCACCCAAAGGTATCTACAGCATTACACTTAAAGGTAGAGACTTTTTGAAACAAGAACCCGCTGAGGCCGAGAGGGAAAAGCTCACCCTTGAACCCCAGCTTGGCGAGGCCATACCCAAGCCGGCAGAGGGCGAGGACGTTGGATTACAGGCCGATATCTTCGGTGGCCTGACGGAGACACGCATCCCTGGTAAGGGCAGAGAAGTACAGATTTCCATGGAAGATCAGCTCAGGCTTGAGCAGGCCCAGCAAGCCGCCGAGGTAGCTCCATCTGCGGAGAAGGCTGCTTATGAAGCACAGGCACAGATTGAGGGCTTGGAAGTTTCTCTAAAGGCTGACCCGGTGGCGAACAAGCTCATCTTCATTGGCAAGGATAAGAGGGGCAGGGACCAGTTTAGGCACCTTGACTTCTTCATATCTCTGAAAGAGGGTACCTTCCCTGATTACTTCACGGTGAAACAGGCCAAGATGCTGTTTCCTGACTTGACCGTTGACATATTCACCCAGCCAGGTACTCCCCAATTCAATAGGGTTCCGAGGGACGTGGCACTCAACCAGCTTACTAAAGAGTTTGGCATGAGCCCAGACCAGATTGCTGACCGGGTTGTAGCAATACGCCAAGAGAGGCGTCAACTAAAAGAACATCAGGCCACCATCAAGGCCAACATGACCGAGCGGCCTTTACCCATGGTGCCGGAGAGGACTAACGCCGAGGTAACCGCGAACTGGACGGCGGTAGGTCAACCCAAGCTCACCTTGAAACAGATAGATGCATTAACTTCAGTGTTCACAGATTACATACTCGACCCTACTACGCTCACGGCATATCAAGTCCAAAGACAACTTCGTAGCGCTGAACTCACAAAGCGAATGGAAAATCTGCACGCCAGAGCGCAGGAGTTATTTGTTGAGGAAGGTGTAACGGCTGAAGAGGCACAACGGAGAGCAATACAGGAATTATCAGGACCGTTACCAGCGCTAACTACCGCTTACCTGGCTGGGATAGCTGGCGAAATGAGGGATGCCCACTTCGCCAAAGTCCATCATGTATTCAATAAGCTGGGTCCGGAGTATGCGCTTGAAAGAGCAGCCACTATTACTGCTCTGACTAATGCTCTGGATGGTAAGCCTATCCCACGAAAGAGAGGTAGGCCTGAGCCAGGGTCAATCACTAGCTTGTTGTTCCCTGAAGGCGGGTCTGCTTGGGATAGATTAAACTTTGTTTTTGGTAAGCAACCAAAGGTTCTCAAAGCAATCGATAAGATGGCTAAAGAGAGAAAGCCCCTGTCCGATGTGGTAGAGGGTGTCGTCCATGAGATAGGGCGTAAGCCGATACCGGTTGACCAAGAGACTGCCGATTATCTCCGTAGCTTATCAACATGGTCAATGCAGGAAACGACTGGATTAGAGATACCCGGTGAGGCAGGTGGAGTTCTAACCTACGACCCCACAGGAAAGCTTGGCTTGGAAATGACCTCTGAGCAACAGTCCCTTTTCGTGCGTGAGATTGAAAAGATAGAGATAACCGACCCGAGGACTGCCGCCGAGCGGGAGTTTGCTAAACGGAAATTAGAACTGGGGACTCAACTTGCTGAAGGTCAAATAACAAAGGACGTTTATGATATTGAGCTTATGAGTGCTTTCAGTAAAGGATTTTCCGGCACCGCCGAGGGAGTATTCACCTACAATCCGACAGGTAAACTAGGCTTCACCTTGGCAGGCCAACAGATAATGTTTGGGGAGCAACCGTATCAAGACCTCATTGTTGAGGACCTTCGTTCTCCCCGGGACCTGGCTTGGGCAAAGATGGAAGTAGAACTAGGTAAGCTCTTTGCTGAAGGCACACTCGACTTTGACGAGTATACACTTGAGAGGGCTCAGGCCAGAGATACTATTTACCCACTGCCACCTATCACACATTATGAACCACCGATTGATAATGCTATCGAAGAACTCGATGTCAATATGTGGCCACCGCCAGTTACCGATAAGGTTGTTAAGGCTCTCAAAGAGATAGGAATGAGTCCGGTAGATATCGGTAACTTTCTCCGGGCCAACAAAGCTTCCTTCGACTTCTCCTTCTGGCGTCAGCAGTCTCCGCTTATTATGCGTCATCCTGTAACATTCGCCCAGGCTAATGTCTCTGCGTGGCAGGCAATATGGAGTCAGAAATCAGCCGAGGCTTCGTGGGCTAAGATTACCCAAGACCCAATTTATCAACTCTATGAGTTCGCTGCCGAAAACGGCGGTGACTTTCTTCGCCCATTGACATTAGAGAAAGGGACTGAACAGTGGAGAGGCACTGAAGAGTTTGGTTATATTAAAGGTGCAGAGAGGGTTATCCCGAAACTAACAGCGTGGTTGCCCCACGTCAGGATATCCCAAAGAGCATTTGAGACAGGCACTAACGTCCATAACTGGCTGATATTCAAGAACTACTACAATGCCATGCAAAGGTATAGCGAGGATATTGCTTCAGGTAAGAAGCAACTGAAGCCCTTTGAGACTTTCGATATGCAGAAGGAAATGACCGACTTCGCAAGGAGCCTGGCTAACTTCACGGCAAGAGGCTCCCTTGGTCAGTTCTCTGCGGCAGCTTCTACCCTGAGTGGTCTGTTCTTTGCTCCCAGGGCTTCTATCGGCAGAGTGCTTTCTGTTAAAGACTTGGTTAATTCTAATGCGAGAGTCAGGCGTCATGCTTGGGAAAGTGCCGCATCCTTTGTCGGTGTTTTTGGTGGTATTATCATGGTGGGCGCTATGGCCGGTTGGTGGGACGTTGAGAGGGACCCCCGAAGCGCCGAGTATATGTCGATTCGTATTGGTAAAACCAGAATAGATCCATGGGGCGGTTTCCGACAGTTCTTGGTGTTCTTCACCCGGGCCGTTACCCTGTCTGGTGTATCCAGTGTTACCGGTGCCGAGTATAAAGTTGACCCCCTGAGCTTAATGCAGACGTTCATCCGGGGTAAGGCATCCCCCTTGGCTTCACTGATACTTGATTTCTGGCGCGGTAAGAACTTCATCGGTGAGAAAGTCGAGGTTGGCAATAAGATGCAGTGGGCTGAAAGGGTAGCTCCTTTTGCCATATGGGATATATACGAAGCTTACAAAGAGGATCCATGGATTGCACTCCAGGTTGCTTTTCCAGCCGTCGTAGGTGCTGGTGTCCAGACATATACCGGTGATTGGCAAGATAACTTTCCGAAGTTGGGGCTACCGAAGTATTCTGATAATCTTCCCGACGGGATAACCGACCCATTCTACGATGCTCAAGACTTGTGGGCGGATACAGCAAGCCAGTTCGCCGGCGTTGACCCGGCTACGCTAACCGAGTCAAAGGGATTCCCCAATTATATCAGGGCGATTGTCGAGGCCAAGCTCATCAAGGAGAGCCTCGATATTTTGCCGAATGAAAGGTTAGTGGACATTGATAACTTTGCTGCACACTATAGCCAGTGGAACCGGAGAAAGGAAATCGTAGCCAGTGGTGATGAGGAAGCACTCAAGACGTTTGACCAAGATGAGAGGACAAAGAACGCCTATAAGGGTAACTTTTCACAGACGCAATTTGCTTTACTCAACCAGTACCATGCGATAACTGATGAGGAAGAGCAAAAGGCTTTCCTTGAGGAACATGAGGCTGATATAGGGGTTAATCCCCGGTCGGCTTATCTACGATCTCACCCATCGGAGAACGCCCAACTAGCGGTATGGGGGCAGGCCAAGCTCCTTTCCAGGGCAGCTTACGATGAGTTCAATAACCTGGTTGCATCACTGGACATTCCTACTACCGCTTTACCTGCCAGTACCTTGCCACCTGAAGCGTCGGTTGACAGCTACTTCGAGAGGGAAAAGGCCATTGAGGACCACGGCGCCATGAGCGCTGAATCCCTACTCGTATTAGCTAGGGAACCTGACTTACTGAAATGGTATCAGGATGAGGCGAGGAAGGCCGGCACTAATGTACTGGATACTCCCAAGCAGCCTGTCAGGTACTATGAATTGCAGGTCAAGAACCGGGCCGAAAGAGAATACATGAAGACGATTACAGATAAGGATAATCCCGCTTACATCGATGACCTGGACGAGCGGCGCACTGACTTCGAGACAGAGTTTCCGGAGAGCGAATACTTCGATGACAACAAGCGGATACAGGCAATCGCTAACGGCTTTGATGATGCACAGGTAGAAGCCTGGGTTGAAAGGGGTCGGCTGGTAGATGACTACAGTGGCGGTAGCCCGAAAGTAAAGGAGTGGGCCTTCGATAATCCAGAAGCCTACCAGAGAGCTCTCGAAGAGGAACTGCTAAAGGACAAGGGTGGTTTGGCTACCCCGGAAGAGCGTGGTCACTACGAAGAGTGGGTGGAGCCGGCCATCAGACTGCAGGCCAAGAACGTCAAAGAGGACTCCTATTGGCAGGAACTTGGAGACAAGGCTAACCCTGATACATACATCGAGGACGACGCAGAACGGCGTAAAGCCTTTTCCGAGAGGTACCCCAGCAGTGACTACTTCAATGACCTGGAACGTATCGAGGCTTATAAGGGTGGCTTTACTGACAAGGAAGCGGACCTATGGGCTGAGCGTGGCAGGAAGGTAGCCAAGTTTGAACCGTCAAGTGCCGAGGCAAAGATATGGCTGGTCGACCACAAGGACGTATGGGACAAAGCTCTTGAGGCTAAAATGCTGACCGATGATGGGAGTACCTGGAATATCCCGGCTCTCCGCATCACAGCCAGGTGGCGCCATCAGGATAACGAATACGACGATATACCCAGTGATACCAAAGAAGGCCGGGCGGCTCGGGCTGCTTACCTTGCTGGTGAAGGGCTCGAGGGGGATGAGTTGGCCAGGCGGATAGAATACAGACTTGACAGATGGCGGCGTGACGCTTACGAAATGAAAAACAGTGAAACCGGTGCGACATTACCTGAAGTGCAGGTTGATAACTTTGTCGCCTACCGCGAAATGGAGACTAAAGGTAAGCGACAAGAGAGATTCCTGATTGATAATCCGGGGTTCGCTCAGGCCATGCACGACGTAGCTGGCATCGATATCCCCAATGCTGAAGAGGTACCGGCCGTGGAATACGACGATATATACGACGCTCACAGAGAGGACTTTGACAAGCTCGATGGTTTGTCTGATAACGAATCGCCTCACTATATTGAGGACAAGAAGGACCGTGAAGCCGCCAGGGATGACCTTCGCTTTGAGGATGGTAAATATTCAGAGTTCGGCTTGTCCGAGCTTCGGCGTAATGCCTATGGCAAGTTCGTTCCTGAAGCTCATATCCAGGCCTACGTTGGCTACTACACCATCATTGGTGAGGGCAAGCCGAAGAATTGGAAGCTCGATAACGGCACTGACCTGTGGTACGAAGACGATTGGTTTATGATGGAAAACATTGAGTTCTACCGTAATGTCTACCGAGGGGTGCTTGGTAATGAGGCCAAGGACTTCACTAAGGTACCTACCCGGCGCGTGTTTAATCTATACCTGAATTATCTGGCCCTTCCTCACCTGGCAGCGAAGGACGAATACAGGAGCGAGGAACCAGAACTCGATGCTTGGTTGGTAGATAAGTTTGGTTTCACTCCTGTTGCCGAGAAAAAGAGGCGCTTTGGACTCACCACCTACGAGCGATTCCTTGAGGATTGGGCGGAGCGCGGTAGCAAAATCGAAGAGAAGTTGAAAGCATTAAGGGAGTAACCCCTTGCTTTTGCAGGGGAAAATATATATACTCCAAGAGGGAGGATTTGATGACTCTGCACGAAACTCAAAACTTGGCGCACGGACAACCCGCTCAGGCTGCAAAGTCTGTCCCGGCTGAAACTCCGCCTGGGGGAGAGGGAACTCCAGAAATCAAAGATGAGGCACAGTATGGTGGATTAGTGGTAAAGCAGATGGTTCGGGATGCACTCGCCGCCGATGGCAGGGTGCAGAAAGACAGGGCTGATATGGCAGAAGGTAACGTGACAAAGCTGACTGGTGAATTGGATACCCTGACGACAAATTTCGGTACTCTCACTAACCAGATGGCCGAGATAACGAGGAACCAAAACGAAGCCGAGATAGCTAAATACAGCGAGGATAAACCGGCTCAGGATTCGGTAAGGGTTCGACAAGCCAATGCTGCCGAGAAAACCAGGCTTCAGGGTGTAGACACTGCCTACCAAACAAGGGAAACCAAGTTTGCTGAAAAGGAAGTTACCTTCGCCAAGAAGGAGACTGGCTTGAACATCAAGTTGGCAGCTATGGCCGCCGGCGTTGATGAGGTTAGGCTTGCGACCCTTGTGCCTGACGGCGACCCGGGGCGGTTGACGGAAGCAGCGACTCTTCTGAAAGGGACTGTCGCACCGGAAATTGACCCTATAAACAAACCGCCGAAGCTACCTGGACTCACTAACACACCTGCTACTCTTGCCTCGACGAGTGGAGACCATAGGAGCGTATCAGAGAAGATGATCGCTAAAGCTAAAGGACTAGCTTAATCTAAAAGGGAGGTAAGGCCATATGGCTTTATCAGGTGGTTACTGGAACAACCTAGCAGAAGTGCTAAAAGCGACGACCCCCACGCTTATCCCTGGCATGGTGGACGACAACTATAAGAGAGGTAACCCGGTTGATATTCTGGGCTTTGTCCAGGCCAACCATACAGGCGAATACATACGCTGGCTTCGAGAAGCTACAAATCTTGAAGATAGCGTTGCCAACATTGGCCCGGGCGGAGCAACCGCTTTCACCGAGGGTGCCACGATAAATGCCCTGACTGCGGTTCTCCGTATCTGTTATATCATGATTAAGCTGGATAGTTACGACAATGCTATCTGGCAGAATGAGAACGATTACGAGAGACTGGCGCTCGAGGGCATAATGAGGGATATAACCAAGAAGCTCGGGGACAAGATCATCTACGATGACTTTACCTATGACGGTACCGGTCTGACGATGGATGGCTTGCACGCCTGGGCTGCAACCCAATGGGGTGAGAACTGGGATATTGACGAGGGTCAGGGTGCATTGGCGCTGGAGAATATGCGTATCATCAGCGATGAGCTGAGAAACGGATTCGATTTCTGGCTGATGCCCTTTGCCTTGGCTCGTCAGATTGACCGGACATACCGGGAGCAAGGTATTGCTGCTCTGAAGGCAGACACGGCTGGCGCTCTCGGCCTGATTCAGTACGGCTTAAATGAGGCTGGTGGACGGACATTGATGTTTGACAGCAAACCGATAATCCGCTCCGACTTCATGGTGGCCGAGCAGGCGAACACAGGCCAGGGAACTACCAGTGGTGATGCCAGGGCGAAGTACTCTTCAGGGACCCGGCAATACACCATCTTCGGAATCAAGCTGGGGCAGACCACACTTGAGTCGATTGACCCCGGCGTAAAAGTAGCGTTTGGTAAGACCGAGAATGACGGTGATTTCTTCAACCTCGAATACCTAAACAAGATGACCGGCTACATCGGTAAGGCGTGGCGCCTGGCTGCCTATACGAACTTAATCGTTGGCAGCAAGTGGGGATTAGGTCGAATCTCCGATATTACCAACACTGCTCCGACAGCAGGATAAGGGAGGTAGAACAAAATGAGTCCAATAAAGAACGACTACGATATTCAAGTCCAGGACGGACGCTACCTTCTGCTGCCCCCCTACTTTCAGGGGGAGCAGGGATGGGGGAATCGCGCCGCCCCTAACGTCTACAAGCAAGATACCGTCCAACAGTATCCGGCTGAAACAAAGTATGTAGAGGGTGAGAGGGTATTCTTCTATTCCAAGTTCATCGGCACAATTACCGGTACGGAGTGGGTGGCTGCTCTACAGGCGCCTAATTCCACCGCGCTTGCTGTTACCCAAGGCAGATTCCTTTTCGCTCATGTTTTCCAAGAGGATATGGCGAATGGTCTGCTGGTCAGGATGACAGCCGATGATGAATCGATATTCTACCAAACTACCCCCAGTGCCATGCGGTCAACCGATTACTGGTCAGGTGGGTGGGTAAATGGCAAGGATACCGGGGCAAGCAATCGCCCATTCTACCGTAGAATCATAGCTCACAAATACTCGGCTGCTCTAGTTATAGACGGCTCTGCCTATACTTTAGTCAGCGAGTTAGAGCTTGACCAGCCGGTAGTTACCACTAAGACCACTATGGCTACAACCATCATGCCCAATCCTCATAAGCATTGTATCTACAAGTCTCACAGTGAGTGGAACCAGTATGCTCCTGCTATGGGAGCTGTCGTTCCTAATGTGGTGGCTCAGAACAGTTGGGTTTGGTTGCAGACGTGGGGCCCGATGGGTAATCCATGGGCTGCTGTAGAGTTCTCAGGTGCAGGCAACTACGAAATCATGCACAAAATTTCCGGTGATGGCTCTATCAGTGGTCAGCACTCAGGCGCTCCTGCTCCTGCCGATGGCAGCACTTTCCAGGTTGCTGGTCATTCAATGGCTAGTAGCATAATGGAATCTGCCTCTGGACAGGATGAAGAACTGATGATGATTTACCTGACGCTACGGAGATAGCACAAGGAGGGAAGGGGACGAAGGGGGGGGTAATGACACTATAATTTGATTACCCCCCCAGTAACCCTACGGTGGCAATTAGAACAAAGGACAACACATTTTTTTAATTCTTTAAGAAAAACAGTGATTGAAGGAGGATTTAGGCCAGCAGTTGCCCTGCATATGTTGAAGGCCTTTTTACTTGTATGATGCATATCCAAAACTATAGGGTCTTTCTCACCACAAAGATAACACCCGCCCTTTTTAACTTCATTCACAAGAACCTGATAGCGTTGTGCTTGTCTCTTACGCCGTTCAAATCGCCTTTTGCTTGCACAAATACGACATTGACTCGAAAGACCACTACTTCTAGAAGCATCACGAGCAAATTCACTTTCTGGCTTTCTACTTTTGCAAATATAACAACTGCAGTGTTTCATACAATATTTTATCACGGGGGAGGGCGTAAAGTCAAGTGCCTCCCCCAACAAATAAACCAAGGAGGATAAGACGTGGCCAGTAAATATGAAAATATGAGTTATTTAGAGCTCGTCAATGAAGCTGATGCAAAAGGTATAAATATCCGAAAGGATGGTGAAACACTGGACGCTGACGCTATCAGAGCCAAGCTGGGTAAGAAAGGTAAAGACACCGAATCCGAGGCGGAGTAAAATGCCACTCTATCAATATGAGTGTGAGTGCGGAAATAGGTTTGAAGAGCTCCGGCTTATGGCAGACAGGAATGGCGCTGTCTGCCATATCTGCCATAAGCCAGCTCTCATTAAAATCTCGGTACCTAGCAAGCATTTAACGGCACAAACATTCACAGTATATGGGCATGATGGCACTATCCTGTCTCGAAAACAGACTACAGAACGAACTCCTATTGTGGGAGAGTCCAGGGAACACGAAGTTACTAAAATGTAAGGAGAGTTTAATGGTTAAGGATTTAGTAAAAGGCGAATTAGCATGGCCGGAGACTAAGTGTGAAGCTTGTAATTATGACCTAAGAGAAGCTACGCCGAAAGCTTCGGAGAAGTCCAACGATGAGGCCAAGCGGCTAAAGTGGACTGACTTCTGTCCCAGGTGTGGCAGGGGTATGTTTGTTGGCGATAGATTGGAGCCAATGCCCCCCGCTGAGGTATTAGCCGAGAGAGAGGCCCAAGCTATCTTAAAGGTCAAAGCCATTGAACCCGGACTTGCAGACCTTGACCCCGAGCATCAGGTGACTCCTGGGGACCCGTTCAGTGGTGAAGCTTCTGGTGTTGATCCTGAGAAGAGGGGCAAACAATTAGCCGAAGAGACTGACCCTGAAGGCCAGCTTTCAAGCGAGCCCAAGACTCCACCTGAAGAAAAGCAGGAACCTACGGGAGAGGTAATGTACTGGTGTACCAAATGTGCCAGTAATCATATGTTTACCAGCAAGAAAGGTAAAGAACACGCTCAATTTACGGATTAAAGGGGGCTTGCTATGCCCTTGGCAGTAGATAACATCAGCAAAGGTGATTCCCTTGAGTCTGTCCGAGCCAAGATAAGCAGGACTATAGACCAACTCATCCACAATGAAGGCAAAGACCAGAAGGCTGCGGCGGGACAAGCATACGCTATGGCAACCGAGAAGTGGGGGCGGAAAATACCGAGAGGAAACTAAACCCGGGAGGTTTACTATGAAAGTATCAGCATGGAAGACAGCGACTATTGATATCGACCGAGACAGTGAGTTTACTGGTGACGATGTTGACCAGTTTTCGAGTCTGGTTGACTTGGGGGAAGCCTACGAGTTTGCTACTGTGCATTTCGATAGTGTTATTGACAGCTCAACTCTTGCTCCTTGGGTTCAAAAGACGGCTGAGATAGACGAAGTGCCTGTAGTCAAGCACACCTTGGATGATGACGCAACCGGTTCATTCGAGCACGCCACTACTGCTGCAGTTACTCAGATATCTGTAACATTTCGCATTGGCGGCTATCAGTATCTCAGATTGAGAGCCGGGAGCAACCAGGCACAAGATGAGACATTCAGTGTGAGGGGCTTTAACCGCGAACCACTTTATTAAGGGGGGTGATGACCTTGGCTAGATTTTTAGCTGATATTAGAACTATAGGAGTTGCCCTTGATTATTAAGCAAGGCTTCCAATTCTTGAATACGTTTAGCCTTAGCCTGAAGGACAAGATAATGCTTCCAGTTAGGCAGAGCCACAAGATTAGCAGGTCTGTTATCATGCTTGATGCCATTAAGGTGATGGATAATCCAACCATCCGGAAGAGGCTTGCCATTAGTCTCTTCCCATACAAGGATATGCTCCATCACATAACCAGCTTTGTTGGCATGAGGATGCGATGGTTGGCGTATAAAAACATAGCCACCTTCGCTGAAAGTCTTACCACCTTTCCATTGAGGATGCTCTTCGGGCGGTCTAGTTTTCAATGCTTGTATCTGGCAAGATTTACACACTTTAGCCGTTTCGTGCATTTCGCCACCACACTGAGGACATATCTTCGGGTAATGTTTAGGATGACTCAAGCGGTATCTATTATTAGCATCTCTTCCCTTTTGGCTTCTGCCATATCTTGCTTGAGATGCCTTTCTTTGCTTTATAGCACAATCAGGGCAGTAAGGCTGTTGATGACTACTCGTTTCAAAGCTAATTCCACAGTCTTTGCATTTCTTGTTAATCATCTTACATACCAGTTTAACAGCAATCAAGCAATAAGTCAAGCAGGAGTATTCTAATGGGAAGATATTTAAGCGACATAGAGGCTTCCGTAAGGGATGTGCTTCGTGATGAGTTCGTGGAGGGCGTAGATTTAGAATGGGAAACGGATGAAATACACCGTCTCATCCGCCTCACCTTAGACGAAATGGAACAGAAGATGCCCTATGAGGTAAAGGTTATTGCCGAAGATGAACTCACACAGATAGCTACGGAGCTATCAGCCTCGGCAACCACACTTATCGTAGATTCAGATGACGACTTCTCGACTACCTACCCGTTCTATATCACGATTGAGAATGAGGTTTTGTCTGTGACCGCGCTTGCCTCTGCCGACAACTTCACTGTTACCCGAGCTCAACTAGGGAGTACGGCTGCTGTTCATGTGGTTGATAAGAGCGTTGGCCTTACGATTGTCACGACAGAAAACTCTAAAGAGATAGATCTCAGTAATATCAGTGGCCTTATTCGGGTCCGTAAATGGAAAGGCGTTGAATATCGGATAGCAAGACCAAGCTATAACCCCAAGCAGTTCCGAAACTGGGCGAGGTTTGGCGATACATTGACCATGGATATCAACATTGTTCCCTCTGATAAAGAAGAGGTCCATCTATACTGCTTCAAGAAGCATACCCTGACCAATGAAACAAGCACTCTAAAGACTGACCATGAGACAATTCTGATACTAGGCACCACTGCTCGGGCTGCCAGGAACAAAGGCAGGGAGCAACTTGGTGCTCTGAATACAGGTGGCGTGAATGTGGGACCTCGCATGATCGAGGTAGGAGAGCGCTGGAAACAAGAGTACGAAAAGGAACTCAAGCGTAATATCACACAGGATATTTGGGGAGCATTGCCTAAGGACTAGGGGGTTATCACTATGGCCACTTCATTTTTAGTAGTAAAAAACAGGGCATACAGCAAGCTGGCTGCGGCATTGACTTCTGGTGCTACTACTGTCGATGTGACGGCTGGTGAGGGGTCAAAATTCCCTTCGACCTACCCTTTCCATATTACTATTGAGGATGAGATACTCGAGGTAACTAATGTATCTACCGATACGCTGACATTTACCCGGGCAGCTCAAGGCACATCGGCGGTCGCTCATCCTAACAAGGCTTACGTTGCTCTGAATATAACCGCCAAGTCTGTCACCGACCTTAATACGGCGGTCAACACGCTTGAGGCTTATGACGTTCTCACTACCAGGGGCGACATAATTTACAGGGCTGCATCTGCGCCGGCACGACTAGCCAAAGGTGCGGATAACACGATAATGGCGATGGGCGCCAATGATCCGGAATGGAAGACTACGACTGATATATTAGCCGACATATCTCCACTTACTACCCGGGGAGATATCATGTTCCGAAATGCTACGGTGTCAACAAGGTTGGCGAAGGGTGCTGACAACACTATCCTTGCGATGGGTGCTAATGACCCTGAGTGGAAGACGCCAGCTACCATTATGGCTGACCTGAGCGGCCAGGCGGCTGCCGACTTCTCAATGAACACCAACAAGATTACATTAGTCACCGACCCGTCCTCTGCTCAGGACGCAGCTACCAAGAATTATGTAGATACGACTGCTGTGCTTGATGCTCTCTTTGACGCTCATACTATCCTCTACGCTGTCTCTGATAACACGCCATTAGCCTTGACTGTGGCTGCTTCAAGGATAGTGGGCAGAAAAGCATCGGGCAATATATCAGCTATGACAGGAGCGGAGACATTAGCTTTGTTGACTGGAGCTAACCTTGATGTGGGTGCGTTTGATGTTCGGGGTGCGACCCTGACTGCTGATGGCTTAACGAGTGGCAGGGTGGTATTCGCTGGGGCGAGCGGAGTATTGTCAGGCGACTCCGACTTCACCTTCTCAGGGGATACCCTGACTGTGACTAAGATAGCATCTACAACCTTTACTGGATTTGTCACGATAACGCTGCCTTCTGCCGTTGACTCTCATCTTTTATTGAATGGTACAGCCAGGCTTAACTCTGGCGAGCAAGCCATATACGTCAACTTCCCCAGCGAGACAGTAGCCACTAACGGCATCTGGGTTACACTGAAATCTACCGTGACCAGTGGTGACTTGACTGGTATTCGGTCAAGGGTATATGGCAACGCTGCTAGTGCTGGGGCTAATATCAGGGGTGCTTATCTTGAAGCCAAGATGGAAGCCAGCAAGTTTGCAGCTATGCTTGAGGGTGCTTTGCTGCATGCCGATTATTCTGCTGGCAGCATAACCATATCGGGTGACGTGCGGGGCTTTACTGCTCATATCTCTCAGGGTGCGGGGCTTAACGCAGCCAACCTCTACGGCGGGCTTATCAATATACAGACCAGAGGCGATGAGACAATCACCAGTGATGATGTCGGCTTAAAGATAAGGAATGAGGCTGTTGGTGGCAACGGCAGGCAGATGGATGCCGGCATACTGATTGCTGAGGCATCTATGGGCGGGGGTGTTAAGGGGTTTGGCTATGGTATAGATATGAATGACGTAACTATAGCCACTGCTGCCTTGAGATTGGCAGGTGATGGTACAGTAGTGACCATTATTGGTAAGACAGGTGAGTACCTCCGTATAGGTGATGCTGCTACTACGGGTCATTCCCTTAATTCCGAAGATGACTTGATGGTATCAGGAATCCTTGAGGTTAATGGAGTCTTTCATCCTAATGCTATTACTCTTGGTGGGAATGTTTCAGGTGCAGGCTACGAAATAACCAACCTTGACCGACAATACTATAACGAGACGAATATACTAGATGACGGTAGTTTTGAGGTCGGAGTTAGCTTATGGACTGCCCTTAATAGTGTTACCGTTGTCTCAGAAGGAACAATAGTTAAACTTGGTAGCAAATCTATGAAGGTAACTGGACACGTAGCTATTGCCTTTGGCAGAGTACAACATACACTATCTGCATCTGATTTGGCTCGATATAAGGGAAGAAAAGTAACAATAGGTGGTTGGATACGAGCAGACAGTGGTAATACAGGCAACCGAGTGAAATTTTTGATTGAGGACAGTGCGGGTGAGAGTAGCTCTGCCTTGGCTCCTCATGATGATACTTGGTATTGGGAGACTGTTACTCGTACTATAGATGCAGGTACGACATTTATTCGTATCGAGGCTTGGGCTTCAGAAGATCCAGCAGCAGCTGATATAGGATACTTCGATGGGGTGGTTCTGGTTGAAGGAGATAGTAGTCCTGCATTTGGAGATAAACCGATTTTTACTTGGGATGCTATAACCCTGAGACAAGCCTTAGCTGCTAATGGGCAAAACATAAATAACAGTGGAATTATTCAACTGGCCGATACTAAAGCCATAAATACTGGAGTTGCTGATAATGATTACTATACTTTCGGGGCAGATGACATAGGAGTGGGGATAGTAGAAGTTGCACGTGTTCAAGGGGCTGCCAATCCATATTTTCAAATGACTCAACCATTGATGTTTGCAGAAGTCTCAGCGGCAATAGCTGATATTGCTGGCTTAGGGCAAGTATGGGTCAGGGATGATGCTCCAAATGTCCTGATGTTTACTAATGACCTTGGGGCTGATAAAGAACTTGCCGTGTTCGATGCTGACACTGGCGAAATGATTGTCGTTTCAAACCAGACAGCTACTATAGAAACAGCCGATACGCCTCACGCTTTCACTGGGTTAAGCACTGGGGACGTTCAAGATTTCTCCTTTGTTGCTGGTCTTACCGGCCCTATTGCTTCATATGCTGATTACTCCGGCACCGTGGCTGGAACCATCCTGGCGACGGATGTTGGCCATGGTCTGGTCACAGGTGACATTATCACTATCCGGGGTACAACGGCTCCAAACAACTACAATGGCATACATCAGATAACCAGAGTTGATGATGATACTTTTTACTTTACAGACACTTGGAACGCTGATGCTGGAGCGTCAGACTGGGAGATGGGTGACTATCTGCTGGCTGGGGTGGGCACGACGGGAGAGTATGATATAGAATGGAATAGTTCAGTTTCAGAGGGTGGAGGCGCCGGTTCAATAGTACTCTTTTGCCCGATGCAAAATACTACTATTCTGACGAAAGCAAGTTCCAAGAGGAAATTCGCCAATAATGATGTAGGTTCAATATCCGGTGGTGGTCATATTGCTATTGTGGTTGCTGATAGAATATGGTTTACCCATCAGAGCGATGGAACAAATGACCTTACCGTAAATCTGATGAACTTGAGATTATCAAGATTAGCATAATAAAGAAAGGAGGTGAATCATGGCAAAGCGAATCACGAACCCAATCTCGACGGTGGTGACAGAAGTGGATGGGGTGCAAAAGGGCAGGGCAGACTATGGCGTGGAGTCCGAGGGTATCCATGCCCGGCGTAGCATACAGTTTGACCTATCACCGGAAACTCTGAATGATATCCACGAAGAAACTGTGGCTGCTATCAATGCCGAGGAAGGTACGACCGGCGAACCCGAACCCGAATAGATCAGGTAAAAATAAATAACAGGAGAGTTTAATGGCAAAGAATTATATCTATACGAACAAGGGCGTTCTAGCATACAATAAGAAGGATTTACTCAAGATTCCCATTGCACAAGGCGAACTGTCAACGGAAACCCGGCACGTCTTTCTAGCCATCTTGAACAATACTGAAATCAAGACCAACGACGACTCAATTCAATCAGTCCGGTTTGCCATCGCTATTGATGAAGCAGAGGGGCAGGACGCAGTTGAACTTGGAGAGGGCGTGTACGATTGGCTTAAGAAGAAACTGGATGCTACCGATAAGGAAGGCTACCAGTTGTGTCCGAGACTATTCAGAGTTAATGGGAGTGTTGTTTATGAGTTCATCAAGGACGGATACGACAAGCCACACGAATCAAGCGGAAAGGAAAAAGGCCAAGGGGAAAAGGATGCTCCGGAGACAGAAGAGCCAGGAGAGTCACAATCTAAAGAGAAATAAGCGTGAAGCGAGGGTGCACTAATGGCTCAAAGAACAGGCAAGTGTCCCAAGTGCGGAAAGATACGGGCATTGGTAAGAAATCACAAGGATGGGAATAAGAACAATAACGCCCCATCAAACATAGAGCATATCTGTGACGTATGCCACGCGAAATACCATCAGTATTCCAAAGGGGAAAATAGTGGTGTTCACATCGGGGGAAATTAAATGCTGTTTGACACGGGATATTATGACCAGAAGTGGAGTGTTTGGGACACCTGGAATAGCTTTGGCCGTAACCTGAGAGTCTATGTGATGACGGCTGGCCGCCGTATGGTTAATGTCGTCACTGCGCAGAACCGCCGGGCCAACGTGGTCACTGCGCAGAACCGCCGGAGCAGGGTTATAACCACAGGAGGGTAGCATGGCAATTTTAGTTCAGACAGAATTTACCCGAACGGCTACTGTCAGGACAATCCAATACGTCTACGATGATGATGAGGCGCTTGTTGATGCTACTAGCGTGTCCATTACTATCAAGGACCCTGCTGGGACGAAGGTGGTAGACGACCAGGCTATGACCAAGAACTCTACCGGTATGTATGAATACTTCTACACGCCGGCCACTACTGCTGTCCTCGGCAACTACCAGATCGAGTGCGATATTCTCGATGGTTCCTACCACACCATCAGGCATGGCCACTTTAAGGTCACGAAAGGAATCAGTGAATGATAAGCCTATCCGATTTTTTGCTCCGGGCCCAGAGAGCCAGGTCTATACTCGATAAACACCTGCTTGTCCGCATGGTTCTTACCTATGGGGCGACCACTCACACCTACACCAAGACCAGAATTAAGCAGATATCCCATAAAGAGTCAGTCTATAGCCAGAAAGTCAATGCGATACTCGATGATAGCGATAAGACATTGCATGGGCTGGACCTGGAAGGCTATAAGGCCGTTATGAGCTATGGTCTGATTACCCGGGCCGGCCCGGAATATATAGATCGTGCTCCGATGTGGGTGGTAGGTCAGGACAGGGATTCTTACCGCGACCGCCTAGAGTGTGGCTTTGAGCTCGAGGGCATCTTTGACCGGTGGGCCAAGCAGAAAGCCGAGTCGGTCTTCTCTTTACCCAGCACCAATACGGACACGGTAAAGACTCATATCGCCGCCCTGGCAGCCAACACGCTGACCGATGGAACAAACACCCCTTTCACTAACTACCCTGCTTATACGGTTACCATTGATAATGAAGATGACCTGTATGATACGTTCATCCCGGCCGATGGCCTCAGGATAGGACTCAATCAAACCAGATTATCCGTACTGAAGGAACTCCTGAAGTATACTGATTGTGTGGCAAAGATAGGCAACGATGAGGCCATCCATATCCTTGTTCCTGTTAAAACAGGGACTACCTACGATAATGAATACTCACTGGTATATGGCCGGGACCAGCACAACTTCTTCAACAAGCGGTTCCGGCGAAGGGTAGTGTCTCCGAACTACATTACCTTTAAGAATCACCCTTCGCATGATGATAGCTTTACCGGCTTCGCCAAGGATGCTAGTGCTGATCTCGATGAGAGTAGTGGTGGTAATGGTAGTATGCTTGAGAGGGAAACAAACTACGTCCGGGCTATCAGCAACGCTCAATGTACTAACCTGGCTAATGCTCGACTTTCAAAGTATCAGATGCAGGCCGAGAAGGGTGCCGGCGTGCTCCCCTTCGTTCACTTTGGTCAAGAGATATACGACTATGTAAACTTCGTCGATGCCCGAGCTGGCGATAACCGGCCCGGTAACGTTGGCAATTTGACCATGCAATATAAACAAATACCCGGACCCGGGCAATTCAATATGAGCCTTGGTTTTGGTAGAGTCCCCCTGGGGGTTGCGGCCTTGCAGGGCTTGTCTCCTGAAACTGGTATCACGGCTCAGAACTTGCTTCCTCTGATAGACCAAGCCTACTCCTACATTGAGCAACTACTCGATATTGTGAGTGGTAAGGCAGATATCGACGACGTGAATGAGACTCTCCTGGCACTCTATGAGGACGCCTACTTCCGGAAAGCTACTGTCACCCAAGAATTAAACATACCTTCCGAGGCGGCTTAATGACTACCAGGACTGTCAAGGTCAAGGGGGAACAACTCAGCTTCCTAGCCCACGCTGACTCTGCCGAGCAACTTCTAACTGGCACAGATACAGGCGATAATGGGACGGCCGGCGAAAACTTTAAGGTGAAAGGGACATACCTTTATTGGACTGACAATAACGGCGACGTTCGCAGGAAAGAAGGCACACTGACCGGTGGTAGCCGGACAAAAGGGAACATTACAGTTAAGGACGATGAGCTATATTACGGCGACGACGATGGGGATGAGCGGTCTGCCACTCAAGCCGGCAGTCTGATTATAAGACCTGATGGTGATGTATCAAATGCCTTGCTTCTATTTCCTGACTCAGGTGAAGACCCTTACCAGAATATTGATGAAGTAGTAGCGGATGATGACACTACATATCTTTATTGGGAGAATGGTACCACTGCTTATAAGACTGGACGCTTTACTGCTGCCGCCCCTAGTTCTACTCCTGGCACGATAGTATCAGTTGAGATTCATGCTAGAATTAAGCATACGACAGGAGTTGGTAGCGAAACAGCAAGGTTATATGTTGGTACTGTGGCCGGTTCGCAAACCTTCGGGCAAGTATCAGTAGCTAAGGATAATAGTTATGCTGAATATTCCTCAACCTTTACGACCAGCCCTACAACAAGTGTTGCTTGGACATGGGCAGAAATAGATGACCTAATGATAGGCGTAGCCCTTCGTGCTCAAGGGGCAGGGAAAAAATGTTCTTGCACTCAGCTTTGGGCTGTCGTGAACTTTGGTTAAAGGAGAATGACTATGGAAACGAGCTTGTTAGAACTGGCGTCTAGTGTTGGCGGTGTCGGCGGTCTGTTTGCTATGGTAATGTTTGTCGTCTACCGGCAGACAATCAAGCAGATGCGTGATGACAGAAAGTATGCCGAGGACAGGCTCACCAAGTTGCTTGAGGATGACCAGGAGACTCGTAAAGACAACACTACCGCACTGGCAGAACTTACCAGGTGGCTCAAGGGCAAGAATGGCCACTAGCCCACCAATTCTCGCCCTTCCCATACGAGCTGAGTGCTTCATAGCGTAGACTTGTACCATTATAAGTAGTTTCCCCCGCCTTGCTGTTATACAGTAGGGCGGTTCTCTTTGTTTAGGGGTGTAGTATGGTTAAAAATAGTTTAGAAAAAAACTTGACAACACTGTATCACTATGCTACAGTGTGTAGTATGGACACTTCACTAGAATATATCAAGATGTGTGAGAAGGCTGAGGAGATACAGGAGCAGTGGTATCCTAAGTGTGGTGACTATGTAAGGCTCTCCAACAAAGATGCTAGAGTAACAATAATTGTAGATTCACCAACTTGGAATGTTAATGATGGTAGACCAGACAGGTTTCTTACAGTTGCTTTCCCTTGGTCTTATGGAGTAAATACAGATTACAAAAAGATACACGAAATGATTTGGCTACCACGCCAAGACCAGTTACAGGGGATAATAGGTTGGAGAAATGACCCTTATTGTGGGGCAATGCTATCTAAATTTATGCGATGGTATAACGAGAACCAGATAGCTTTACCCTCGATGGAACAACTCTGGCTGTCCTTTGTGATGTTGGAGAACCATAAAAAAGTATTGGATGGTGAGCAGTGGACGTACTTGAGGAAGTAAAAAGGATACAAATAGACCGGGGGCTCAATGATGCTGAAGTGGCGGAGTTGCTGGGTTATAAACAGCGTGAGACTTGGGCGAAGATAAAGGGTGGAGTGGCAAGGCCCACTGATGTATTCGTTATGAGGGCTCGCCAAGCTTTCCCGGAACTAGCCCCAGGCCATGCTGAGGCTTCACAGGGTAAGCAAACTGGTGGGTTGAAGAAGGTACTTGATAAGATAGTCCTGAAAGTCAAGAAGTTCGTATAACGAGAGGGAGAAACTAGATGCCGAACCAATTTGTCTGCCATAACTGTGGTATGATTACCGACGACCCGGAGATTGTGCCTCATCCTGAGAGAAGCACCATGTATCGCAAACCATTTTCCACTCGGTTTCTATTGAGCGGTGTGGTATATAACCACTCAATCACCTGCCCTGTCTGCCTAAACGAGACACGCTTCTGGCGTGATATACCATTCCCTGTTGATGTACCAATTAACAAGTAAATAGCTTGCCGGTGCTACTGCACGTGAGAGGTAGCTTAAATACGAGCAACACAATTAGTCGAGCGCTCTGCTATAAGTTTAGCCAGCCGGCAGGACTAAATAAAAAAAGAAAGGAGATAAACGAAATGCCGAACAAAGCCAAGGACTTTAGCGAGTCCGCACTTAATCTCAAGAACCCACCGGAAGTCAAGGAACTGCTCGAACAACTATCTGCTGAAGAGGATCATCTTCACAAACTTCAGGAAGAGTTTAAGCAAATCAATCCTGAACTGGCTGACAAAATAATCGCTATGTCTGAAAAGATTAGTGAAAGACAGCAGATGATCCGAACCGCCGTTGAGGAACACGGCAGCTACCAGGACACCGAGACAGAACGCTACGCCGTCAAGTATGCCCGGAAGACAGCAGTGTATGGCAACATCGAGGCGTTCAAGAAGAGCTTTCCGAAGTTCGCTGAGCTGTGCATCAAGGAAGTCATCGACATTACCGCCCTCAACGGCCAGCTCAAGGGCAAGCTGATTACCCAGGAAGAGCTAGAGAAAGCCAAGGTACTGACCTGGGATACCGGTTATTCTTTCTATGTGAGGTGAAGCGAATGAAAGTCATAGGAAGTAGGAAACTGGAAAGATGGCAAGAGGTATACCTTGAACAGTTTGCCGAAAAGGTGCCAGTACCTTTTGGTGTTGTCTATAACACAGATATGTTTACATTCCAAATTGCAATTGAACTACATAGCGTTCAATCTATATCTCAGGATGAACTGACAGACTCATTTATTGATATTATACCATTGGTGGTCAGGAAACAACTAGAATCTTTGAAGGCAGAGGTAGAAAGATTATTGAGGGAATTATGTTTTGTCTATGAAGTGCCTACAAGTTTAGTGACTCACGACCAATATACGAAATATCATTCAAGGGGATTTTAAATGCACTACTACCCCGAAGACCAGAGCAAAGAGAACCTGGCGAAGATACGCCGGAGTAATGTCTGCTCGGTTTGTGGTAGGCAACTAGCCACCTATCTTGATAGGGCAGGGGCATTTTACATAGCCTGCTCTGGCCAGGTACACGAAGGCATAACGCGGGAATACAAACCGCCAGTAGAAGACTATCAATCAGAAATAAGGAGGTCAACAGAAATGGAACAGGAGCATGGTGTAGCAGCGACCACTAAACTCGCTAAATATCAAGGGGTAGTATCCCTTGACAAAGTAGGGGCAAGGGAGATTATCACTACTGTTTTCCCTAAGGCTCCCGAGGCTGAGGTAGCCAAGGCGATACTACTTTGCGTGAATTATCAGCTTAACCCACTGATGAACCACGTTTACCTGATACCCTTCCAGAAAAGGGAGCATGGCAAAGTAGTCGGCACTGACTGGGCAACAGTCATAGGTCGGGGAGCAAAGAGACTCATGGCCTCAAGGCGTGGGCCTTACAGCTATATTGAAAACACACCTCGGGTTATGACCCAGCAGGAGCAGATTGATACTTTTGGCGAATACGATGAGGACAAACTGTGGTGCATTACCAGGCTTCAAGACCCGAAGACAGGTGCGACTTCGGTAGGCTATGGCTTCTGGCCGAAGACAAAGCCTGTTTATGGCAAGCCTGGGGAGAGAGAACCTAACCAACCGAAAGGAACTGATAAGGGCAATTCGATGTTCAATATGGGTTCAGGCCGGAGTGAGAGCCAAGCACTCGATAGACTCCGCCCTGGGGAAATGCCAATGAATGTAGCTGTGATGGACGAGGCACTCGCAGACACGGCACTCGCTGGGGAACTGGACAGTAACTATATCGAAGGTGAGTCAAAGGTGCTGACCGAAGAGCCGGTGACTGTCGAGGGTGAGGTTACGGAACTTGAGCCGGTAGAAGACCTATTTGCCGAGAAGACCGAAGAGGGACCCGAAGACGAGAACCGGGTGCTCAACGAGGCCGAGCAGAAGGAACTTAATGCCCTGACTCTAGCGAATGGTATGGGCGGCACTGACCTGTTGGAGTGGTGCAACAAAGCCCCTCGGGAGTGGGATATCGAGGTGTTCACAACTGACCTGAAGCTAAGGCATCTTAAAGCAATCAGAGAAGCCTTTGAGAAAGGCGGAGTCTAGCAGTCTCGGGTTTAGCTCCTGACGAATTGGGTTTGATGGTGACATTATGCTAGAGGTCGGCTTACCCTAACAGGGGAGGGGAGTTCGAGTCTCCCTAGCCATCAAGCCCAAAGGTGAGAGGTTAAGCGAATGAAAGAGACACCGATAATAATGAGTGGCAATCACCCGAAGCTGGTACTTGATGGGATTAAGACTGTTACTCGAAGGACGGCAGGGCTTAATGAGCTTAACAAAGAACCTGCCAGATGGGAATATATGCGAACCAATAATGATGGCAACTTCCTCTTTTGGGTTTTGGGTAATGACCCAGAGCTAGATGAAGAAAAGAGATATAGATTAGTCAAATGCCCCTATGGTCAAGTAGGCGATAGGCTGTGGGTGAGGGAGGCACATACTTGGGTGACTCTGGGTGAGAAAGACCCCTGGAAAGACAGGGCGATTGCTGATGGTAGCTTTAGAAGGGATAAGAATGGCGAGCCAGTGACGATGATTTATAAGGCTGATGGCGTAGAAATCCCCGCTTCTTGGACACCAAGTATTCATATGTTTAGATGGGCTTCCCGAATAACCCTTGAGATTACTGAGGTTAGAGTGGAGAGGGTGCAGGAGATAACAGAGGAAGATTGTAAGAAAGAAGGTATTGAAGAAGATAGAAACGGAATAGACATTGAACCAAGTATATTATTTCATATGTTATGGGACTCCCTCAATGCCAAGCGTGGCTATGGGTGGGCAGTCAATCCCTGGGTGTGGGTGATTAGTTTCAGGAGACTAGATGGCTAGGCCAAAGAAGCAGACGGTTGATTATTTCCCTCTCTACGTCAATGATAGTAGGACGCTTCGCATAGTGCGCAGACAGTTTGGGAATGACGGCTTTGCTTTTTGGGTCACTATGCTACAGATACTCGGCAGGTCTGAAGGCCACTTTTTCGACTACAACAGCCGTGATGATTGGCTGGACTTGGTAACCCAAACTTATGTAATGGAAGAGCAGGCTGAAGAGATACTGGCAATGTTAGCCACGCTCGGCATGATAGATAAGGAGCTATACGACAAGAAGATTATATGGGTACAGCACTTCGTTGATGAGCACGTTGCTCTTTATGCCAGGCGCCGGGTTCCTTTGCCGATACGTCCGGGGACTGATGGCTTGCCTCTTTCAGCCGTGCCAATAGCTCAAATCAGTGGTGACGATCGGACAATCAAGGAACTGCCTGAAGCCGAAGAGGACGGCCTGAAGGTAACCAGCATGATTAGCTGTTATGAGGATGAACTCGGCAGAGTGTTGACACCCATGGACCTTGATAAGCTGAAGGACTTTGCCGATACCTACCCGGACGGTTGGTTTGAGAAGGCCGTTGAAGAGGTCAAGGGTAGTAAAGAGCCTATCAAAGCTCCGATGAGATATATAGAGAAGTGCCTGCTTAACTGGGAGAAAGAAAGTCAGCCTGATGAAAGCCTTGAGGCTGAGGGGGACTGGAAATGACCGAGACCAGACTATGCAAAAACCCTGAGTGCAAAGCTGAATACGAGCCTAAGTATTATGAGTTGATGGGCACAAAGATACTCAGAGGCAATGGCTATTGTCCTGTCTGTGCTAGGCGTGAAAGTGAGAGGCTAGAGGCTAAAGAAGAGGCTGCTACCCTAGCTGATATAGCCAGGCGTAGGCGGGAAGCCAGAAAGCGAACAGGGATACCACCCAAGTATACAAATGAGAACTTTAGCACGTTTAAGAAGGGCAAGGGTAAAGAGATAGACGCTGCCCTCAAGCTGTGCTGGGCATACGCAGAGGAATATCCTCTTACTATTAAGAGACCGCAGGGCTACCGTTCCCTCTACATCTACAGCGAGCAATCTTGGGGAGTGGGCAAGACCCATCTATCCTGTGCCATCGCCCACAGGATACTTGACAAGTGGACAGGTCAGATGGTGCAGGGGGGGTACGGCTTTGAAGTTGAGAGTAGCCCCCCTAGAGTCAGGTGGGTAAGTGAGCCTCAGTTATTCTCCAAGATAGAGGCGAGCTTTAACTACACGGCAGAGGACAAACAGATAATGCCCAACAAGGACGACATTCTCAACGACCTGATAAATGCCGACCTGTTGATACTGGATGATGTCGGCAAGGAAAAGCGGGCAGACCCACGCTTCGTGCAGAGGACTCTATTCGCCCTGATAAACGGCAGGTATGACCTTGACCTACCGATGGTGATTACAGCTAACCTCAAGCCGACCCTGCTCAAAGGGCATCTGGGTTCGGGCGGGACGGATGAGGCGAGCTATGACAGGCTACTGGAAATGTGCAGGGGTAAGCGTGTACCGATAGACGGCGACAGCTATAGGAGGAAGAAGTGAAAGCACCAGTAGTTGAAGCACCTGAATACAGGACGTGGAGGAAATAATGCTGACACCAGAGGAAACACTATTCCATATAGTATGGGGCGACGGTGATAATACTTTCGTGGTGGCGGAGGGCGTGAAGGAAGCTATCGCTAAAATGACGGACGGTAGAGATATGGTTCGAAGTGTTACCGAGCTGGGTCATCTCTACCGTTCTATATTTGAGGTAGGTCTTCAGTCACAACTCGCCAAGGTCAAAGACTGCCCTGAGTTAGATAGGGATAAGATGGCAAGTATTCTTGTTGACTGGAAGAATGATATTTGCGAGATGGTTAATTCTAATTGTAAGACATTAGCAGACACACCCATTCAAATAGCCACCAAAATCCTAATCACCTGCCAAG
>SDBV01001504.1_pt1 | contig 35174 bp, 31 predicted proteins | sample 2277081 | NCBI WGS metagenome assembly SDBV01 (sample SAMN10402039, study PRJNA504765) | marine sediment metagenome | isolation source: marine sediment core GS10_PC15, 223 cmbsf | place: Arctic Ocean: Southern Knipovich Ridge | collected 2010 | reverse complement strand
CATTTATCAACATTAAAACAAGTTGCTCCTTATATTCAAGTAACATTTGCTAATGCAACAAGCGGAACAATACAAAGTTTTGTATATACCTATCTTTATGCATGGCTTCTTGCATGGATATATAATCAATTGATTACTAAAAAATAGTATGTTGTTCTTATTGTTGATTATTCTTAACAAGATCTATAATGCATTGCCTATCTCTTGCTAATGTAAAGCCCTCTTCAAAAGTAGCCGTAGGATTGTTATATCCGCTGCCACTTCCAGTCTTTTTGAGACCTTCAATACGCACTAGAGCTTCGAGCAAATTATTGTTTCGATCCAACCTTTTATTGCGTCCTTCAATCTCTTTTTCTTTCAATTTATTGTGTTCTTCAAGTAGTTGTACCTCTTTTTCTTTCAATGCAAGCAAGTCCAGTGTCAGTTTTTCCGATGATTTATCAAACTTTGAACTGCAATATGAACGAACCGGTACGTTTTGCATCATTGCCGGTGTTAATGAATGTTGAGTTGATCCTCTATTTAAACCATTTGGAGTTGCCCTCAATACTTGTGAAGGTAAATGTTGGTTGGAGGGAAATTGTCTGGTAATGGTTAATGCTCGGTGCATACTCAAAACTTGTCCAATACTCAGCGAACTTAAACACAACCCAATAAATATTTTACGCATTATAACTCCTAATCTTTTGTATAAGTGAAAATAATGTTTATCAAGTTAGAAATATTATCAACTCATTTGATTAAGTCAATCAAAATTAAAGTTGAGAAAACATAGAAATTGGAGTTCAAGCCTATAACACCGCTTCTTTTGATTGTTTTTTGCTACCCTTATTGCTCGCAGCATCTAATCGCTGTTTTAGATCTTTAAAAATATTCATGAAATAGATAAAGGCATCATACGGACTGTCATAGGGATTAAAATATTTATGTACATCACCATCATTAAACCATTTGGTACACATGTAATAAAAATGATCAGAAGTTTGTAATTTGCGCCAGGTATTAATGAGATCCTTATTCTTTGTTGCCTTTATATCCTTTTCCAATGCATATAACTTTTCAATCGCTGAACGCTGCATATCATTACCCAGCCATGCGCTGACATCACGTTCAACATCTGCCCAGGAGACAAGATACGGAATATCAAGTTCTGCTACCGGATCATAGTTTTGAATAATTTCACTAGGAAAGCTAAATGTATTATCTGGATGGTTAAGTAATTCACCAGGCAAATGTCTTATAAATTCAAAAATACCACTATCTTCCCACTGGTGTTCACCAAATGTTTCATAATCCATGAATAAATTAACATTCGTTCCACTACCATGAATTGCATTAATCCATCGAGTATATTTGCTAACATCAAGTGGATATTCTTTCCAATCTTTATTAGAAAATCGAAAAGCAATATCATCTGAAAGACGATAATTTTTGAGTAAGAGCTTGATATCTGTATTGATTGGCTTATAAACAAAATCCGGTGATCGCCATCCAAGTACTTTATCTGCTCCTTCAACTAATACACCTAAATAACCCATTTCATGTGCAACTCGCGCAACATCATTGTTATAAATCAATTCGGTATTACGCAAAACTGTTGGCTTAGCACCAAAAAGTTCTTTTATTTTTTTACTATGCAGCCTTACCTGTTCACAAAATTCATCTTGATTATATAAAAATGCAAGAGAATGATGATACGTTTCCGCTAGGATCTCAACTTGCCCCGTATCAACTAATTGTTGAAAACTACTGAGTACTTCTGGGCAATACTCAATAAACTGATCAAGCACAACACCAGAAAAACTGAAACTGATTTTAAAAGAAGGATATTGTTGTAACAAATGAAGTAATAACCTATTCATTGGCAAATAACATTTTTGAGCAACTTTGAGCAATACTGCTCTATTTTTTTCATCATCAAAATAGTAATCACTATGGCCAATATCAAAAAAGGAATATTTTCTTAACCGGTAAGGTTGATGAACTTGAAAATAAAAACAGATATTAAGCATACGAACACAATTCTTGATAGAGGTTGATGCACTTTTGTGCTACATGATCCCAACTAAATTTTTGTATTTCATGATTACCATTTGCAACTAGTTCTTTATGTAACTCACTATGATCTAATACTGAGATAATTTTACTAACCATCTCATTAATATCCCAAAAATCAACTCTTAGGCAATGACTAATCACCTCCGAAACACCTGATTGTTTTGATAAAATCACTGGTGTACCATTTTGCATTGCTTCAAGGGCCGTTAAACCGAATGGCTCAGAAACCGATGGCATTACAAATAAATCTGCCATTTGATACATTCTATTTACATCAGAACCACGTAACCGGCCAGTAAATAAAATTTTATCACTCAATCCGATTGTAGCAACCCATTCAATAAGCCGTTGTTCCATATCGCCAGCCCCTACAACCACAAAGGTGATATCATCTCTATATCTGAGCACTTGTTCTGCTGCACGAATAAAGTAATCTGGGCCTTTTTGCAACGTTAAACGACCTAAAAATAATACCAAAGGACCCTTTTTTGCTGAACCTATATTTTGATTGCTTGATAATTGTGGAGATATGGCATTGTGCATCACCGTTATTTTGTCAGGATGAATACTATAATGTCGAATAACTTTTTGTTTGGTAAACTCACTAACGACGATAACATTATCAGCTTGCTCCATACCCCACCGCTCAATATCATAGACATATTGATTAACGCCATTACCACCAGTCCGATCAAATTCGGTAGCATGAATATGCACAACTAATGGTTTTCCACTTAACTGCTTTGCAATAACGCCAGCTTTCATCGACATCCAATCATGCGCATGAATAATATCGAAGGACATTGACTTAATAATATGCTGAGCAACAGCTGCATAGCGCTCTACCTCTGCAAAAATATGCTCACCATAGAGATGCATGCCACTTTCATACATTGATTTTTTATACTTAGTTGTATATTCGTGTGAAGTAATATATGGCTGCAATAATGATGCAACACCTACACTATGTAACAATGGCCCTTCGTTGGCTGCAATAATCGTACAGTTGTGTATAGTACTCGTTTGTTGGCGCGGTAATACCATCAATATACGAACACCATGATTCGTTAATCCTCGTACAAGACCTTCACATGCGACACCTAATCCTCCAAGATTATGTGGAGGAAATTCCCATCCAAATGTAAGCGCTGTTAACTTCATTATTTTCGCTTCTTTGTTTTAATAGTTTTTAACTCATGTTCCCCATTAAATTTAGGAGGATTACACATTTCACATACCCCCAGATTATCTAATTTTTCAAGATATTTATTAATTGCTATAACAAAACCAGCATGACTCCATGTAAGCGGTGTAACGGAAAGAGGATCACCAGTATACGGATGTAACTGTTCAGGCAATGCTCCTGTTGATAAGGCATGTTGACTCACCCAGTTAAAAATATCTATAGCAGGTTTAAGGTCCTGCGTATTATTGGCTCGTGCAATGTAATATTCTGCAAGCCATAGCGTTGTGATAAACCAAGGATTACCTGGCACTGCATCAGTTACTCGATGATAATAATCCCCTTCATAACGAGCATAACCACCGATAGGTGTATCACAGAATAATCGAGATTTAACGTAGTCAAAGCTTGATTCTATTCGCTCGTCATGTACATCTAAGACTTTAAACTGAAATACCGCATAAGCGCTACTTATATCATTAGTCATATCTTTTTTAAGCGTTGTGCCTTCATAGTATACACCTTTAATAAAACGTTTTTCTTTTTTATCATAAAGATAATGTAAAATGCCGTCTTTGATAATCTCTGCTGCTTGCAAATATTTCTTTGCTCGTCGTGATGTGCCTAAGATCTCTTCAAAATTTGCTGCCGCCATAAGCCCTGCATAAACAGCAGAGCAGGTAAACGTATGAATTCCTAATTTTTCTTCCCACAAATCATAACTTTCATGTGGAAGCCCAGTTTTTTTATCAAGAAAATTCACCATAAAATCAGCAGCTTTTCTGATAAATGAATCAAGTAGACCCATAACAAATTCAGTCTCGGCATGTTGAACAAAATGTTTCCACAAAGCATCAAGCACTAAGCCAATTTGATCCTCTTGAATAGGAAGCTGCGTGTGCATGTCCTTTAACCATGAATGCCAAGAACTCCCCAATGATCCATCTGGTCTATACTTATGAAATAAATATCCTTCTGGCGTTAACGCTTCTAAACAAAACTTAAAAAAGTTTTCAGTAATATCAGAATATCCTGCACGATCTAATGAACGGGCAATTAAGGCGCCATCACGAGGCCACATATAACTATAAGAATCTCTCCGTAAAAAAAGCATATCTGAATCGCTTGAAGCAATAATTGCTCCTCTATTATCAATATGCGCTCTAATTATCAATAATGATCGCTTAAAAAGATCAACAACCTCATCATTCAATCCCAAGAAGTTGAATTGTGTCCTATTAACCCATTTAAGCCAATATTTTTCTGACTCTTCCAAAATTGCTTGTGGCGTATGTTCTAAAACAAATCGATTAAGATCAGAAACTTCAGAAAAATTCTCTCCTACACAAATCCAATAATAAACATCTTTAGATGCACGAGGTTGTAAGGTAAAATTAAAAGATATTGCAGAATCAACAGAACCATGCTCAATAGAATTACCACTTAAACAACCGTCCTCAGCATCAACATACGTACCTTGCAAACCATATTCACCAGAAAGGCCTGTAGTATAACTGCTAATACCATGAAGCTTTCTATTTTTAAACTGTCCGTTCATTAAAAAATAGCGTTTACCTTTATAATGAATAATGGAATCAATAGAAGGATGATAATAAACAGTGTCGCCAATATTAGATTCATAAATTGCGAAATGCTGATGAAAAAAAAGACGCACTTCTCTTTTATGATCAGAGGTGTTTTTGACCATTACTTTTCTGAGATAAACATTACGCGTATGATGAACGGTATCATTAATCTGTAACTCTATATTAAGTGATCTATTCTTACCAACAATATCACTGACAAGCATCTCCTTTTTATATGTAAGTGTTCGCTCCCAATCATCGGAATCAAACCAAGAAAAATGTGAATCTACCCAAATGCCAAACTTGTGAATGCTACCATTTACATGATTCTCTTGGCCAACATATGGATAATAAAAATCGCGAAGTAAACCTTTTCCATCAAGACATACTAATACGTTACCATTACCTAAAACAAAATAGCGTGTCATTGTACTACTCTAACCTTTACATTAATTTTATTTGTTAAAATTTTAGAAATAGTATAGCAGAGGCTATAAATTAAATGCAATGTCGAAGATTTTATGGAAAAGATATAAGAACGCGCTTCTAGATAATAATGATAATGATGCAGCTATAATTACTTATTGTGCACGTTTTCTCATTGATGCACGCAAAACCTTTTTGCGTAATCTGATATACTGCGGTGTTACTTCAATAAGTTCATCCGGACGGATCCACTCCATGCACGTTTCAAGATCCATTACTCGATGTGCTACTAATCGAGTTGCTTCATCAGATCCTGAGGCACGCATATTGGTTAATTTTTTTTCTTTGCAAGGATTTACCGTCAAATCCTGTTCGCGATTATGTTCACCGACAATCATCCCTTCATATACTTTGTCAACTGGTTTAATAAACAAAGTACCACGAGCCTGCAGCGCATCTAATGCATAGCCTGTTGCAATACCATTTTCCATAGATACAAGTGCACCTTTAGTTCTCGTTACAATATCACCTTTATATGGTTGATATCCTTTGAAGCTCATATTGAATATCCCAGTTCCTCGTGTATCAGTCAAAAATTGACTTCTAAATCCAATTAGACTACGGGAAGGCACATCAAATTCTAAACGTATGCGTCCATTGCCATGATTAATCATATTAGTCATTTCAGCTTTCTTGTTGCCAAGAAATTCCATAATAATTCCTTGATGGCCTTCATTAATATCAAGTATCACTTGCTCTATCGGCTCATGACGCGTACCATCAATTGTTTTATAAATAACTTCTGGCGCAGATACTTGTAATTCAAAGCCTTCTCGACGCATAGTTTCTATCAAAATACTCAAATGCAATTGACCTCTGCCCGACACTTTAAATACTTCGGGAGAGTCTGTTGCCTCAACTTTAAGTGCTATATTTGTTTTTAACTCTTTTTCTAATCGCTCTTTAATCTGACGAGATGTTAACAATGTTCCCTCTCGCCCATTAAAAGGAGAATTATTAACTGAAAGATACACAATCAGTGTTGGTTCATCAATAGCAACATAAGGATACGTCATAGGATTATTAACTGCGCATAGGGTAGTACCGATTGAAATTGGTTTAGTAAAACCGGCAATTACTGCAATATCACCAAAGGACACACTATCAGTTTCAACTCTTTTGAGTCCATCAAATCTAAATATTTTAGTAACTTTCATAGGACGACTAATATAATCATCCTTACAACAAATAAATTGTTGACCTACTTCTATTGAGCCGCTAAATACTCGCCCTACTGCCAATGTACCTAAAAAATCTGAATGATCTAAATTAGTAACTAAAAATTGTAATGTGTTATTTTTTTCACTTGGAGCAGGAATATGATCTATAATTGCATCGAATAAGGGTTGCATGCTGCCAGATCGATCTGCAGAATTAAAAGAAGCGAATCCTAATTTTGATGATCCGTATAAAATAGGGAATTCTAACTGCTGTTCATTAAGCGCAACATCCAAAAAGAGATCTTGAATGGCCGATTCTGTTGCTGCAATATCAGCATCTTTTCGATCAATTTTGTTGATAAGTACAAGAGGACTTAACCCAAGCTGTAATGCTTTGCTCAGCACAAATCGCGTACCCGGCAGTACTCCTTCTGCAGCATCAACTAATAACAAAAAACCCTCGACCATCTGTAATGTACGCTCAACTTCGCCACCAAAATCGGCGTGACCAGGAGTATCAACAATATTAATTGTATAATCACCAAATGTAATTCCGGTATTTTTTGCTAAAATAGTGATACCACGCTCTTTTTCCAAATCACTAGAATCCATTACGCGATCAGTTGCATCCTTATTTGTAATAGTCCCAGCTTGCTTAAATAACTGATCAACTAACGTTGTTTTTCCATGATCAACATGCGCAATAATTGCTATATTACGAATATTTGGTCTATGAATAGTATCTTTTATAACAGATATGTCATTATTAGTTCTTGTTTCCATGAATATACCCCCTACTCCATCTTGACTTATATTTTTATACCTATAAAAAGAGATTAAAAACGAGGAGCAATATATGGCAATAAAGCCATCATGCGAGCTTTTCGAATAATTTTTGACAATTGCCGCTGATGAAAACAACAATTACCAGAAATACGAGAAGGTAAAATTTTACCCCGTTCAGTCAAAAAGCTTTTTAAAAGATGAGCATTTTTATAGTCTATGCCTTGCTCCATCTCAACATTATTACAAAATCGACACTGCTTTTTAGTTACAACAGCATTTTTACGAAATTTCTTTTTAAGAAGTCGAGCGCTAATTTTGAGTTTAACTTTTCTTGTCATACTTATACCTTATCAACCATTAATTATTCTTGATTGTTATTTCCTACTGCCTTATCTTTATCTTGCAATAATTCTGAAGTTGATGCGGCTTCTAGTCCTTGCGCTATACCACCAGTTTGCGATAAAAACCTTTCAGATTTGTGCTTTTTTAGGAATGTATCAACATTGCCAGTTGGTGCTTCTTCCAATGATTGGGGCCGTTGATATGCTAAAGACTGTTTAACATCAAGTTTTGATACCATATCTCGCATGATAATATCATTCAACTTGACTGAAAATAATGTCCTAATATCATTGATTACAGAAGTAGTTTGCTCCATTTCAAGCCGAGCAAGAAAATAGATGCCATAATCATTTTTTTTGACTGGATAGGCAAGCTTGTATTTTCCCCATCGCTCAAAAGAGATAAGCGCTCCCTTAGCTTTTTTAATGATATTGTCCAGTTGTGATTCCAAAGATTTTGTTTCATCTTGCGTAATCTCTGGAACCGTTAACATTAATATTTCGTAACGTAACATAGTTTGTAATTCCTCATACTAATTGGAAGTGTATAACAATTACACTATAAAGCACTCTATCTATTGCTTTATTTAGTAAATAATTTCTTGCATAAATTACAATTCATACAAGAAGAAATGCCGTATATTTACCTACTTATAATAACAAAAAAGCCAAAAAAAGCTAGTTTTTTTGGCTTTTTTGTTATTTTTTACGCAAGTTTTTGATGCCGTTGAATAACGCGACCAATAATACGGAAATGATCTTTTCCACGAATCAAAGCAATCGGAGGTTGTTTATGACTTACAGCTTCAAGCACGATAAAGTCATCTGTATAGGTAACCTGCATAATAGCTTTAGTTGTTACATCATTGCCATACTCAACTGCAGCAATATCACTCGAACGAGTCCATACTTCTGGGGAAACAATTAAATAATCTCCCTTAACGAAGGTTGGCGCCATCAGATTGCTGTCAACATATAATGCAAACATTGAATGATCGGTAGCATTCAATATAGGAATAAAGATATCCTTATGCCCGGTTGTCATTTGCATCAATTGATTATTATATGGTGATGGATTGGAAGGAATTTCTCCTATTACAGGAACAATTTGTATTTTAAGCGTAACATCTGATGTTTCTGGCATACTTACATTGCTGTCAATATTATCGGTACGCTGACGACGTTGAGCAAAAAGATCAATAGGAGTCACTTCAAAGGCATTTGCCAACTTTCTGAGCGAGTCTTCATTCCAACGCCTCGTCCCATTTTTAATATGGGTCAAGTAACTCTCAGACATACCGGTCTTTTCTGCCAAAATCTTTGTTGTCCAACCTTTTTCTCTGAGAAGCTCTTTAACTCGTAATTCTGTCGATGATGACATAATTCACTCCTCCTGGTATCCTTAATATTAAGAAATATGGTTAAAATTACTGCCTTATTTCTAATTGTACGCATAATTAAACTCTTGTCAAATGGAAAAATTAAATATGGTAAGAAAAAAGACTAGCAGAAATGAATATGCGAAAATAAAAAAGAATGAATTTGAGCAGGCTGCCTGGGATAAACAACAGGTTATTTGCGGAATTGATGAGGTCGGCAGAGGGTGTTTGGCTGGTCCTCTGGTGACTGCCGCTGTGATTCTGCCTGTAAACAAAACAAGCAGGCTTATCAAAGATTCTAAGTTATTGAATGAGCCTGAACGGCTTAAAGCATATAAATGGATTACCAAGCATTGTTGGTATAGCTATGGTATTGTCAATAATCGTATTATAGATAAATACAATATCTGGCAGGCTACCTTAATTGCTATGAAAAAGGCACTTATGCATTTATTAGCGATTTCTCCACGTATACCTAGCACAATACTTGTTGATGCTATGCCATTGCAGCTATTTGATACACACTATAAAGACATACCGATACATTATTTTCCTTTCAGTGAGCGCAAATCGAGCTCTATTGCAGCAGCCTCAATTATAGCAAAGGTTAAACGTGATGGATTAATGGGCAAATTTGATGCTATATTTCCTGGTTATCACCTTGCTCAACATAAAGGATATGGTACAAAAAAACATAAAAATGTACTAAGTACTGAACAACAGCATTCTATCATCCATCGACTCAGTTTTCTCAACAATATAGATACTATTGATAATACCGATAATGACGATTATGGCGAACAAAAAACCCTTTGCTGAAGTTATTGAAAGTTCACTACATGGTTGGCTGGCACAAAGTTGGCAATGGAATCATTTTCCATCATTTGGATCTATAGTTACCATTCAAACTAAAAAAAGAACACTTTTTGGCGTTGTCCATCAAATTAAGACAGGTTCAATGGATCCTGTGCGATACCCATTTCCTTATCAAAAAACTGAAGAAGAGCTATTACAAGAACAACCACAGATTTTCGAATTTTTAAAGACCACCTTTTCATGCCTTGCTATAGGCTACCAGCAAAAGGGACGTCTATTATATATCCTTGCCCCAGAACCTCCTCAAATTCATTCATTTGTTACCCCCGCATCAAAAGAACTAATAAAACAATTTTTTTATGATGAGCAATATTTACACTTATTATTTGGACTTGCGGAAAATATTTTTAATATCGATGAACTATTACTTGCTATGCTTAAAGAACAATCCGATCTTTCTCTTCTTTCAATGCATAAAATTAATACATTCATCCAAACATTTTCTTTATTAACCGGTAACAATTACCGCCGATTAAAACTCTTTTTACAACGAGCAGAACCTATTTTAACTATACAAAACAACCAGTAAGGATTAGATGTTATGTTTAATACTATTAAAAACAGATTGCATAAAGTGTATACCCAGTTTACCTCCAAAGCACAGGCCTTATTTACACAAAAACAACTTGATGGACAAACATTAAAAGAACTCGAAATGTTGCTTATAGAAGCTGATACCGGCATTAAAACGACACGAATAATAATCGAGCGTCTTAAGCAAAAATTTTCCCAAGGAGACATGCAACACGGTGAAGATTTAAAAAAAGCACTTGAGAAAGAACTATTATCATTACTTACCTCACAACAAGAAACTCTTGAAAATGATATATATCTTTTAGTAGGCATTAATGGGAGCGGTAAAACAACATTTGCAGGTAAACTTGCTTATGCATTACAACAACAGAAGAAAAAAGTATTACTTGTTGCAGCTGATACATTTCGCGCGGCAGCAACTGAACAACTTATGCGTTGGGCTGATAAAATACAGGTAGATATTGTAACTGGCAAACAAGACCAAGATCCAGCAGCGGTTATTTTTGCCGGATGCCAACAATACAAAAATAAACAGTACGATGCATTGATTATTGATACGGCAGGAAGATTACAAACAAAAGTAAATCTCATGAAACAATTAGAAAAAATTAAACGAGTTATTACCAAACAACTGCCGGATAAACAGATCAATACATTATTGACTATAGATTCGATGCTCGGCCAAAATTCTTTTGAACAAGCAAAAATATTTAATGAAAGTATTGATATTTCTGGTATTGTGCTAACTAAAATGGATGGTACCAGTAAAGGAGGTATTGTGTTTGCTATTATGCAAGAACTCGGCATTCCCATTAATTATATAACATTTGGAGAGCAGCTCGATCAATTAGAGATGTTTAATGCGCAAAAATATATTACTCAGTTGGTTAATGCTTCATAGCTATATACAAAAGGTAATTATTGACATTTGATATCTTTAATAATTATAGTAATTAAAAAGAGTGCAGTAGTTGGAGGAGAAGATAATGAAAAAAATTATTTTTTTATTTTGTTTATCCATTATATGTCCTACTATAGGAATGCAAAAAAGTAAAAGCGTGATGGTAACTGTAAAAGAAACTCTTGATCTTAGGAAGCTTTTTAAATCTCCCAGCCTGCCATCAACATTAGAACCTATTAAAGATTCAAATCGGAAAAACAAAGGTAAACAACCAAATACGAAGTTGAAACACATTACCTTAGAAAGGCTAGATGATGAAAATGATGAAGACAAACTGAATAAAAGATTAAGCCGCATTGAACTAAAACTTGATAGGCATCAAAGTATGTCAGTGCCAGATGTGGAGGAAAAATTCGGAACACTTAAAAAAGAAATGGCTGAAAAAACAGAGCATGTAGAAGTCAATTGGGCTACAGGTTTACGTCAAACTAGACAGGAGATAGGTGGAGTAGAGGCTCAAATTGAAATATTACGTAACAGGATAAAGCTATTAACAGGATGCGCATGTTGTGCATGTTGTATTGCTATACCTGGTGTGGCAGCCCTTATCCTTTATTTGATTAGCAGTACAGGATAAAATTATGTTTTATTTATAATATTGTTTAATAACTTCTTGTATATTTTTCTTACTTATAGACCCAATAGATCTATGCACTTCTTTTCCATTCTTGAAATAAATAAACGTCGGCATACTTCTAACACCGTAATAACTACTAACACTGGTAAATGTATTAATATTTACTTTGATAAAAAGTATTGAATCATATTCTTGTGCAAGTAATTCAATAATAGGATTCATGCGTTTGCATGGTCCGCACCACTCCGCATAAAAATCAACAATTACATCGTTATGATTAATAATATCATTGAATACTTTTTCTGCTGTTGCTGCTTTACTTATTAATGCATCAAGATAGATAGGTTTTCCTGTTGTTAGGATATATTGTTTTGTATTTTCAGCTTTAACTGCAGTAGATTTTTCTACCGAGTTTGATTGGCACAAGACACATACATTAAAAAATATAAAAGTAAAAGTATGCAAAATATATTTGATACTCATCGCCTCGCTTTTAATCTACAGGTTTAAAGAATTTTAACTTTTCAGGTAAATATTTTTGTATCAATTGAGAATAATATTCTTTGATTTCATTATAATCAATTGTTTCATCTTGCTTAGAATAAAGATCACATTGATTAAATAATTTTAAATACCCTAACATGTTTAGATCTTTTTCATTTGCCAACTCCATGTAAGCATGTTCTTTATGAAAAGGATAAAATGAATGATATCTAATTATATAAAGAGCCTCTTGGGGCAGTGAGGTGTTGTTATTAACAAGAACATGGTGAAGATATTCATCATGTCCCCAGGAACAGTGTACCTTATCAAATCCACAATGAGGTTCATACATTGATTCTTTGCCTACATCAGGATTATTATTAAAAAAATTATAGTAAATACATTTATTACTAAATGGATGCCCAACAGGAAATGTATCACCAACAACAGCCCATGTCGGCTCTCCAAATGTATAAAGGACCTTTCCTATATCATGAAGTAACCCAACTAGATGAAACCAATCTACATCAGGCAACAATCGTCTACAATGTTCAGCTGTTTGATAATTATGAATATCATTACTAAAAGCAACATCGGGATCAGAAGGATCTACAAGTTGTTTTAACAATTCAAATACTTCTTCAACTGAAAGTTCTATAAATGAATTAAAATGTGAATATTTTTGTTTTTGTGATAGGACAAAATCTAATGTTTGCTTGGTATGCATGTTTTTGTAATGTTGATAAACACCACTCGTTTCATCCTCAGGATATTCTCTAAGTCTCATTATCTGTGCATCCTGAGCGATCTTTTTTTGAATATTGAGGTCTAAAGCTCCTATTGTTGAAAAGCAAATAGAGAAAAGAATAAAACTTTTAAGTAAAAAACTTTTGTTCTTCTTCATATTTTATCTCCTTACAATATATTTAACTTACCGTGCCTTATTATATTAAAAGTTAGACTAAAGTCAAAAGCAATTTTTTTCTTGTTAATCCTACTTCGTTTTGCTTTTTCCTCTGTTTTTTGTTGCTTCCTCTATTTTTTTCATGCTTTCAAGCTCTTCAAGAGCCTTAAGCCCAACTGGTTGAAAATTTAAATTAATGTTTTGAGTAGCCAGTTGTTCGGCATAAAATAGTGTCCTCTTAAATGCTTTACTATCTACATTGTTACCTTGCTTTTTCATACGCTTTTTCCATAAAAAATAAAGCATATATTGTACATCAGGAAAATCTTCAGTAATAATCTTAGTATTATCAGTTTTAGGATCAGAAAAAGAATACAAACTGCTGAGCAAATTTGAAAGACTCCATGTTTCAGCATCACTTGGAATGCCCAATTGTTGAGCATAAAATAATTTTTTAATATATTCTTCGCTATCTTCTATTAGACCCTTCTTCTGCACACACTTGTCCCAAAAACGATAAAGCAAATTTTGTGCATCAGGGATATCTTCAACAAATATTTTTGGGGCAACCTCAGCATTAGAAAGTTTAGGCATAGTAAAATAATGCATGCTGAGTAAATTTGAAACTAAAATTACACTTAATAATATTAATAAGTTCATTTTTTGATTCATACGAATGCTCTTAATTTGAATCTAATCTTTCTTAACCGGTATAATTTTAAGACCATATTCTTTGAGTTGCTTATCATCAACTTTTGTCGGTGATTCCATCATTGGATCATAACCGCGAGCTGTTTTTGGAAATGCGATGACTTCACGAATAGATGGTGCATTTATCATAATCATAATCAGACGATCTAAACCAAGTGCAATACCGCCATGTGGTGGAAAGCCTAATTGTTGGGCTTCAAGTAAAAAACCAAATTGTTCATGCGCTTGCTCTTTACTTAATCCAAGCAAATCAAAAATAGTACTTTGTGTAGCTTCATCATGAATTCGAATAGAACCACCACCAAGTTCAATACCATTGAGTATAATGTCATATGCTCGCGATTTCATGTCACCAGGATCAATATCCTGCCAACCATTTTGTGGGGCAGTAAATGGATTATGCATCGCATCCCATCGTTTATTGTCTTCATCATATTCAAATAAAGGAAAATCAACAATCCACGAAAAATGAAATTGATTATCTGGAATAAGTTGTAAATGGTGAGCCAAAGCCAATCGCAATCGGCCAAGTAATGTCCATGCCTCTTTATATTGACCAGCGATAAGAAAAAGAACACTGCCATTTGCAATAGTTGGAAAAATCTCTTGCACCTGATTAAAAAAGTTTTCAGGTAAAAATCGTGCAACCGGCGATTCTGGAACTTTACCTTTAAAGCGAATCCATAGCAAGCCTTTTGCGCCCAATTTTTGTGCTTTATCTACCCAATTATCAAGTTCTGAACGAGAAAATTCTCGTCCCCGCACATGTAAGCCTCCAATATTGCCGCCTTTATCAATCACAGAACGTAAAAACGTCAGTTCGGTATTTTCAAATAATGGAGTACAATTATGAATTGGCAAATCAAAACGCAGATCAGGTTTATCGGTACCATATGTAGAAAAAACTTCATCATACGTCAAACGAGGAAACGGAACCTTGAGTTCTGAGCCGAAGATTTTCTTCCAGATACAACTAAATAATTGTTCAATAATTGACTGAATATCGCCTCCTTCAACAAACGACATTTCTAAATCAAGCTGCGTAAATTCTGGTTGACGATCCGCGCGTAAATCTTCATCTCTAAAACATCGCGCAATTTGAAAGTATTTTTCTAGGCCACTCGCCATCAAAATCTGTTTATATAATTGCGGTGATTGTGGCAATGCATAAAAAAATCCTGGATGAAGACGAGAAGGAACTAAAAATTCACGTGCGCCCTCAGGAGTATTTTTAGTCAATATCGGTGTTTCAATTTCATAAAAACCTTTATTAATAAAAAACTCGCGCATGGCAAACATTACCTTGTTGCGCAACGCCAACTTTTCTTGCATAGCAGAGCGACGTAAATCAAGATAACGATATCTTAAACGCAATTCTTCCTCAACATGCTCGGCTTCTTCTAATGAAAATGGTAATGCTTTTGCTTTATTTAATATGATAAGTTCATCAACCTGCAATTCCCATTTCCCCGTTGATAATTCATTGTTAATTGTCTCGGAAGAACGTTCAACAACTGTACCACGTACTGAAATAACATATTCAGAACGAAGCATATGTGCTTGCTTATGAGCTTGTTGAGAAAAATCTGGATTAAAAACCAATTGCATCACGCCACTACGATCACGCAAATCAATAAAAATAAGACCACCATGATCACGACGCTTCTGGACCCAACCAGATAAATAAATAGGTTTACCTAAATAAATCTCATTTACCAAACCGCATGAGATAGTACGCTTAAAACTCTGCATACTTGTTCCTTTATTGATACTCAGATATTACTTTTAGTCTACCATATTTATATATTATGAGTAGCACCTAAAATCCCAAGTAAAAAAAGCCCTTTTAACAAATCTTAATTAATTAATGTTATTAAAATTTGAATTCTAATCCCAAGTTTAACGTAAAAGCAACATCATCACCCAAATTAGGCAACCTATCTCCATCAAATCCAGTTGTATCAAACCTATCAAGCCTTTTTTGTTGCTCAGCATCAAGTGGTTTGCCTCGTATATCATCATAATGGCCACCGGGAATAAAGACAGATCCAACGCAGAATAACTTAAGGTCCTTCAATATATAATAATCTACAAAAATATTTAATTCTGTTCCCAAGAACATACGCGCCCGCTCATTCAATTCTCGGAATACAATTCTACCATTCTCTTGTACGGGACCAAATTTATTAACTGGTGACTCTTGCCAATAAAAAAGGACATTAGGATGAACGGTAAGCAATTTTTTACGCTCACGCGGTTGCCAGTTTAATGCCCCACCTACAAAAACTAAATTGGTAAATCGTGAAACAACGCGAGCAAATCTAGTTGGTGCTTGATTTGATTTAGGGACAGAAAGTGGCCTTCGTAGTTTTCCAGCATTACCAAGAACAAAAGCACTTTTCACCCGTTTTCCATAATACAACTCTTGCAAACCTATAAAACCAGCAAAATCGCCATCCTTCGTTTCTTCATTGGGATTATCATCCCCAGAGGCAACGCCAATTGTACCTGCAAGCTGAAAATCTTTTTTATAAATCCAACATGCTGCATCTGCTACAAACATCCAACCTTTATAAATATTGCTAAATGGATTACGAAAACGATTTTCTGCATTAAACAAAGTAATGTTTTCAGCTGGATCAATAACATTAATAGTTTGTTCCTCAATACTTATTGTCTGCTGAGGAATAGGTACTTCTCGATCATCTGGATCAGACACCGTTACTAATTGAGCAGAAACATCTATTGATTGTTGCGGTATCATTACTTCTTTTTCAGGTACGCTTACTGTTCCTATTAGTTTTCCGTTATTTGATTCATTTTGTTGTGCATTATTTATAATAGCCTGAACTTTGTTACCGATTTCACTACTTATATCATGTAGCGCTTTTGGCCCTGATGAGCTTTGAGTGTGCGCATGACTATTTACTTCAACAATAAATCCATTTCTGTTTTCTAACTTAATTTGATTCCTATCCCAACCTCTTACCTTTTGACGACCAACATTAAATGCATATTCAAAGCCAAATAAACATCGATCACCTTCATATTCGCATGCCATACCAAATGTACCCAGCTTGCTCAATGCATCACCTAAAAATTCAACCCTTTGCTCTGGGTCTCTGTTATAGAGCGCATATGGTTCACAAGTTAATATTCCAGAACGATCACTTTCAAATATAAACCAATGTAACCGCACAGCAAGAACATAGTTAATGCGCCCGAACCCTCGAGCTGGCTTCTCTAGCCTGCCAAACTCTTGACCGCGAATTTTTTCTGATGTATCACCAAAGTTACCACTTTTATTTTGTAAAATTGCACTATACACATCATAAGATAATTTTTTAGGTATTAGATCACCAGACAATTTTGCTCCAAATGCATATTGATCAATAGCAATATCGGTATAAAAACCAAGGACTTCTGGGCCAACAGCAAAAGCAGAGCCTAATGCAATTCCATGTCCTAATTCAAATTTAAACGCACCAATTGTTAGCCTATGTTCATTATCAAAATGTAATCCTAGCGCTTCGCTAAGAACAAAGTTTAACCATATTTCTCTGATCCAAAAAATATGACGTGGAATAAAATGCCTATGAGAACCTAAAAGAGAATCTAATATTTTTAATTTAGCTTCAGTAGTCTGTGCAATGCTTTTTGGATCTCCCCAAACAGCTTTATTTCTTATCGCAAACAAGAACTCTGCGATAGTATGATCATATGTTTTTTTGCCATAAGCCATATCAAAATTGAGATCTAATGTATGACGGGCAAACCAAATTCTATCAGTAGGATTATCATTATTTAATAAACTAATATTTTTACCAAAAAATGCTTCTGGCCTAAACGTACCATGTGTTTCATAAATAAAGTCTGTATTTTCTTTGAAAATAGATGGCATCTCTATTGTATTTATCTTTGTAGTACCGCTAAACAGTAAAAGAATGATATATATAATATTGCTGCATATTTTTTTAATACGATTCATCAAAGCCCTTTTATGCATTGAAGAAAAAAGAAAAAACTATAATAATAAAAACAACACATCTCTACCGGGATGGCTAAATTACTACTACAACTTTTTATTGGAAACTTTATTTAAAAAGAAAAGTCTTTTAGGGAAATATATTAATATTTTTTGCTTATTTGGTCAAATAAATTTAAATAAAAAACGGAGTCTATTATGCCCCAAAAAAAACATACATTATTACTAGGTGCTCACATGTCTATAGCTGGAGGAATTGATCAAGCAATCCATCGCGGCGAATCAATTGATTGTACCACAATACAAATATTTACCAAAAGTAATAGACAATGGTTTGCTAAAAAACTTACAGAAGAATCAATTGTTGCATTTAAAGAGGCATTTAAACAATCAACTACAATAAAATCAGTTGTTGCTCATGCTAGCTATCTCATTAATTTAGGCTCACCAAATAAAGAAACTAATAAAAAATCAATTAAGGCTGTCTCAGAAGAATTACAGCGATGTAATCTCCTTGAAATACCGTACCTTATAATTCACCCCGGTTCACATCTACAATCAGGCGAAAAGCTATGTTTGCAAAAAATTGCTGACAATTTAAATACTATTCTGTCAAAAGATAAAGGTAAAACCATGATCCTTCTTGAAAATATGGCCGGCCAAGGAACTAATATTGGCTATACATTTGAACATATAGCTGAGCTGTATCAACAATCAGCATTCAAAAAAAAAATAGGCGTCTGTTTTGATACATGTCATGCCTTTGCTGCAGGATATGATTTTAGAAATGAAAAAGCATATGAAAAAATGTTGAAAGAGCTTGATGCAATACTCGGCTTAAAGCTCCTAAAAGTTATTCATATCAACGATTCTAAAAAAGAACTTGGCTCTCGAATAGATAGACACGAGGATATTGGTAAAGGAAAACTAGGCCTTGAAGCATTTCGGCTTATTTTTAATGATAAGCGCTTTTTTGATATACCTAAAATTCTTGAAACGCCAAAAGATGATTTAAGAGATGATGTCAGAAATATGAAAATAATTAAAAAACTTATTTCCCCCCAAAATCGCAAGAAATTAGAGTTAGAGTAAAGTAATAGATAAAAATCCCAAAACCTACGAACTAAGAAGGAATTGTAGCAATTATAACCTCGAGATTCTTACCTATTACTCCCTCAATAAGCAGTGCTTCTAACCATACTTCCTTTATTCTTTCTCCATAAGGAGTAATATGCATATGCACTACATACATTTTGAATGAGATAAGGAAAAAAACAATTAATTTAATGGCACAAAAAAAGCAACAACAAGAAAAGGCCTAATCAGCTGCAATTGAAGACAAACTCAATTGCTTTTTCTATAAAACAACAAAAAAGCAACAAGGTTCAAGCTCGTCAATTACCCAATCGCTTTCTATATATTATTATTAAATACCAGATTAGCAAAAAAATAAGTCCAAAAATAGTCAGATTCGATATATTAATATAATTCATAACAAATAAAATGGCTACAACAGCTAGAGCACAAGAAAGGGTAAAGATATAGAGTAAAATGCCAAATTTGCTCCACCCATTATTTTGTAAATAGATAGAAAAATGATCAGGACTACCTTTATAAAAAGGAATCCTTTTATACAAACGAATAAGAATTAATGTCCCCACTTCAAGCAAAGGAATAACCAAAATTATTATTGGCGTGATATAGCCATATGTAGTATATATAGACCAATTAAATAAAAAAGGTATTGTTGCTAAAAAGGAACCTATAAATAATGATCCTGCATCGCCTAAATAAATCTTTGCTGGAGGTCTATTATAGATAAAAAAAGCTGATACTGACCCCAAAAAAGCACATAATAATATTGAAACCGCCTGAAGATTAAAGAAAAAAGCAATTACTAAAAAAGTGCTTGTTGCAACAAGAGCTAATAATGCTGCCAAGCCATCCATAACGTCAACAAGATTAAATGCATTAATAATTGAAAGAATCCATAAAAATGATAGGGGAATATTGATAAAGCTAAAAAAAAATCGTTCTTTTAAATAAAAACCTGCCTTTAAAAAACATAATGCAGCTATAATTTGCCCAAAAAACTTCTGATAAGGCTCTATAACAAGCAAATCATCTATCAAACCAATTACGAACAATAACGTAAATCCGATAAACAATAATAAAATCTGATTTTCAAATGGAAGAATTAGAGCAAGAGATAAAAGAAATCCACAATATAGAGCTACACCGCCAAGATAAGGAGTAGGCCGTTCATGCCTTTTTATCTTACCATCAGGAATATCCATAAATTTTAATCGAATCGCAACAGAACAACATAGTGGAATAAGATAAAAGGTTACCAGAAAGGATATAAGATAGGCAAAAAATAATTTTATCACCACACTACTTTAATTAGAACGAGATAGTAAGACCCCTAACTGTAAAAGTTAAACTATGTTATTCCTTACGGACCTCAGGAGTTTCGATAAAGCATTCTACTTTATCATCAACCGTCCAATCTTCAAAATTCTCTATCAAAAAAGCACATTCAAATCCAGCATGCACTTCTTTGACAGTTTTATTCTCACGCTGCAAGCTTTTAATTTTACCTTCTCCGATCTTTTTATTATCTCGCCATACTATTACGCTTCCTTCGCGAGAAAATCGCCCATCCTTTACATAACAGCCTGCAATAACACCTATACCCTTGATATTAAAAACACGACGCACAACAGCCTCACCTATTTTAGTAAGCACTATTTTAACTTCTTTAGCACTCTCTGCTATCTTCTCTAGCTCTTCTAATGCTTTGTAAATAATATCGAATTTATAGATAGGTACAACATGCTGTTGAGCCAACAATATTGCATTCGACTCCGATTTTACATAAAACGCAATGATTCTTGAATTGGTATTAGAAGCTAATACAACATTACTTTCATTCACATCGCCAATACCTGCATAAATAATATTAAACCCTTTTTCAAATTTTGCAGATAATTTATGTATAGCATCTGATAATGCTTCTTTGGAAGAATCAGTATCTGTCTTTATAATCAAATTTATAGCCCCTTCAGTAATAATTCTTTTTGGTGCTACAATTTTACGCTTTTGGGCAGAAAGTTTGATTTTTCTGAATTCATTGCGAGAAACTATTTTAAAATAATCTCCCGCTTCTGGCAATGAATCAAAACCAGCAACTTGGACAGGAATAGAAGGGCCAACTTCATTTATAAATCTTCCATAAGAATCAATTAATGAGTTAACCTTGCCAAATGTATTACCACAAGCAAAAAAATCGCCGATCCTTACCTTACCATGCTGACACAATAGGGTAGCAACAGGGCCACGACCCTTCTCGAGTCTTGCCTCCAAGATATAACCCCTACCTAGACTAGTTATATCAGCACGCAACTCCATAATCTGCGCTTGCAATATAACCATTTCTAATAATTGATCTACACCTTGGCCCGTTTTTGCTGAAATTGGCGCACAAATAACGTCCCCTCCCCATTCTTCTGGCAATAAGTCGTACTGAGCCATTTCGCGTTTTATTTTTTCAATTTGCGCTTCATCAACTTTATCAATTTTATTAATAGCAACAATAATGGGAACGTCAACCGATCGTGCATACTTAATGGCTTCTACGGTCTGGGGCATAATACCATCATCTGCAGCAATAACCAAAATCGCAATATCCGCAGTCCTTATTCCACGCATTCGCATCTTAGCAAATGCTTCGTGACCAGGAGTATCAAGAAAAACAACATTACCATGAGGCGTACTTGCTTCGTAAGCACCAAGGTGCTGCGTTATGCCGCCCTTTTCCCGAGAAACAATTCTTGTTCGACGAATGAAATCAAGTAACGTTGTTTTGCCATGATCAACATGACCAAAGACAACAACGATAGGCAACCGCTCTGCAAGTTTTTCTTTTTCTACAATTATCTCTTTTTCGATCTTTTTTTCTTTTTCTACAGGCTTGACAACCTTTAGTTGATAATGTTCGGCCAATCGCGCAATAATATCTTCAGACAAAACTTTATTTTTAGTTGCAGCAATGCCCCATCTAAGTAATGTTAAGATAATCTCATTGACAGGTTTATCCATCTTTTCAGAAACATCAGCAGGACTCATTGCTTCGACTACAACAACGTCATTCTCCTGTTCGACCTTTTGAACATCAATATCTTGAGCTGACTTTGCAGGAAAATCTTCTAAGCCACCCTCTTGCTCTTTACTAACAACCACATCACTGGTCTTTTGATCACTCTCTGTAGATTTAATTTCGAATTTTTTATACAAAAAATCAAGCTCCGTTTGAGTAAGCGCAGACATATGGCTACTTACCTTAAAACCAGCTTCTTGAAGTGCCGACAAAAGCGCTTTTACTGGAATGTTAGATTGTTTTGAAAACTCATAAATACGCATAATAGTATATCCCGCCTCTACGCCTTGCCCCTAATCCTTTTTATTCGTCGACTTCTTCGATTTCAATTGAAGCCTTCTGGGCGCGCCGCTCTTCTGACTGCAAATGAATACTAACACCCGTCAACTTAGAGGCTAAAATGATATTTTGCCCCATCTTACCTATAGCAAGTGAGCGCTGATCTTCATCCAGCCATACATTAGCATTTTTATCATCAACCAACTCAACCCGATTGATTTCCGCAGGCTTTAAGGCGCCCTTTATCCAAAGCTCAAGAGAGTCACTCCACGCTATAATATCTATTTTTTCTCCGCCAAGCTCTTTTAAAATAGGCTTAATTCGCCCACCGCCAATACCAACACATGTACCTACTGGATCGATGTTTTGATCATTGGAAATAACAGCAACCTTTGATTTATAGCCAGGAATTCGAGCTATCTTTTTAACCTCAACCAATTTTTCAAACACTTCTGGAATTTCGAGTTCAAATAATTTATGAAGAAAAGCACTTGAAGTTCTATCTAAAATAAGTTGATTGTCATTTCTTGGTTCAGATAACACTTCTTTCAGCAAAGCACGTAAGGGGAAACCTACCATGCATTTATCACCAGGAATTGAAAGCGATTTAGGCAAAAAGGCTAATGTGTCTTTAATTTTAACAACAGTGCCATTTCGTTCGCATTTATGAATAACTCCGTGAATAATCGCATTTTCTTTCTCTTTAAATTCATTATAAATAACTTCTGTTTCTATTTTACGAATTTTGCTTGCAATGATTTGTCGTGCCTTTAAAATCTCTATTCTGCCTATCTTTCCTGTAAACTGCTGCCATAACTTGTCGGCGATTTGTACTTTTTTATCAATAAATCGAGCTTTTCTTAGGCTAATTTCATGTTCTTCATCTTTTACTGCAGAAACTACCTCTTTTTGTACGCTAATGCTAATTTCATCAGCTTTTTTATCATAATCAATCTTGAAAACAAGGTCTGGGTACTTTTTGATATAAGCAGCAAGCATGCTTTCACAAATAATAGTACTTAAAACCTCTCTATCAAGGCCTTTTTCTTCAACAAGCTCTTCTATTACTCCAGAAAGTTTCACTGCGCCCTTCACTTTTCATTAGAATTATTAACTTTTATTGCCCTGTTTAAATACAACAGATAGCCCTAAGAATGGAATCTTAAAGACAGAACACGTTTTATTGTAACAAAAGCTCTTTATTATGCAAGCTCCAGTAAGCTTATTATTATTAATAAGTTATAAATAAATATTTTATATATAAGTAATAATAATAAGCAACGCGATTTATGGTGGATAACTCACATTTAAATTCTAAATACGCCCTCCTGCAAGTAGAATTGAAGGGCGAGCAGGTGGTGGATAACTTGGTGGATAAGTGGTGGATAACTGGTGGATAACTTTGAGCGACCCTTCTTGTGCACTTCTAGCAAGCATTTTCGAGCACATGCACCGCGGATTGCCCCTATAGGAGGTTTTTTTCGAGACCTTAAAAAAGTTATCCACCAGTTATCCACCAAGTTATCCACCACTTATCCACCACTTATCCACATTTCTTGACTTCATGGTTGTTTATAAGATGGTCAATTTTTCAATAAGCCTACTAGATGAACTTATCCGAGTGCTTTTTGTTATTTTCTAATAGAAAGCTTTTTAGTTGTTTTTAAGCTGTCAGAAGAGTGATTCATGTTAAAACCTTTAGTTTTTGTTTTTTTGTTTTTTGAGAAGAGAGTATGCTAGTTTTATATCATTAACCATAGTGTCAAGTTCTTTTGGATTTCTCAGAATATATGCAGGATGATACGTTGGTATAATGGTTATTGTATCCATTTTGAGTTTTGTGCCCCTTTCTTTGGTTATTTTTACTTCTTTTTCCATAAGGCCTTGGATTGCCGCTGAACCAAGTGTACAAATAACCTGTGGGCGAATTATTTTAATCTGATTTAAAAGCAAAATGTTTTTACATGTACTACTTTCTATCGGTAGAGGTTTTCTATTATTTGGTGGCCGACATTTTACAATATTGGTGATAAATACATCTTTGCGATTTATGCCAACTAATTCTAGTATGCGGTTGAGCAGTTGACCAGATCTGCCTACAAATGGCTTACCTTGAGCATCTTCATCTTTTCCGGGACCCTCGCCAATAAACATAAGATCTGCATCTGGGTTGCCATCACCAAAAACAACAGTTGTTCTACCTAAGCCTCCCAAAGGACAAGCCATACACTTTTTATATGGTTGGTAGAGTTGATTAAGCAGTTGTTGCTTATATGTTTTGATATCCATAAATATTATTATAGTTCTGCGATTATTTAATGCAAAAAAACTAGGATATAAAGATTGAGTAGCGAGTTGCTAGAAATCATAGCAAAATAATTAAAGGAGTAAATACTGTGTCAAAAATGTTAGCCATTCATTATTTCTTACAAATGTTGTTTTTCGATAAGAAGGGTGAATTCTGCTATCAGGGAAGTAAATAGAGACTCCCTTTGCTTGACTAAGATTTTTTCCTGTTGTATTAGCAAAAACAAGTTGTTTAATAAGATATTGCCCTTCTTCTAAGGCTTTGCTGAGTTTCTTTTTTATCATTGTTCCTTCTGTTGCATTATTAAACATAAAACGATGTAAGTTTGCTTGCAGATTAGCGTATAAATGATGGAGATCAATATAACTTGGCTCATCAAAATGCGTGCAGAGCAATTTGTTACGGCTTGCTTTAATGGCATTTTTTACTGAATAGCTTTGCTGCTTTTTAAGACTTTCTAATAATAAGTGAGCAATCAAATTAATATTATTTTCAAGTGCATCTATATTATCTAAATTTGTTGCGGATTGTGTATAGTCATTTGTTATTAACTTGTAAGTGTATTCATACATGTGCACAATATGTTGAGCGAAGGTAGCTTTGTCCAAAGAGCTGTGTGAAAAAGGGGATAAAACATTTTTATAATCCCATCCAGTTCCTAATTCTACCTCTTGAGAGCCTATCATTATATGGGCGTATTTTTTTATAAGATGAGCTACTTCAATCATGGACATTAAACATGCATCAAATCCTATAATGCTAAATTTTTTTCCCTTTAAAAGCTTTGTGCAAATTTCGTTAAGAGCAAAATCAAGTTTCTGATTTGTTAAATAATTGCCTGTTGAATCATCCCAACAAACACCGCGTTGCTCCCTTTGGGGAATGTTAATAAAATCAAAAAAGTCTTTGGTTCTATCAAGTTCAAATTTGTTAACTGTGGTATTAAAATTGAATAGCTCGGCAGAATTAATTTTTCGCCCGCGTATTGGATCAAGAATACCAGTTGCATGATCCCAAAAAATAAGCATATAATTTTGTGCCGAGTAATTTTCTATTGCCCACTTACAGCATGAAATAAGTGTTTCGGCTTTTCCACTATCCATTTGTTGAGATAATGCATCATCAGCATTTACATGAAGAATTTTATCCTTTTCAATGAAATATCTTCTTGTTATTTTTTTATTGCCTACTATTCGTATATCTAATTGAACAACAATATTGACATGTGTATTAGATCCTATGGCAGCCATCTGTTTTATGTTTCGAGCAGCAAAACCACGCAAATCATTATCTGCTGCCATGTATACAATAATTGTCCAATTCTTCTGTTGCCGTGTCTTTGAAGGTTTCTTTGATTGTTTCTGTATTGCAGCTGTATTAAGAATGTTGTCATATCTCTGAGCATTGTATAGAGATATGGTATCTCTTGCGGCGCTAAAAATAATGAGGTTAAATGATGAGATTAATAGTAATAATGTAGTGATACGTAAATTTTTTTTTATTATTGTTGTGTGTATGATTTTGAATAACATAAATTCTCCTCTTTGGCGTTGAAGTTGCGTGCTTATCAATAATGCTATGGAATATTCAGGGTAATAATCAATAATTTATATTATTGATGCCGAGTTTGTGCCTTAAGTTGGTGTAACCATGCAAGAGCAAAGGCTAGCCCAAAACTTAATTGAAAATCTAGAAAAAATAACTGAATGGGGTTTAATGCTAAAGTAAGGAAACATATAATGGTTAGAACATGTAAAAAGTTGGCTTGTATGTTAAAAAGAGGATATGTTTTATAGAGAATAAATGTGCCAAAAGCGCGATTAAATGATGTACTAGGCCAACTTAAAATGAAATATACTATGCTGAGCACTATGAGAAACAGTTGTTTATATGCAAATGTTAATGGGATTACATTAAGTATAGTTTGCCATACTAAAATAAAGACGATTAAGTGAAGACCTGAACGGGCAAGGTGGTGCATAATCCCCCATGTCTTAAACTGTTCTAACGAATTTTCAATATCTTTTTTGTTATTTTTATTGCCAAGAAATATGGACGAAAAAAGATGAAATGTTTGTGAAGACATTTTTGTTTGTAGAACATTAAGTAGCGATTCTTTTTTATTAAAGAGCCACCTTTGTATTGAAAAGGCAGGACGATTAATAAGTGCATAATTAAATTTAGTAACAAAAAGTGTTGCTCCTATTCCTTCTTTTACCAAGTAGTTACGAAATGATTGATTAGATATTTTTTTGAATGCAATGTCTTTTATTTCTATAGTATCACTTACCTGTATGTGGGGTTTATAAGGGATATATATACATATTGCTGTATTGATAGCTTGCCAGTGTTGATTATTATGACGTTTTATATTTTTGATATCTAATGTGATATTGAATTTGGCAGATGAATGGCTAATCTTTGTTACATGAGTAACTATTCCAATTAGGTCAATATGGTTATTCTCTACAAAAGAATAAAATGCTTCATAGCGTTGCTGCTGATATGAGTAAAGTATGCTACCACACACAAAAGCAAAAATAATAATTATCCAAGAAATGCAATATTTGTAATCTCTTTTTTTAAAGAGAACGATAACTATGCCAATTGCTATACCTATCATTAACGGTAGATATATTGGATAGTTTATTGATTTCCACCATATGCCAAGTATAAGTGATAACGTTATATAGAAGAACAGGTGTACTCGTGGGTTTTTTAATCTTATCATGTTTTAATTGTAATGAAATTTTGTATTTAAAGGAATTATATAATGATGTAATTGATGCTTGTTGTCAATAATATGAAGAGAAAACTCAAGATGGTTAACATTATTATCGAAGTTAACCCTATTGAGTATTATTATTATACTTTTTAAGCTTTTCTTGTTAATATGTAAATAATACGTGGGGTTAATAAGAAAAAAGGCGTTGGGTGTATTGAGCGTCAAGGGTTATTCGCGGCCACTGATACATAAAAAACTATTATAGAAAGGAAATTGTGAATACTTTTGACGATTTTTCTCTTTTGCCAACAATCAAAAACTCATTAAAGCTTCTCGGATTTAACAAGCCGACTGAAATTCAAGCAAAAATTATCCCTCTTCTTCTTGATAACTTTGAAAGAGATGTTCAAGCGCAAGCTCAAACAGGAACAGGAAAGACGCTTGCATTTGGCATACCCCTTCTTCATGCAGTTGATCCATCACTAAAAACGGTTCAAGGGCTTGTAATGGCCCCAACTCGTGAGTTGGTACTGCAAACTTATGAAAGCCTCAAGGATGTTTCTCGGGGAACTAATATTGCTATAGAGCCCATTTTTGGTGGCATGCCAATAAGCCGTCAAATTGCCAATATTAAAAGGGGAGTTCAGATTATTATCGGAACTCCTGGCCGTATTAATGATCACTTACGGCGAAAAACATTAAAACTTAATAGCCTTAAAGTATTGGTTCTAGATGAAGCAGATATAATGCTTGATATGGGATTTAGGCAAGAAATTGATGCTATTCTTGAGAATGCGCCAAAAGATCGTCATATATGGTTATTTTCAGCTACGGTTATGTCGGGAATTAAGAAACTTATCAAATCCCATATGAAAAATGTGTTTTCGATAAGATCTGTTCAAACAGGAATAGTAAGCTCACAGGTTAAACAGTATTATTGCATGGTTCCACAACGAAAGCGGGTTGAAGCAACGATACGTTTTATAGAAGCAGCTCCTGATTTTTATGGTATTATTTTTTGCCGAACCAGAGTATTATCAAGTGAGGTTATGGAAGAATTAGCGAGTAAAGGTTTAAAGGTAAACTGTTTGCATGGTGATATGAAACAATCTTTACGTAATCACGTTATAAAAGGCTTTAAGAATAAAGATTTTACTATCTTGGTTGCAACAGATGTTGCTGCTCGAGGTATTGATGTTTCTAATCTTACTCATGTTATTAATTACTCTATGCCAGATGATTATGAGAGTTATATACATCGTATTGGCAGAACTGGCCGTGCAGGCAAAGCAGGTATTGCAATTTCGTTTGTTTCATCAGCTGAATTATATCGCATAAAACGTCTTGAAAGGGCTACAAAAGTAACATTGTTGGAAATTCCTATTCCTCCAATAGATACGATTATAAATGCTAAAATGAGAGCCGTTTCTGATTTTATTGAACAAGCAAAAAAGGTAGAAGTAAAACCATCGGTGGTAGATAAAGCTCTCAAAAAACTTATCGATTCCTTTACCGATCAAGAAATGCGTGATGCTTTTTCTATAGCATTAAAAGAAAAATTTTTCCAAGGAGTAAGTGAAAAAGAAGATTCTACTTCTTTTGATAGTGTTCCCATTCCTCAAGAAATCTGCGTAGAGCTTGGAAAAGAGAAGGGATTGCATGAGGAAAAAGTGAGAAGCTATTTATACACAGTATGCAAGCTGTTGCCTCAAGAAGTAACTAAGGTTCGTGTTTTGAGAACTAAAACGTTTATTTCAATTCCTGAAAATCGATTAAAAAGTTGTCTAGATAAGATGCACTCAATTCCAATAATTACAAAAAAACACAGAGTCTATTTGGTTAAAGATATGTATCGTAAACAAAGGGCAAAGCATTAATAGATGGCTATTCATACCCAGGCTTAAAAGCCTTTGAGTATTCTGGCTATATTAATAAAAGATTCATTTGAAATGAATGGCTCTTATGATACAATAACAAGGAAATTGACAAAATCTTTAATTAAATAGTTGAGATGGTGATGTATAGCGATTTGAAAAGCAGATATAATATCAATTGTGCGGTAATTTTAGTAATCATAGGACTTACAAATATTATTTTTCCTATTGTTACTGCAGATATAACTAAAGTAAATAAAAAAGCTGTCAGTAGTGAGCGTGCGCAATCAAAGTCTATCTCTAGTAATATAATTAATAAGAAAAAAAGAGAAATTAACAATTATAACAGCGACAGGAAACCTATGATAACAGAATCAAAAGAACAAAGTACTGCAAAGCCATTTGCCGAAGAATCTTACATCGATAAAAAAGTTCTTGATAACGGGATGACTATTTTAGTTCGGTCTGTTCATAATATTCCAAAAGTTTCCTTGCAAATATGGTATAACGTAGGTTCTAAAGATGAGAAAACAGGAGAGAAAGGTATTGCACATCTTATTGAGCATATGATTTTCAAGGGAACGCAGGGTGATAAATCGCTGAATCTCTCTGAGTCAGATATTAATATATTAATCCATAGGCTATCTGGTTCTTGTAACGCATTTACATCGTATGACTATACTGGTTATCTCTTTGATTTACCGAAGCATCATTGGAAAGACATTTTGCCAATTATTGCTGATTGTATGACCAATTGTTCTTTTAAGGATGATCATCTTAACTCTGAGATGAAAGCTGTTATACAAGAACTTAAAATGCGCAAAGATGCATATGAATTAACATTAGCTGAAGAATTACTTACTTCTATTTTTCCTGATCATCCGTATCACTACCCGATTATTGGATATAAACAAGATTTATGGTATGTAGGAGGAGAGGATTTACGTGCTTTTTATAAAAAACATTATGTTCCTAATAATGCAACGTTGGTTGTAGTTGGTGATGTTAATACGCAAGAAGTATTTGATCTAGCTCAAAAATATTTTGGCTCTATAGAGGCTGATGCTGATTATAAAAAGGAAACCTTTTTTTATAATAAAGATATTATTTCCAAATCAGTTGTGCTGTATAGAGATATTAAACAACCGATGAGTATGATAGCATTTGCTGTTCCTGGTGTTCAGCATAAGACAGATGAGATTTTGGATCTTACTGCGCTTATTCTGGGGGTTGGTAAAAGTTCACGATTATATAAAAAATTGGTGGATGAATTGCAATTGGCTACGTCTTTAGAAACAAGTCATTGGGATCTATTTGAACATAGTGTTTTCTTTATTACTTTTGAGCCTAAAAATATAGATGATGTTCCTAAAATTGAATCAATTATTGTTCAAGAGATAGATTCAATTATTTCGAATGGTTTGGATGATCACGAACTTACTCGGGCGATTAAACAATCGAAGATGAACCACTATAATCTTTTAGAAAATACAGAACATCAAGCATATGAAATTGGGAAATATTTTTTAGCTACTGGAGATGAAAACTATATTTTTAATTATCTAAAGGAATCGCCAAGTCAATTAAAGGAACAAATACAGCAATTAATAACAGAAAATTTTAGACCTGCAGTTATGTATAAAGGTATGATATTGCCCCTTCCTGAACGCGAAAGACAAGAATGGCTTACATTACAACAGTTATCAGATCAGGAAGATAAACGTATTTTATCCGCTCGGGTTCGAGAGTCTTCTATTGAATCTCCTGCGTATGTAACAACAGTGCAAATAAAAGAGCCTGGCGTGTTTCAATTTCCTAAAGCACGTTCATTGGTATTATCTAATGATTTGAAAGTTTTATATCATCATAACGATAATACGCCAAAAATTAATATTGTGCTTGAATTAAAAGCAAAGTATTTTTACGATCCAGATAGTTTGCAGGGTTTGAATAATTTTATGAATAGGATGCTTATAGAAGGGACAGAAAATTATTCTGCTGCTGAACTTGCTGATGAGCTTGAATCTCGAGGTATGTCATTAAGTGCTCACCCCGGTTTTATTTCAATGAGTATGTTACGTGACGATTTTGCAAAAGGTATGGAACTTCTTGAAGAGATTTTAAGCAGAGCTATTTTTAATGAACAGGCAATTGAAAAAGTTAGAGCCCAAATCCTTGCTGATTTAAAAACTTTTTGGGATGAACCAGCTTATTTTTCCGGCCAGCTTATTAAAGAACATATTTATAAAGGACATCCATATAGTAAGAATAGTTTAGGGACTGAGGAATCAATAAATAAAATAACTCAAAAGGATCTTATTGATTTTTATCAAAAATATATATCTCCACAAAATGCGCGTATTGCTATTGTAGGTGATTTAAATAATTATGATATGAATGCATTGTTGGGAAAAACTATTGGTAAATGGAAAGGACCTAGAGTAGTAGATATTGAATATCCGTCACTTTCTACCGTACAATTTCATGAAGTAAATTTTCCTATCAATAGAGATCAGATTGTGCTTTGTCTTGCAGGTTTATCGGTAGATCGTAAACATCAAGATTATGATAAATTACTGTTATTTGATCAAATTTTTGGTGGAGGGGTACTTGGAGCAATGAGCTCACGATTATTTCAGTTGCGTGAGCAGTCTGGCATTTTCTATACAATTAATGGTTCGTTAACAGTTCAAGCAACGGAACAGCCAGGAATGGTACTTGTTAAGACAAAAGTTTCATTAGATAGGTTAAAAGAAGCTGAACAAATGATTCGAAATACAATAGATACCGTTGTTGATACTATTACAGCTCAAGAATTTACTGAAGCAAGGAATGCTATAGTTAATTCATTAGTAAATAATTTTGAATCTAATGCAAAAATGGCGCAAGTTTTCCTTTTCTTGGATCGTTATAATTTTTCTTCCGATTATTTTGATAAACGATCAATTGATCTTGCTAATATTACTTTAGAAGATATGAAATCCGCCGTTAAAAAAGTCTTGAAAAACAACCAGTTATTAACATTGCGCATAGGCCGTGTGGATAAAATAACTGCATAGTTATTTACACAGATCTTTAATGTCTTGAAGCTTATGCGCTGATTGCTGAAGTAACTCTTTTTCTTCCTCATTGAGTGGTATAGGAATGATTTGTTCAATTCCTTTTTCACCTAAAACAGTTGGCATACTTAAGCAAACGCCAAAATCTTCAATAAAGTAAGAGAGGGGCATAATCCGTTTTTGGTCAAAAATAATACTTTCACACATTGAAGCAACACATGCAGCGATACCAAAATAGGTTGCTCCTTTAAAGGCAATAATTTCATATGCTCTATCGCGAGTTTCTTGTGCTATAGCATCAAGTTTATTTTTATTAAATTGTGGAATACTGAGTAGCAATCTTCCATCAGCATGAGCAGATGACCATGCTGGAAACTGTGAATCGCCATGTTCTCCCAAAATGTAGGCATTAATTGATTGCTCTGCGATGTTTAGTTTTTTTGCAATGAGGCCTCGGAGTCGTTGTGTGTCCAAAAAGGTCCCAGAACCAAAGACCTGATTTCTTGGTAATCCTGCTGATTCTTGAGCGCATAGTGTTAATATATCTACCGGATTCGTTACCATAATAATAATAGCATGCGGGTTGATTGGTTTTATGTTGTTAATAATTGAAGTAACAATTTTTTTATTTGCTTCAATAAGTTCTATGCGTTTTTGTCCAGGTTTTTGCCGTATGCCTGCAGCAATAATAATGATATCTGCATTGCGAGCATCTTCAGCAGCGCCACGACGTATTTTTGATGCAACGCAGAATGATAAAGCATCAGAAAGATCAAGAATTTCCCCTAAGCAGCGTTTCTCATCAATATCGATTAACACAAGTTCTGCGATTATATTTTGTAACATGATCGCATAGGCTGTTGTGGAACCTACTGCTCCGGCACCTATAATAGCTATTGTTGAATGCTTCATTATGATATCCTTACATTTTTTACTTGTAATTTAAGTGATTATTATTACACTACTCAACGAGTTTTTATGATTAACATATGATAGATACAGTTAATAATTCAATGAATGAGTTTAATTTCCTAAACAAAAAAAATATTATTGCATTCCAAAAACATATTTGGAAATTTTATCAACGAGAAGGCCGAAAATTTACTTGGAGGGATACAGATGATCCTTACCATATTGTTGTCTCAGAAATTATGTTACAACAGACGCAGACATATCGTGTAGAACCAAAATTTGAACAATTTATTATAGCATTTCCAGATTTTGCTTGTTTAGCACACGCATCATTGCGAGATGTATTATCAATATGGCAGGGTCTTGGTTATAACCGACGTGCATTAGCATTACAAAAAATTGCTCAAATTGTTGTAAGCAAATATGATGGCATTTTGCCGCAATTACCAGAGATATTAGAATCTTTTCCTGGTATAGGAAAAGCAACAGCAGCATCGATTTGTACCTTCGCTTTTAATTATCCAGCAATATTTATAGAAACAAATATCAGAGCAGTTTTTATCCATCACTTTTTTCAGGGTAAAAATAGTATTAAGGATAGTGATATACTTTCTTTAGTTGAAGCGACTCTTGATCGTTTCAATCCTTGTGAATGGTATTATGCACTGATGGATTATGGTGTTGCGATCAAAAAGTTATATAAGAACCCAAGTAAAAAAAGCGCACATTACACCAAACAGTCGAAGTTTGAAGGCTCTGATCGGCAAATTCGAGGGATGGTCTTGAAAGTATTTACTATAAATTTTTCGATGACATTAACAGAAATAATACATGGTATTGATCGGGAGCCGCAAAGAATTGAAAAAGCATTATCACAGTTATGTAACGAAGGTTTTATTAAACAGTGTAATAATAAATTTGTAGTTGCTTAATATTAATATTAAGCAGCAAATATTGGAGGTTGTTCATTGAGCATAAAAGTAGCTATTTTATTTACAATTGCAGATAACTCAGTATGACATTGTTCTAGAATATGCGGTGGTATACAATGATGACGATATATTTTTATGCCATTATTGGGGTGAGCAAATAAATGTTTCCGTAAAATAATGCGTGCTTGTAGATCGGTTAATTCATATTCTCCAACCTTTTTTGGGTTTTTTATCATATAATCAAGAAACTTGTCTATTGCGGTATCATAAGTTTTTGATGTTGTCGAACTTGTGTTGTTTTTGGTGTTGTAATATCTTGGCTTTCCATATGCGTATGATAAATATGCGCAATAATTAACATCCTTTTTAGGAATAAAAATTTGTAGCAAAATTCCACGTTTTACTGTTGATACTAAAGAAGCGAGAGAATCTAATTGTGGTATAATGGAATCAAGAAATAATTTCCCTTGCGTACTGTTATCTATGGTTGGGTAGAATGATTTAATATACGTGCGATATAATTGCGACAAATTGGGCGGTGCAATATTACTTCCAGATGTGAAAAAATAAAAGGAGCTTTCTCCCAAAGTTAAATTTCCAGGAAATGATAGATTGACTGATAGCAAAATCCTCTGCATGGAAGGATCAGAATCCCAGATATTATTATTGTGTCTTTTTAAAAATTGTTGAGCTGACTCTGGCAATGTATGTAGATCATCTTTAGCTCGTAAAAATTCAAAAAAACTTACTTTTTGTTTATATACAGTTTGATAAAGCAGTTTATATAACTCTTGAGCAATAAAAAAACCTGGCATTTGCGCATGATAAAAGACATGATAATTTGGTGAATATATTTTTTCTTTTTGAATAACTGCTTCTTTTATTTTTGTTAATTCATCGAACACATTATGGTCAA
>SDBV01001503.1_pt1 | contig 35181 bp, 38 predicted proteins | sample 2277081 | NCBI WGS metagenome assembly SDBV01 (sample SAMN10402039, study PRJNA504765) | marine sediment metagenome | isolation source: marine sediment core GS10_PC15, 223 cmbsf | place: Arctic Ocean: Southern Knipovich Ridge | collected 2010 | reverse complement strand
GTAGAATGCGGGCTGGATTGGAGTTTACTCTAACGAAGTTTGTCCTAACTTGGAGTGACCGAAATGAGATACGTCGTGATAAGACCGTTATGCAGCGGTAACGTCCAAATGAGTTGTGGGGACAAAGTATGGGAGGAGCCGCGCTTCTCGGCAACCGTTTGGGATACTGTGGAACGCTGCTCTGTCGGAACTGTCGGCAATGCGAGCCTACTTTGTTTGTCAGCAGGACGCTCTGCTGGTGTATCAAGGTTTACGAATCCAAAAGCTGCTTGTTGTGCTTGCGAAAGAATTTGATCATGGCGTACTAATCCGTTGTTGGTGCCACTGGATAGTCGCGATTGACGAATTGCAGAGCCTTTTTTCGCGCGGAAATATACCTGAGATAAGTGTAAAAAATAAATTACATACCTGAGATAAGTGTAAAAACGCGAGAATTAAAAATGCCAAACTTAGAACATTTCTCTTGCAATCAATTAGTTATCTGCTATGATGCATATAGATAGAGATTTGGAGTTTGTCCCATTTGGAGGAAAATATGATGACCGACACAAAGTACGTCACAATCTCAAGTTCATGCCCTGCATGTTCCCTGCATCAACTTTGCCATCTACGATCCTGAACACCCAGAGGAATATCAGCTCGAATGCATGGATTGTTCAGAATGTCTGTTTGGCTTCTCAGACGGTGGAGAGGTAGCCAAACCCAATTTCTTTGGTTGTGGGCCGAAGCGACCCGAACGAGGGCGTAGGTCTTCGTCCTAACAAAATATCGTTTCTCTTGTGGGGCGGCTTCCTGGGCCGTCCCTTTTTTGCGCGAAATAATTTTTCGCGAAATAAAAACAATAGGACGATTTCCTTACCTGAGATAAGTAATAATACCTGACATAAGTGTAAAAGTTTTATATTTTGCGATTGCAACTCAAACCAGTTATGCTATAATTAAGACAGTTGCCTGACTTCTGTGAAAGAGCAGACGGGTCTTGGTGTAAACTTGACAATCCTGATACCTGCTTGCTAACTGCCGTGGATTGGTAAGAGTGAGTGAATCCAATCAGTGACGCTGCGAGGAGCTGAAGCCTCAACAAAAGACGACGTTAGAATAAACCGCGCAACCCCATTAGAAGAGGCAATCCTTGCCGCCACGCGGGAGGTCTTCTAGTGGGATTTTTTATGCGCGAAGATTAGTTACCTGAGATAAGTGTAAAACTTTCACAAATCGAGTAATATCAGGTTGTGGTAGACGGTAGTCCCGTCCTAAGTGGAGTTTACTCTAGTTAGAGGAGAATTAGACATGGCCAAAAAACAAGAGCCGACAGTTGACGAGGACAATGACGAGTACGCAGAATTGAGCATCTTTACGCCTGAATTGATTTTCGCAGATTTGGAGGAGCGAAGATAAAGGACCACCTTGATGAATTAGACGAGACGGCCCGACTTGCGGTTCAGCATTACGAATCCCAAGAGAGGAATCGAATCAACTAACACGACAAACTCCTCCTCCAATGGGCGCGCCCTACTTTATGCGCTGGCTACATAGTATAGCCAAGGCTACACTTCGCAGTATGTACACATCGCAGAATTGAACACCTGAGATAAGTGTAATAAAAAGAATTATTATTTTTAGCACACGACCTACTTTCTACCCGTGGGTCCGAAGTCTGGTGCCATAAAGCACTTGGCTGAGGGGTCCCCGTGCTAGTTCACTAGGTTCTCTCGTCTGAAGCCTCATTTTGGAACAAAAATGGAGCCTCATTTTGAGATTCTGAGGGTTCCCTAAAGGAATGGTAAAAAATTTCGCGGGAATAGAAATTATTTTTTATACTCCACCACAGAGTAGTGTGTACCTATTTTAAATTTTCGCGGAGGAGAAGAAATCTGTTTTGTTGTATGTTAAAACACTATGGATATGAGACTACCAACAGTTGTCAGACATCCTCAACTATCAGTACAGAGTTTCTCACAAATCGTGGGTTATCAGATTTCTAAGCATAATATCCCAGATACATGGTTAGACGCTCAAGGAGAAGGTATCACCGTAGCAATTCTTGATACTGGATGTGAGGTGGAACACATTGACTTAAGTGGCAGTATCACAGGCACTTATAATACTACAGGTGGTGATATACATGATGTACACGATAATGATGGACACGGATGTGTTTCCCCAGATACATTAGTACACACTACCTTTTGCGGCATAGAAGAGATATCTGTACTGTACAATAGAGTTAATAAACCTGAAATACGAACAGAAGATGGTTTTATCAAAGATGTTAAGGACTTAAATATTAGAACTTATACACTATCTAAAGATAACTGTAAGTCTGCTGTTAGTCGTATTGATTATTTACATAAAACTCCAGTAACAGAGAAAATCGTAGACATTACTTTAGAAGGAAATATCAACTATCAACTAACACCATGGCATCCTGTGCCTATATCACGAAAACAGGGCTCATATTATGACAAAGTTCGTGCGGATAAGTTAAAGCCAGGAGATGCTTTAGTGTTCGGGACTCGCAATCAAGAGTCTTTAACTACTGAGTATTATCGAGCTTACGGATTACAATACCGTCAATGTATTGTATGCAACCACATTCCAAAAACTTATAAGAAAAGACGAGTAAGGTGTCAATGCAAAAAATGCGGTAAATGTTCGTGGGAAGAGCGACAAAAAGAATATTTAATCAATGAAGATATCGCATACCTTGCAGGCTTAGTAATTACTGATGGACATATAATTGCATCTCGTAATTATCGTGTAGATATACATTCAAAAGACATAGAGATATTAGATAATGCATTATCTACATGTAACAGACTAGGGTTTACAGGCAGAATAGATCACAATACACTCAAGCAGAGAGTACCAAGACTGCTTATAAATAGTAAAGATTTAGTAACTCTTTTGATTAATTTAGGTATCAGAACTTCAAATAAAACCTATAGGCAATCATTGCCCGAATTTGTAGGGAAATCTCCATACAATGTGATATGTTCATTTATTGCAGGAGTTTTAGATGGAGATGGATGTATTAGTAAAACCAACACAGTAAATCGCATCATCACAGTTTCATCAGAATTCGCTTATCAAATGTGTTCTCTTCTTAATTCAATCGGAATATCATGCGGAGTACAAAAAAATAAAAATATGTCTTTTAGTAGAACATCAGGCAAGAGAGTTGAGAATAAAGAATTTCCTATTTTGCATTGCACATTTAGTTCTATACCTTATGAAATATTCTCAAAAATGTCACATCCTGTGAGAAAAGAGAGAGCATCGCTCAAAGTCAATCGTTTACGAAAATCAAGAAGAATAAAATCAATTAAAAGAGAAGATTATAGTGGCTACTATTATGATTTCACCATATCATCAGATTCTCATACTTATATCGCAAATGGGCACTTTATAAGTAACACTCATGTAACTGGCATCATCACAGCCAATAACAACGATCTGGGCGTCGTAGGCGTCGCTCCTAAAGCAAAGGTAGTTTGTATCAAAGTATTAGGAGATAATGGCTCAGGAGCCTACAAATGGATTTCTAGGGGCATTGAGGAAGCCATTGCAAGGAATGTAGACATTATTTCTATGTCCTTAGGCGGTCCATTCGACGAATCTGGATTACATGCGGCTATTAAGCGGGCTTATGAGAATAATATACCGATAATCTGTGCAGCAGGCAATGCAGGAGATGTACACAATTTGGATTATCCTGGTCGTTATACGGAGACTATTTCTATAGGAGCATTAAATGCGGATAACATACGTGCTGAATTTAGTCAAACGGGCCGTAATTTGGACTTCATGGCACCTGGCGTCGATATATTATCGACTGTTCCCGTGAATTCGTACAGTGTCATGAGCGGTTCGTCAATGTCGTGCCCATGGGCTGCGGGAGTGGTGGCTTTGATGTTAAGTAAGCATCATAAGAAGGGTGGAAGTACACCAGTAAATACGGTTGAGGATGTTCGTGAGCATTTAAAGAAAACTGCTATTGATTTACAGGATGCGGGTCGTGATCCCAAGACTGGTTTTGGTTTGATTGATGTGGGTCATTCTGTTGGTCTGATGAAAACAGCAGACAATATACCAGATCACATTTAAAGACGTTAGAAGGTTAATTTTTTCTAGAGTCTCTAGAGCCTCTAAAGAATTTAACAAGTGCTATGGCAAGACAGATCATAGCCAGTAATGCAGCAGTAATGAAGAGCAAAGAGATAATTTTAAAAGCAGTTATTTCAATCATAACGTAGGATTGTAGCATTTAGTTTCGTACACTTCCTGTATGTTATTACTAAGATACACTCACAATCCTATTTTAACATCTTCTCAATGGCCATATCCCATAAATAGCGTATTCAATCCAGGTGCAACCATTCTAGCAGATGGTCGTACTTTATTATTATGTCGTTGTGAGGATTTTGAGGGTCGTAGTCACTTCTGCAATGCCACTTCTGATAATGGTTACAGTGCATGGAATATAGATAACGAACCTTGTTTATCATCCGAACGTGATGAAGAATGTTTCGGTATAGAAGATCCTCGCATTACATGGTTACCAGAGAAAGAGTGTTATGCAGTAGTCTATACTTCTGTGGGGGTTTTAGGTCCAGGTGTATCAATTGCATTAACTAAAGACTTTCATCAGTGGGAGCGTTTAGGACAAGTATTTTTCGCGGAGAATAAAGATGCTTTTTTGTTGTCTGAGCGTATCAACGGTCATTGGTTGATGATACATCGTCCTGTAATCGCTCATGGTCATAATGGATCTATTTGGTTATCAAGCAGTCCTGATTTAATTCATTGGGGCAATCATAGATGTATTATGCAAGGTCGTGGTGGTACTTATTGGGATAGTGGACGTTTAGGAGCTTCCTGTCCACTAATCAAGACAGATGATGGTTTATTGATGATATATCATAGTGGCAAAGGCACTCCAAGTGGGAGTATTTATCGTTGTGGTTTAGCATTGTTGAGTTCAGGTGATCCAGGTAAAGTTCTGTGTCGCAGTAAGAATTGGTTCTTTGGTCCTTCTGAGGAGTATGAGCGTATTGGTGATGTTAATAACGTAGTCTTTATTTGTGGTTGTACGGTTGTGGGTGAAGAGGTTCGTATTTATTATGGTGCTGCTGATACTTGCATAGGTGTAGCAACTTGTGAAATTTCTGAGTTGTTGTCATGGCTTCATTCAAATAAGGTATAATGAAAGGCGAGGTAGACCACATGGTAGAGTCCCTAAATTCTGCCATGTAAGCCGCTGTTCTGCGAGACGGACAGCGGTTTTTTATTTCCCGCGAAAAAGTTGACATTTCTCAGCAATCTGCTCTATTGCTTATTGGATCTGCCAGACTCATTGTTCGTATCTGAGGCGGATGTGGCAATGGGTCTGGTTAATATGATGCCGCCATTCTTCTCTCCCAGAATGGTGGCTTTTAGCCCCCTAGCGATGCTCCATTTTCCCCAGATGGAGCACTATATAGTCGTCGCTTAGTCTTTCCTTGCTCGACTGAGATTAAGCGGCGGCTTTTTATTGCATTTATCTATGATTGTGGTATTATACTGTTGTCGTGAGTGACAAGTTGTTCTTCGGTCAGTAGAACAACAAGTAGGGCCGCTGTGTAGGCGTGGATATAAACCTCGTAAGATATCACACCTAAAAATATGGATGCATTCTATCATTGCTGTTTTGGGTTGCTATCTACTTGCCCACGTAATTGCAGGATGTACAATAGCCGTACAGTGGTTAGAAGAGGTATCTAAGTAATAGCCAAAAAGTTTACATCGAAGATAGGGTCACAAATGCGTATGCGGCGGCTTTTTTCTTTACATTCTTTAAGTATTGTGGTATTCTTCTTGTATAATAACATTAGAAAAGGAAGAAGTTCTTCCAGGTTTTAATAGTGATACTATAAGTCGTATAAGGGCAGAGGAGACTCACTGTGTTAAAACTGAGGTTATGTAGATTAAACTCTTGTTTCCTCCAGCACAGGTTTATAAAGATACTGTTCTGACTATAGTATTTCTCTCGCTATAGAGAGAAGGAGAGGAGCTTGCAGTCCCTCTTTCTAAGAATGAGCGAATAATATTTTTCTATATTATTCGCAACTGTAGGCGGCTCTATTTTTGGAGTATAGAAAAGTGCTTGCTCAGTTTTCCGCCATTCAAATCGATGTTCTCTGTGCCCTTAAGTGTGTTTGTATTTTTGTATGTTCCTTCATCGGGTTTTGGTCTTTTTGGTTTATTCTATTTCTCATAGATGATCGTCCACCTAAGCGAATACGGAATGAGTTGTATGATTTTTTAATCCCCGCGAAAGAAGCAGATGAAGTCCGATGAACATGTCACAACGTATCAACAATAGTACTTTCTATCGCGCTTGCCCTTTAGGCGTGTCTGTTTGGAAGGGAGACCTAAAGTGGTCCAAATACAAATGGCATCGACTGAGCTACGCATGGAGTGATGCCTTCGCTTGGTCCGTATACAATCGGCATATATGGAGCTATGCATGGATCTATGCATGGAGGGATGGCTCTTGAACATGTCACAGCGTATCAACAATAGTACTTTCTGTCGGCGGTCCTGGTACAAATGGCATCGACTGAGCTACGCATGGAGTGGTAGCTCCGCTTGGTCCAGATTACACTGGTATTTTGGGGGCTATGCATGGAGGGGTGGCTCTTGAACATGTTACAGCGTATATCAATAGACGCCCGAAAGGCCTCTGCTTGGACAATGCCATTGTGGTGGAAAGCCAGGTGCGGCAAGTGGCATCTTATGTTTTCTTTCTGGCAGACTGACCGCCAGAGTATTTGGTTGAGGAAGAGCAGATGATTATGCTACAACGTGCTAATGGAGAATGGAAATCCTCTTTCAATAATACCACTAAAAGCAGATGGGGCTCTTGTGTTTGGTCATTATGGATTGTCTGTAGATTCGCGGCATTTGGCAGAAGTCGAAGATATGGTTGGTTATATCAAAGTCGGTGGCTTGGGTCCTAAATAGAACGAAGACCTTGTCTTAGGAGTTAGTCTCATGGGCGAAGAAAAACAAGAGTTTAAAATAGGCGATATTGTTACGCTCAAGTCAGATGACGTTGAGATGACTATATCGCACATAGTCCAGAGGACGAATGGCAATCATATGTATTTTTGTGTATATCGTGCCGCCGAAGGTCGTATACATAAAGACAACCTAAGCGGAGATGTATTGGTGAAAAAACAATAAAAGTGCTAAAGGAGTACAGCAATGAATGAAAAAGTTGATGAAGTTGATGATAGTTGGTATGATTCTCCGTGGCATTTAATAAGTGATGATAATGTCAGGGTGGAGTATTTCAAAAAGAAAGATGGTAAACGTGAGTTGCATCTATTCGTTCAAGACAAGTTGGTATGTAGTAGTTTCATAGATCCGAATGATTATGATAAGACCTACACAGACGTCAAAGAAGGTATGACATAAAGGAGATATCGATGGTCTATAAAGTTGTGAAAAACCTTGATTATCGTTCATGTGAAACATGCGGACATGGAACCATGTGGACTGTTCAGGGACCACCTGATGATTGTCAGCTTGGTGAATCTTTTCACAACAGGGATCAAGCTGCTGATATAGCCGAGTTAATGAACCTAGCGTATGAATCGGGGGCCGAAGAGACCAAGCAAGTAATAATTGATGAGGCTAGACAAGGCAAATAAAAGTGATAATACAGATAGATGAATATAGAATGTATTGAAAAAGAATCAAAAGAGCATCCTGGCAATCCGCAGTACAAATGTGTATATCGTTTCGGAGGCGAGATGCGTTATATTGCTATACGTGCATCTGCATTGAAGAAGATACCTGAAAAGGCGAGAAAAACATAGAAAATTGAGAAAGTAAGACCGTGATCAATTGGAATATCATAATATGTGTAGCTGCGGCATGGTTTCTATTTGGAATAGTGATTGGTAGGGCCACGAAGAAATAATGTCCCTGTTAGAAATCAAACCTCGCAAGCACGAAATCAAGGAGATACATAGAGATTGTTTGCCAGTATCAACTATAGAGCAGATGTTTGAAGATGGATTTGTAGTTTGTGGTCGATTTGTGCCAGCGAAGTTTAAGCGATCAACGTTTGATGGTGTAACCTGTAAAAACTGTTTGCGAAAGAAAAGAGATGAAAGACTTCCTGTTACCTGCTCATCCATGGCGACATAGGGGTAAGCGGTTACTCAAGGGAATTTTCTGGTTTCCGTATCTTCCAGTGTCTATATGCTGGAATCTATTCAATCTTTTGCTTTGGGTGATTGCTTCTCCTTGGTATTTGTATCGATGGATAAGACCGAGCAGCTGGCGTCTAACTGGCCTTAGATTATCTAGCCCACCTAGAGAGATTTACTCTAGACCAGGGTTTCCTAATTGGGAAGTGGATATTAAACCGTCGCTACCAGAGCGATTAGATCATGTCATTTGCAACCCAGAAGCATTAGCCGAGCAGGTCAAAACTAAAAAGATACATACTCTGGCACATGCAGCCAAATTACTTCATAAGGCTGATGGCATAATATGGTTCTATGATGATAGGGGTAAATTAGGAGGATGGACGTTAGCTTACAGGTGATTTAATTTGGCGGTAAAATTATTTATTTTCGCGAAATAAATTTTCCCGCGAAAAATTATTCTTGGTCAATAATTGGCGGGCTGGTGAAGGTATACTGAATCCAAGTTTCTACTTCAAAAGAGTGATCACATTCTTGACAACAGATTTCGTGTTGGCCTTCTTCAAAGACTTCATATTCTTCGTGTTCATATGGTTGCCACGTACTTTTACACTTAGGACATCTAACAAAATGGTCATGCCTTAATTCATCAGGTTTATCTATCTTCTGACAATCGGCACATCGTTCAGGAAAACCATGACTAAACAAAAGAAAGGCATTGCATTTGCAGCACCATTTGCCTTCTTCAACTTCTTGAGCATGCCTTTGGCGATAATCTGATAATTCTTTCATGTAGTCATTATATGTATAATATATAATGAAGTCCACCAAAATCACGCCTCTTGTTTTTTGGCCCATATTTATAGCGATTATGGCATTGATGATAATCTACAGTGACTGGCTTGGACAATTTATTCCAGATATTAGCGTGAAGGTGTTTGGCACTTTTTCTTCAAATTATATGTCATAGGCTACAGACATTTGATCATAACACCGTCGCTGGTTCTGATCACATCCATATATTCGAATAGATGATGGTGAAGTTGCGTTTTATCAGATTCCAATCTCAAGTGATGTCTGGCATCATAAACATAATCATTCCATGTCTCATGCAGGTCGAGAAATCGCCGTGGTTTGGTCATGATTTCTAATTGCTGAGGTTTCATTATTTCGTGAGCATGTTGACAAGACTGACACTTCATCATATGACCGATTTGTCTTATGCTATGAACACGCCGACAGAAGTCTCCACAAGATTGACAGATGGTAGTACGGCCAGGCGGATAACTTATACTCACTTCTCCAACTCCTTCAATAGTGCCAGTGAAGTTTTTCAGGAAGTCAAGGTAAGTCAGGTCGTCTGACAGATATGTTTTTTTCGGCGGAAATAAATAACCAAAAGCGTCTTTGATACCAAAGAAAAATGGCAGGGGTATGACTTTTAAGAAGTTTCGTCTTTGCATGTTATTTACCTCTAAGGCAATTTTTGCAAGTGATTTTATTCCATCGGATAGAAACTCTAAGACCAGAACCTCTCATGCCGCATTTGCATGCTCCATCACGGCATTTCACTTTATGGATTTTTAACTTTTTTCTAGCACGCATTAGATTTCTCTTCAGGCTTGATAGAAACATGTACAGGAGATTCCTTGGGTATCCTGATTTGATTGTCTCCTAGCCGCAGAAGAAGGTTTATCCCTTTGGCTAGAACCAATGTTGCGTTCTTGCCATCTACAAAATCCAGAAGTACTTCGTTATCATTTTTCCACGAAAGTTCTAGATCTAATCCTTCTGGTATGGTGATAATGGTTTCTTTTGGTGTAAGTTCCATCCCAAAAGTGGTCTTTTTTGTAGTCGTCTTGACCTTCTTGGTCTTTTTATTAGTCATGGCCGTTAATTATACTCTACGTGCCTATATGGGTCAACTTTTTTATTTTGCGGAACAAATAAAGACTTGACAAACAATCTGATTTCTGATATAGTTCTGTCATGGTTTATTTAGGAGAAATACGTGGGCTGGTTTGAAGTATCCAAAGATGGTTTGGCCAAGGTTCTGGAAAAACGTGGCAAAGCGTTTGCCGTTTTTGAGCTTATTCAGAATGCCTGGGACCAAAATGTTACAACTGTTGATATCACCTTAGAGCCGATACCGAATCGAGCATACGCCAATTTGATTGTCAGGGACGACGATCCAGCAGGATTCAAGGATCTCAGCCATGCATATACCTTATATGCTGAAAGCAGCAAGAAAAAAGACCCACAGCGGCGTGGCGTTTGGAATCGTGGCGAAAAACTAGTTCTGGCCTTATGCGAAAGTGCTGTAGTCTCTACTACCAAGGGCACAGTAACTTTCGACAAGAATGGTCGCCACGAGAGCCGTAAAGGTCGTAAATCTGGTACTGAGATACGTTGCGTTATCAAAATGAAAAGGGAAGAGTTTTTTGAAGCAGAGATATTGGTTCATAAGCTGATACCTCCTGCGAATATAACCACTACATTCAATGGTCAAGAGCTAAGAACTTGGACTCCATTGAAAACATTTTATCAGTCACTACCTACTGTTATTGCCGATGATGAGGGCTACCTCAAAAATACAGTTCGCAAGACAGCAGTAGAAATATATGAAATCGATGATGATGAAGATGGTTTCATATATGAAATGGGCATACCTGTTGTCAGGACTGGTGACAAATATCATATCAATGTTCAGCAAAAAGTACCTTTAAATATGGATCGTGACAATGTGACTCCATGTTACTTGCAAACGCTGCGAGTTTGTGTTTTGAATGAGATTCATGATAACTTAGAAGAAGAAGAAGCCAATGATGATTGGGTACGATCATCCACTAATGATAAGCGATGTTCTGAGGATGCCACCAAGACGGTTATGGATCATCGTTTTACCAAAAATCGTGTATCTTATGATCCGAAAGATCCAGAATCCAATGCTGCTGCTTTTGCTGCGGGAGAGACGGTAGTTTATCCGAGACAGATGACTAAACAAGAACGTCGTAATGCCAAAGATGCGGATGCTTTGGTTTCAGCGGGCAAGAAATATCCTCGCAAGATTGTGTTTGATAAATCTAAGCCAGCGATGGCTGAAGACGAATTAACTGACGGAATGAAAACTGTTCGTCAGTATTCTCAGGAATTGGCTTTGCGACTGATGAAGGTTAAGTTAGAAGTCTACTTCTTGAACGCCAATGGTTTGAATGCTACCTATGAGCGTGATGATGAAACTCATGGCAAGATTGTTTTCTATGTCCAATCATTAGAAAAGCGGGCTAAACAGGAAAGACTGCCTACATGGTTTGATATCAACAACGATGATGTTACCAGACTGGTTATTCATGAATTAGGGCATCACTCTGGTCATCATTTGCAAAATTCATATCATGAGGCTCTGTGTGACCTGGCTTCGCAGTCTGTAAGGTTAGCGTTGAAGGAACCACGGTTTTACGGACGACATGGGTTTGAATTGCCCGTGAGTGTATAGGGAGGTTTATTACGATGTACGAAGATTACAGTAAAAATCCAAAGGCTACGGAATGCGGATATTGGCAGGGTTGCAAAGTCACAGCCGCGACTGATGCTTGGGGTCCGCAAGTGATTGTGGCAAACGAAGAACATACAGTTCACTTGATCAGTGCTTGCAGAAAAGATCACGTCGCCGCTGAAGATCTGGGATACGAAGTGGTCGAGAGAGGACCAAATAAGGAAGATGGGTGGATGGGCGACTGGGTGGAAGGCGGATCGTGGAAGACGGTGCAAGAGTTGTTTTGCAACCCTATTTAACCTCCTCTTTGTCGTCCTTGGGCTCTCAGGGCGAGTCTGTCTTTAACTGCCTGTCGTTCTCTTTTGACATTGGTGCGACGACGTTTCTCTGAAGGACTTTCATAGTGCATGTTTCTTTTGATGTCTTTGACAAGACCATCTTTTTCGCACATCTTCTTGAAGCGTCTAAGTAGAGAATCTATTCGTTCTCTGGGTTTGGGTGTTGCTTTCATGAGGTTTCAGGCACAACTTTCACATTTTTGGCTTTAAGTCCTCTAGGACCATCTTCGCTATCATACTCAACGTTCTGTCCGTCTAATAACACCTTGAAATTGTCATCAGCGATGATGTCAGAATAGTGTACAAATATATCGGTCCCTTTGTCACTTGGACAGATGAACCCATAACCTTTTTCTTTACTGAACCATTTAACTTTGCCTGTCATAAACTACCCTTTTCTTTACAAATTATTTCCTGTTAACACCCTACTGTATTATACGCAAAATTTATCACGCTGCTTTAGTTTCTTGGATATTTTCTGTGATTTTCCCTTGATTGTGCTCTTTAAGAAACATATTTTTTGCTTTTTCTAGGGCTTCTTGCTCGTTTATACCAGTTATTTGAGTGGACCACATACAATCGATCTCTTCTGAGCTGTACTTCCCTTTAGCTACAACCCACACCCACATGCTATCATCGGCTATGGTCATCCATATTCCTGCGGTCCATGTTTTCTTCTTAGGCATTGTTTGTTCCTATCTGTTCCCATAAAAAAGACTCGCAGTGAGAGGAAACGCAGGGGTTACGTTACATCACTTGCGAGTCGAGAGAGATGGGCAACACTATGAGAATCCGCCGCGAACTATTCTATTCACGAAGATACTGATTGAATCCATCGCCTCTGAGTTAAGCCTCAAAAGATTAATCCACTTCTGAGGAATGTCATGTAAACCATTCCTCAAACCAACTAAACATCCTGCAACCGAAGCATTAATATTGGTATTATTCCCAAATTTTATTGCTTGGCTTGTACATTTACGGTAATCACCTTGTGCTTTTGAATATGCTGTCCACACAGTCCAAAACCCATTCATTACATCTCCATCACCGCTAGGCTTATTATCTTGCGGCCAATTTCTAATTCTACGTAATTCTTCTAAATGATCCTTCAATTCTTTTTCCCGATATTCTTTTTCTAAACAGTCAAAGACTTTTTCTGACCTTGCTAGGTAGATATTCCGAATCAGCAGACAAACCAAAGCTGCACAAACCTGATTACGGACATGACCGTGAGTGATCTGTGACATTTCATGAGCCATGGTGATCAGATTATCCTCATTTGCATGTTTAAGGGCCAAGGGAAGCATCATAGTCAGATTATCACTGGTTGTAGATGCCTCATCATTGGGTCCGCATCTATCTGGCGGTGTTCCAACTTTATGGTCTTTGATGGCCTTTATGGTATTCATGTCCAGTTCTATGCATTCTCCGCTGGCGCTCATATAGCCAGTGAGGTAGAATTGATCTAGTTTATCCATTAGATCTTCTAGGTCAATCCTGCCGTAATCATTTATATTGGCTATCACGCAGAGCATTTTAGCTCCGTAGTGACTATATGTACCAGGAAGGTTCTGGCCTGCTTTCATCTCAATGGCAGTGCCTAATGGTAGTTTATCTTGTTCTATGTCTTTGTAAGGATATGCTAGAGCATCGCCTACGAGCAATCCGATGATGGCACCTTTGAGACGAAGATCGATATGGTCTTTTGACTCCATGTCTTATTATACATGGAGCCAGACAGATGTGACTCGGCGTCTCCAGTTAGAAAAGCGAGAAGTAATTTCTCCATCCCAGGTATTTCTCAACCACCAAGACGTTTCTCTATCCCACATAATTCTACTAGCATACAACCACCTTGACGAAAGTGCAATTTGCGGACTATCGGCTGAGCCTGAAAAACGTCGAGATATTGATCGTTGCAACATAGTCATATCTTATTATACTCTTTTTTTGCGACCTGATTTTTCCCATGCTGGCAATTTAGGTTGAACCCATTTCATGAATTCTAATATCGTTATAGGCCTATAGTCCTCTGGAGAGACCTTCGATTCCAATTTCTCGGCATCGAAGTTAAGATAAGCCAGGCTGTGGGCTATGGCATCAACTCCTACATCGATAGACAGGGATGCTGGATCTTCTGGCAATTGATTATGGCAATGACCATATGCGTGGTATGTCCCGTAATGAGACCTATCCCATGTTCTGAGTGGCCAGTGATTCAGTACGATCAACTGTTTTTTATTTGTGCCTGGTTCCACAATATGGAGATTTAATGTAGTCGTTACTGATGAGAAAATATCCATCAGGCGTGATTTAGGTTGTCCATTCTTATATCGGGGATCATGATTTCCAGCAGTCAGATGAAGTTCTCTACAGTTGATTTGTTCTCTGTAATGGGCTGCTCCTTGACCACGAAAAGAAAAGTCTCCAAGATGATATAGCGTGTCTGAAGGGGCAACACAATGATTGATATTGTCTATCAACTGTTGGTCCATTTCCTCTATGGAAGAAAATGGACGCCTAGAGAAGCGAATAATATTCGCATGTCCAAAATGAGTATCCGACATCAGCCAAATCATGATTTACGCTTTAATGTTCCATAGAATGGCCACCGTTTAATATATACACTGAGCCATATAGACGTGACGTGACGATTCCAGTTGGAAAAACAACAATGAATTTCTCCATTCATGCTACTTCTGGTATGACTTCTCCATACTGATATAAGGTGCATATCATTGGCACTGCCTATGAACCATCGCCCAGTGCCTCGTTGCAGCATATTCATCTGTCTGCTCCATAATGATCAATGAATTTAATATACATAAGGAAACAAGAGGAGTCAACCCTTATCCCTTGGCCCGTTCTTTGTAGTTTCGAGGCCCAGCGGATTAGCAATCAGGATCATCACCATCTACTAAGCCGTCACAGTCATTATCAACCCCGTCAGAGCATCTTGGTCCCTTTTCTTTATTATGCTCAGGCACACAAGGTTCTGGACAAGGTATGCCGCCATTGCAGTCGGTTTCACAATTGCAGCTATTTTCGGTTCCTTCACAAACGTCATCGCCACAGCAAGTAGTCATAGGGTCATTGCTGCATTCAAATCCTTGAGAGTTACAGCGTATGTCTACACAACCGACTGGATTTTGTCCACCAGAACCACAGCAGTAACGAGTATTAGGAGAACCATTTTGTATGCCATTGCAATCCTCTGGGCAGTCTAAGCAATCCTCTCCTAGTGATGGTTCACAAACTCCATTGCCGCAGCCAGGATCTACTGAGAAGCACTCTCCTGGGCATATATCGCAATCTTCATCTCCATCGCACACGCCGTCTCCATCACAGATAGATTCGCAAAGCCCTTCAGAACAGACTTCGCTTGGCGAACATTCTACTGGTGCATGCTCGCATTCTAAATTATCGGTACAAGTATCGACGGTACATGGATCTCCGTCATCACAATCGAGTACAGGATCATTTACGCATCCAATTATTGTATCACAGCTATCTTCTGTACAGGCATTGTTGTCATCACAATCTATTGGATCATTGACACAGCCAGATTCAGGATCGCAACTATCATCAGTACAAGCGTCACCATCGCTGCAATCCATAGCTTGCGACATGCATCCCTCAGTCGGGTCGCAACTATCAGTTGTGCAAACATCATCGTCATCGCAATCGATAGGACTATTATTACATTGTCCATCATTACAACTATCCTCCGTACAGGCATTATCATCATCACAGCCTGAGCACCCACTGATTGCTGCAATCAAGTCAATCATGCCCGCCCCCTGAGCCTCCTCGATGGCTCCTAAATCTCTGGCTGTACCTTTAAGTAATTGTTTTACCTGCTCTGGAGTAAGATTAGGAAATGCTTGTCTAACCAATGCTACAGCGCCAGTAACGTGTGGCGCAGACATGGATGTTCCAGAAATACGAACATGATGTTCGTCAAAACATTCAATTGAAAAAGCATCGTCCCACCGAGCAGCACAAATAGAAACACCTGGGGCTGCCACATCTGGTTTATGCAAATCTACTTCATTCCAAATAAGCGGTCCACGGCTGCTGAAATTAGCAATATTGGGCTCTACGACGTTTTCTCCGCAATTTTGCGATGCCTTGCACGCAGCAGCCACAGTAATGGCTGTTCGTGAAGTGCCTGGAGATCTAATTGTTTGCAGATTAGGTCCACTGTTTCCTGCTGAGATACAATGGGTGACGCCAGCGGCGGAAGAATTATCTACTGCCAAACTCAATGTATCATCTGGATTGCCTCCGCCGCCAAGACTCATATTGGAGACATCAACGTGATCTGATGGGTCTCCATCTTGATTAGGGTCAGTGGCTCTATCGATGCCACCAAGAATCCAACTTTGTGGACAACTACCGAAACTATTGCAAACCTTATAGGCAAAAATATTGGCGTCTGGAGCCACTCCTTTTAGCAACCCATTGCCAGCAGCAGTTGCGGCTACGTGTGTTCCGTGTCCGTGGTCATCCATTGGGTCGCTCGTACCAAGGCTGAAATTCCATCCGTCTACAACTTTGCATCCTGGCCCAAAACATCCACCTAAATCTGGATGTGTATAATCAACGCCAGTATCAAGAATGGCTACATTCATACCTACTCCTGTCAAAGGATTATTATTGCTATCAAAAAGTAGCCAAACCTCAGGCGCACCAATTTCATCCAGTGATTCATCTAGCGTTATTTCATAGTTGCGATCTGGTTTAATTGCTCTGACATTAGGATTAGTTGACAGCACTTGAAATGATTGTAAGTTTATTACTGCACTAATAGAATTAACTATTTTAAGATCTTGTTTGATACGACCGTTATCACCAATAAGGGAGATAATATTGCTCTTTATGTCATTAAATTGACTCTTCTTGATATCTCTTTGTTGGGGTGTATCATTGTTGCTATAGTAGCGACCAAAGGGAACATCCAGGCTAATAATTACATCTACAGTTTCTGCTCCATCGTTGAAGGACGACATAATAATACTGGATTCTGGCTCTACTGGAGTGTCAACATAATCTATAGATGGTGGATTGAGGTCGGGTTGTAGCGGTTGATTCGATTGGGTGCAAGCAATTCCTATTACAAACCCAATGACAAGAACATTAATTTTGCGAATATTTCTCATGGTCATTCTCCTATAAAAGACATATCTATTATACGTCTGCTTATTCTAAAAATCATAAATTGGGTTTGAATTTTGCGAAATTCCTGATATGGCAAGATAGGCAAGTTAATTTTTGCTTGCAAATATTATTTTAGGAAGTCATCGGAGGGTGGTTTTCTGACAGGATACCCTAAAAACGTCCAAATGGTATTATTTCGTCCGCCCCTGTCCTTGTATTTTTTATAGAGTGTATGTGCTCTTTTGAAAGTGTTCCAATCTTTAACAGTTGGTGTTTCTATTTCTACTTTCATTAATTTTCTGAACAATACATGCAAATCGCTCGGATCTTGTTCTAATTGTGGGTCATTAAAATCATCAATATCTTTTGCGACAAATATGGAGAAGGAGATGGGGCTATCTTCATTTATTTCAGGTACAGCGAGAGAGAAACCATCGGAGGTTTTGTGGTCTGCTTCCGTGATTGTGATTATGTCATTAAAATTAGCACAAGCGGTAATAGTATCATCGAACATCCATAATTGGAAATCATGTTTTGAATATTGCGTAGTATCAAATCTAAGTGTAAAACCAATGGTTTCTAATGTTGTGATAGTTCCGCTGTTGGCTTTTCGAAGGGAGATCTCATTGTTTTCAAAATCTACAAAGAGGCTGATATAATTATTGGCATCTGTTCTTCGCCCTCGAATTTCAAATTTGGCATCTTCTTTTCCCCATACTCTAAGCTGAAGAATAAAGTTGGCATTTGTTGAGGAGAATTGTGATAACGACTTTAACGATGTTCCACTGTAGACTAATTCTCCCGCTTCCAAAACCAATAGCCTTGATTCGTTTCTAGTCGTCCAGTTTCCAGAAGCGATAGTCCAGTGATCTGGGAGCGTATCGCTCCCTGGGAGTCCTGCTGACCCGCGATACCTGAAGCGGTCTTCAAAAAGTAGAGGCGAAAGTGGTTGAAATTCGGTTGAGGCCATGTATAATAATACAAAATGTATGCTATCATCCCTTCAATTATAGATTTTGGCCGACAAAAGAAGGATACCGATTATATTTGGTGTATGTGTGTTGAAGGAATCAACATGTTTAAAATAACCAGTTCCATACTAGTTAAGTCTTCTGGTCACAGCGACCCTCGTGATATCTGCGATAAATGCGACAAGACCGTAGACCGCTGCACCTGCCGCAAATGGCCAGAAGATAGAGATGATCCACAGGCACCAGACGAACCAGAATTGGAATAATTTAAATGCTTAAAATAACTAGTTCTCATATAGTTGCTCAACATGACCCAGATAGATTTAGCGACAGGTTAGATGCGACACTGGACCCTCTTGGAGCAGGCTCTCTTCATGATGATGTTCAGTTGTGTGAATACTGTGAAATAGAGCCACCCAATAAAGCAGATATGTACGTAAAAGCATACAAAGCTTGGGTGTGAGTCCTGCTACGAAAATCATCACGGGCAGATTATTTAGATTCCCATTTCTCTAAAACTTTCTTCAAGTCTTGCATAACAATATCGATTTTATCGGATTCTGTCCAATTGATACACTCATCAAGACTACCATAATGCTCTTCCAAACAAGAAAGCAGAAGATCTTTGATTTGGTTTTCATCTGGCTTGTATGGCAGCTTGCTATCAATATACAGCTTCTCTAATTGAGCTTCTTTGTCGGAAGCCCATTTCCTGATATCCTCTTCGCTCATGTCTCCACGGCGAATAGCCTTCAGCTGTTCTTTATTTCTTTGCAGATCGATATCACCCAAAGCCAAGATTTGCTCAACTTCATCTAGCAGACGAACAACGTGATACAAAGATTTGACATCCACTCCGTTTTGTTTTACCGATTCAAATCTTGTAGTTGTGTCCATTCCTTCTTTGTACAGATGGTAATATCTGAGCAAATCAGAATCAGACAATTTTCCTAATTCGTTTTTCATTTATTTCGACAACTTTATAACAATATATCAAAAACTCGTCTACGTTTAGTTCTCTTCTCATTATGTTTATTCGTCTATGAACCCACTGGATATTATCAGGAATATACCCAAATGAATTATCTATCCTATCTAAAGACGCAGTGTGCTCTTTATGCCTTCTTGTGTAATCAGTAACTATTTTTATCGGTATGCCAGACAATGCACATTTTTCACGCTGCTTAACAAACTGTTGCCATGCATATTTTATTGTAATAGACAACTTCAGCCCTCTTTTTTCAGCTCCTTTTACAATACGGTGCCAATAACAACCACTTAGTTTTTTATAACCCCTCCAATTAGTATTAAATTTATTACAGCCACATGAAGAGGTAAGCCCTTTTCTTAGAGAAGGACTTATTACTTCTGTTTTATTACCACAATCGCACTTACATAACCATTTAGCATGGGTTCCATTGTCGTTAGGCACTCGCTCAAGTACTAGCAATTTGTCAAATTTATGTCCTTTGATGTCAATTAAATTGCCACCGCCTGTTCTTCTTGTTGGTATTTTGTATTTTGCGAGCCAATAGTTAATGCAAGATTTTCCAACTCTAAATTTCTTGCCTATTTCACGACATGTTTTATGATTTGTAACATACTCATGTTCTAATTCTTTCTTTGAAATTTTTACTTTCATGCGAATATCTCCATTGCGTAAAACACGCAGTTAGATATTCGGCTTATTTTACGTCAATACCTCTTTTAATTAATTCTTCTTTTACGTGCTCAAATGAAGTAGCCTGATTTATACAATGAAATCCTTCGAACTCCCAAATTGCCTTCAGTCCTGGCGATTGCCGTCTAGCTTTGTGCAATTGGCTGTAGGCGTAGCCCTTGAACTTATGCCAGCTTCCTTTGTGAAGGAACATCTTCCTTTTCTCTCTCATCATTTGCCCAACTTTGGTGATATGCAGCACGCAGAACTGGGGTGTGAATAGAGAGTCGATGATGTTGGGATTGCATTCCATTGCCAAATGGAAATATCTTACGATACCATAAATAGCCAAATCATATGTTTTTCCACTGCCATCTTCAGGGCAAACATGATGCGATTGGAATTGGTCGAATCTTTTCTTTTGCCGCCCAAAACCGATAATCTCTCCTTTGAGATGCGGAAAGATATCTCTTTTGGGAGGAATACAGAACCCGTAAATATCCACATCTGAGTTACTTCCTTCCACACCATAGGCTACAGAGCCCATCATAGTTTCATAATGGACATTAGTGGGCAGAAAATCTGGAGGGTGGATTAGCCCTTTGTCTGTGAGTTTTTTAACTGTGCTTGCCATATTATGGCTCAGTATACCATACTTGGAACATTTGTCAAGACTTATTTTCTCAGAATTTATTCCACAATTGTTGATTTGTGACTTCGTGATGATAGATAATTTCTGGTACTTTGATAGTTGTTCCTAATGCTCTGGGGCATCGATCTGCTGACATTTCTTTTCTATCCGCAAATTTTCTTGTTGCGGCTGGTCCCATAATATCATCAATGAAATTGCTGTCTCTGAAACATGCTATTGCTTGGTAGATATCAGAAGGTAAAGTTCCTAAGCTTACTGTTCTGTTTGGGGGGGCTTTGCTCATGCCTGCTTCGAGTAGGGCCAGAATGACAAGATACGGATTGGCATCTGGTGATACAGTTCTTACTTCTAATCGGGCAGATTTTTCATTTGCCAACGGAATACGGACCATCGAGCCTCTGTCTATTGCTGATACTTTGATTTCATTTGGAGCTTCCATCTTTGGATCAAGTCTGCGGTATGCATTAACGCTGGAGTTAAGTATTAAGCACAATGCTTTGGCATTATATAGTACGCCGTCGCTGAATTTCCATGCTAAATCAGATAGTCCGTTATGCCCTGCCTTATCAAAGAATACATTTTTACCACCATCCGACATAGATATGTTTATATGCATACCGCTACCATTTACGCCAGTCATTGGTTTTGGCAGGAATGATGCGGTATATCCCATAGTTCTGGCAACACGCCTGTTAATCAGTTTATAGAGTTGAATTTGATCAGCAGCAATGAGGGACTCGCAATACTTCCAATTGGTTTCAAATTGAGAGGGGGCTACTTCTGGGTGGTCTTTTTCATTTTCAAATCCTGCGGCTCTTTGTATGGCAGCGGAGGTATCGATGAACGTTCTAAGTGAATCTCCTGGCAGGGTATTGAAATAACCACCATGATTGACGACTTCAAACTCTGATAGATGGTACTTCTGTTCTGCGTCTTTATTTTTGAACAGAAAGCCTTCTATTTCAGCAGCAACATTGACTGTGGCCTTTATTTCAGAAAGTTTTTGTTTAAGTTGTGCTCTGAAATCTGAGTGGTATGGTTTTCCATCTCTGTCCAGAATAGTTCCAAAGACAGTGATTTTGTCTACGGCGGCTTGCCAGCCATCAACCGTATTGTATGGTTCTTGCCACGGAATAAGATAAACAGAAGCCCAGTCTATTTCTAATCTCAGATCAGACTCGTTTTGATCTGTGAAGCCTCGTATAGAAGAACCATCGAATGTAAGATTATCATATGATTCGAGCAAGAAATCCTTGTCATAATCCAATAAATGCAATCTTCCTTCTATATCTGTAAAACATACTGTAATAGCATTGATTCTATCATATTGATTGCACAAGTTTTCGAACTCGACCCGGAACCCAAATTCGCTCTTCGTCCTGAGTGATTTGTTTTTGAGGTTTATCTCTTGCAGTTCTTTTAGAATCACAATCCTAATCCTTCCAACTCATCTGGCTCTGGCCAATAGGTATATACTGGCTTGTTGTTTTGCTTGGCAAATTTAATAGAATGCGTAGTGCCTTTCGATGTACCATCATGAAAAGCAATTAGTTCTTCGCAGGCTTCGATAATTTGTTTGTTTCTAATGAATCCTGCTGCTTTACCGAGTCTGCTCCAGTCAGCCTGAAATATTTGACAGGGTATATCATACTCTAAAGCATATTGTTCTGCAAGTTTATCTGCTCCTTTGGCTCCACCGCTGACTATCTTTTTGATATTGTACCATTTTAGTACGGATTTCATGTATTCGTAGTCGTCGAATGTTCTGGAACCAACTATGCCATAGATGATTGGTTTGGTAGTTTTCATCAGAATTAATCTTTAGGACAAACTTCGTTAGCCGAGGGGAGGAATTAGCATTTTCTCCTAAAAATTCTCAATTTTCTCAAAAATAAACAAGGAATTACTCCTTATTTAACAGTATACATATATGTGAGTACCAAAACTACACCCATTATTACATACAACATCAAACTGCAAACTCAGTCAGAAGAACACAACCTTCTTCTCAGCACTCTTCTCGTACATCAGAAAATTTGGAACCATGTGTCCAGGTACGTCTTCCAAACCAAGAACATCAACAAGAAACTCATACACGATGCCAATTATTATAAATGTAGAAAACTCTTTCCTGAGTCTCCTTCACAAGTTATTCTACGGGCTACAAATTCTGTTTATGCTGCTTATAAAGCAGTCAGGAGCAATAAAAAACTTGATGCCCTCAAACAACCTTGTGAACAACACAACCTCTCCATTAGACTAGATAAACGAATCTACACCTTCTGTGACAATAACACCATAAAATTAACTACCGTAGGAAGACGCATAATTTGCTCTTATAAGCCTTACCCTAAGTTCCAAGAATTATTCTCAAAGTACTCTGCCTGTGATCCTTTAATATACTACAAAAATAACCAGTTCTGGCTCTCCGTCTCTTTTGAGATACCTGCTCCTACTCACGTTGAAAACTCCTGCATAGGAGTAGATTTAGGTAGCAGGCGTTTGGCTGTTACTTCTGAAAGTCTGTCTCTCACTGATAGAGACTTCCTCAGACAGAAACGAATATTACGTTACCGAAAACGAGTGCTACAGTCAAAAGCCAAAACTAGTACTTCTCACTCTGCCAGGAGAAAACTCAAAAAACTCAAACATCAGGAGCGAAATAAGAACAAGAACCTCTGTTATCACCTTGCTAATAGAATACTCCAAACAGAGTCCAATACTATAGTACTTGAAGACCTATCTTCACTCAAGAAAAATAAACTCAAGAAAACCAACTACAAGAACAGCAAAAGTTCCAAAAATCGCCTCAGTCAAGTTCCTTACAGAATGCTCCTAGATATACTAACCTACAAGGCACCACTTCTTGGAAAGAAAGTGGCAACGGTTAACCCTGCTTATACCTCTCAAAATGACCATCGAGGTCTTGAGAGAGGAGAACGCAAGGGATGTAGGTACTACGCTTCAGATGGTGTTGTCTTTGATGCTGATTGGAACGCATCAATAAACATCGCTAGAAAACATACTCTGAAGCAAGAGATCAATAAGATCTACCACCCTATTTCGTTTAGTGCTCCTTTAGACGGAAGATTAAACTTCTTAGGCAGGGTGCTATCAACCACCCAATCGTCTCCTACTCGCTGGAGGCAAACTCAACCTTTAGGGTTGGGTAGTTGATCAGAATTTGCCAATGGCAGCAAGGGCTACATTGTGCAACATCAGGGCTGTGGTGACTGGTCCTACTCCACCAGGAACAGGAGTTAGGTGTGCTTTCTCTGCCACAGCAGGATCAACATCGCCGACGATGCCTCCATCTGATTTGCTGATGCCAACATCAATCACCACAGCATCTGGTCGTATCATATGCTTTTCTATTAGTTTCTCTTTTCCTGCGGCGGATATGACTATTTCTCCACGTCTGGTATGGTATCGTAGGTCTTCGGTATATCTATGTGTTAGTGTAACACTGCCAGCATGTTCTCTCATTAGTAGATAGGATAGTGGTTTGCCGACTTTTTTACCATATCCGATGATTACGACATCTTTATGTACGATTTCGGTGATGCTCTTAATGATTTCTATGCAAGCTCTGGCTGTGCAGGAAACATGGTTTACGTCATCATCGAAGTCGTTGCCATCTACATTTTGATGCCGTGGTGTTTTGCTAGGAGTTGTACGCAAATCAAGAACTCCATGGACTGAACGACCACAATTCATTAAATCAACTACTTCTATTCCGATGTGTTCCGCTGTAGAAGTAATAGTCTTAAGATAAGATTCTGATGGTGGATCTGATGGGTTAGTGATTATAGCTAGACACACTGGGTCTATGGGCTGTCTTTGGTTGAATGGGTTGAGTTTTTTGTTGTATTTGGATACAATATCCACCGTTTGGTTATTAAGTGCAGATGTTATTTTTTGGCAGTCTATCCAAGGCATTATTTACCTTTCGTTAGGGAGGCACTCTTTCCAGCCGCCTTCTACTCTATAGAAATATCGGTCGTTGTTATATTGTCGTTGAGGATACTCACAGCACACTGAGCGAATTGACACGTCGTTAGCAAGATCTAACGTGGAGCTGGAAAAATGATAATCTCCGAAATCTGCTTTTCTTTCTGGTATGTGAATTGTAGAACCATTTAATTCTGGATTGCGTATAAGTAAATTATCAGAGAAGTTTTTGTTTATGTAACTAATGGTTAATAAAGAACAATGACATGCGATATGACTGGCCAAGTCAGCATCAGTTAAAATGGATTTATCTTTTGTTAAAATTTCGCGGGGAAATAAAGCCGCAACCACTGCCGAACCAAAAAAGCCTCGTCTGGAAATCACTGTACACTCCTTATTCTGCGTATTTCAGTATCATAGTTTAAACCTAATTCTTCTACAAAATCTTGAGTGCTAATCTTTCCTTTGTCATGTAATTGCCCAAGCATATGGTAATATCGCACTGTGAGATCACTCGCTTGTTTTTTTAGGTTTCGCACCTTTTCAATTTCAGATGAGGCTAATAATTTTTTCGGCAAAAATAAAGCACATACAGATGCAATAACAGAACCAATAAATCCACGTCTATTCATAGTATTCTCCTTTGCGTGTATTATACTTCCGCAAATTATATTAGGCAATAAAAAACCCGACCATGACAATGTTTCCATTACCATGATCGGGCCTGGTGGAGTTTTCTCTCTTCGTCACATATGTTATGTTTCCGTCCGAAGACATTCGCATTACTAGAGGTAACAAAGATGCAATTCAGAGTCCCATCATCTTTGGCGTAGTTTTCCAGCAGGTAATCCACCTTGGCAGGCATTTTGAACCTGACCATTAGTAATCACAAGCTCACCTGTTGGCATGACAACTCATGGCGCTGTCACCGTCGCTCGAAACACAACTGTACTTCGGATTTTTGTCCGCTACCTGTCATGTACCTTGCTAGGGGCGGTCATCATGAGGCTCTTTTTGTTCTCGCTGTTGAGTTTCAGCGTCGTTTCTAGGGTTACTATTGGAGGATAACCCAGGTTCAACAATGCTATAATGGATGCGACCATCTTTGCTCTGTTTGTCCCAACAGAGGGGTTTAAACGGCTGTTACTACAAAACAACCATCTTTATCCCGCATTGTAGTTAGGAGCGTAATAAATAACGTCTCTGGAATTGACGTGTTAGGCCAACCTCGTAACCAGATTGTTACTCACCCGATTGTGGTGCTTTTAAGAAACACAATTTCTCACATTTCCTTTTATAGCCTCACCGTCCTAACTCCGATACCCGACGTGGGTTTTCAGCCTGTGACTTCTCCATAACAGGTTATTCTGTTACGTTTCGTCCAAACTGCTTTCGCTACATGCGACCGCGCCATTGTAATAATGGTTTTGGCGTCTGTCCTGTGGTCCTCTCTTCCGAGAACAACCATCAGTTTCCCACGTACTTCAGGAGTTTTTGACTACTTGCTTCCAAGTAGTCCCCACAATCTTTTCAGTTTGCGGGCGGGACTCTTTCGCTTGTTATTATGTTTTCAAAGAGCAATCAGTTAACTCATTGCTAACTGACAAGCGTAGTTATACCACGACCGATTTTGGTTGCAAGCCCTTTTCTGAGAAAAATCTGATTTTTTTATTAGCACTATCGTAAAACGTAACTTCTAGATAGTTATACAGTTATATTTCCTGTTTATGGTTGGCAATTAGTCGCAGGAACATTGTATTATTTTTTGAATATTGTTCTTCTTGGAGGAAAACATTATGTGGTCAAATATCAGAAAATATACGTATGGATGGTTCGTGGATTTATTTAAATCGAAGGAACAGGGGTTAGATCCTAAAAAGATAGCAGCCGTAGTGGCTCAGGTCAAAAAGAAAAAGACAAAAGCAGAACGCAAGAAACTGGCACAAGCACAGAGGAAGGAGAGAAGAAGAAAAAGGGGAAAATAATATCACCAGTCCTTGTTGACGCAAATACCCCAAACAATCGCTCCTACAAGAAGCATAGTGGCTAGTATGGCAAATACTTCCATGGTCTATTATACGACTATTGTATAATCAGGTGTGGACCTAAAACGTGAAACTCAAGTGGAGTGTTGGAGTTCTTCGCAGAATCAGGAAAAGATTGAATTTTATATTGATGGCAAATACTTGTTCGGCTTTAATCCTAAGGTAATATCAAGGACTAAGGTGGCAAACTTTCTATCTGACTTGGGTTTTCAAGTTGATCCAAAGGAATGGGTGGATTAGCAAATATCTGGGAAGGATTTTACAAAAAAAGGAACAAGTACAGAAACAGATGCCACGAAGAAAAAAGTCAATAGATTCAGGCAAACAGGGGAAATGTGCCAAGAGGCAAATTATAGTTTGTTCTAATCAATTGTGTGACCTATATGAACACAAAAGAGCTGGCAGATATAAATGTCGCTGTAGAAACTGTACATATTATTCTAAATGCAGCGATAGTGCAAGTTGCACCTTAAAACATAAGAACTCGTAGCATGCCCAACACAATTCTAATCCTGAGGAGACATAACTATGTGCGACGTTTACCTTGGAGGTATCTCTGATGATGTCTGGCGAAGAACATTTAAAAACGAAGTAAGCCAAGACATTTCTATTTTCGATCCTATGGTGGATGGTTATGAAGAATATGATGAGAATAAAAAGGCAGATCATTCTGCCAGAGAACTATTTCACATAGAGCGAAGCGATATCATTGTGTTCTATCTTAATGAGCAATGGAATGGAGCATCCACGCTATTGGAGTTAGGAGACTCCGCTGCCATGGACAAACAAGTTGTGGTTTGTTTGGATGGTGAGGTTCAAGGCAAGGACAAGATCAGAAGATACTGTGAATACAAAGGGGTGTTCGTAGTAACCTCCCTGGAAGACCTTATAACGGCGGTTGAAGAGTATATTGCCCAGATAGATCTTTGTCAGAAAAATGGGTTTGAGTGACCTACAACAGGGCAAGCCCTGTGGTTTTCGCTTATCTCCTTGACTAACTAACTGCTACAAAGATATAATAGCGTGGTCGCTGAAGTCACCTCTGAAGGAGAAGAGCGTGCTGGACTTTGAATTAGATGTTGTACAAATTGATCGTTACCGACAAATAGCATTAACTTACTTGAAAAAGAATAAAGCACATGTTATTGTACAGGAATACAAGAACAAATATCAAATAGTCTTCATGACTGCTGACGGAAATAAACAGTTTGATAATGCTGAATTCGATTCACGAGAGGACATTGAAGAATATCTACAAGATGACTATTTGCCCAATTTAGGGGCACGAATTCAGCAGCAGAAGATGCGAATGTTTCAATGGCTAATGTAGGCACAAAAAGAAGAATTTTGTGTCCAGGCCGACGAGTCATCATTATTTATGATGCCAGCATAGGATTCGTAGAATATGATGGAGTTTTCAAAGAATATCGACGTATAATGTATGGAGGTATATTTCACGATATACCTATTTTTGAACATAATGGCGTCGAAATAGATGGGCTGAATTGTTTCTGGGCGTTGCCCGCTGATATTCCAACTGTTGATGATGTTCACAAGTTGCAATATGAATTAATCAACTTACAAATTAAATCTTTAGCACTTGGTAAAGAAATGAACTATCAAGTGCCCCGTAAAATAAAAGATGCAGAGATAGAGCAAATGGCAGAAGAATCAGTCCAGCAAATAAACAGCATAATTCAAAAACTAGGCTATGACCCCAGAGACAGTACTTGGATTGAAAAAGAACTAGCCATAACAGATCGAGAGCGCAAATGGTTCAAGTTTGAAAGAGAAAGCGCGATAGTTTTCTCTGACAGTTGGGATGACATTGTAAAGGTTTACAATCATCAAGAAAACGATGATATCAGCGTATACTCTGCAAAAGAATTGTCTAAGAAACGCATGAGGTTTATTCTTGGAGCATACAACATCCGAATGTCTGGCAACGGCGAGGTGGGCTCTTGGAAGAAATCAGCCAGAGAGTTCGAAACCATACATCGTTTACGAGACGCCCGTATGATCGAGTGGAGTAAATCCAGAAATGGAAAGTTCCCTTTAGTGCGTGTCAAAAAACCACTGCCTTTCTCATGTGGGCTCTATTTTAATGAATGCATAGAGAATATACCGCATGTCTTCACAGATCCAAAACTTTCCAAAGTGAAGGCAGGTATTGTCCTAAGAATTGTATCCTATGATCCAAAACTAAAATACATATTACCTGATTTTACAATAGATGTTCGAAATCTTATCAAGCCCCCTGACGAATCTAGCACTCCTTGGATAAAAGGATCTCATGATTATGTTATTTGGTTAAAACCAGAAGAGATTGAAACGCATTTAGAACTGTTGGAGCCGTTAGAATAAAACATGAAAATAAAGATATACTATTGTACAAGATGAAGTTATTATCAACGAGCTGCCAGGTTGGCGGATAGAATAATAAAAGAACTTAAAGTACCATGTGCTGTTATCCCTGGCCACCAAGGGGCTTTTGAAGTGGTGGCATTTGGTAGGGCTTTACATAGCAAGATGAACTACCCAAAAGCTAAAGACCTTTGGGTTTCGTGTCTCATAGAATCTCCCAGTGGAGACGCCTCCTCACGTTTTTGTTTAGACTCCGACTTAGTTCCTAAACCAGAGTTATATGTTAACTCATGGATTTTACGTCCAGAAGTTTGTTTGCGTAGCAAAACCCTTAACTGTTTAACAGTTTTTCTGGACAACCACTTATCCTAATTGTCAAAGAGCAAGTGTCTCTATTGTGAGAAACGCTTATATATTATACAACAAAGGAGGAACGAATTCATCCCCCTAAACTAAAGATTTAGGGGTTTTCTTCGCTCAACTGAGATAAAAACTGGTTTGTTTGGAGACGAAGAGGAAATTATAAACAAGATTAGAAAACTACGGTCCAGTCGTTGGTTGAGATTCAAATGGATTTTGTTTGGAAGTATTTAATATGAAACTTGATGACCTGAAAAATGGTATGAGTCTTACCAATACCGTGCAAACTTATGCAGAACAGAGTGGAAAAGCAAGCGAAGAGCAAGCGTGTCGAGAAATGTCACTTGAAGAAATGGTCGAAACACTTCCACCAGCACATCGAGCAAATGGAGAGTATAGAAACCTATTAGCAGGAGCTGAAAAACGCTGGAAAGAATTATTTGATAAGCAGAAAAAATATTGGAAATACGGCTGGATCGTTGTTTCGTGCTTTATATTGCTGAATTTAGTTGTTATCGCTGCATGTCTGTGGATTCAACTGGCTCGTCTAGAATATAGTTAGAGGGTTTGCTGTGCAAGTGAGGTATAATTGGCGGAGGAAATTATGTTACACAACTTTTTTGCGTGGTTACACAGAGTAATTCAAGAGCGACGAAATAAAAAACACCTCATTAAAGAGCAAGATTGGTGCAAACACATGAGCGAAAAGAACAAGGTGAGAAATGCGGTTGACTGAAGCAATTAATTTCTTGACAGCAAAGAAGAGATCTGATATAGTTCGATTCTCCCACTTTCAGCCTGCTGTGGGGGATGAGAAGTTAAGGAAGGAATATCAGAGCGATTTGAAGAAGTTTAATAAACATAAGAAGATGGCCCCCATAGACTTGTATGAAGACTAAGAAATGTCGATTCTAAATATGCCAACATTGGTCCTGAATAAGGGCTGGCAGGCTATTGACGCTACTACGGTTGTAGGGGCTTTTGGCAAGATGTTCGCAGAGAGAGCGAATGCAATCTGTCCAAAAACCTACACTCCGTACACAGTTGATGAATGGCTCGACCTGGAAGTAGAACAGGGCGATCTTTACGTCAGGACTGCCCATAGCAAGGTGCGTGCGCCAGAGGTTATCGTTTCTACTGAGTACAATCAGTATCCAAAGAGAGTGGTTGCCTTCAACCGCAGAAACCTTTGGAGAAGGGACCAGTACAGGTGCCAATATTGCGGCTGTGAGCCAAAACTTGATGATGTAGAGATGGAGCATATTATCCCTGTTGTGTCAGGGGGCAAGAGTAATTTTGAAAACTGTGTCTTGGCTTGTACTGCCTGCAACCGCAAGAAGGGAGGCAGAACTCCAGAGCAAGCTAATATGTTTCTGTTGAAGCGTGGATCTGATGGCATCTGGAGGCCAACGCATGGTCACAGACCAAAGGTTCCAGTATGGAGTCCTATCTTTGCGTCAAGCAAGAAGGTACTACCTAAGTCTTGGAATGCCTTCTTGAAGGACAAGAGAGACGAACTCTACTGGAATGTAGAGTTGGAGTCTTGACTTTGCTGATAGATGTACTATACTTTTGGTGATAACCTGCTCCGTCTAGGAACCGTAACCGGAACTACGCGGCGCGAATTTGTCCCTCTTGCGGGTGACGACCCGCAAGAGGGACCATAGTAAGTTACCCACTCCGTCAAGGATCGGACGCGAACTCGGCGGGGTTATGTGGCTAGCGACCCATCTTGTGAGTGACGGCTCGCAAGGTGGGTTTTTTAACATATAGGAGACATAACATGCTTACAGAACTTTTAACTTTTTTGGCGGAAAATAAAATCATTCTAGTTGGTGCATGTGCAACCATAGGAGAAATTCTTGTCATTATAATAAACACTATTAGACGCAGCAGAAGTAAAAAAGTGCAAACTTTCAGTAATAAACGTAACACACTACTTTGGTCTGCTAATCCAATTAATTTGTTTAGAAAACCATGACGCCGTGATGTATAATTAGTCATGGAAGAATACCAAATCATTACCGATGTTAAAGCCCTAAAACAAAAATCAGAACCGATTGACTTAGCAAATGAAAAGTACGAGGAGTATCTTGAGGCTCTATGGGAGTGCTTTCCATATACAGCCCTTGGACTTGCCGCACCCCAATTAGGCATATTTAAAAGGATATTTGTAGCAAGAATATCCAAAGGAACAGAATATGGCGATCTGTTTGCTTTCATTAATCCGTCTATTGCCACAAGCGAAGCAACAGGACCATCAACGGAATCATGTTTATCATTGCCCGATGTAGTTCGTAGAGTTACTCGATATTTAGAAGTTACCGTTAAAGCAGACAAAATCATACGCATAACCAAGAGTGGTCCTTATCCTGTATATGAGGAGATGCCATTTCCATCTATAGCGGCCCAATTCCAAAGCGCCTTTATAATTCAACATGAATATGATCATTTAGAAGGAATATTAATAACGGATTTGCCTGTATACACCAATGATAAGGCCGCAGAAAAGAGCAAAAAGAGATCGCAAAAAATAGCATCTGCCCGCATGTCTAAGAAGACACAACATAAGAAGAAGTCCCAAAAAATCAGTCGTAAACAAGCAGCCAAATTAAAGAAGCAAAAGAAGGACGATAAACGCGAACGAAAATCTGCAAAGAAGCGTGTCGAGATACAAGAACGTTATCGTGCAATTCAAGAGGGCTTGCTAGAATAGTTGTAAACCCACCTTTGTTGAGCAGTGTTCACAGTTGCTAGAATTATAATTTTTGTCGAAGGAAACAAAGCGTAAAATACAAATAAATCTCTTTGTTTCACATCATATTTGAACGGAAAAGGAGTAGCAATATGTCTGAGAGTACGCTGACTGAAATGGCTGAAAATATATGTCGTAAACGGTATTATCAAAAAGATGATGATGGCAATCCAACGGAAGACTGGGAAGGTGTAGCCAATAGAATTGTTAATCACGTTTGTAAAAAGGAAGATGATAGATTCAAAAAGAAAATTCTCAATCTTATATGTAATACACAATTCTTACCTAATTCTCCATGTATTGTAAACTCAGGAACTAATGTTGGTGGACTTTTAGCTTGTTTTGTAACCAAGTCACCAGAAGACTCTTGGGTTGGTATGATGGAGAATCTTGCCAATTTTGGGCATATAGCCCGAAGAGGCGGTGGATGCGGGGTTGACTTCTCGTTGATTAGACCTGAAGGAGACCCCGTTTTTGGTTCTACTCATGCTAAAGCATGTGGCCCCATTGAGCATATGCGTGTAGTGTCAGAAGCCATGAGCAGTATTACACAGGCTGGTTTCCGTGGTATGGCAAACATGGGCACATTGCGTGTTGATCATCCAGATGTAATGAAGTTCATTGTTTGTAAACAAAGGGATAGAGCGTTAAAGACATTACTGAAAGAAGATATTTTTAACCACTATGAGCAGATGCAAGGAAACACACACACCCATTTAGACATCGTTCTAGATAAGTTTATCAGTAATTTTAACATCTCGGTAGTGGCCACAGATAACTTCATGAAGGATGTCCGTGACGATGCAGACTTTGGTCTTGTCTTTAGTGACAAAGTATATGTAACAGTCAAGGCCCGTGACATATTTGATGCAATTGTACAAAATGCTTGGAAAAATGGAGATCCTGGCTTACTGTTCTACGACCGTATAAATGATGGACCGTACAAATACAGCAACCAGACTATCACATCCTCAAACCCGTGTTTTCATGGAGATACACAAGTTGCCGTGGCAGATGGTCGTAATTTTGTATCTATAAGACAACTTGCCGAGGAAGGCAAGGATGTTCCTTTGTACTCCTGTGATCCTGAAACTGGTGCCATAAATATTAAATGGGGTCGTAAGCCAAGGCTAACTCGTAAGAATGCTAAGCTGGTGAAGGTTAAATTTGATGATGGTGGTGAAATAATTGTTACGCCAGATCATAAAATTATGCTGCGGAATGGAGAATATCAACAAGCTAAAGAATTACAATATGGTGATTCTATAATGAGTATGACAAAATTTGAGTATATATCTCATCGCTCTAAATATTTTGGTATTGTCAAGGGGGATGGGCAGAGTGCTAAAACTGAACATAAGATGGTTTATGAGTTCTATAATGGCATAAGAATTAATAATGGTGTTGAGTTAATACATCATAAAGATTTTAATGGCTTAAACAACGCAATCAGCAATTTACAAAAAATGGGTATTTCTGAACACTCTGCATATCATCGCCAGTTCAATAACCCAATGACTCATTGGTATCCTAATGCTACCGAAGAAGAGAGACAAAGATACCATGATAATATGTCTGCCGCCACTTCAGGAGATAAAAATGGAATGTATGGGAGGCAGCACTCCAAACAATCCAAAGAAAAAATCGGCAGCAGGACAAAAGAAAGGTGTCAAGATACAGACTATCTAAAGAGTTTTTCTGAGTCCCTAAAATTAGGATGGAATGAAGATAGTAAACTGAAACAATCAAAGAACAAAAAACAAGATTGGAAAGAGGGAAAATATGATGTTTTAAAGTCTCCATTGGTAACAAAGACATGTCAATGTTGCGGAGAAGAATTCACACGCAAGGACTTTATAGCAAGTCGTCTTAGGTTTTGTTCTCAAGAATGCGGAAACCAACAAGGCCTTTCTAATGAAGAAATCATGGGAAATGCCTGTTTGTTTACAGAAATAAACTATCATTACCCATCTGTCTCTACTTGGGAGAATTTTAAAGACGGAATTTGTTCCCGTGAACTGATTAGGACAAGGTTTGGTAATTTTTGTAATTTGTCTGAAGAGTTAATAGATAATGGTGTTTTCGCCAACTTGCCAAAAAACTGCAAATCTTCATCTAAAATGATTGCTGGAGCAATAGTTCGTTGGACCATAGACAACGGCAAAGAGCCGTCACAGGTTGATATGGTTAACAACATGTGCTCTCAACAAACAATAACCAGAAAAGGTGGTTACGTATCTTTAATTGATCTTGCTAATAGTATGTGTTCAGAGCAGTGTGTAAATCATAAAGTAGTTAGTGTGGAAAGCCTAGATGTTGCAGATGACGTTTACAACATTACCGTAGATGATTATCATAATCTGTGCTTACTGACATCTACGGTTGACCGCAAATATGACAACAGAAAGACATATAAAAATAAAACAGTTCGAAGATTTAGAACAATAATCTCAAAAAATTGCGGAGAACAAATTTTACCACAGCTCGGCAGTTGTAATTTAGGTTCTATAGCCGTGTCTAAATTCTACGATGAAGAAACCAAAGAAATAGCTTGGACAAGACTACGCAGTGCAATTCATACGGCTGTACAGTTTCTAGATGATGTTATTGAGGTTAACCAGTTTCCAACAGATGAGTTTGCTAAATGGGCCAAACAAAATCGGCCTGTCGGATTAGGCATTATGGGCTGGGCAGATTTGCTTTTGAAAATGAAGATTGCATATGGTTCTCCTAAGTCAATTAAACTTGCCAAAGAGTTAGCCGAGTTCTTCGAGAAAGAGGCACATAAGAAATCAGTACAACTTGGCAAAGAAAGAGGGACTCCAAAGTGTTGTAGATATGATGAACTAGAATATTGTAGGAATGTGACAAAAATTTCTATAGCTCCAACTGGTTCGATAGCCCTGATTGCAGGATGTCCTAGTTCTATAGAGCCAATATATAGTCCTACGATCTTTATGTACAATAATACTGGTTCGTATGAAATGCCTCACACTGATGCTGACAAGTCGTATTTTAGATGTGCGTTAGACAAAGACAATCCAGAGCGTGAAGTCACATGGAAACAACATATTGATATGCAAGCCGCTTTTCAGGCTCATTGTGACAGCGGTATATCCAAGACAATCAACATGCCTAACAGTGCTACTATAGAAGACGTTAATGATATCGCCGATGTAGAGTTACCTAAGGAAAATGGAGAAAAAATTCCATTTATATACGTCCAAT
>SDBV01001502.1_pt1 | contig 35198 bp, 20 predicted proteins | sample 2277081 | NCBI WGS metagenome assembly SDBV01 (sample SAMN10402039, study PRJNA504765) | marine sediment metagenome | isolation source: marine sediment core GS10_PC15, 223 cmbsf | place: Arctic Ocean: Southern Knipovich Ridge | collected 2010 | reverse complement strand
CTCGACGAGCTTCGGGGCTGCGGCCTGCCGGCCACTCCGCACGTGGAGTGTTTTCAGTCGTTCTCCGCGGCGGTGGAGCACTGCCAGCGGCTGATCGAGAAGCTGCACGAGCTGGACTTCGAGATCGACGGGCTGGTGCTGAAGGTGAATCGCTTCGACCAGCGCCAACGGCTGGGCGCCACGTCGAAGAGCCCCCGCTGGCTGATCGCCTACAAGTTCGAGAAGTACGAGGCGACTACTCGGGTCGTGAAGATCGAAACGCAGGTCGGCAAGACCGGCGCGATCACGCCGGTTGCCAACCTGGAGCCGGTCGAAATTGCCGGGACCACGGTCAGCCGGGCCAGTCTGCACAACGCCGACGAGATCCGGCGCAAGGACGTCCGTGTCGGAGACGTGGTGGTGGTCGAAAAGGCCGGCAAGATCATCCCCCACGTGGTGCGCGTGGAGAAGCACAAGCGGAAGGGCTCGCTGAGGAAGTTCGTCTTTCCCACGGAGTGTCCCGAGTGCAACACCGAGCTGGTCAGGGACGAAGGGGGCGTCTACATCCGCTGTCCCAATCTCGAGTGCCCCGCCCAGGTCAAGGAGCGGATCCGCTACTATGCCAGCCGCAACGCCATGGACATCGAGGGCCTGGGCGAGGTGCTGGTCGATCAACTGGTGGCCGAAGGGCTGGTTAGCAGTTGCGGCGACCTGTATCGTTTGAGTCTCGATCAATTGATCGCTCTGGAGCGGATGGGCCGCAAGTCGTCGGAGAACCTGCTGGCGGGGATCGAGGCCAGCAAGGACCGCGGCCTGGTCCGGCTGCTGAATGCACTTTCGATCCGTCACGTGGGCGCCCGCGTGGCGGCCGTGCTGGCCGAGAACTTTCCCTCGATCGACGAACTGATAGACGCCGGCGTCGAGCGGCTGAGCGAGATCAACGAGATTGGCTCCATCATAGCCGAGAGCGTGTACGATTTTCTGCACGGCGAGTTTGGCTCGGAGGCCATCCGGGATCTGAAGACCCTCGGCGTGAAGATGGAGTCGGCTGGCCCGGCCGCCGGGGGCTCTCGGGTCCTGGAGGGCAAGACGCTGGTGGTGACGGGCACGCTGACGAGATACACCCGCGACGAGATCGGCGAGCTGATCGCCCGGCACGGTGGCCGGGCCGCCTCGAGCGTCTCGAAGAAGACCGACTACGTGGTGGCCGGCGAGAATGCCGGCAGCAAGCTGGCCAAGGCCCGGCAACTCGACGTATCGGTGCTCACCGAGGAGCAGTTCGAGGCGTTGCTGAATGGTTAGCTGCCGTGGCTCAGCAGTTCATCATTCATCATTCATCACTCATCATTCCTCCCCACCAGCACGGTATTCCGGGGACATCATACTGGTTTTCGCATCTGACTCGCCAGAAACTGGCATGGTGTCGCCGGAATTCCAAAGCGCGCGACCCGGGGGTCGCTACGGCTGGAGCCAGTCTTCCAACCGCAGCTCTGGAACTTGCTGAAAGTGTGCCGTATTGTGTGTCACCAGCGTCAAGTCGTGGACCAACGCTACCGCTGCGATCATCAAATCCACGGGGTTCGTCGGAGTGCCCTGCCGACGCAGAATGCCCCAAAGCCTGCCAAACTCGTGGGCACACGCGCCGTCGAACACCAGTAAGTCGATATCTTCGAGTAAACCGTTAACACTGTCGAGCACGGGCTGCGGGTCGTCTCGTCGGTATGCCCAGGCGCAGAGTTCCGCCAAGACAATGCTGGGAATGGCCAATCGGCCCGAATGCTGGGTAAACCGGTGGGCCAAACCGGCGGGTCGACGAAGGTGCGCTGAGCAGATATTGGTGTCCAGCAAGAAGCTCATTCTTGCGGCCCCCGCAGAGTGGCTCGGCGGCGCTCTTGCTGAATTTCTTCCATGAAGGCGTCCATCTCGGGGTAGTCGGCCAGCGCGCCGGCCGATCGACGGATTCCCTCGCCCCACTGCGTTGCCGAGCGCTGGGGCCGGACGACCACCTCGACTTCTTGGCCATCGCCGATTCCAGGGTCCTTTTCCAATTCGATCATCTTGCCGTGGATGGTCCCGCGGATTACTTCCGTCACGGCTCTACTCCCACGCAATCGTTGGCTGAGGTGGATTCGCCACGGCAACGGCGCGCGCGACAACAACTCTTCAATATACAGAGAAAGGGGTGGCAGTGCAACTACCACCGCCGCCCGGACGCCGCCAACTCCTCAGACAGAGGCTAGCACGAGAAGAGGTCGGCCAGCGGCAGGGGGAAGCCTGGCAGGACGTCGCCGGCGGAGAACTCGTCCGCCGTGCCCCAGGTGACCCTCTGACCTTCCTTGTGATAGACGGAAACGGTCTGCCGGGCCGCCTCGAGTGTGTCGAAAAAGACCGACTACGTGGTGGCCGGCGAGAAGGCCGGCAGCAAGCTGGCCAAGGCCCGGCAGCTCGACGTGCCGGTGCTTACAGAAGAGGAGTTTGAAGAGTTGTTGAGTACGTGAGTTGACGGAAGGGTGTGCGGCGTCTATTTGCTCAGTGGGGTCGTCCAAGAACAAGTCCGCATAGTTCAGTTGGCCGATAGCCCCGCCGGGGAGGGCGGGTTGGGCGCGTCGATGCTCCAAGAACCCCGCCCTCCCGGGCGGGGCTATTGCCCCAAAGCGCGACACTGGCTCTTGACAGTCACTATGTAGACCAGAGCTTCGATAGTGGAGTGCCCAGCAGAACCTCCTTGCGGCCGGAGACGCCGGGAGCTAAAAAGAAGGGTTGTTGACCCTGCCCGCTGGTCTCCCGACTGTATTGCAGATGGGACATTATCCCCCTGTTGCGTGTCCGCCTGCCGATGTGGCGAAACTGCGCCCGCTGGGGCCGGTGGTCGAAGAGCTTGTGCCGTCGCCGGACGCGGAAGAGGTCTTTCTGCGGTTGTGCCACCTGCCTCACTGCCTGTTCCTGGACAGTGCGCTGAGGGACCCCCTGCTGGGGCGTTACTCGTTTGTGGCGGCCGATCCGTTCGATTTTCTCGAGTTGCCCGCCGAGGGGGCCGACCCCCTGGGAGAGCTTGCGCGGCGCATGGACGGCTGGCAGACGGAGACCGTGGCGGGGCTGCCTCCGTTCCAGGGCGGCGCGGCCGGGCTGTTCGGCTACGACCTGGGAAGGAGTCTGGAGACGTTGCGCAGTGTGCCCACGGCAGACTGGGTGCCCACGGCAGACGGGGCGCGGCTCGACGAGTTTCAGGTCCCCGCCCTGGCGGCCGGAGTGTACGACGTGGTGGTGGCACTGGACCACGTTGAACGTCGCTCGTGGATCATTTCGCAGGGCCTGCCCGAGGTTGACCCGGTCCGCCGGCGTCGCCGCGCCGCCGAGCGCCTGGAGGAATTTCGCGATCGGCTCGGCGGGGCACGTGTAGAGGTGAGTTATCCCAAGCGGCAGCCGCGGCTGCCCACGGTCGGAGCGTCGGAGCTGGCCCCGCAGCACCCGGTCGAAGGACCGGCCGGATTGACCAGCAACTTTTCGAAGGCGGGCTACCTGCGGGCGGTTCGCCGGGCGATCGATTACGTTTTCGACGGCGACGTGTTCCAGGTGAACCTGGCCCAGCGGCTGCTGTATCCGGCCCGGGACGATTCGGTCTCGCTCTATCTGCGATTGCGCCAGCGGAATCCGGCTCCGTTTGCCGGCTACTTCGACCTGGGCGATTTCCAGATCGCCAGCGCCTCGCCGGAACGGTTCCTGAAGGTCTCCGACGGCCGGGTAGAGACTCGGCCGATCAAGGGCACCTGCCCACGATCGGAGGAGCCTGAAACCAACCGGGCGGCCGAGCATAAGCTCCGGCAGAGCGAAAAAGACCGCGCCGAAAACGTGATGATCGTGGACCTCTTGCGGAACGATCTGTCGCGGGTCTGCCGGGCGGAGAGTGTGCGGGTAAGCCAGCTCTGCAAGGTGGAGACTTACCAGTACGTGCTGCACCTGGTGTCGGTCGTCCGGGGGAGGCTGAGCGACGAATGTTCGCCGATCGACCTGGTGCGGGCGGCGTTTCCCGGAGGATCGATCACCGGGGCCCCCAAGGTCCGGGCGATGGAGATCATCGCCGAACTGGAACCCACCGCTCGCGGCGCGTATTGCGGGTCGCTGGGATACCTGGGGTTCGACGACTCGCTCGACCTGAGCATCCTGATCCGCACGATCACGGCCGGCCGCGGCTGGTGGCAGGCGCCGGTCGGCGGGGGCATCGTGGCCCAGTCGGTTCCCGAGGCGGAGTACGAGGAGACCTGGCACAAGGCGGAAGGGTTGATTCGGGCGCTGGAGTGAGGGGAGGAATGAAAAATGATGAATGATGAATGATGAATGATGAACGCGATTATCTTCGGCACTGACTCCTGGCTCTCGATGATACTCTTGATCGACAACTACGATAGCTTTGTTTATAACCTGGCGCGGTATTTCCGGCGGCTGGGGCACGAGACGCAGGTGGTGCGCAACACGGCGATCGACGCGGCCGGGGTCCGGGGGCTGACGCCCGAGGCAATCGTGCTCTCGCCGGGACCGTGTACGCCGCAACGGGCCGGCTGCTCGCTGGAGTTGGTCCGCCAGTTCCACACCGAGCTGCCGATCCTGGGCGTATGCCTGGGGCATCAGACGATTGCCGAGGCGCTTGGAGGGCGAATCGTGAGGGCGCGGGAGCCCGTACACGGGCGGAGTTTCCCGATCCGACACGACGGCCGGGGTCTGTTTGCCGGATTGCCGCGAGAGATCACCGGCTGTCGCTACCATTCACTGGTGGTCGAGGAGGCGTCGCTGCCGGGCTGTCTGGAGGTTTCCGCCCGGACCCGCGACGGCACGATCATGGCCGTGCGCCATCGGCAGTTGCCGGTGGTCGGATTGCAGTTCCATCCCGAGTCGATCCTGACCGACGCAGGCTACGCCCTGCTGGCGGGTTTTCTGCGGGTGGCCGGCCTGGCGCTGCCGGCCGAGGTCCCGGGGATTGACAGCGAACGTCCCGCAACGGTGTAATGGATGGGACGGAAAAGAATGATGAATGATGAATGATGAATGATGAATGGAGAACCGGCGTTGTTTGTGGTGACCGCACTGATGCGGTCAACCGACATGGGGACCCGATGGATCGGGTCACTACGAACTGATTTCCGGACGCGGAGTTCCGAGACGGGCAGACGGCAGCGGCTTCAGTTCCGCCGGGGCAGGTTGGTCAGCTCATCGAGCATGGCGTCGGCGGTCTGGATGACCGCCAGGTTGGCACGAAACGCCGTCGACGACCGGATCAGTCCGACCAGCTCGCGCCCCACGTCGGTGTTGGAGAGTTCGGTGGCGGCGGCCATGATCTCGGCGTTGCCCTTCTCGCCGGGGCTGCCTTGCAGCGGCGGGCCGGAATTCAGCCCGGACGCGAACGTATTGCCGCCTTGCTGCTGGAGCCCCGACGGATTGGCGAACCGGGCCACCTGGATCTGGCCCAGCACACGGGTCTGGCCGTCGGAGAACCTTCCCATGATCCGGCCGTCGGCGCCGATGCTGTGACCGGTCAGGGTGGCCGCCGATCCGTCCGCGGCCCGGGTCTGCATGCCCAGGGGAATCGTCAGCGGCGCCAGGCCATCGGTCTCGAGCCGGAAATCCTGATCCACACCGTGCCCCAGCACACGCATTCCGCCGGACGATACGAGCTGGCCGTCGGCGTTGAGGCTGAACTGGCCGTCGCGGGTGTAGAGCTGCTGGCCCCCGGAACCTTCCAGGATAAACAGCCCGTCGCCTTGCAGTGCCAGATTCATTGGATCGGAGCTGACGGCAATCGTGCCCTGGGTGAAGTTGACCGAGGTTCCCGCAGACCGGACTCCCGATCCGACCTGGATGGGGTTGGTGCCGCCGCCGGAGCCGGAAGGCGCGGAGCCGGGGCTCTGCGTTTGCGGCCGCTGCGTGGCGAAGGTAGGGCTGGATGCCTTGAAGCCGTTGGTCTGCGAGTTGGCCAGGTTGTTGGCGATCACCTCCACGGCCGACTGGGCGGCCGAGATTCCGCTCAGCGCGGTTTGCATCACCGAGCCCAGGCCCATACCCGAACATCCCCCAAGGACAACGGCGTTCCATGCGCGGTTTCACCCCAGGCCGCAGCGGCGCCGCACGTTCCGCACGATTGGCGGCTCGCAGAGTCGGCCGGCGCCGCGGCCGGCGCCGACATGGCCAGCCAATGTAAAGTATAGCTTACGGGCGTTGCCGAACGGGGAAACAGGTCCGATTTGTGCGAAGCACCCTTAGGGCCGTTGGGGGGCAAATTGGACCTGTCCCGTTTTCGTGTCGGGAAACGATTGCCGGGTTGTCCGGGTGGTGGGCCGGAATAGAATTTCACTAGACGGCATAGGGCGCCCGCGCCGGGCCGCCCTGAAGCGATCAGCAGGGGAGATAGACCGATGAACAGGCTAGCGAAGTGGCTGGCGGTTCCGATCCTGGTCGTGGTCGGATTGGCGGTGGTTGGACCGCAGTCTGCGGAGGCTGCCAGATGGCGCCGCTTTGCGCGGCGCGGCGTTTACGCCCACCGCCACTATTATCACGTAGGCCCCCCGATAGTGCGTGCCCCACGTGTCCACGTTTACGCCCCGGGAGTAGGTGTCTACGTCGATCCGTGGTACGGCCGATACTATTGGGGTCCGGGATACAGGAATTGGGGCCCGGGCTACGGGTACTACGGCTATTACGGCTACTACGGTTGGTGAGAGGCGGGCCGAAGGCCAGATTGCCGCTGGTTTTCGAGGGGCGGGAGAGTCCCCACGTTTCCGCACGGTGATTTAGCGTTCGAGGTGCGGAAATCAGGTCCGGCCAGTGGTCGATGTAGTCATCAACGGCAGATTGGCTCTTCTGCGGATCCAAATCTCTGGCGAGCCTTTGAGGTACTTCACTCAAACTGTAAACGAATCGGCGAATCTCGTGTGCCACTGCTTGCAGAACTCTTTGTGAGCGTTTAACTTAGGCAATAGCACTGCTTGCCAAGAGGCGGTTACAGCCGGGAAACCCGCAAGCAGTGCCACGCTGCACCAAGCGTCGACGTTTTCTCAGGCAAGCAGTGGCACACCGAGAGTTTGTCTACAGTTTAAGTACTTCACTTCTCGATTCCCACGGCTTTGGCCCGCTGGCGGAGCCTGGCAGCGGTGCTTCAATCTCAGGCTTTAGTTCGGATCGCAGGCGGGCCAATTGTGCCGCCGGGGCCAAACCATTGCAAACCGCGCAGCAATGGTCTATTCTTGCCGCACGGTCGGACGGCCGCTAACTAAGGAGTTGTCCAAGAACAAGTTCCCTCTTTTTGCGTTTGTTGATAGCCCCGCCCGGGAGGGCGGGGTTCCTGGAATGTCGCCACATCCAACCCCGCCCTCCCGGGCGGGGCTATTCTCCAAAAATGCGACGTTGTTCTTTGACAACTCCCAAGCACGTGATCCAGATCCACTGGCAAGTATGGAAGGAGAGATCCGATGAATCGGCGCGACTTTCTGTATCGTTCGGCGGGCATGAGCGCGGCGGCGGCACTGGGCGTTGGCCACGCCGGACCCGCGGCAGGTCTTGCCGCTGGGCGAGGTGCCCCAAAGCCGACCAGGCCGCCTGCGGCCGGGCCCTTGAAAGTCCATCCCGAAAATCGCCGGTACTTTACCGACGGCAGCGGCAGGGCGGTCTATCTGACCGGCTCCCATACGTGGTCCAACCTGGCCGACATGGGACCCACCGATCCGCCGCCGCGGTTCGACTTCGCCGCCTACCTGGATTTCCTTCAGCGGTTCGGCCACAACTTCATCCGGCTCTGGGCCTGGGAGTTGACCACTTGGGACACGCGCGGCAACGGCCGGTGGCGGAAGGACAAGCCACACCACGTCGACCCGCTGCCCTGGGCCCGCACCGGCCAATCTGCCGTGGGCACCCAATCTGCCGTGGGCACCCAATCTGCCGTGGGCACCCAATCTGCCGTGGGCACCCAATCTGCCGTGGGCACACTGGGCCGGGCACGCGACGGCAAGCCGAAGTTCGACCTCACGAAGTTCGATCCCGACTACTTCCGGCGGCTGCGATCGCGGGTCACCGCGGCCGGCCGGCGGGGAATCTACGTCTCGATCATGCTCTTCGAGGGATGGGGCTTGCAATTCTCACCCGGCGCCTGGGAGAATCATCCCTTCCACCCGGACAACAACGTCAATGGAATCGACGGCGACTGGGACGGCGACGGCAAAGGGGTCGAGGTGCACGCGTTGGCCAGTGAGAAGGTCACTGCCCGGCAGGAGGCCTACGTCCGCAAGGTGGTCGATACGGTCAACGACCTGGACAACGTGCTGTACGAAGTCTCCAACGAGAACCACCCGCCGTCGACCCGCTGGCAGTATCACATAATTCGCTACGTCCACGACTACGAGCGGCGCAAGGGGAAGCAGCACCCGGTGGGCATGACCTTTCAATACCGCGAGGGCAGCAATCGCACGTTATTCGACAGTCCGGCCGACTGGATCTCGCCCAACCACGAAGGCGGCTACCGCGACAATCCGCCGGCGGCCGACGGCAGCAAAGTGATCATCAGCGACACGGATCACCTCTGGGGAATCGGGGGCAATCGGGCCTGGGTGTGGAAGAGCTTTCTGCGGGGACTGAATCCGATCTTCATGGATCCGTATGACGGCGTGGTGCTGGGCGGCCGCTTCGACAAGAAGTGGACCCCCATCCACCGCAGCATGGGTTATACCCTGCGTCTTGCCAACCGCATGAACCTGGCCGCCATGACGCCCCAGAACAAGCTGGCCTCGACCGGCTATTGTCTGGCCAGCCGGGCGAGAAAGAAGTCCGAGTACCTGGTTTACCTGCCGACTGGAGGCAAAGCCACGTTGGACCTCTCGGCCGCCAACGGAACCTTGGCCGTCGAGTGGCTCGACCCCGGCACGGGAAAGGCGAAGAAAGCCGGCGGGATCCGCGGCGGTGCCCGCCGCGAGTTTACGGCCCCCTTCGACGGCGACGCCGTTCTGTACGTCCATGTTTCTGGCTAAATGGCCTGGCGTGATTCTGGGAGGATGAACTTCCACGGTGGCTGACTCGTCCATATTTGGAATTACCGACATGGGAGCAAGCCAAAGGAGATAGCGGGATGAGGATTGTAATCACAGTCGTTGTTTGCCTGAGCGCGATTGCCCCCGTGGCCGCGCCGGCGGACGGACTGGAGGTGAAGCTCACCCAGAACACCAGCAGCCTGATGCCCTACCAGGTCTTCGAGATCACCTTCCAGCATCAAGGGAAATATCGCAGTCCCACCTGGGACGTGACTATTGACGTGGTGTTTACCTCGCCGGGCGGGAAGCAGGCCACGGTGGGAGGGTTCTTCTACGGCTCGAGCAAACCGCAGAAGCCGATCATCCGAGAATCGACCGACGCCCGGGGCCGCAAGAGGACCACCGCCACCTGGCCCTGTGACCCGGCCGATCTCTGGAAGGCACGTTATGCGCCCAGCGATCTGGGGCGGTGGACCTTCCAGTACGTGCTGCGAAACAACCAGGGGCTAAGCACCACGGGCAAGGGCAGCTTCGAGGTGGTTCGCGGCCGCGTGCACCAGAGGGGCTGGGTGCGGATCAATCCCCAAAACCCCTTCCGCTTTGTCTTCGAGGACGGCAGCCCCTATTTCCCGATCGGATTCCAGGACGGCGTGTTCGACAACAACCATAACGGCTCGTGTCTGGACACCGCGGCCATGGAAGGGCCGTTTCGGCCCGACCCCGAGGGCAGGAGGCCCAAGCCCCCGCCCGGCGCCCTGTTCGCCCGCGGGCCGTCGATGAACCCGGTCAACGGCGACGTGGACCTGGGCCGTCACGCCCGGGCGGGGTTCAACCTCTGGCGCTTCTCGCCCAACAACTTTTCGATCAAGGTCTTCACACTCGACGAGGTCGACTGGCAGGAGGCCGCCCTGGTCGACGAGTTGGCCCGGATGATGCGGAAGTACGACATCCGCTTCTTCTACGGGATCTTCGGCTACACCAAGGCGCTGAACGACCGGCCGCAGGACGAAGCCATGGCCAAGGTAAAGCGGATCATCAAGTATTCGGTGGACCGCTGGGGGGCCTACGTCGATTTCTGGGAACTCTTCAACGAGCAGAAGGCCTCGGCCGAGTGGTACCGGGTCACGGTCCCGTATCTGAAGTCGATCGACCCCTACCACAAGCCGGTCACCACGAGCTGGGAACGGCCCGAACTGGAGGGGATCGACATCAACGCCCCGCACTGGTACGGAAACGAGGACGAGCTGAGTTCCGACCGCGTCACGGCCGACCGGGCCGCCAGAACGAAACGGTTCGGCAAGCCGGTGGTCTACGGCGAGCAGGGCAACTATCGGGGCCGAGAGGACCGCAGCGCCGAGGGGATCGGCGGCGTCTGGGACCCCGGCTCGGCCCGGCGGATGCGGGTCCGCTGCTGGACCGCGCTGTTTACCGAAATCAGCTTCATCTTCTGGGAGACCTCCTACGCCAAGGACGGCCACGTGCGGAACATCTGGATCGGACCGGAGGAACGGCAGTACATCCGCGCCATGCAGGACTTCGCCAATCGGCTCGACGCCGAAGTGAAGATGGTCGACGTGCCGCTGGAGGGACCGCAAGCGGGCGAGGTGCGCGGCTACGCCCTGCGATCCGGCAAACGGGTGGCCGTCTATCTGCATCACCATGGCTGTGCAACCTGTATGGTGGCGGCCGACTCCGAGCGGCCCGTGGAGCATGGCTGGGACCACAACCGGGGCAACGTGGTGGGGTTGAGACTAACCGTAGACGTGCCACAAGCGGCCCACGGCTACTGGTACGACCCGCGCGACGCCAGGATCATCAAACGTTTCGATGCACCGGCCGGCCGGCAGACGCTCAGCGCGCCGCCGTTTCAGATCGACTTGGCGCTGCTGATCACCACGGAAGGCCCGCCCGACGTCGACCGCGACGGGATACCCAACGATCGGGACCACGATGACGACAACGACGGGGTGCCGGACAGTCGCGACGCCTTTCCGCTGGAGCGCGAGGAATGGGCCGACGCCGACGGCGACCGGATCGGCGACAACTTCGACGCCGACGTCGACGCCGACGGGGTAGCCGACGATCGCAACGGCAACGGCACGCCCGACAACCAGGAGCCCGACCCCGACGGCGACGGGGTGCGCAGCGCCGACGCCGTCCCCTGGGACGCCTTTCCGCGGGACCCCAAGGAGTGGCGGGACACCGACGGCGACGGAATCGGAGACAACACCGATCAGGACGACGATGGGGACGGCTACTCGGATGAGGAGGAACGGCGAGCCGGAACCGATCCGCTCGACCAGTTGAGCTTTCCCGCAGAATAGTGTCTTGTTGACAAAATCATGCAACAAACCGAGGACCTCAATAGCCGGCGAGCAACGCACGCCGGAGCCGGACCGCGTTGCGGTCCGGCTATTGCAGGAGAGTGTTGCGGAACTTATTCAACAGAACAATAGTCTCTGCTGCCGGAGAATCACGCCGCGTGGCCGCGGCGGCTAAACGGATTTCCTGGCGGAACATTGCGTTGTAGTGTTATTGTCGCGTGGTTCATGTGAATCCCCCCGCAAGGGTGTGAGGTGTCTGCTTGGCACAAGGGCGGCCCCGCGATACAATCGAGAGAAGTGAGTGTCGCGATCCGGCGGTTGAATCGACGGGGGCAATGGGTGCATAAAATGAAAAGTATTGTAAAGAGTATTGGAGTGCTGCTGCTTGCGTGCGGCACAAGGCAGAGTCTCTGCGAGGCACAGAGCCCGCCGCTGGACGACTCTTCGCCGCTTCGGATCGTGGTGATGGATCCGCTCTCGGAGCAGTTGGCGTGTGACTGCGTGGCCGGATACGCACAGCGCAAGTACGACGAGTTGGGGAAGTTTCTCCAGCAAAGGCTGGCCCGCAAGGTTGAGATTTCCTACGCCGAGGCCCTCTCGTCGCCACATGCCCGCGCAAAGGAAGGTATCGACCTGGTGATCGGGAAGTGTTCCGTGGTCGCCTTCGATGCCCGGCGGATGGGGCTGGGAGTTCGCACCGTCGCCATGCTCACCGACCAGGACGGCTCGGTTACCGAGACCGGGCTGTTCGTGGTCCGGCAGGCGGACCAGGCCCGCTCGATCGAGGACCTGTCAAGTCACCGTCTGCTGTTCGGGCCCGAGGATTCGCAAGAGAAACGCGATGCGGCCATGGCGTCGCTGGAGGCGTTCGATCTGCCGGTTCCCCAGAAGATCACCAGCAGCCCGAGCTGTAGCACGGCCGCCTTGGCCGTGGTCGAGAAGGAGGCCGACGCGGCGGTCGTCTCCAGTTACGCGATGCCCTTGCTGGAAGGCTGCGGCACGATCGACAAGGGGGCGCTGCGGATCGTGGGCGAGACGGATCCCGTGCCGTTTATCGGCGTCTTCGCGACCGATCGCGTAGGCCCCGAGGCGGAAAAGAAGCTCGCCAAGGCGCTGCTGGCGGTCCGCAGTCAACCCGCCTTGCTGGCCGCCCTGCAGTCCGGCCACGGCCTGGTGCGGCTGCCGTCGATCAAGGGAGGCGCCCCGATCACGGGGTGGACCGACTGGCGGGGACCCAACCGGGACGCGATCAGCGCCTATGTGCCCGAGAAGCTCCCCATCAAGAAGAGGCTCCTCTGGGCGCGGACGCTGACCGGCCCGGGCATGTCGGGACTGGCGGTCGACTCCGGATACGTGGTCGCCGCCGACAAGGACCTCGGGGAGAAACAGGATATCTTCCGCTGTCTGGACGCCGACACCGGCCAACAGGTCTGGAAGCTGGCTTACCCGGCCGCCGGCAAGATGGATTTCACCAACTCTCCCCGGGCCAATCCGGTCATCCACCGGGGGCTGGTCTACCTGCTGGGGGCGTTCGGCGACCTGCACTGCGTGCAGCTCGAGAGCGGAAAAGTGGTGTGGAAGAAGCATCTCGTGAAAGACTTCGGCTCGAAATTGCCGATGTGGGGCTTTTCCGCTACGCCCTTGGTCGTCGGCGATAAGCTGATCGTCAATCCCGGTGCCAAGCAGGCCTCGCTGGTGGCCCTGGACCGGCTCAACGGGAGAGTGCTCTGGGCCGCGCCCGGAGATCCGCCCGCCTACGCCAGCTTCATCCTGGCCAAGTTCGGCGGCGTGCGGCAGATCGTCGGCTACGACGCGATCTCGCTGGGCGGATGGGACCCGGACACCGGCAAGCGGCTCTGGCGGCTGGTGCCCGAGTTGGACGGCGACTTCAACGTGCCTACGCCGATCGCGCTGGGGGAAACGCTCCTGGTAACCACCGAGAACAACGGAACGCGGCTCTACGGGTTCGACTCCACCGGGCGGATCAAACCCAAGCCTCTGGCCGTCAACGAGGACCTGGCACCCGATACCTCCACGCCGGTGGTCTCCGGTTCAATGGTCTTCGGGAGCTTCGGGGGATTGATGTGTCTCGACCTCAGCGCCGGGCTGAAGACGCTTTGGGAAAGCGACGAGGATGAGTTGGCCGACTACTGCTCGATGATCGCCGGCAACGGTCGGCTGCTGGTCACCACCCAGATCGGCAAGCTGTACTTGCTCAAAGCCAGCAAGAAGGGCTACGAGTGCATCTCGAGCCTCGAGCTTTTCAATGATGTAGCGGACACGGAGAAGGACGTCTGGTCCCACCCGGCACTGGTCGCGAATCGGCTCTACATTCGCAATCTGCTGGGCGTGTACTGCTTTCTGATGGATTAGCGGACGCGTGCTGCAAGCAGCCACCCTACGTACTGATCGATTAGTCGATTGATAAAGCCGCGACCGGCGGTGGCGGCTTTATGCATCACGGACCCTTGTCGCGGCCGGCGATTTTCGTGACAATGGTGCCTTCCATCACAGCCACTTCCTCCGGAGGCCGGGCCGATGAGAATCTCGGGCAAGATCAGCGTGGTTGCAGTGGCGGCGGCAGTCCTGTTTGCGGGAGGGTCTGCCCGGGCGGGCGAACCGGTGAATCTGCTCTCCAACGGAGGTTTCGAGGAGGGCCTGGCCGGCTGGAGGCCCGACGCCAAGCACCAGATTGTGACCGATAAGTCCGCCGCACACTCAGGCAGGACCTGTATCACCGGCCAGCTCACCGGGCCGAACCAGGCGGCGTTTCTTCGCCGGCGAGTCCCGGTCAAGACGGGCAACCGGTACGATTTCGAGGTCTGGGCCCGGGCCACCAACCGCAGCAAGCTGGTCCTGTGGGTCGTGCAGCCGGGGACAAAGGCCCGGCAGATGGCCGCCAACTTCAAGAACGTCACTCGCGGCTGGCGCCGATACGCCACGCCGCTGACGGCCGCCGCCGACGGCATGCTCGAACTCGAGCTGGTTGGGCCGTCGTCTCACGGCGCGCCGGCCGGGCAGATGTGGCTCGACGACGTCGCACTCTACGAGACAAAGATGCCCTCGCTGCTGTCCGTCTCCAAAGGCGTAGGGTTCAACGACGAGCCGGCCATGGCCGCGGCTGCCGACGGATCGGTCTACGTCGCCTGGAACAGTTTCCGCGGCGGCACTGGAGACGCTGCCGATTCGCTCCAGGTGGCACGACTCCGGCCGCAGGACCAGGGATTGAAGCCGTTGGGCACCTGGCAGGTCCTCGGCGGCAAGGGTACATACATCTTGGGACCGCGGGTCGTCTCGGCCGGTCAACAGGCCGTGGTCCTCTATGCCGCCGAGAAGAAAAAGAACTGGGACGTCTACGCCGTGTCGTGTGGGCCGGACGGTCCGGGGCGGCCGGTTCGGGTGACTTCCGCCGCGGGCGTGGACGTCAAACCGGCCGGCGCCTGGCACAACGGAACCTTGTGGGTGGCCTGGGAGTCGAATCGCGGCGGCTCTCGGCAGATCTTTGCGGCCTCGGTCCGCGACGGCAAGGTCTCCGATCCGGTGGCGCTGAGCAGCGCGGGAGGCTCCTGTTACGGCCCCTCGGTGGCCGTGCTCGAAAGCGGCGAGGTGTGCGTCGCCTGGCACGGCTTCCGCCGCAACAATTACGACGTCTATCTTCGCCGAAGGACTTCCACGGGCTCCTGGAACCCCCAGCGGCGGCTGACCCGCGCAGCGACCATCGACCGGCATCCCGTGTTGTTCAACCGCGGCGACGAACTCTGGCTGGTCTACGAAAACGCGCAGACCGAGCGATACAACATCGGGCGGACCAACCGCCGCCGGCTGGTTGTGGCCAAGGTCACGCCGCAGGGGTTGATGGCGCCGAAGCACGATTCGTCGACCAACGCTTCGCGTCGGTGCCCGTCACCGCTGGCCGGCCGTTGCGAGGCGGCCTCGGCGGCCTTCGATTCAACTGGCCGGCTGTGGCTGGCCTTCCTGAAACCGCAACTGCCCCGGGCAGGCTGGGACGCCTTCCTGACCTGTTATGCCGGCGGCCGCTGGCAGCCACCTACGCCTCTGTCCACCCGGAAAGGCATGGACCGCCCTCCCACCGTGGCGATTCTCGGCGGCCGGGCGGTCGTGGCCCTCCAGGCCGACGATATCCCCAGATCGTGGTCCGATCTGGATCGTACTTTGGAGGCGAAAAGCGACGTGGTCCTGGCCAACGTAGACCTCGGTTCCGCGCCTCAAGCGAGTGTCCTGACGTTGGAACCGCTGGTCGAGTCCGATCAGCCATTCGAACCCGCCAAACTTCGCGTGCTGCGCGGCGAAGACACCCCCACCCGTTCGATCACGTATCGGGGCCGAACGCTGAAGCTCTTCTTCGGCGACCTGCACGAGCACACCGACGTCTCGGTCTGCAACCGCCTGGGCGACCAGTCGATCAACGAGAGCTATCAGCACATGCGCGACCTGGCCGTACACGACTTCGCCTGCGCCACCGACCACGGCTACAACCTCAATCCGTATCTCTGGTGCTACACGGCCAAGCTCGCCCGGACCAACGACGACCCGGACCGCTTCCTCACCTTCCTGGCCGAGGAGTGGACGTCGACTTTCGAGGAGTATAGCGAGAAACACCCTTACGGTTTCTACGGCCACCGCAACCTGATCTTCGCCGACCCCTACTTTCCCCGTTGGTGGAATGCCCGAAACCGACAGACCCCCGCCCAGATCTGGGAAGACCTGCGCAAGCTCAACGCCAACTTCGTGCAGATCCCCCACCAGTTGGCCGACACCGGCAATGTGCCCACCGACTGGGACTACACCGACGAGCGGGCCCAGCCCGTGGCCGAGATCTTCCAGACCCGCGGCTCGTACGAACACAAGGGCACGCCGCGCGAGGCGGGGCGCACCACGCCGCAGGGCTATTTCCTCCAGGACGCCTGGGCCCGCGGGATCGTGATCGGCGTGATTGCCAGCCCCGACCACGGCGGCGGCTACGGCAAGGCGTGCGTCTTTGCGCCGGAGTTGAAGCGCGAGGCCATTCTCGACGCCATTCGTGCCCGCCACTGCTACGGCACCACCGCGGCGAAGATCTTTCTCGACGTGCGGGTGGACGGCCACCTGATGGGCGAGAAGGTCAACACACCCGCCGGTAAGTCGGTTCAGGTCAAGATCACCGCCCGATGCCCCGGGGATATCCGGCGGATCGAGGTCTGCCGCAACAACCGGTTCATATATACCACCAATCCGAAGGGGCGCGACGCGGAGTTGACCTTCCTCGACCGAGAACCGCTCCCGGGGCGGAGCTACTACTATGTCCGCGTGATTCAGCAGGACGAAGAAATCGCCTGGAGCAGCCCCGTCTGGTTCGGGGCGGAATAACGCCCGTCAGAATGCTGGTAACGCGAGCTGCGTGCAGAACTCTTTGTGAGCGTTTAACTGGACTTTTGCAAATTGGTCCCCTCTCCCTCTGGGAGAGGGTTAGGGTGAGGGCGATTCACCGAGAAGCGTCTTTTCTATGCCCTCACCCCCTGCCCCTCTCCCAGAGGGAGAGGGGAGATTGAATCTGCGTTTTGCAAAAATCCAGTCAGGTAACAGCACTGCTTGCCAAGAGGCGGTTGCAGATGGGAGACCCGCAAGCAGTGCCACGCTGCACCAAGCGCCAACGTTTTCTCAGGCAAGCAGTGGCACACCGAAAGTTTGTTTACAGTTTGAGCAATATGCTACCGGGTTGGCGCCTTGGTTGGTGCTGGTATATTCCCAGAAAGCTGCCTTTGAATCATCTTCGGGCCTCTGTCCAGTCGGCTGCACTTGGAGGACGTCTCATGAGTTACCTCGAGTCACTTCGGCGGAAAACCTGCCTGGTCGCGCTGAGCGGCCTGCTATTGACCTTCGGGAACCGGGCCGTGGCCGCTGCCCCGGGAGCCGGTGAGCCGGCGATTCGAACCACCCGCCTGACCACCCAAGCCACCGAGGATGATCTGCCGGCCGCAGCCAAGGGTCCCCACGGCAGCGTCTGGGTGGCCTACATGGCCTATAAGCACCACGGCAAGCTGGACGCCAAGTTGATCCACGGCGAGAGGGACTTCGAGTTGCTTCGGGCCAAGGGACACGGCGATCAGGTCCGCCTGCTGAAGTTCAACGGCAAGCAGTGGAGCGACCCGATCAACGTGACCAAAGGGGGGCTCGACGTCTGGCGGCCCGCCGTGGCGGTCGACGGATCGGGTGGCGTGTGGGTTTTTTGGAGCCAGAACATCAAGGCCAATTGGGACCTCTACGGACGGCGGTACGACCCGGCGGCCGAGAGCTGGGGCAAGACGATTCGGTTGACCCGCGACGCCGGCGCCGACATCGCTGCGGTGGCGGTGACCGATCCGAAGACCGGTATCGTACACGTGGTATGGCAAGGGCGGCGAGACGGCAGTTTCGACGTTCTGATGACGACCTTGGCCGGTGCCGGGGCTGCGTTTGAACGACACGTCTGGCGGAGCCCGGCCAACGAGTGGTGTCCGGCGGCGGCCTTCGATTCCAAGGGCACGCTGTACGTGGCCTTCGACACGTATCAAAAGGGCAACTACGACGTGAAGCTCATCTCCGGCGCCGGTGGCGAGCAGCCGCGGGTGATCGACGTGGCCTCTTCGCCGAGTTACGAGGCCCGGCCCAGTATCGCGGTGGACAACACCGATCGAGTCTGGGTCGCCTACGAGGAGGCGGGCCCGAACTGGGGCAAGGACACCGGCATGCGCTGGATGGGCAGCCGCGGCCAACAGCTCTACTTCCAGCGTGAAATCGTGGTGCGGTGCGTGGAAGGCGGCCGCGTGCAACAGGTCCCCGGCCAGGTCCCCTCGGAGCCGATAGCCCGAGATTATCCCAAGGCCAAGACCCGGCGGATCAGCCTGCCGCGTCTTTCGATCGACGCTGCGGGCCGCCTCTGGCTGCTCTACCGGCGCCATCCGAAAACCGCAGGCGGAGGAGAGAGCTGGATCAGCTTCGTCACGCACCACACGGGCCAGGGCTGGGCCGCCCCCGTCCCCCTGGCCAACTCCCAGAACCAGATGGACAACCGCCCCGCCTTGGTCCCGCTCGGCGAAGGCCGCCTGATGGTCGTGCACAGCACCGACGGCCGGACCGGCGGGACGCGCTCTGCCAAGCAGAACGACCTCTACTGCACGGTGGCCCGGGCGGACGACGAGGCGAAATTCCCCAGGCTGATCCCACCGCCGACTTCGGAGATCCTGATCCGGCCGGTGCACCCCAACGAGTCGGAGGACGTCAGCCGCGTGCGCCAATACCGGCCCACCATCGGCGGAAAGCGCTATCGGCTGTTGCGAGGCGAGTTCCACCGCCATACGGAGCTGACCAGCCACCGCGACCAGGACGGCACGCTGGAAGAGATGTGGCGCTACGGGATCGACGTGGCGGCCATGGACTGGATCGGCAACGGCGACCACGACAACGGCTACGGGATAGAGTATCTCTGGTGGCTGGTCCAGAAGCAGACCGAGATCTACCACCACCCGCCGGCTTTCACGCCCATGTTCACCTACGAGCGGAGCGTGGTTTATCCCAGCGGCCACCGCAACGCCATGTTTGCCCGGCGGGGCATCCGGCCGCTGCCGCGGATCCCCGGCGGCAAGGGCCCCCTGTTCGGGACTCCCGAGAAGGGCTCGCCCGACATCAAGACCTTCTACGCGTATCTGAAGCACTTCGACGGCATCTGCGCCTCGCACACCAGCGGTACGAACATGGGCACCGACTGGCGCGACAACGATCCGGACGTGGAGCCGATCGTGGAGATCTTCCAAGGGCTGCGGCACAGCTACGAACACAAGGGCGCGCCGGCCACGGCCAAGGGCCCCGGCGACGGCATCGGCGGATACCGCCCGGCGGGCTTCGTCTGGAACGCGCTGATGAAGGGATATCGCCTGGGGTTCCAGAGCAGCAGCGACCACTACAGCACGCACATCAGCTATGCCGTGGTGTTTGCCGAGGACGCCAGTCGGGAGTCTATCCTGGACGCATTCAAGCGGCGCCACTGCTACGGGGCAAACGACAACATTATTCTCGACGTCCGCTGCGGCCAGCACATGATGGGCGACGTCTTTACGCTCCGCGGCGAGCCCCAGCTCGAGATCACCGTCGTGGGCACGCAGCCGATCGCACGGCTGTCGATCATTCGCGGCGCGGGCAGCGATCCGCCCCGCTACGTCTACGACGTGGAGCCGGGCAAGAGGGAAGTGAAACTCACCTGGACCGATCGGACGCCCGAGTGGGGAAAGACCAATTACTATTACGTCCGCATCGAGCAGGTCAAGCCCAAGGACGGCTTCGGCGCCCTGGCCTGGGCCAGCCCGATGTGGATCGACGTCAGACGGTAGCCGCCGGCGGCTTAGGGCCCGCGCACGAATATGTTGTTCATTTTCCGAGTGTGTAGGAGGCGACTCCAGTCGCCGATGGGGTCATGATTCGCGGCAACCGGCGATGAGCCCGAAAGCCCCCCGGAATGTGTGCATTGAACACGTCAAATCGAGTCCGCGAGGAGGTGCGAGATGAGACGGTGGCATATCGTGTTGGTGGCCGTGCTGCTGGTGACGGGGGTCGGGGCGGCGCTGTCGCTGGGCCGGTTTGCGACCTATGGGCAGGAGCGCCGCGGGCGGAAACAGTCGCCGCCCCCGATGGAGGCTTCCGCCCGGCCGATCACCGCCACCTTGCCGGAGGGCATGGTGACTCTGCGCGTCGCCTTCAAGAGCAAGGGCAAAGCGAAAGCCAAGCTGCCCACTACCTGGGACGGCTCGCTGAACGTGTCGCAGGGGCGCCTCGATCAGGTTCGCCTCTGGCGCGATGACCCACGAGACAGTGTGCTCCGCACGCAGTGGAAGCTGGGCACGCACCCCGCGGTTCCTTGGTTCCGGCAACAGCGTAAGCGCGGCGACGGCCCGCTGAAAGACGCGGCCCTGAAGGTCGAGTTGAGCCAGGCCACACCCGAGACGGAGCTGAATTTCGAGACCGAGCAGGGGAACTTCAGCTTCACCCTGCGGGACGTGGCGTGGGGCACGGCCGGCAGTTTTCTGGGCGGATTGGTGCAAGTCACCCGGATAGCCAACGTGGTCACGGTCCTTTCCGCGCCGAGTGAGGACGATTTTCCCTCTGCCGTGCTCGGCCGCGATGGAAAGCTCTACGTGGCTTACGTGGCCTTCACGCACGCAGAGGACTTCCGAAAACGAGGCCGCCTGCCCGAGCCGCCGGAGGACCTCGACCAACTGGCCCAGCCGACCGGCGGAGACCAGGTACTGCTGTTGCGTCTGGACGGCGACAAGTGGACCGGTCCGCTGGCGGTTACGCCCGGCGGGCAGGACGTCTATCGCACCGCAATTGCCGTGGACCGCTCGGGCAGGGTATGGGTCTTCTGGTCGGCCGGCAAGGACGGAAACTGGGACCTCTACGCGCGAAGCTTGAAGGGAAACAAGTGGTCGAAGCAACTCCGGCTGACCACCGGCGCCGGCTCCGACACCTTCCCCGTGGCCACTACCGACAGTTCGGGAAGTGTCTGGGTGGCTTGGCAGGCGTTCCGCGGAGATAATTCGGATATCCTGGCAACGCGCCAGGAAGGTGCCGGCTTTGCAGAACCGATCGTGCTGGCCGACGCGGCCGGCAACCAGTGGACACCCGCGATTGCCGCTTCGTCCGACGGTCGGGTGGCGGTCGCCTGGGACAGCTATGAAAGCGGCAATTACGACGTCTTCTGCCGCATCTGGGCAGACGGTAAGTTCGGCGAGCGGATACCGATTGCAGCCTCGCTGAAAGCCGAGATGCGTCCCAGCGCCACCTACGACGCCGCCGGGCGGCTGTGGGTGGCATACGAAGAATCGCCCGAGAAATGGGGAAAGGATTGGGGCGCGCTGGAGAAAGAAGGTGTGGCGCTGTACCAGCGGCGCACGGTCGCCGTGCGAGTCTGGTCGGGCAGCGAACTGAAGCAGCCGGTCGAAGATCCGGCGGCCGCTTTCCAACCCGTTCGCGGCGCGCGAAGGCAGCAGGGCCAAAGGCAGAAGCTTGCGGTTCCCAGACTCACCACCGATGCCGGCGGCCGCGTTTGGCTGGCCGTCCGCTCGCCGCGCCTGGGGGTGCGAGCCTCCGTGGGCACCGCCTGGCTGGAGCACGTGGCCTGGTACGAGGGCCACAGGTGGTCGGGCGAGATCATCTGCCCGGGGACCGACAACATCCTGGATAATCGTCCCGCGCTGGTGCCGTTGGAAACGGGGAAAATCCTCATGGTCGGTTCCGCCGACGGCCGTTTCGAGAGCACCGGCGGGCTGCCGAACTGGTACATCAACGAGTTGCGAAAGGCGGGCCAGAATCTCCGTCAGCCGCGCCGCCAGACGCGCTGGCCCGACGCAGTGAACAATGAACTGGTAATTGCCCAGTTCGGCCCGGCCTCGAGCCTCGCCCCAAAACCTCCGGAGCTCGAGCCGGTCCCGGAGACCAAGGTGGATGGGACCGCAGATGCGAAGAAGGAGGCGGCCGACGTGGCCCGTGCCCGGGCCGCGCGGGTGACCGTCGGCGGCAAGACCCTGCGGCTCTGGCGGGGCGAGTTCCATCGTCACACGGAAATCTCCGGCGACGGTGGCGGCGACGGCCTGCTGATGGACATGTGGCGCTACGGGCTGGACGTGGCTGCCCTGGACTGGATCGGCAACGGCGACCACGACAACGGCGGCGGACGCGAGTATTCCTGGTGGATCGTGCAGAAGACAACCAACCTGTTCCAGCTCCCCGGCACATTCACGCCCATGTACACCTACGAGCGAAGCTGCAGCTATCCCGACGGCCACCGCAACGTGGTCTTCGCCCAGCGCGGAGTCCGCACGCTGCCGCGGTTGCAGGGCGGGATGGGCAAGGCCATGGACAAGCTCCCGGCGGACGCCGCCCGTCCCAACACACCCGACACCCAGATGCTCTACCGGTACCTGGCCCACTTCGACGGGATCTGCGCCAGCCATACCAGCGGGACCAACATGGGCACCGACTGGCGGGACGGCGACCCCAAGGTGGAGCCGATCGTGGAGATCTACCAGGGCTGCCGCCAGAGCTACGAGATGCCCGATGCGCCTCGCGCCGTCAACGCCGAGCGGGCGCTGGGCGGATGGCGGCCGTTTGGGTTCGTCTCGCTGGCCTTGAAGAAGGGCTTTCGGCTGGGATTTCAGTCCTCCAGCGACCACATTTCCACGCACATCAGCTACTGCAACGTCTGGGCCGAGGCGCCCACCCGGGACGCGATCCTGGCCGCCATGAAGGCCCGGCACGTCTACGGCTCGACCGACAACATCATCGCGGAGGTCCGCTGCGGCGAGCACTTTATGGGCGACGAGTTCGCGCTGAAGTCGAAGCCGAGCCTGAAGATCCGGCTCGAAGGAACGCAGCCGTTTGCCAAGGTACACGTGATCAAGGACGGCAACTACGTCCACACCGTCGAGCCCGGTAAGCGGGAAGTAGAGCTGGAGTGGACCGATTTCGACCCCACGCCGGGCAAGACCAGCTACTATTACGTCCGCGGCGAGCAGACCGACGGCGAACTGGTATGGGTCTCGCCGATGTGGATCAACTACAAGCCCTGAGAAAGGAGACGCAGCACTTTTCGGCTGCGATCAGCCGTCGGGCAAGAGCTGCCGCGTACGCTGGTCGTCGGCTACCTGTATCGCGAGTTTCTTACTCGGTTCGGCCCGCAGGCGGATCCCCGTGGCGGTGCTTTCGAGCCAGCCGTCGGTGCCGGGAGGTTGCTGCTGGTACTGACCTTCTCGCAAGATGTATAGTTCCGGGGCCTTGGTGTCGCGGTCGATGATCCATAGCTCCGGCACACCCAGCTTGGCGTAGAAGGGCATCTTCTCGATGGTTTCGTCGCCGGGGCTGCGGATCTCGATCACCACGGTCGGCGCGCCCTCGAAATACTCGTTGTGATCGATGTCGAACCGGTCGGGCGTGAGCAGCACCAGGTCGGGGATGCGGTAGTCGCTCGGCCAGCCGCCGGGGGATGCCAGGTTGATCGGGCCATGCACTCGATTACCCAGCGGAATGGCCCAGTGCATCCGCAGATAACTACCCAGCGCCAGTGCTAGATCTTGGTGTTCACGGTTCGGCATCGGCGGCATGTGCAGCACTCCTTCCCACATTTCGTCCCAGCGGTCGATTCCTTTCCGCGCCCGCTCTTGAAGGATGTGCTTGGGAACATCGGGCATGACGGCTTTCATCGCAATCCCTCCGGATTCAGGCTACCTATTCTATTCTACTCGGCGTCGGGGGGAATTGTACAGGGCATGTTCCGGCCCCAGTGTGCCCAGGGCAGACTGGCAACCGGTTTGCACTCTCCTCTTCCGCCAGTTATCCTGGTGTAGATAGGACCCGACGGCCTACACTTAGAGCCTCTCCCAAAACCCCTCACCCCCGGCCCCTCTCCCCGCAAGCGGGGCGAGGGGAGGAGGTTCTTGGATAGGCACTTACATTTCGGCCACCCCGGTCCGTCCCTGCCCGATTCGCGGCAACTGTGAAAGAACACCATGCCGAGTCTGCTCAGCGATCCCCACCGACGACACCTGCTGCTGACGCTTCTAGTAGGGGCCGGGCTGGCCGTGTATCTGATCGGCTGGTTCCCGTCGATCTTGGGCCTCGACCTGGCGATGCTGCTGGCACTGGGCGGCGGAATGCCGATCTACTTCGACGCGCTCAGCGCGCTTGCCCGGCGAAAGATGTCGGCCAATCTGGCGGTGAGCCTGGCTGCCTTTGCCGCCCTCTACGTCGGCTATGCCCAGCAGGACCCGAGCATGTATGCCGTGGCCGCCGAGGTAATTCTGATCGTGTTGATCGGCGAGACCCTGGAGCACTTCGCGGTGGGCCGCACTCGTCAGGGTATCGCCGCGTTGTTGACGCTGCGCCCGGAAGAGGCGCGGGTGCGCCGCGACGGCCGTGAGGAGATCGTGCCCGCCAAAGAGATCCGCCGCGACGACGTGGTGCTGGTGCGGCCCGGCGACCGCATTCCGGTGGACGGCCGCGTGGTGGCCGGCAGCTCGTCGATCGACCAGAGCCCGATCACCGGCGAGTCGCTTCCCGCCGACAAGACGCCGGGCGACGAGGTATTTGCCGGCACGATCAACCTCTACGGCGCACTGGAGCTTTCGGTTGAGCGGCTGGGCGAAGACACCACCCTGGAGCAGATCATCCACCTGGTCGAAGAGGCCGAGGCCGCCAAGGCGCCCAGCCATCGCCTGGCCGATCGATGTGCCGCCTATTTCGTTCCCGCCGTGTTGCTGGCGGCCGGGCTGACCTACGTGTTCACCGGTGAGACCTATTTCAGCGACGGCGACATAATCCGGGCGGTGGCGGTGCTGGTGGTTGCCTGTCCATGCGCGCTGGTGCTGGCCACGCCCACCGCCATCGCGGCGGGCATCGGCGGCCTGGTCCGCCGTGGAGTGCTGATCAAGGGCGGTGTGGTGCTGGAGAACCTGGGCCGGCTCCGCTCGGTGGTGTTCGACAAGACGGGCACCCTGACCCTGGCGAAGCTGCGGATCTCGCAGATCGTCCCCGCGGCGGGCCACGACGAGACCGGCGTGCTGCGGCTGGCGGCCTCTGTCGAACGCCACTCGGAGCACCCCGTCGGCCGGCTAATCGTCGAAGAGGCCGCCAGCCGGCAGGCCGATTTGAGCGAGGCTACGGATTTCGTGGCCCACCCGGGACTGGGCGCCGAGGCCGTGGTCTCGGGAGCCAAGGTGCGTGTGGGCAGCCCGCGCTTCATCCGGGAGGCCGGCGTGGCCGTGCCGGAGGAGGTGGACGCCCGCGTCGCCGAACTCAGCAGCGCCGGATGCACGGTGGTGCTGGTGACGCGCGGGGCAGAAACCGTTGGGGCCGTGGCGGTCGAGGACACCATCCGGCCGGAGGCCCGGGAGACGATCCGGCGTCTGCGTGCCCTGGGCATCGATCGGATCGAGATGCTCACCGGCGATAACGCGGCGGCGGCTGAATCGGTGGCCGACGCGCTTTCGATCGAGCGCGTGCAGAGCGGGCTGTTGCCGGCCGACAAGGTGGATGCGGTTCGCCGGATCGCTCAAGAGGCTGGCCCCGTGGCCATGGTGGGCGACGGGATAAACGACGCCCCATCGCTGGCCACGGCCGACGTGGGCGTGGCCATGGCCGATATCGGCACCGACGTGGCCATCGCCTCGGCCGACCTGGTGCTGGTGGGCGACGACCTGCGGAAGCTGGTCGAGGCGATCGCACACGGGCGCAGGGCCCTGCGAATCGTGTGGCAGAACATCCTGGGCTTTGCCCTGATTTTTAACGTCGTGGCCGTGGCGGCCGCCTCGCTGGGCTGGATCGGCCCGGTAATGGCGGCCGTGGTTCACCAGGTAAGCTCGCTTACGGTGGTGCTCAACTCGCTGCGCCTGTTGGTAGACCTTCATCGCTGGCGCCGTCGGCTGGAACATGCCTGGGAAGAGACTTGCCGCCGGTGGCGGTTGCTGCTGGCGGTGGGATTCGCTGCGGCCGTGTCGGCCTACATCCTCAGCGGGTTCCACGTGGTGGGGATCGGCCAGATTGCAGTGGTGCGGCAATTCGGCAAGATCGTCCACGAGGCCGAACCGCCCGGGTTGCATTACCGGCTTCCTTATCCGTTTGGCCGGCATCAGACTATCTGCCCGGAGGAGATCCGCCGTGTGGAGGTTGGCTTCCGCAGCATCGCCGGATCACTTGACCAGCAGACCCCTGCCTACGAATGGAACGTGCAGCACCGCACGGGGCGCCACCAGCGACGCAGCGACGAAGCCACGGTGCTCACCGGCGACGAGAACCTGGTCGACGTGAACCTGATCGTGCAGTATCGGGTGGCCGACCCCGTGGCCGCGCTGGTGAGAATCGGCCAGTTGCAGTCCGACGGGACCAGCAAGTGGGACGCCCTGGTTCGCGGCGCGGCCGAGGCCGCACTGCGGGCGGAGATGTCGCAGCGGCCGATCGAGCACGTGCTCAACTCGCACCGCGAGGAGATAGAACGAGCCGTCCGGCAGCGCACCGCCGGCGCGATGCAGGATTACGGGACGGGGTTCGTGGTCCAGTCGGTTTGCCTGGGCGACGTGCATCCGCCGCTGGAGGTGGTGCCCGCCTTCCGCGAAGTGGCCAGCGCGCTGGAGGAGAAAGAGGCCCAGATCAACGAAGCCCAGGCCTACCAGTACGAGAGGGAGGCCCAGGCACGCGGAGAAGCCGAACGGCGGATCTGCCAGGCGGAAGCGGCCGCAGAGGATCGCACCCAGCGGTCCCGCGGCCGTGCCCAGCGATTCGCCGCCCGAGCCGACGCGTACCGTCTGGGGTCGGAGGTAACCCGTCTGCGGCTCTATCTTCAGACGGTCGAGCAATCGCTGGCGGGCCGGCGGAAGGTGATTCTGGATCGGGCACCGGACGGGGCGCGCCGGCAAGTCTTCCTGGGACGCAAGGGACTCTGGAACCTTGCCCCCGCCCTCTCGACCCCACGGCCCGCCGAGGAAGTTGAAACCCCAAGGAACCTGGAACCATGAAACGCAAATCGCTTCTCGTGCCGCTGCTTCTGGTTGTGATCCTGGCAGCAGCGGCGGGGTATCGCAGCGTGCTGTTCGTCGACGAGACGGAAACTGTGATCGTCACGGAGTTCGGCCGGCCGGTCCGTACGCTGGACGAGGCAGGCCCCTACTTCAAGCCGCCCTATCAATCGGCCATCCGCATCGACCGGCGGCTGCAGATCTACGACCCCCCGCCCTCGGAGTTCCTGGCCAAGGAAAAGAAGAACGTGAACCTCGACGTCTTCGTCTGCTGGCGGGTGGACGACCCTACGCGGTTCCTGGAAACCGTGAACAATCCGCAAGGCGCCAGGAAGCGGATTCACGACATGGTCTGGTCGGCGCTCTCCGCCCAGGTGGGGCTCAACCCGCTGGAAGCCCTGATCTCCACGGACGGAGAACTCCATCGCCTCGACGAGCTGATGGGCGAGGTGGCCGAGGGCTGTGCCCAGCGGGCACGCGCGGCCTACGGCATCCAGATCGTCGACGTGCGGCTGAAGCGAATCAGCCTGCCCAAGCAGGTCCGCGACAGCGTGTTCCAGCGAATGCGCTCGGAACGGGCCAGAATCGCCCGCCAGTACCGCGCCGAAGGTAAGGAAAAGGCCGAGGAGATCCGCGCCGAGGCGGACAAACAACGCACGATTATTCTCGCCAAGGCCTACGCCCAGGCCGAGAAGACCCGCGGCGAGGGCGAGGCCGAGGCCACCCGAATCTACACCGCGGCCCACCAGCAAGACCCCCAGTTCTACGAGTTGACCCGTACCTTGGAAGCGTATCGAAAATTCCTCGACGAAAACACCACGATCCTGCTCTCCGCCGACTCGGACCTGTTGAAGTATCTCACCCGAGGTTCGATGCTGAAAGAACCGCCCCAGAGTGAGAGGTGAGGGGGTGAAGGGGTGAGGGGGTGAGGAGGTGAAGGGGATGACCATTGCAGCCACGACTGACTCGCTCACCTTGTCACCCTCTCACCTTGTCACCCTCTCACCTTGTCACCCCCTCATCGCCCTGAACACTGAACACTGAACCCTAATTGTAAGAAGACCACCGTGCACCGAGAGTACCACCACAGCCCGATCTCGCCCTGGCGGCCGGTTCGCTGGCTGCGGTTGCTGGGCGCGGCGCTGCTGGTTCTGCTGCCCTGCCTGGCGGTGGCCTACGTGGCCACCGGCCTCTACAGCGTGCAGCCGAACGAGGAGGCCGTGGTCCGCCGCTGCGGCAAGAGACTCCCGCAGCGACGCGGGCCGGGACTGCATTTCGGCCTCCCCGCGGGGATCGACAAGGTGGACCGGCTGAAGATGCTCGAGCCCAAACGGGTGGGGGTGGGCATGAGCCTGATCGAACGCACCTTGGGCCGTCGAATCCAGCCGTTGCGGGCGGAGTGTCTCACCGGCGACCGCAACCTGATCCTGATCTCCGCGATCGTCCAATACGAAATCTCCCACCCCGACGCCTATCTGTTCGAGGTCGCCGATGTACCCGCCCTGGTCGGCAACGTCGCCGCCAGCGGGCTCTCCTCGGTCGTCTCGTCGATGAACGTCGACGAGATCCTCACCGTCGGGCGGATCGAGATCCAGGACACCGTCAGAAAAAGCACGCAAGAAAGGCTGGATCGCTACGGGGCCGGAGTCCGGGTGACCGCCGTTTCGCTCGAAGGCGTCACGCCCCCGCAGGAAGTGGCCGAGGCCTTCCGCGACGTGACCAGCGCACGCGAGGACTACCAACGCGCCATCCACGAGGCCCAGGGCTACCAGCGACGCGTAATCCCCCAGGCTCGCGGCGAGGCCAAGCGGATCCTGCTCGAGGCGGACGGCTACCGGGTGGAGGTGACCCAGAAGGCAGAGGGCGATTCCCAGCGGTTCCTGAAAGTCGTGTCCGTGCTTGCCGAAGGCCGGGAATTGACCACTAAACGATTGATCCTGGAGGCCATGGAGGAAGTGCTCCCCCGTGTGAAGAAGGTCATTCTCGACACCGGTGCGGCCGGTGCGGTCGACCTGGGACTCTTCGAAGAAGGGCAGTAGGCCGTGAACAAGCTGGTGCTGCGGATCGCCGCGATTGGGGGCCTGGTTGTGGCGACGCTGGCACCGGGTGGCTGTGGGCGCTCGGCCTCCCCGGGCCGGACACCCGAAGCCGCCGTGGACGAATTCTTCGACGCCGCCGCGCACGGCGACGACGCGGCCTATCTCCGCCTGACCTCGGGAGAACTCCGCGAGTCGCTTGAAAGCGCCCGATCCGAACTCGGCGCCGACGAGTTTCGCAACAGCCTGCGGCGCTCGGCCGCCGGGATAAAGGGCCTGGCCAAGACCCGCAGCGACGACGCCTCGCTGGCCGGCCCATCGGTGGCACTCGACGTGGAACTGGTCTTCGCCGACCGCAACGAGCGGCAGCGGATGCTGCTGGTGCCCCAGGGCAACGGCTGGGTGATCACCTCGATCGGCACTGCCCAGACGATCCAGCCGCCCGTCCGCTACGGCACGCCGGTGTTCGAAGAGCCCGACCGGCCCCAGGGCGAGCAACCAGCCCGGCAGTAACCCGCGTTTCGCTGGAAGGCCGCGCTACCGGTTCGCCTCCGTCACTTCAACCTCACGTTGGGATCGTCCTCATAAGCCGAGTCGATCTGAACCAAACGCATCAGCGTAACCGAGAACAACTCGAACAGAGACTTCAGCAGCTCGGTCTCCTTGATTACCCCCACGCACTGGAAATACAACTCATCCACTCCCTCCGGGAAGGAAGCGCCGAACCATCCTTCATCGTCTCTGATCTCCAGGTGGACGCTGGGCTGTTGCTGAATCAGCTCCTTGATCCCGGCATCGGCCAGCAGCAGCCTGATCGTCTCAGGGTTGTTGCCCTTGATTACGAACTGGTCGTCGAAGAACGGATCGCCGATCTGGATGTCCTGCATCCCGAAGAACTTCCCGATGGAACTGAACACCCCCTCGCGATAGATCTTGAAGTAGAGCCCGTCCTTGTTCACAAACGGAGCCCGCATCCTGGTATACGTTGTCGAGCTGCTCGTCTTTCCGGTGGAGGTCGTCACCGTATACGTATCCAGCAGAATCTCCCACTCACCATGCCGGTAGACCAGCACGTCCTTGCCCCAGAAACCGCCGTCGACGTACGCTCCTCCTACGTCTCGGGCAATCTGCGACCAGATTTCATCTTTAGAGGGACCGAAAAAGGACCTGAGGATACCCATTGTTCTCTCCTGTGTGGCCAGTGCGGGTGCATTTGCGAATGCACCGAACCAAATCTCCAACTCTGCTGCGGACGAAACGCCCGGGCAACCCGCGGTTGCGCGTCGCGCCCGTTAGGGTCGAACGAGAAACAACTTCCCGGTTTCGACGATCAACCGTTTAGCTGCCGGCGGTACGCCGGCTTCGTTGGCCTGGCGTGTCATGCGTCAAGCCGCCGTACCGGCGGCAGCTAAACGGGAGAAGTTGTTTTTCGGGCTCCCGCACTTACAGTTTGAGCACGATCATTCCCCGGGCGTTGACTTGGGAAACGAACCGCGCCGGGCACGGCCGCTCAGTTTACCCATAGTTCGCCGATCACACCAGGGCAGACTGTCAGCCCCAGCCCCGCTGAACACGGCCCCGGATAATCCAGCCGCCGACGGGGACGCACGGCTTCTGAGGGCGGCAAGCCTTGCACGGCGGGCCGGCGCGGTTATGATGGGCGGTGTGGAACCTCGGCAGGTGGCCGCACAGCGAAGGACCCGTTCGCATAGGAACCCAACAGTTGCGGAGGAGACTCAGATGAGAAGAAACGTGAAATCGGGCAGCTCTGTTTCGCGCCGAGCCGCCATCAGGGGCGCCATTGGGGCCGCCGGCCTGGGGGCCTTGTTGGCGCGCAGCGAAACGGCAGAAGCCGAAGCGGCCGGCAGTGGGCCGATTGCTCGGCGGGATCCACTGAAGGTAACCAGGCTGGAGACCTTCCTGGTCCGGCCGCGATGGTTGTTCTTGAAGGTGCACACCAATGCGGGGATCGTGGGGCTGGGCGAGCCGATCCTGGAGGGCAGGGCCAAGACGTGTGCCACTGCCGTCGAGGAAATCGCGTCCTACCTGGTCGGGAAGGATCCCCGGCGGGTGGTGCACCATTGGCAGGCGATCTACCGCCACGCCTTCTACCGCGGCGGCCCCATCCTCACCAGTGCCTTAAGCGGAATCGACCAGGCGCTTTGGGACATCAAGGGCAAGGCCCTGGGTGTGCCCGTCTATGAGTTGCTGGGAGGTCCCACCCGAAATCGCGTGAGGGTTTACGCGCACGGCGGTTCGCCCGAGGCCATCAAGGCCGGGATCAAGAGAGGGTTTACGGCTTTCAAGACCGGCCCTGCCCGCCGGCGCCGCCCGCGAATTGTGGAGACCAAAGGATTCGTCGACTACGCCGCCGAGTGTTTTGCGGCCCTGCGGGAAGCGGGCGGCCCGGAGACCGACATCGCCATCGACTTCCACGGTGCGATTTCCCCCCAGACCGCGAAACTGCTGATCAAGGCGCTGGAGCCGCATCAGCCCTTCTTTGTGGAGGAGCCGGTGCAGTGCCAGAACGTGGACGCGATGGCGGAGATCGCCCGGGGCACGCACCTGCCGATCGCCACCGGCGAGCGGATCTTCACCAAGTGGGGATTCCGCGAGATCCTGGAGAAACGCGCGGCCAGCATCCTCCAACCCGATCTGTGCCACGCCGGCGGGATCACCGAAGTTCGGCTGATCGCCGGCATGGCCGAGGCCTATTACGTGGCCATCGCGCCGCACAATCCGCTGGGGCCGATCTCGCTGGCGGCCGGCATCCAGTTGGCGGCCTCGATCCCGAATTTCCTCTGCCAGGAGCAAGTCAGCCTGGGCGAAGGGTACTTGAAAAAACCGTTTGAGGTTCGCGACGGTTACATCCCCATCCCCACCGGCCCGGGTCTGGGAATCGAGCTGGACGAAGAGGCAGTGGCCGCCAAGATCGACCACGACTGGCGAAATCCCGAGACCTACGACTCCGACGACGGTTCGGTGGTGGATTGGTAGCGAACGCGGCGGAGAGACCTCCCGATGTCGATAACCCACAGTTTAGCAGCCGCCGGGACGGCGGCCCGTTCGCCTCGTTACGACGCTCCGCGTCGTAACGCACGATTCGACGCTCTGCGTCGCCGAATCAGCGTCGCTCAGTATGCCGCGGTAGATTCCGCTTCAGCGACGCGGAGCGTCCCCGCAGAGCGTTCCCACGCGGGAGCGTGGGAACGAGCCGTGCCGGCGGCAGCTAAACGGCTGAGCTTCACGTCCCGAACAGTCGGCGTGTTCTTGATGTTGATCGCCGTACTCGGGCTGGCCGGCTGCCGCCAAGAGCGAGGCTATCCGAGCCGGGCCATTTTCCTGATCTGCCCCTGGGCGGCCGGCGGCGGTACCGACCAGGTTTCCCGCCAGGTAGCAGGCCTGTTGGAGCAGGAACTGGGCGTGCCCGTGAACGTGATCAACGCCACCGGCGGTGCGGGCGTTACCGGCCACACCCGCGGGGCCCTGGCGAAGCCCGACGGCTACACGCTGATGATGATGACCATCGAGATCCACATGCTCCATCACCGCGGGCTAACGAACATCTCCCACGAGGATTTCGAGCCGGTGGCGCTGTTGAATACCGACGCCACGGCCGTTCTCGTGCCGGCCGATGCGCCTTGGCAGAACCTCAAGGATCTGGAGCAGGCCATCCGCGCCAAGCCCGGACAGCTCAGTGCCTCGGGGACGGTCGAGGGCGGCATCTGGCACCTGGGGCTTGCCCAGTGGTTGCTGGCCGTGGGACTGGAACCTTCGGACGTCCACTGGAGCGGGATGAACGGCGCGGCGCCTTCGCTGCAGGAGCTGATGGGCCGCAACCTGGACTTCGTCTGTTGCAGCCTGCCCGAAGCCTACCCGCAACTGAAAGACGGAGAGTTACGATGCTTGGGAGTCATGGCCGATGAGCGCGTGCCCCAGTTTCCCGACGTGCCCACCTTCAAGGAGCAGGGGCTGGATTGTTCAACGGCCGGCTGGCGCGGGATCGCCTTGCCCAAGGGTACACCTCCCGCGATCGTCGATAAACTCGCGGCCGCGCTGAAGCGGGTGGTCGAGGACGAGCAGTTTCGCCAGTTGATGGACAGGCGCGCCTTCAACATCACCTGGAAGCCACCCCAGGAGTTCGCCGAATCGCTCGACCAAGGAGATCGGCGGTTTGGAGAGCTTCTCCACAGCGAGGCCTTTCGATCGATCCGGCAGACGCGCTTCGGACCCTACTTCTTCCCCTCGGTGTTGGGCGTGCTGCTGCTGGCCGTGGGCGGGTGCCTGGCGGTCACGGGCAACTTGAAGCGCCCCCCCGACGTCGCGGTCATTTCCCGGCAAGGCCTGATTCGCGTGGCGGAAGTCCTGGTGTGGGTCGTGGTGTACCTGGCCGTGGCCCAGTGGGCCGGGTTCGTGCTCACTGCCGGTGGGCTCTTGATACTGCTGTTGCTGCGGTTGGGCACCAGATGGCCGACTGCCGTCGCGGTCGCCGTGGTATTGGTGCCCTTGGTGTATGAGATATTCGCGGTTGGGCTTCGAGTGCCGCTGCCGCGAGGATGGCTGGGATGGTGAAATGAGCGAAGCGTTGTGGACAGCTTTGGAGAAGGTCTTTTGCGACCCGTACGTGCCGATGATCATCGTGATCACGGCCGTGTACGGCGTGTTCATGGGGGCCATTCCGGGGCTCACGGCCACCATGGCCGTGGCCCTGTTGGTGCCGGTGACCTTCTACCTGGATCCCATCCCGGCCATGGCGGCCGTGGTCACGCTGGAGGCCTGCGCGATCTTCGCCGGCGACATCCCCAACACGCTTCTGCGAATCCCGGGCACGCCGTCCTCGGCGGCCTACACCGACGACGCCTACGCCTTCACCCGCGCAGGTCAGGCCGAGCGGGCGCTGGGTACGTGTCTCACCTTCAGCGTGGCCGGCGGGCTGTTCGGCACGGCCGTATTGATGCTCTTTGCGCCCTCACTGGCCCTGTTGACTAAGGAGTTTGCCGCGCCGGAGTATTTTTGGCTTTTCCTCCTGGGACTGAGCTGTGCCGTGATGGTCTCGCGGGGGTCGACGCTCCAGGCAGCCCTGGCCCTGATCATTGGCCTGCTGCTGGCCACGGTGGGTTTCAGCAATTCGCACACGTTGGCGCGGTTCACCTTCGGTCAATCGCAACTCTACCAGGGCATCAACTTCATCCCGGCCATGATCGGCCTGTTCGGGATCTCCGAGATCCTGCGAAACGTGTTGGTGATCGACAAGGAGGCGGAGCAGACAAGCACCGTGGAGCAGCCCGCGGCCGGGAAGCGCGGCGGGCCCCTGGGGCGGTTTCTGGTCGCCCCGATCGCGTCGGTGTTTGGCCCGGCCTTGCCGCTGTTGTGGCGGCGAAAGTGGCACGCCCTGCGCTCCGGTGTGATCGGCTCGGCGGTGGGGATGCTTCCCGGTGCCGGGGCCGATATCGGCGCCTGGGTCTCGCTGGCGGCCTCGAAACGCACCTCGAAAACGCCTGAGAAGTACGGCCACGGATCGCTGGAGGGGATCGGCGACGCAACCGCCGCGAACAATTCGGCCCTGGCCGGCGCATGGATACCCGCCCTGGTCTTCGGCATCCCCGGCGATTCCATCACGGCCATCGTGATCGGCGTGCTGTTGATGAAGAACGTTACCCCCGGATCCGCACTCTTCAACCCGGAAAACCCGCAGTTCCACGTGGTCTACAGCATCTACCTGATGTTCCTGCTGGCCAACATCGTCTTGATCCCGATCGGGTTTCTGGCGATCAAGATCGGCAGCTACGTGGTGCGAGTTCCCCGACGCGTGCTCCTGCCCGTGATCCTGCTCTTCTGCGTGATCGGCTCGTTTGCGATCAACGGCAATACGTTCGACATTGGCGTCATGCTGGCCCTGGGCGCGTTGGGGTTCCTCCTGGAACGCCGGCGGATTCCGCTGGGACCGGTGGTGCTGGGCATCATCCTGGGCGGACCGCTGGAGGAGAGATTCATTCAGACGCTCAGCAAGCCGGGCGCCTCCGGGGCGTCGTTTTTCGGATTCATGCCCGACGGGTCGTTTCGCCCGGTAGCCATGCTGCTGGGGACAATCTGCATCCTGGTCTGGCTGACCCCGCCGCTGTTGGCAGTGCTCCGCCGCGGCCGCAGCAAGCCTCTTCTTCCTCCTGTGCCTGTTGATAGTTGTTGCCGCCTTTCCCTTGACGCAGCCGGCCTGCGAAGGCCGGTTCTCGTGTTCTTGCAGACGCCTCGGGCCACCACACTCACGGACCATACGCCGCGCACGCATCAGGTCTCCGCCTCCTGTGCTCTAATCCTGCCTGC
>SDBV01001501.1_pt1 | contig 35208 bp, 33 predicted proteins | sample 2277081 | NCBI WGS metagenome assembly SDBV01 (sample SAMN10402039, study PRJNA504765) | marine sediment metagenome | isolation source: marine sediment core GS10_PC15, 223 cmbsf | place: Arctic Ocean: Southern Knipovich Ridge | collected 2010 | reverse complement strand
ACGTTTTTGCAATTGTCTTTGGAAATCTGAAGAAATATCAAACACCCTCTCGCCTCTTATAGGTAATTTCAAAGGGCCTTCGAGTGGTAGGGGTGAAATTTTTCTTGGGTTTATGTTTTTGATCGGTTTGACGTAAACGTTATGTTCTGGGAAGTTTAGTGTGGTAACTGGGCTAAAATTAATTTCTCCAGCTACGTGATTGGTGTGTCGAGAGGCTGGTTCAACCACCTGGCGAGTTGCTTCCCCAGGGAGAAAGCGGTGAGTCAAAACTTTTCCAGGATGGGTTGGTTTTGTTCCAGTTGAGTCTTTCGGCATTTCTGGATATAAACCTCTTGGTTGATTCTGGGTTGGTCCATTCATATACTTTCCCCGTTTGAATTTCCTGGTCTAACACCTGATTCTTCTTGAACTTTCGAAGAAACGTTACGTCTAAAGTGAGGAACGGATGATGCAAAATCAAGTTTTGAGAGCCTTCTTTCCTCAAAGATATCTAACTTGGATCTCTTTTCACCTTTTCTAAGGTCGGCAAGATATGTTTCTAAGCGAGTACGATTTCTGCCTGCAGCCACCTTTTCTTTTGGTTGGGGTCTCTTTAGGTAATTTGAAAATGATGGAGAAAGGAAACTTATTTCCTTCGGCGTTTTGTGCCAAACCCTTCTGGAAGGAGCATACATCGAGTGGATAAAAACAACAAGCCATTTTTCAAAAGGAAGCCCGTTTATTGGTACGAAAGCTAGAGCGAGGCCTATTAGAACGAAAGGAGTTATGACTATTAATTTTAGGAAGGAAGGCAAGGGTAGTATAAAAAAAATAAAACTAAATACGCCGGCGATGGCTAGATAAGCAAATTGCTTAATTGTTAAAAAACCGATTAACTTAAATTCGAAGCTGGTGATATTTTGTGGGACAGGATGTTGTTGCATAGCCTTTATTGTTAATTCTTCAGTTCGTTTCGACCTTTGTTCGCCGAAAAAAAGCTTCCTACGGGTGCTTCAGGGAATATTATGGGCGATGCGAGGTTCAAAATCAACCGAGTCATACTGTATCGTAAAGTATGCGAATATATTATCCAATTAATCCCGAATAAAACTGTTACCCAAAAAAGGACTCCAAACACCCCATAGCTTGACATTGAACCTAATCTGTGGTAGAATATTCGAAATTAAAAGGTATAAAGAAATGATCGTAAAGAAGCTTAGAATCAAAAAATATTACCAGAGCCGCCGCCTAAGCGGTGATTTGACGTAAGGTCCAAGTAAGGGCTCTGGTTGATAAAGGTTTATCGATCAGAGCCCTTAGCTTTTTCTGGAGCGCCGAGTAGAAAACATCGTTACCACAAAAGGCTAATATGCACCTTAACATGCGAATATAAGGCGAACTGTAAACCCATAAGGTTTGCTATTCGCCGAAAAAATATACAAACAAACAAAAAACCCTTCTTGGTGCAAGTAACGCCTTAGGGGACTTGGAGATTAGAAAGATGGAAGATGTTAGATCTAAGATATCTGATATCTAGAATCTTACATTGTAAATCTAATACCCAGATCTCCCAAGGTGTTGCTGCTGATTTAGCACTTCACCTTGTGGGAATCATCACACTTTTCTCTGATTTGAGCAATAGGCTCGTCAGGGTTTGTGGAACCCACCGGAAAGAAGCTGCTAGTCAGTAATCCCGATTTATCGGGATGAGCAAACACCGAGGAGGTAACGAAAGTGACAACAGGAATCGGCGAAGAAACAGGAGGAGACGAAACTTTACAGGAGTTAGGAGCCAGCGACGACCTTCGAACTCGTGAGGCGAGAGCCTTGACGGACAAGGAGTACGTTGCCGGTCTTGGAGCACCTTTTTGCGTAGACAACGCAGTGTTGGGCTATGCAGACTGGCGTGGAAGTAACGTGCAGATGGATAGGCTGCTAGCCTTTGGCGGGCTAAGGCGTTACAGGCCAGTTCTCACCTTCTTTTTGAGGAACGAAGTGGTAAACACACAATTTCGTGAATCAGAGAGGGATGATGACGGAAAGCTGGAGTATGTAAGGAACAAGGATAAAGTCGAGGATGAATATGAGAAAGACCCCAGGAAATTCACCGGCACTCCTCAGCAGAACCGAGAAGGACGTCCGGTAGTATGGGGAAAGGGCGATCCTTTTGAGCTTCCACCTAAATATGAGCTGATCCCGTTCGGATCTTCGCTTGTGAAAGCCGGGAACAGCAACGTCTACAAGAAGGTGATGGAGGAGTGGAACAGCGGTAGGTCGGACATGATCAATGGGAAGAGGCGGCGGTATACGAGGAAGGAATGGAGGATCCTCAGGGAGCTTTTTGAGGCTATCGAAGACGTGTGGAAAAGGAACGGAACTGAGCTTTCTATTGAGGATGTCCGGATCGAACGCCGCTGGTATCTGGACCGAAACCATCCGGAAAACTACCAGCAGAACGTGAGAAAGATGTACGGGCGAGTACCGGAGTGGGTCTACTACAAGGTATACAACGAACTGCGAAGGAAGGCCCACCAAAGGCCAAACCAGCTGGTGGAGGACCCCTACGTTGGGGAGCGGGAAGAACTTCTGGATGGAGATGAGCCGAAAGGGCACATCAAGCTGGGGAATCTAGCTCAGTTTCTACTGGTAGACCCAGCAACCGGTCGGCGCGAGATTGGCCCGGATGGTCACTGGGCTCTAGCTACCCTTGCAGAGATTATCTGCGGCCTCTTTACTCGCAACTACCGCTTGACGTGGCAGTGGGAGGATGAGATGCGGGTGCGGGCGATGCAGCGAGGACTGCACGGCCGGGACATTGAGGATTGGATGGAGGCCCACTCCTACTGGGTAACTCCGAGCTGCCAGATGGCGAACATCGGCGTCTTTGCGACCGGTCTTCGTACCGATTTCGTGAAGAGCTTGCCTCCGGCTGACCAGCTTCGCGGGAACGCTAAAGACAGAGAATTCCGTAAAGGAGTAGCTGGTGAGTACCGTGGCAATGCGGCGGTAGCCAAAGTCGCCGACAATTGGTGTGCGCAAGTGGATCGAGTTTCGCACATTGTGGAGCTACCGAGGATCCAGGGTAACGGCGTGGTAGATGAGAGTGTTTCGTACACCGTCTATCCTTCGGTCGAGGAGTTTCGGGACCTGGTCCGAGATATTGAGCATGCCATCGAAAGTAGGACAGAGGCCTCTGCTTACGATGGAGGCCTGATGGACATGGCGAGAGTGGCCCGAGCCCGAGATAGAGGAGTTGGTGGACGACGTAGTCGCGTACCGTGGTGGTTCGATGTCAAATGGCGGCTACATTGGTGCTTGACTCACCAAAAGGAAGTCGACGACGAGGGAAACACCGTTTGGGTCCCGCGGTATCATTTCGAATGGGACCGACTGGAAGCAGCCCGACTCGTTCGGGAATCGGCGCAGGAGAAGGTTAACGCTGAAGACTTGCTGGCGGAAGCCCAAGCGAAACAGTTGGCAAACCCTGACGACATTGTCAGGATGCCGCCGGTTCCAGAGGCTCTGACCTTGGAGGAAGCTCTGAAGAGCGTTTGGGAAAAATCCACCAGGGCAATGATGGGCGTGGCCATGTACGTGGATGACCCTATAAAGGACTTCCGCCCTGCTGATCAGGCAATCTGGTCAACACTGAACGCCCGGAAGGCCTCCATTACTGGAGGTCACGAGGTAGCAAGGGGGGTTACAACTAAAGCCAAAGCAGGGGATGGCTACACCAAGAAGGAGTTGGACGACGATCTTCCGAGGGTCCGAGAATATGGGCCAGACGAAGAGCGTGGGTTAACCCCCGAACTCTACGTGCTCCTGATGGAGCTTGCTGCGTACATCGATTTCAAAGACGTGGTGAAGCACCAGAAGGGTCTGTACAGCTGGTATCTTACCAGCGAGCAGAACCTACGAACCAGAGTCCTAGATCCATCGATCGTGATGGACCGGACGAACTTCCTCCTGCAGCAGAGTCTATTGGAGGGTATATGGCGAAAGCAGAAGGTCGATGTCATAATCGACCACCTGAAGTTCATCCAGGAGAGAGAGGCTCGGAGTGGTACCGAGCATGTCCGGCCGGTGTACTACCGGACGGTGATTAACGAGCTGTCGAAGGAGCTGCTCGAAAACCCGAAGTTGAAGAGATTTATCTGGAGATTGAACAAGTGGTCGGACGACAGGATCTTGGCGATCGCCAGTTTTAAGTCTCACGGGAAAACCGGTGGTATTCGCGCCTTGGGGACTGGTTGGGCCGAGAGAGTACTGGCGGAAGGGTTTGGTACGGAGACTGGAGCGCCGGATTCCATGGTGCAGGAAATAGTTTCGAACCTAGTCTTGCATGCTTGGATGAACGGTCAGTTTGACAAGGCGGTGCACCTAACCCGGAAGATATCGTACCACGCGGGGCTTGAGATACAGGTTATGTCTCAGTACGACCTGATCCACGAGGCCATCGGTGGTGGACTGTTCCCGGATATTGCCGAGGCGGTGGGGGAAGCGATCTCAGGTGGTAAGACGCTTTCGGTCGACCTCTTCCTGAATCTGCAAGAGTCGGAGCCGGAAAGGATGATCAGCACTCTCTTTGAGCGTGTTGAAGTCTACAACCTTGGTAGGAAGGCCCTCGAAATAGTGAAGGCAGGAGAGTTGTATGTAGTATTGCACAACACAGATCTAGTGGCTGCTTAAGGACGCCTGTTAATCCACCCAATTGTCTGATTGCGAAGACATTGGGTGGATTTTTTATGGTGCTCCAAACCGGCGTTTTACTTCCGCAGCAAATTCTTCTTCAGTCACGTCCGGTCTTGCTTCTCTAAGCTCGTGTATTTTAGTTCTCGTAGCATCATTGAATTTTGCCAACGGTATTTTGGTTTGGGCTGCCCATTCCTGACGACTAGCACCGCGGGCAAGAAGTTCAGCTGAGCCGCGAGGTCTAGGAGTGGCACCAGGAATAACGGCAGCGGCTGACCGGGCAAGCTTAGCACCAACGCCCTTATTTTTTTCAACAGACTCTGTCGGTAAGCCAAGCCCAGTTATTCCTGATTTCATACCGCCCCAACCTTTGTTTCTTAAAAGATCTCCTCCTTTACCTATACCTTCTCTAAGTTCACCTACTCCTCTAATACCTCGTCCTACATTGCCTACGGCGGCCGTTGCGGCTAACGGTGCACCGAGTACGGCGCCGAGGCCCATACCCTTTTTGAAGCCAAGCTCCTTTACTCCAAAAAGCTCATCTACAATATCCGGCACTTTGGTAGCAAAGAAGAAAATACCTAAGCCGACAATTGGTCCAATTAAGGCCCACTGAAAAACTGAATTAAGAGGATTGGGTACTATGTAAGGCATAGGTAGATTTGCTGAGCTGTGCCCAAGTATGGGTTCAAAACCTATTCTGAATGAAAGCTGCAGCATAACAGCTGTGGCCGGTATAGCTATTAAGGCACTGGCGGTTCTTTTGAACCAGTTAAGCATGATTCCTTCGGCTCCGGGTAGAGCACCGACAAGGAAAAACATAGGTGCAAACAAGGTCATTAAAATAAAGATAACATACCGGGTGATTATTTTGAAAATAAGGTTTATGAAGACAGCCAGTACGATAGCTATCAGAATTATACTAAGAAATAGAACTGCGATTCCTATTATGGTTGGGCCTCCTAGAAATGCCAAAGCTGCTCCACCTGCACCAGTCATAGAAGCTATTACTAAGAGAAATATAGCTACAACATTGAAGGGTTGGCCACCTATTACACCTATGGCTATAGAACTAATTATTCGTATTAAGTCGGCCATGAAACCGGCAATGGCGAAACTGAAGGTAATAAGTAGCATAGCTACCACTATTTTTGGTAAAGAGTTTTGTATCGTAACAGCGGTTCGAGGGTCTGTTTTCCGGCGAAACATGATCATGAAGCCAACGACTAATGTGACGAGGACCATTAAGGCATAAGAAGCATTGCGAACGCTGGTCCAAATATCCATTAAGATGGTGCTGGAGGCAAGTTGGCTAGCGACATCATTATTTTGAGCCTGAGCCTGGCGGAAAGGGTTAATTGAAGCAAAATACTGGCCTCCTTCAATTGGTACCGGCAGGCTCATCGAAGCATTAGCGATCCCGCTAGCCATGTCCAAAATCCCGGCTTTTGCTGCTGGTCCCGGAGTAGTACCGTCTCGATAAGCCTGTAGCTTTTGGTTGGTACATTCATCTTGAAATTCGCCGTTGTGTGGAACTACAAAATCACACCCCACGTTTGCTTTGTAGACATAGTTTTGAGTTACCGCATTGGCACCCTCAATACATTTATGGAGGTCTGAAACACAATCCACTCCTTTACCAAGGAGACCTGGGCCGATGATCTCTTCTAAAAGAATTCCAATACCAATAGCGATTGGGATAAACCAACCCTTTACCTCACCTTCATTATCAGAGGCAACTCTAGCATTGCTGGTGGTGGTTTTTTCCTCTTCAAGCACCTTGTTCACTGGTTGCGCAGGTGCCTGTGAAGATTGAGCATAGACACTAACGTTGGTTACTAGAAAGGAAACCATTAAAAGGATGGAAACAATAAAGTGGAGTTTGAACAGTTTCATTAACTAAATTTTAAATAATATTGAGGCGTGTGTCAACTGTGAGCGGCCTGGGTTCTGAAACAGGCCGCTCACAGTATCAGCTACTGGCTTATCAGTTTGGCGACGGTATCAGCGTAGCCTTGCGAGATTGCCTCTACCTCGGTATAGAACAGACCCAGATTGGCGTGTGTGCTGGGGCATATGATTGTATTGACCGTTACGATACTCCCGAAGCGGAAGAAAACCGATTTGCTCGATACCTCTCTACTCCTCCCTTCGTCTATCTCAACGAAGATCGTGAGAGACTGGTCTATGGAACCAGCCTTTATTGTGCCGAATTCGAAACTCACTACGAAGTCCCCGTCTGCGTCGTGGGTTAGGAAGTTGCTAGCTGCATCTTCACTAGTGAAACCTAGGACGGTCGACCAGAAGTGTACGAAGCCAGATTTGTCGCGAGCTTGGTAGAAAAGGCCGTCTACCAAGCTTTCCTCAATTTTCGAGTCCATGCCTTGACGACCGTAGGCAAGTGTGATGAAGAAATCCTCGCCCATGTAATCTAGGCCACCGCTGTGGGTTTGGAGGAATCGAACACCTAACTCAGAAAGACTCGAACCAGTGGCTAGAAGTTCCCTTCCTAGCATTGACGCTTCTAGTCGATCGCCAGGGTCGCTGGTTATAGAACCACTTTCACTACTACAAGATCCTATCGTGAAAAGCAGTACTACCATCGAGAGAAGAAACAATAGCTTCCTCATGGATCTGCCTCCTATCCTCAGTCGTTGTACATCTGGATCTTTCCTTTTAACGACAATTATAACACCAGTTAAAAGTGAGTGGGCTATGTGAAAGTATTATCTAAGTATTTAGTTTCTTAAGTAGGTTGCATTACTTATAAGTTGGCTTTAAAATAACCATAAGGATTCGTCCAATGAGCCAAGAACAAGAACAAGAAGGGTTTTCTGCCTCCGAAATTTCCAAAACTGGGGGGACTCTTGCCAAATTAGGGACAAAAGTTATTAAGGGAATACCCGCGATAATTTCCGGTGGTCCAGCTGCGTGGATAGGAGGAGGAGGCTGTGCAATTATTTTTTTCTTTGTCCTACCTCTCTTTTTAGGAATATTGATACTTCTTGGAATAGGTGGTGAGGAGATTAGTTTTGGTGGACCAACTGTTCACGCGGGTCCACCCGATTCTGGAACGGGGGTAAAGGATAATTTCTGTCAGGATTTTGGGGTGATGGATTATGATAGTGATGGCGTGGGAGATGAATGTTCTATAGAATTAAAAAACTTGATAAATGAGGCAGCATCCTGGGCAAAAATGCCATCAGCAGTTTTAAATGGTGTGGCTCTTATTGAAGGACTTGACTTTAGTTTGACTGATACGGAGGTAGATCAGCAAAGTGCGCCAGGAGGTGTAGCAACACCCTGTGCCGGAACATCTGATGCCGATGGTCCCATGCAGTTTTTCCTTGCAACCTGGGAAGGAAACTCATTTCAATATGGAAACGCTGCCATAGAGGCTGAAGAAAGAGACGAAGAATATACAACGGATAGATGCAATTTGCTAGATGCTTTGTATGCTGCCGCAAAGTTGTTAAAACTTTCCACCGGAAAAACCTTGGATGATGATAGTCCGTGGACGGATGAAGATGTCAAAGCAGCGGGGATGGGTTACTACACTGGTGGGCTCAGCTGTATCTGGTCAGATACACCAGATTTTGATTACTGTGAAGAATTGCTAGGAAGTTACAATGACAAAAAGGATGACGTTGTTGGGGATTCCTCTAGTCCCCAAGGACGTTGCCCGGTAGAAGGGGTAATTACCAGCTACTTTGATTCAGAACACCCGCTTGGAATCGATATTCAATCGAATGTCGCTATTTCTAATAAAGCAGTAGATCCAAATGCTACTACAGGAGATACGGTTCTATCTCCAATCTCTGGAGAGGTTACCTACCTTGATGATTCTGATTCAAGCGGATACGGTCTTTATCTAATAATAACTAATAGTGAATATGAAGTTTTACTCTCTCATTTTGAGGTTGGATCATTCCTAGTAATTCAAGGCGAGCAAGTATCTGCAGATCAAACGCTAGGCACCGAAGACAATACTGGAAACTCTTCAGGACCGCACGTTCACTACGAAATTCATGACTCTGCGGGGGTGCTTTTAAACCCAGAGCCTTTCCTTCCGGTGGAACAAGTAGGAGGCAATTATTATTGTAAAAGAGGAGCAACAGGTACTTTACCGTGAACATGACTTTGGATCAGTTTAGAAAACATTTCCTAAATATATCAGTTTTAGTAGCGGTTTTAATAACTGCGGCCATAGGTTGGATATTTGTAGGTGAAATGAGAGAGTCGTCTGGTATTGTATTTGGAAAGTTGTCAAGGACAGATATGAAAGGTGAGCCTTTCAACAAACAAGCTTCTTTCGTCTTTGAGGAAGGAAGTTTACTAAAAACAGCCAAGGTAGCCTTGAATAATCCAAAGGTTGGAAGTATTAAGGAAGCCAAGATATTAGCTGATAAATTGCAGATTGGAGGAAAGGAAAGCCTTTCTAAGGATGCTCTTGGAAAACAGTACGTTAAAATCCAGGCTAGGGGCGCCTCGTTAAGCTATAGACCAGCTGATGGTAGCTGGAGCTATTTTAGCTTCAAAAAGACCAAAGGAGTTAAACCTGTATCTACTGGCAATAAGGCAGAGGAGGTCGCTAGGAGTTTTCTGAAAAGGTTGAATTTTGAGAAAGGCATCGAGATTTATAAGGTAACACCATTAACCGGAACTAGTACACATATGAATCCAACTGAAGACGAAAGCAAGGCGAGTCAATTTTTGGTTAGCTTTGTTCAAAGACTTTTCGGTGCTGAGGTTTTTTCCGATTCCTACCAACCAAAGGTAACGGTAACGGTAGATAGATTAGGGACTGTTGTAAAGGCTAGTTACAAAAAAATTCAAATTGACGAGGCAAATATTGGTGAGTACCCGATAATTGGTATTGTCAGCGTTAAGAAGAGATTAGAAGCTGGTTTAGGGAGGATTGTTTACTCTGATTCTGAGCTTTTATCTGATAGATTGGGCAAAGTATTCGTGGTAAGCTTCACGAATATTAAGCTGGTTTACTTAGCAGACGAAAAGAATAATCTACTTAGGCCTTTTTGGGCTTTGGATGGGGAGACGACTGTGAGTGATAATAAAGTAAAATTAACGGTGATAGTTGATGCAGTAGTAGATAAGTATTTGAAGGACGAATAAAATGGAGGAAACTAAACGATCTATAATTTTGGTAGCTTTTGGGTTCTCTTTGTTTTTAGTTATTCTAGGTATTCTTTTTACTCCAAGACTTAAGGAGGTCGGGGTTGGGCAAAACGAACCCAGTGAAACTACATCAGTTAAGGTGGTAAGCGTCGAACCTTTGGAAGAGCAGAAGAACGTTAGTGCTTCGCCAGATATAAGAGTGGTTTTCACTAGGAACCTAGATAGAGGTAAATTGACGATAGAGTCAATACCAGAAGTTAAATTTCAATTAGCTCGGTACGATAAAAATAAATATGAAGCAATATTTAGGCCAGCCAAAGCTCTTTCTTCTGGTAAAAAATACACTGTAAACCTGAAATTTAGCGATCAGCCTCTGTTTCTTTGGAAATTTACTGTTAAAAACTTTTCCTCGAAGGATAAGAACCTGGCAAGCAAGGCAAAAAAAATAAAAGAATCTATCCCAAGAAAAACCTCGAACCACGTAATCTCATATGACGCTGCTACCGACGGTTTTGTTGTCTACATAAACAAGGGTGATTATTTGACAGAGAAAAATAAAGCTGAAATGTGGTTTAGGTCCTTCGGCATCTCGAATTTATCTGCGCTAAATATTTCCTTTATTCCTAGAGCGGCCGTTAGAGGAGACTTTTAGAAGTTATGGATTGAGGTCCAGTTTGAATTGGGTGAGAGAGAGGCCTGTGAAGGAAGCGATAAATTGAATTATTAGCCAGGCGACGATGATAAAAAAGAGACCCGCAAGCGCCCAGGTTAGATGGCTCCTGGCAGCTGAGACTGCTTTTTGATCCCCTTGAGCGGTCATATAGCGAAAAGCCCCAATTACTAACATCAGAAGCACTGCAAAACCGGCGAGGGTGGTGATAACGTTCAAGGCATTTGCAAAAACTGCTTCAAAACTAGTTAGTGGTGCGTAGCCCTTCTCGCAAGGAACAGTATCGCCACTACTGTTAACGCAAGTTACGTTTGTTGGTGCGGCTGAAACCGGAGCGAGAGGGATCATAATAACGAAGGAGAAGATTAAAACAATCGAAATAATAACCAAACTGACTTTCTTGAATAACATCTAGTTTATTTTAGTCTTTAACTCTATCTTCAGTCAAACTCTACTTGGCATTCTCATGTTAAAATTAAATCACCGTGAAGCTCACTAAGTTTGATTTTTGGTTTCTGAGTTCTATATTCGCTTTCAGCCTTGCTTTAAAAATTTTTCGTTTGGACTCACCCTCTGAAAGCTACTTCGACGAGGGTGTTTATTATATTCCAGCTGCGCGGGACTATCTTCAAGGTGTTTTTGATTCTAATTTTGAGCACCCGCCTCTTGCTAAACTTTTCATGGCCGCTGGCATTTTTATTTTTGGCGATAATCCTTGGGGTTGGCGGATTCCGGGGGCACTGGTAGGCAGTTCTGGAGTAATCTTTATTTACTTGCTAGGCAAGAGGGTGTTTTCTTCCTCGTTTAAAGATTCAAAGGACAAGTTTAGCTTCAACGCTAACTTAAAGGAACAGTCCATCCCAATTCTAGCCAGTGTTTTTTTGGCATTTGAGTTCTCTTGGTTTGTTAGTTCCCGAGTGGCCACACTAGAGATTTACGTAGCCACTTTTAGTCTGGCCGGTGCTTATTTTTTCTGGAACCTTTTTAAGAGCGAAGATTGGAGGTATTTTATTTTAACTGGACTATTCTTTGGGTTGGCAGTAGCTTCAAAATGGAGCGCTATACTAACATTGGGCTTTATATTTTTATTCTATCTTTGGTTTCAACGTAAAAAAATTACACCTGCTCTACTAAAAGTTGTTCTAATTGGTCTAATTGTTGTTGGTGTGTATTTAGCATCTTACAGTTTTTATCTGGCCAAACATTCCTTTGGTGATTTCGTTAATCTTCAGTCTAGGATGGTTAATTTTCACATGCGGGAAATTCCTGAGAGAGAGGAAATAATTAAGCAAAAAGGTGTTAGTTCTAATTATAATAGATCTAGCACTTCCTTTACTTATCCTTCTTGGGCCTGGGTTTTTAACCCAGTTTACCCGTATTCAGGTGAACCATCCTCTGGGAATGTCAAAGCAGTTCTGTTTCTGTTTAACCCGGCCATTTTTTGGGGTGCTTTAGTTGCTATTGTTCTAGCCTTCAAAAGATTGGTAAAAAATAAAGAAAAACTTTTTTTAGCGGGGATGTTTACTATCATTTGGCTTCCGTGGCTTTTTGTACCACGTTATGGTTTCTCTTACTACCTACTGTCGGGGATTCCTTTTGGCATTCTGCTACTAGTTAAGGTTTTAAAGGAGAAGTCTTCGGAAAATACTTTCTTACTAACCGGTTTTGTCGTGGCCGTGGTAAGTTCCTTCCTCTTTTTCTACCCCCTACTAACCAATCTTTTAGTGCCCAGTTGGTACCTCAGAATTTTAACAGGCTCCTCGGGGTTCGGCCCCTAGAAGGTTAAGAAGCACCAGCGGTGTTTTGGGCATTAGGGAACGTGAAGTTGAAAAGATTAATTCCAAGTACCACTGAAAATATAAGAGTAATTGCGAATGCAGCTACCACAATTAATAGACCGACAACAGCGGCGGTGATTCTATCTCTGGCAGCTTGGGCGGCTGCTTTATCACCTCCGGCGGTGATCCACTGAATGCCGCCAATGATTATGAATATAAAGGCAAGTAAGGCGGCAAAAAAGAACATAAGTGCCAGCACATTACTTAACAACTTCCCTATGTCAGTAAATGGAACCTCTTCAGTGACAAACCCAGTAACAGTTAAGGCATAGGCCGGACTAGCCGAAGCTAATAGTGCGCCTATTCCAACGATTGGAGCCAGTAGTCTTTTCATATTAAGTTAGCAGTTTCACCTCCTTCAATCATTATACAACACACATAAGACGCATGTCACGTAAAGTTTGTGTTACACACATTATAAACTTCTCTGTCACACCCTGGCAAGACTGACTTTCCTGAAGTTTATAAAAGGTTTGCTAAAAGTTATACTTTACGATCTCTCTATCTACGGGTAACTAGGTAACCACCGGCGGCTAGGAGCAGGCCCCTTCTGGTCCTGGCGTTGGTATACAGAACCCGGAGACAATTCGAATACCTAGTACAGTTTCGATGATTAAGGCAAAGGCAAATGCAGCCACCACAATTATCAGGCCGATAAATGAGTTTATGAGTCTTCCTCTGGCTAATTGCAAAGCCTTAGGATCTCCACTGGAAGAAATCCACTGTATTCCACCGACAAGTAAATTGATGAAAAAAGCGAGGCCGGCAACAAAAAATACCAGGGTTAAGAGAGCTGAGAATAACTCTCCTAGATTTTTAAACGGCAGTACATTTGGTATTGCAAAAATAGGCATTATTAAGGACTAGGTGGGTTAACGATTGTAATTAAGTTGTTAAGTCCAAAAACTGCAAAAAGCAATTGGGTGATAAGGAATGAGGCAACAATTACTATCAAGCCGATGAAGGCATTGGTTAGTGATTTTCTTGCTTCCTGAGCCGCTTTTTCGTCTCCACCAGCGGTGAGATACCTAAAACCTCCTAAAATCAGCATCATAAAAAATACAAGACCAGCTATACCTATCAATATAGGGACGGCCGCTGCAATAATAGCGTTTATGTCTTTAGGAAAGCCATCTGGAATCGTAATTGTGCCAAGTTCAATACTACCCATATTAAAAAATTGAGATATTTGCTCCAGTCGCAAGTTCTATTAATTTTATTATGCCGAATGATGCGATAATGATCAAGAGGCCGATCACCGCATTGGTTAAGGTTTGTCTCGCTTCCGTGATTTGCTTATCATCTCCACGTGATAACATATAACGTATCCCACCCCAGATCAACATCAGGAAAAATACTAATCCACCAGCGGCGAGAGCTAAATTGATTATACTGGTCATTAGAACTCCAAGGTTTTCGAAGGCGTCACTGGCGCACTGATCTCCAAATTTAAACTCGCAACCTATGTCCACAGCAGCATAGGCGGGTGCCGCCAGAGCACCTAAGACTTTTATTTTGAAAAATAGCTCAATAATTTTTAATATTGCAAATATAGAGATGACGATTATTAGACCAATGACTGCCGATACAATGGTACCTCGAGCCGAGGTGATAGCTTTAGGGTCTCCCTGAGCAGTCATATACCGGAGCCCTCCCCAGATAACAAATAAGGTGGCCACCATACCACCTAGAACTAAAATATATGGAAGTAGTTCTGCAACAATTTGCCCAAGAGTAGAAAACCTATCTCCTAGTGGGTTAGGAACATTGGAAAAAGTGGGCGGGACGGGTACAACCTCTGAACCTTCTGGGTGTTTACAGATAAGGTAAGTTTCCCCTTCTGTGACTATGTTTTTTGCGGTGTGGTCTGGGTTATCAGCAAGGCAATTTCCTAATTCTGTCAAACCACTAACGATGGGCGAATGGGCGTAGGCTTTGTTAATTTGACGGTTTTCTGGGAGGGCAAGACCGACGATACTTATTATCGAAATTAAAAAAACTAAGGTTAGAGCTGCGGTAAGTATTTTTTTTGGAAGATTCATCGGTACCTATATTATAGCACCGCTTATTTACGGAAGCTAAAATTCTAAATTGGTAATCCTAATATACTGATTCCAATAAGTCTTAATAGAAATACTGAGAAAACAACCACTATTAGGCCAATAATGGCAGCGGTGATTACCTCTCGCCCCTGTTGAATTGATTCTGGGTTGCCGGCGGAAAAGATTAGTCTAAAAGCACCGGATATTAGTAATAGGAAAGCGACTCCTCCGGCAATACCAATTGCCAATCTTAGTATCGCTGTAGTTAAACCGGCAGCGTTGGTGTTAACGGTTCCTAACGGGGTCTCGATAACACTAGGGATGCCAGGAAAGGGGTACCAGCCAGTGACAACATCCTCAGTTGAACTGCCTTCACCAACGGCATAGTATGGATGAATCTCCCCTCCACTTTTTGTGACTGTGAATCTATACTCCATGAGAACAAAACTTTCTTTATCATATCTCACGGTTAGCCGGTAGGTTCCGGTTTCTAGTTCACCTTTGAATTCTTGAATCGCTTTTGTCGCGGTCTCTCCCCACGTTAAATCGGCGGGATCGTCTGGGTCGGCAGTGCCTTCAAGTCCGTAAAGATCAAAATCAAATTTATTTCTTTTTCCTTCGCTTGCCGGGTAGCGATGATCTCCAAAGATTTTTATTTTAAGGATGTCTTCAGGCTTTGGGTTTGATGGTTCGAGATTGAACTCTGGGATATGTTTACCAACGGTAAATTGGGCTGTATAAATTGAGTCAAAATCGCTGGCTTCTTGTTCCGTGGTCAAGGATACTTTGTAGGTATGGGCGCCGAACCAATCACCCGAGTCGCAGCCTTCTTTTAAGTTCTTGTGATCTCCACAAAGGGTTAGGAATTGTATCTCCCCATTATCATTAGCGGTTTTATTGTGAAGCGACAAAGAATTGATTACACAATCTAACTTCACGTTTCCATACAAGCAATAATAGTAATCCTTGCCTGATACGAGTCCTGAGATAGTCATACTTATTTCTTCAGTATTTTCAGTAATTTTATCGTCATTATAAGGAGTTGGAGTCACTGAAGAGTCGATCGAGTGAACTGAGCCGGCAGCAAAGACTAGAATGGTGCTAGAAACTACTAAGGCAACTAAAAATTTTGTGAGCAGGGACATTAGCTTAATCGTACCTGGTTTAGGATGGGCTTGTCAAACTATGTGGACTCACTGACCAAAGACCGTGCTGAAGGAATCAGAAATTTTGTAACGAGAAGTCTGCCATCCTGTTTAATATAAAATACCCATAGTTTGAATTTGTGGCTTTTGTGAAGTATAATTAAGTTCAAATGAAAAGGTCTGCCTTGGTCTTTCTTTCAATTTTATTTATTTTTAGTATTTTCACCGCTCAAGCCAAGGCGGATAATCTTCTTAGTGTTCAGAGAAAAATAGACCAGAATAAATCTGATTATTCCAAGACACAAGTGGATTTGGAGAGAATAAAGAAGGATGTTGCCAGCCTCTCCGGCTCTTTGTTTGGCACTGAAGCAGAGTTGAACGAAGCCAATAAGAAAGTTTCCAAAATTCGTAAGGATCTCAAAAAAGTAGAAGAGGATTTGGCCGAGAAAAAAGACGATTTGGCATATATTACCAAAGTTCGTAATCAACAGATCCGTACCAGTTATATGGAACCAGCCCAATCATCAATGGAGCTTATCTTTACAAGTTCCGATTTTGCAGGTTTTGCAAGCATCTCCACCTATCAGGAGAAAATTTTAGGTGAGTCTGAATTATTGATAAAGATAGTAAATGAAGAGATTGCCGAAGTTGAGAAGGCAAAATCTCAGATTGTAGCGATAAAGGCGGATCTAGAAAAGGCGGCGGCAGATATTTCATCAAGATTGGCAAGCGTTCGTTATCAATACTATTCTGCCTCCAACCAACAAAGTTCCTTAAATAACCAGCTGGTTCAGATTGAAGCAGACCTTAAGAACTTATCTACGCAGCAAAAGAAATTAGTAGCGGCTAAATTTGCAGCGTCTAAGAGACGACAGACAATTGGAGACCAAGTACCTACTTCGGAACCATTACCAAACCCGGGTTTCTCCCCAGCCTATGTTTTCTTGACTTATGGCTATCCTCATCGAGTAGGAATGAATCAATACGGGGCTTATGGTAGAGCCAAGGTTGGACAAAGTTACAAAACTATTCTTAGAGCATATTATTCAGGAGTATCAGTTGGAGGTTACCCAGCACCGAGTAAGATAAAAGTAGCTGGCAGGGGAAGTATATCTTTTGAAAATGATTATCTGCGGGGCATTTCGGAGATGCCAAGGAGTTGGCCAATGGAAGCCCTGAAAGCTCAGGCCGTTGCTGCCAGGACCTATGCTTTGAACTGGTTGCAGTCTCATCCAGGCCAATCTATTTGCACCACCCAATCATGTCAGGTATACAGAAACAGTAGCAGTCTGCGTAATTGTGTTGGTTCTTACAACAAGAGATGGTGTAATGCTGTTAGTGCAACGAAAGGAGTAGTAGTAACGTATGGAGGCTCTCCGATCACAGCTTGGTACGCTTCCACTGCAGGTGGCTACACTCTCTCCTCGCAAGAAGTTTGGGGTGGGGCTAGACCTTACGCTAAAGGAATTAAAGACGCTAGAGGAAGTTGGCCGGCCGGCGCCTATGATAAATCCTCACCTTGGTTTCACACTTTTTGGAATGGGAAGCAGTGCTCTGGCGCCTTTCCCTGGCTGACCAAGGCCGAAGTTTCGGATCTTTTTAACGCCGCTCTTCTTTCCCAGAAAAGTAGTGCTTATAATAAGTATCTTTCTCAAAACCCCGCTTGTCCGGGCAGAAGTGCAGGCTGGTCAAAAACTAAGGTTATAAGTAAATTAAAATCACTAGGGGTTAAAGATGTGGGTAATTTATCCAAGTCTGGTATATTTATAGGTTACGATGGTAAAGGAAATACCTCCTCAGTTACCTTTGTGAGTAGCAAGTACCCGAATGGTAAAACATTTTCCGGAAGCTTCTTTAGATCGATATTTAACTTAAGGTCGCTTGGAAATTTGGTGATACTAACATCCCTTTACGACGTGACCATCCGCTGATACAATGGAGCCATGAGTTTGGATTCTCCTATCCCCCTACATTTTGAGGGAGAGGAAGCAGACGAGAAGGTCTTGGTGGTGCTAAGAGCCCATACTATTACAAACATTGGTTGGGTTTTGACTTCAGTTTTCCTTCTGATGATTCCTTATTTGGCACTAATATATCTAGTTTTTGCCAGCCTTGAAAATATACCTTTTAGTTTATGGACGGCCCTTGTCGCCACCCTTTTCTGGACCTTAATTGTTTTGGGGATAGCCTTTCAGCAGTTTATTCATTGGTATTTTAATCTTTATATCCTTACTAACAAGAGGATTGTGGATATTGATTTTTTTGGACTTTTTCACCGTAGACTTTCACAAACACACTTGGTTAATATCCAAGACATTACGTGTAGTAAGGCGGGTGTATTACAGAATTTTTTAGATTTCGGTGATCTGCGTCTTCAAACAGCTGGAACTTCCGCAAATTTTGAATTTCTAAATATTCCTGACCCAGAAGGTAGTCAGAAACAAGTGCTAAGTTTAGTTGAGAAGGTTACCGGCCACCAGTTTAAAAATCATGGAGCTACAGTCGATCGACCTTAGTAACATAGCCGAAGGGCAAAACATAGATCTTTGGATCCAGGCGTTCTTATTGGTAGCGTTGGGTTTTTACACTGGATTTGCTCTGCTTATAAATAAGCAAATCAAAATATTAAATAAAGCAATCGAAACTAAAAAAGCTCATATTCTGAGCAATTTATCAAAGGCAAACCTTCTGGCCAGTGTTATATTATTAGTAATTGTTATTTTAATGATGGTATTCTAAGTTATGCCTAAATCTCTTTATACACAAGTAGGGGAAGTGAAGGGGCCAGATCTTCCGGATCAAGTAACTTTTACCCATCAATATACCCCGACTTCAGAAGCTACAAAAAGCTCTCGAGGCAGTTTATTTACCTTGATTACTTTGCATGAGAGTGATAGGACGAAGGCAACGCAACTTGGGAAGGAAATTTACCAAACATTTCAATCTGCGTATTATTCTAGCTCGGTAGGCGGGGTTTTAGCTGCTTTAGAGGCGGCGTTGGATCACGTCAATAAGTTTGTTAAAGATAAGGGATCCGTCACCTCGCTACCAAAGTTTGAACTAGTAGCTTCGGTTTTGTGGGGCGAAGCTCTTTATCTGGTAAAAACACAAGGTGCGGGAGTGATATTTCAAAGAAACCAAACCACAAAAAAATTGAGTTTTACAAAGGCCGCCTCCGGTGCTTTAAAGGAAGGTGATACAGTTTGTTTAGCAAACCAAAAGTTTATTGAGGAAGTTGATATAAATAGTTTGACGCCCGCTCTTACGCACGATGATTTTCAAGAGACACTTAAAAGCTTAGACAGTTTAATCGCTAAAAGTAATGCTGCCTTCACTTTAGTGATTAGAGTCTATATAGAAGAGCCAAAACAAGAGGTTTTGGAAATGGTAGATGTTTCGGGGAGCAAAACCCAATCTGTGAGTTTGATTAATAAAATCAAGAATAGGGTTGTTGATAAATTACCAGTGATGATAACAAGGACGAAAGTGATATTTTCATACCTCAAAAGTAAGATCTCTTATGGATCTTCTTTTGTGTTAAATAAGATTCTAGAACCTTGGAGACCAAGAGAGCCTGGTGCAATTGAGGACCCTGCTAAGAGAAGACGAGCCCGGTCTGTTCAAGTCGCTGTTGTTTTAGTAATCCTGCTAACTTTAAGTATAGGTGGGGCGGTGATCAACCGATCAAACTCAGCAAGACTCGCTTCATTCAACGATAAGTTAGATGTTACTGAGGTTAAATTAAACGAAATCGATAATTTAACCGCGGTTAATCCCGAAAGGGCCGAGGAACTGCTCGATCAGGTTGAGACGGATTTAGCCGAAGCGAAGAAGTTTAATATAGAGGCCGACAAACTAAAGGAATTAGAAAACCTTTTTGCCTCTTTGCAAGGAAAAATAAGGAAGATATACGATGTTGCTTTAGAAGCGTTCTCTTCGCTTGAAGGTGTGAAGATAAGCGATCTAGTACAGACAGATACTAGCTTTGTGGTTCTAGATAGAGATCAGTCGAAGATAATAGTTGTTGCTAGAAGTTCGAAAGATAGAAAAGAAGTTGGTTCAGATAGTGGTATGAATCTAATAGCCGAATTTAGTGGTGTTCTTTATGTCCAAAAGAGCCAGGGTATTAAGAAAATTAACTTGAGTAATTTAAAAACAGAGGATTTTGCAGACCCTTCTTCGAACTGGGGAAAATTGGTAAGCGCTGGTACTTACAAAGGAAACCTTTATTTACTGGATCAAGACAAAAAGGAAATTTGGAAATATACTCCTTTTGGAGATGGTTTTTCCTCGCCGCAAGCCTATTTTAAAGGAGATAAAAGGGACTTTGGAAGTCTTTCGGCGATGACTATTGACGGGGCAATATGGGTAGGTAACACCAAAGGGGTGATTATGAAGTTTTTAACCGGTAAAAGGCAGAAGTTTGAAATCAATGGTTTGGATAAGCCTTTTGGAGGAATCATTGATATTTTCACCACGGTTGGTAGCAATACACTTTTTATTCTAGATAATGATAATAAGCGGGTGGTTCTGATTGACAAAAACGGTAAGTATCTATCTCAATACACTTCTGAGGAATTTGGAGTGGCCAGCACCTTATCTGCAGATGAAAAAAACAGAACAATTTATCTTGGAGTTGGAAGCAATCTCAAGTTTTTCAAATACGATTAGATGGCTACTGTTTTTAACAAAAAGGCAAAACACGATTATCTTTTGTACGATAAGTTCGAGGCTGGAGTAGTTCTTTCTGGGGCTGAAGTGAAGTCGGTGAAGGAAGGAAGTATCTCACTCACCGATAGTTATGTAAAGGTTGTGGCTGGTGAGGTCCGTCTGATAAACGCATACATATCCCCTTACAAATTTGCACTCGATCCTTCATACGACCCTAAGAAAGAAAGGAAACTGTTATTAAATAGGAACGAGATTGATTTTCTAATTGGAAAGACGAGCTCCTTATCCTTGACAATCGTGCCTACAAGGGTGTATACTAAGCACAATCTCTTAAAGGTAGAGATAGCTTTAGCGAAGGCTAAAAAGAAAGCCGACAAACGTGAGGTTCTGAAAAAGAGAGCGATTGAACGCGATGCTCAGGCAGACCTTCGTGGAGCTAAATTAAAAGCACAACGACAACTGAAAATCAAATAGAATGACATGGGGATGTCTAATTTCGACGGCAAGGAGAGATAAGTAGGTGCAAGCCGGCATAAGTTTGGTAGAAGCCGTTAAATCTCCAAACAAACTTATAAATGCTAACAAGGCATTTTCTCCTCGATTAGCTTACGCTTAATCGAGCATTTCTTGAGGCTTTTTCTTGGTGAAGCACAAGGGATGATACCTTAGCCAAGACGGATTTTTCTAGGATGGTAACCTAGTCCTATTCAGAATTTATCAATAACCTACCTTGAGCCTGATCTTGCTAGTCGGTAAGGCACAAGGGAAAGTCAAGACTAGCTAAGCTTGTAATCCCTGTTTGTTTCTCGTGTACGGACGAGAGTGCAATGCTCTCCATCTCCACCATCACAAAGACCCACGTGAAGCGTGGGTTTTTGTGTTGTTAAGGATAGGGTTTCTAGTTTTTAACGATGTTTAGATGTCAGGTGCGTTAATGAAAAATTGCCCAGGGTTCTTAAACAGTATGCAGCTAAAGTTGATTGGGGTTTGACTTTGGCTAGTCACGTTGAATTTGATTGGTTTTTTTGCTACAATTTGCTTCGTTCGGAGGGGTCGCATAGCTGGTCCATTGCACGGGTTTGCTAAACCCGCGAGCCGAATAGGCTCACGTGGGTTCGAATCCCACCCCCTCCGCCATTTTTTAAAATTGGGGGAGTACGATTGAGGAATGTAGAGGTTAGTATTTGTGGAGAGGTGGCCGAGTGGTTTATGGCGCTGGTCTTGAAAACCAGTGTGGCAGCGATGTCATCGGGGGTTCGAATCCCTCCCTCTCCGCCATGTACGAAATATAAATTTATAAGTGGCTGGAACGTAATTTTAAGTCAAAACGTACCTCCTGCTACATAGAAAAGTAAATTTAGTTGTAGTAAAATAGAGTTATGACCGGTCCTAGGAAGAAGTTATTTAAGCGAAGTAATTTAACTAAGCACGGAGAAAGAGTCCAGTCTTTAGAAGGTTTAAAAGGCCAATTATCTAGTATCCAATCTAAAATATCAGAAATTGAGGGTCAGGAGAATAAAGAACTAGAAGTAGAAACCTTGTATCACTGGAGTTCTCCTTCCCACGTCTTTATTCCCCGCGGCAAAAAATGGTTAACCTATGTTATTTTAACTACCTTACTGATTATTTTAATCCTACTTTTTATTAGAGAATTTTTCATAATAGCTCCAGTTTTGGCTGTTGCCTTTCTTTCGTACGTATTGGCGTCGGTACCTCCAAGTGAAATTGAACACCGAATTACTAATCAAGGGGTAATTAGCGGGAAGCACGATTATCTATGGGAAGAGCTCTACGACTTCTGGTTCACAGAAAAACATGGCCACACAGTTTTAAATATAGATTCGCAAATACGATTCCCAGGAAGAATTATGTTGGTTATGCCTAAAAAAGACGAAGAAAAAATTAGGAATATCTTGATCAGATACCTCCCCTTCCGTGAGATACCAAAAACCTCGTGGCTTGATAGTTTTGGAGACTCACTCTCAAACATATTCCATCGAATAGCTAGTTGATACTGATAAAGTTGCCAACGTAAAATTACCCAGGTATAATTCGCACTGTGCCCCTGTAGCTCAGTGGATAGAGCGCAACGTTGCGGACGTTGAGGTCGGAGGTTCGAGTCCTCTCGGGGGTACCACCTCACCTTATTTGATGTAAACAGTTTTGTCTGCACTAAGCGAGACGATGTGGAGGGATGCCAGAGCGGTTTAATGGCCAGGTCTCGAAAACCTTGGGGGAAGAAATTCCCACGGAGGTTCGAATCCTCCTCCCTCCGCCACGAGCGCCTGTAGCTCAGCGGATTAGAGCGCAAGCCTCCGGAGCTTGAGGTCGAGAGTTCGAGTCTCTCCAGGCGTACCAGAAAAATAAGAAGATGGCTTTAAAATTCGAAGAATCGGCCGGTGGAATAGTCCTCAAAAAAGAAGATGATCAAGTATCTATCTTGGTCACGCAGCATTCCCAGCACCACGGTTGGGGCTTCCCAAAAGGCCTCATTGATTCTGGGGAAGATAAAAAAACCACTGCTCTTCGTGAAGTTGCCGAAGAGGGTGGAGTAGAGGCAAAGATAACCGAGGAACTTCCTCCTACAGAATATTTCTACCAATTTGAAGGACAGAAAATAAAAAAGAAAGTGACCTATTTTTTAATGGAGTACATGTTTGGAGATCCATCCAATCATGACTGGGAAATGGAAGATGCAAAGTGGATTCTATTGAAAAAGGTTGAAGAAAAGCTAACCTTCAAATCTGATAAAGAAGTTTTCCAAAAGGCAAAAAAGTTTATCTAAGGTTTGGAGGATCTACGTAGCACAAAGGCTATGAAGACCCCCCATTGTGATCTCCTTTGCTACACTCCTTGTTAATTCACCCGTTCGGCTTGGACGATGAGCCGGTGGCTGTATTCAAAATACCCTCCAATGAATTCCCCACTGCAAGTGATGAGGGTGATCATTTCTTGGTCAGTAGGCCCGACTACTTTAGTGAAGTCTGCGTCTGCATTCTCAACCCACGATTGGCTCATTTGGTAGCGATAGATGGTATTATTGGACATGATCACCTCGATACTATCACCTACCTCTAGGTTTTTCAGGTTCCAGAAGACTCCAGTCACTCCAGTGTGCCAATCTAGATGGCCGGCAAAGACTGCATTGCCGCTTGTTCCTGGCAGATTGGTAAAGTCGTACCAAACCACCTCGAATGGGCTTTTTGGTGAGTCCATCACCCCTTCCTTTGTTATTCCTCTCACCGTGATTTCCGCATCTACCATAAACCTCGATATAGTGAGGCGAGAGACAGACAACACTCTCTCTGGTGTGTGAGTTGGTGTTTTGGTTGAGGTTGACGTCAACGTTTCGGTCGGTGTGTGGGTAGGTGTTGCTTCAGTTGTTGAAATCGAGGCAAGGTTGGCTTCCCTTCCTTGTGACCAAGCGAAAGCAGATACAGCGAGTACCAGCAGGACAATTATTGTTAGGTTGCGCATGATCCTCTCCTTCCTAAATCTCTGTTTGGAAAGGTGCGTTGTACTGTTAATTGTATATTAACACTAAATTCTAATTGGTGGGGGTATTTGGAAAATATATTGGATTAAGAAAAAGAGATACCACCCGGTCCATGGTACAAGACCACAAAGCGGGTGGTGGCGTACGGATAGCTGGGAGAGGCTTTCCTGGCGGGGTCTTAGAAACCAGGACTCTCCGTACTTGTGACCCCATTGAGTAAGGTGCCATCCACAGATTGGACGGCAGGGTGAGTGCTCATGTCAGTCTCGTCCAGAGCGACCGGTACATTAGTGGTCGGTCTAGTCAAGAACCTGATCGGCACTACGATTGGGACCATGTGACCTGCTCCAATCAATGCTGTGTTCAGCCTGAAGGATCGGATGCCCAAGCCTTTGACGTAGCTAACCCGGCGCGTCGGTTGGGACGCGGGGGTAGCTGACCGCCGGTGCTTCCTCAGGATCTTCCTCACCACGTTTGGAGAGGAGGGTTACCGGGATTACTACCCGCATGTTTCCTCCGTCAGTAGATTCAGGCGCTGGCCGGCAGGTGAGCCTGGCTCAGGTGGGCGTCATCGTCCGGAGCCGCTCGCTGTCTCAGCGGTCCGTTGAAGATGCACTCGATGACTGCCGCGTGGCGCCGAGGTGCAGGGTCGTGATCGCGAATAGTGCGATTACCGCTGTGGTTGTCGTCACGATTCGCGGAGGCCTCCACAAAAACCTGGTGAAAGACGTCGTCACCGCGCGAAGGCCACGATCGAGTTCCTGGAGAGCCGAGGCGAAGGCCTCAAGAATGGTGAATATGGTCACCACGACTGCTATCAGGAACACTAGCACCTTGTTAAGTGCTCTCATAGGCGAGCTCCTTCCGAAAGCTGTCCGTTGCTTAATGTGCCTCTCCCTCTTAGGCTGTTTATATCACTTGCTTACTTGCCTAGTCAAGTTGTTTTTTGTTTTCTGTTATAATGTCTGCGTTTGGAGGGGTCGCATAGTGGCCTAGTGCACACGCTTGGAAAGCGTGCATTCCGGAAACGGTATCGTGGGTTCGAATCCCACCCCCTCCGCCAGACTCTGCTCACAAGGTAGACACATGTCAAATAAAGTAATACTTGTATCGAATAGACTGCCTGTTACTATCAAAAAAGTAAAAGGTAAATATACCTTTGAGAATACAGTGAGTGGTTTGGTTTCAGGACTAGATAGATTCCACCGTTCTAGTAAGGGTCTGTGGGTTGGTTGGCCGGGAACTTTTTTTTATAAAGAAGATAAGGAAAAGGAAAAGTTTTTTGAAAAGCAGCTTTCTAGGAAATACAATTATCATCCGGTATTTCAAAGCCAAGCCGATGCTGAAAATTTCTACTACGGGTTTTGCAACAGTACTATTTGGCCTCTTTTTCATTATTTTACCCAGTACGCAGTTTATGAAAAAAGCTTTTCCCATGCTTACAGAAGAGTCAATCAGCATTTCTGTGATGCGGTCGTAAAAGGTGCTGGTGCCAACGACACAATCTGGGTTCATGATTACCACCTGATGCTACTTCCCCAGCTTTTGCGTGAGAAACTACCAAAAGCTAAGGTTGGCTTTTTCCTTCACATCCCCTTTCCTTCATTTGAAATATTTCGACTACTACCTCAAAGGGAAGAAATTCTAAGAGGAATTCTGGGAGCTGACGTCGTTGGATTCCAAACCCAAGGATACGCACTTCATTTCCTAAATAGTGTTCGACGAATTCTGGGACACGATATTAATCTTGGCCAAATTAATACCGGAGACCGTATTATCAAGACCGATGCTTTCCCAATTGGTATAGATTATAGGCGTTATAACCAAGCTACTCAGACTCCAAGGGTTCAAAAAGAAATATCTAGATTTAAAAAAAAGATTGGCGGTCGCAAAGTAATCTTATCGATTGATCGGCTAGACTACACTAAAGGAATCCCACAAAGACTGGCTGCCTACAGTGAGTTTTTGGAGAGATACCCAGACTGGCGGGAAAAAGTCATCTTTATTTTAGTGGCTACACCTTCTCGAACAAAAGTTGAATCATACCAGACGATGAAGAAAAGTATTGATGAGTTGATTGGTAGGATCAACGGTCGGTTTGGTAGTTTAGGCTGGAATCCTATTTGGTATCTTTACAGGTCATTGGATATTTATGAACTCACGGCACTTTATGCTGTGGCTGATGTTGGTTTGCTAACTCCAATAAGAGACGGCATGAATTTGATAGCTAAAGAGTTTGTGGCTACAAAAGCTGATGGAGAAGGAGTACTAATTCTTAGTGAGATGGCAGGGGCAGCTGAGGAGTTGAGGGAGGCTTTAATAATAAACCCAAACAGCGAAAGTGAAATAGTCGAGGCTTTGAAGAGAGCTTTGCTGATGCCCAAGCAAGATAAGGTCAAGCGCAATAAAGAAATGCAAAAGGAGTTGCAACATTACGACGAAAAACTTTGGGCGGATAATTTTATGGAGAGTTTGGCTGAGACAAGAAAGTTGCAAGAGGAAATTGGGGAGAGGGTATTAACTTCGCGGGTCGAAAAGGAGTTATTTAAGGCCTACCAAGGAGCAAAAGAGCGGTTGTTGCTATTTGATTATGATGGAACCCTGGTTTCTTTCGCCCAGACTCCCGGGGAGGCAAAACCAGACGATGACCTATTAAAGTTACTAAAAAGGTTTTCTCAGGATTTGAAAAATGAGGTGGTGGTTATTAGTGGTAGAGACAAAGGTTTCTTGGATCATTGGTTTGGGAAATTAAATATAGCACTAGTGGCAGAACACGGAGTTTGGATAAAAGAAAAAGAGGGGAAATGGCAAATGCCAAAAAGGCTAACCGATAATTGGAAAGGAAAGATTCGCCTCGTGATGAAATCTTTTGTAGAGAAGACCCCAGGCTCGTTTATTGAAGAAAAGTCCTTTTCGCTTATCTGGCACTATCGAAAAACCGATCCTGATTTAGGGCAGACTAGGGCGATAGAGTTGGTGGAAGTACTCAAGGGTATTGAAGAAGGTAAAAACCTGCAAGTTATGGAAGGAAACAAGATAGTGGAAGTCAAGAGCGCATATGTGGATAAAGGAAAAGTAGCGTCTCATTTTCTTACTAAGAAAGGATGGGATTTCATTTTGGGCTTGGGTGATGATACAACTGACGAGAATATGTTTGGAGCAATGCCAAAGGGGGCTTATTCAATTAAGGTAGGCTTAGGCCCATCCAAAGCCCGATTCAACTTGAAATCTGTAAAAGACGTACGACAATTTTTGTGGGAACTTGAAAGATAATAGCTATTTCATAGTTTCCTGAATCTCGACGCTGCAAAAAAATAATAGTACTATTAACTTTATGCAAGAGGAACAAGGGTTCAATCCTGAAAAAGCTGCTGAACAGTTTGTACCAGAGACAACCCAGATACCGCCTGAGTATATAGAGCTTTGGGACAAGCATAACCGAGTTCCTGTAGAAGAAGATACATGGAACGAGGTTATAGATTTAGCTAGAAAAGAAGAAAGGACAGAGATATCAGGAAGGGGAATTTACGGACAAATACCTTTAGACAATCTCTTGAGTTTAGCTGAAAAAGTGAGATCTGAACCAGATCCCGTAGAACGGTATAGGTTATTGGCGAAGGAGAGCCCTACAGGGCAAATCTGGTTTGAGGTTTTAGATGGTTTAAGGTCAGATCTGGCGATTGACGCAATGGATCGTAAGGTCGGCGAGCGAAATTGGGATAACGGTTTGGATATAGGTACGGGGTGCGGTGTGCTTTCTGAAAAAATCGAAGGTTATTGCAATAGGTTGGTAGCAGTTGATCGGGCCGATTTTCTACTTAAGCTAGGTAAGATGAAAGCCTTTGGAGGAGAGGAGTTTATTACTGGCGAAGCCCTGCACCTACCGTTTTCGAACCAGAGTTTTGACTTGGTTGTCAGCTCAGGTCTTACCGCCTCTTTTGATAAAGATCAGCTTGAGGACTTTGTTTCTGAGTTGGCCAGAGTGATTAGACCGCAAGGGTCGTATCTTGAGGCGACTCAAATGCCACCGGAAAGTGGGGATCTACACCCTGAGCATAGGCGAAGCCTAGCCAACGCCAAAGGTATTTTGGCGGATATGATAGTTGATGAAACTTCGGGGAAATCAAAAATTGGAGACCACCTAAAGTTAACAGATTATGTTAGTACCTTTCAATCCAAGGGGTTTTCTTTCGAATATAGTTTTGATCAAGATAAGAATGCACTGGTCCTTGAATTTGTCAAAGTTATTTGATAAATATACCCCATGATAAATTGTAACTACATGTTTTGGAATCTTTTTAATATGTTTTTCAGGCTGCGTTAGTAAACTTGCCTTATCTTAATCAATCTACTAGTATAGGGTCGCGATGGAAAATCAATTGGAAGAGATTAAGCATAAAATAGATATCATTGCCTTGATCAATGGTTATATTCCTCTGAAAAAGGCTGGTAGAAATTACAAAGCTCTTTGCCCTTTCCATTCAGAGAAGACCCCGTCTTTTATGGTTAGTCCTGACAAACAGATCTATAAGTGCTTTGGTTGCAGTGAAGGAGGAGATGCTTTTGAATTTGTGAAGAAAATTGATGGTGTTGAGTTTGGCGAAGCTGTAAGGAAACTTGCGGGTAAGGCAGGAGTTGAACTTAAAGAATACAAACCTTCTGGGGTAGAGAAAAGGCGGGAGAGGATATTTTCGATAAATCAAACCGCAACTGAATTGTATAATTATCTTCTAACTAAGCATAAGGTAGGTAGGGTGGCTTTGGATTACCTCCACGCAAGAAAAATTAACGATACCTCAATTAAAAAATTCCAACTTGGTTTTGCTCCAGAAAAAGGAGATATAGCCGTTGGTTTTCTTCTAAAAAAAGGTTTCCCTTCGGAGGACATTAGTTTGGCCGGTCATAGTTTTTCAACTGAAAAGTCCAGACTTTTTGATAGATTTAGAGGGAGAGTCATATTCCCGATTAAGGATACACAGGGAAGAGTCAGTGCTTTTTCTGGAAGAGCCTTGGGGAGTAGAGAACCAAAATACTTGAATTCTCCTGACACGGCGGTTTTTAGCAAAAGTAGGTCGCTCTATGGAATAGATTTGGCAAAGACAGAAATTAACAAACAAAAAACTGCAATACTGGTTGAGGGAAATTTCGATGTGATTTCCTCCCATCAGGTAGGAGTGAACAATGTGGTGGCTCCTTTGGGTACTGCTTTGACAGAAAAGCAAATTGATATGCTTAGAAGATTTTCTGACGATCTAATTATCGGATTCGACACTGATTACGCTGGTAACGCAGCGGCAAGAAGAGGAATTGAACTAGCTGAAGAGGCCGGTTTTTCTGTTAAAGTAATCGAATTGGAAGAAGGCAAAGATCCAGACGAACTGATTAGAAAGAATCCTAATGCTTGGAAAGAAAAAGTAAAAGAGGCAGTTTCTATTTATGATTTCATTGTTGATACGAGTTTAAAGAAGTGGGATTCGAATACTGCAGATGGTAAAAAGAAAATTTCTAAAGAGGTTTTGCCTGTAATAGCAAAACTTCCAGATGAGATTGCGCGGGATCACTATGTTCAAAAAATAGCGGCTCTTCTGAAAGTTAGTGAGAGTGCAGTAAGGTCAGATCTCAAAAAATATGTATTCACATCTCAAAAAAGTAGGGTTGAGGAGGAAGTGCCTTTACCTTCGAAAGACTCCAAACTAAACATTTTAGAAAGCTATCTTTTGGCGTTAATACTTCAGACCGGGACCTTACCTAAAGAGAGTACTGAAAATTTGTTTAGTCAGAAAGAAACCTCGTTACTATTTGGAGTGATAAAAAAGTATGTTGAGAAAAAAGGTAGCATAAAATTGAAGGAATTGTCGGCCGAAATACCTGAGAATCTTCTTCAACTTTACGATGATTTAGTTCTCTACAGAATAAATGAGAAAGTTTTGGACTACCATGATGATGCAGAACGGGAATTTTCCTCTTGCATAGCACGGATTAAGGAGTTAAACTTACGGACGAAGCTTCGTAAGCTTGGGTTAGAGATAAAGCAGGCAGAAGCTGTATCAGAGGAAAAAAGAATTAAAATATTAACAGAACAATTCCGTGATCTTTCACTCGAACTTTCTCATCTAAAAACCGGAAGTTAATTTATGTCAAAAGCTATCTTGTCAGTTCAAGAACTTGTAAAAAGAGGAAAAGAGCAAGGGTTCATTACCCAGGATGATATTTTAGATGTTTTCCCTGAAGCAGAAACGGATGTAATAGCTTTGGATAATCTATACACTAAACTTGCCGAAGAAGGTGTTGATGTTTTTGAAATTGGGGAAGATAAAAAACCTTCTGAGTTGGAGAAGGAAATCGAAGTTTTCGAAACCCTTCGAAAGGTGCAAATCACTGACCCAGTAAGAATGTACTTGAAGGAAATAGGTAGGGTTAATCTCCTTACTGCGGAAGAAGAGAGAGACTTGGCAAAAAGAGTTGAACGTGGCGAACAGAAAGCAAGAGAAAGGCTGATAAGCTCAAACCTTAGGCTAGTAGTTTCCATAGCAAAAAAATACGTTGGACGAGGGCTCTCTCTTCTAGACCTGATAGAAGAAGGTAACATTGGGCTTATGCGCGCTGTTGAGAAGTTTGATTGGCGAAAAGGATACAAATTTTCAACATACGCTACATGGTGGATTAGACAAGCTATCACTCGAGCAATTGCGGATCAGGCTAGAACGATAAGAATACCAGTGCATATGGTGGAGACGATTAATCGTTTTATTCGAGTGAGTCGAATGTTAATGCAGGAGTTGGGAAGAGAGCCAACACCTGAAGAGATTGCTCGAGAAATGGAGATTGAACCGGATAAGGTTCGGGAAATAATTAAAGTTTCTCAGCAACCAACGAGTTTGGAAGCTCCTGTTGGTGAGGAAAAAGATTCAACCCTCGGAGATTTTATCCCTGATGAAGAGATAAGGCCTGAAGATCAAGCAAGTGTGGAGCTTCTTAAATCACATCTATCCGAAGTTCTCGATACTCTTAACGATCGAGAAAAGAAAGTACTCAAGCTTCGTTTCGGTCTTGATGATGGTAGACAAAGGACTTTAGAAGAAGTAGGTCGTGAATTTGGTGTTACTCGGGAGAGGATCCGTCAAATAGAAGCAAAGGCCCTAAGGAAACTGCGCCACCCAACCAGATCAAAGAAACTCAAAGATTACTTGGAGTGAAATGGGAAAAGGGTACAAACACTTTCGTTTAACTCTCGCAGCAATTATTTGGCCCGGACCTATAGCCGGCCCCCATCCTTTTACATTATTTAAGCTTTTTACTCCAGCACTGATTATATGGACTGGTGTCTTACCGGCCACATTTGTTATGGGTGCACTAGCATCAATACTATCGTTATATTTCTACGAAGTGATAAAGCTGGAAGGAACCAGCGATTTACTGAATAATTGGGTTCAGAAGCTCCCAGACACTTTTGAGAAAGCGTTGAAATTAGGTACGATACCATCATTGATTCTTCTAGTGCTACTGGCGGGACCTTTTCCTTTGGCAATCTCTTTTAAATATACAAAGCTTGGTGGTTTCTGGGCGGAAGCCTTGTTGGTTTTGGGTAGCTTTGCCAACTCACTTATTTGGACTGGGGTTGTTTGGGGAGGAGGATTGAGCATATTAGGAGCGTTTATAGATAACGTTCCGCTATTCTAAGGAGTCTTCCAACTTGGCAAACTAGTGTAAAAATTGTAGAATATTACGTTATGGAAAGATTTATATCACCTACTTTAGGCTCTTTGGATTACGAAGGGGTAATCAAAAAAGTTGCTGTCTACATAAAAAGCGATTCTAACTTTAAGCATAAGGTTATTGTAGGTACTGATTCGGAAGCACGGGAAACTAATGTCGAGTTTGTGACTGCGGTTGTTGTTCACAGAATAGGTAAAGGTGGAATTTATTTTTGGCATAAAGATAAATCAAAAAAAGTTTTTTCTATCCAGGAGAGAATTGCTCGTGAAACCCAACTTTCTATTGAGTTAGCTTGGAGATTGCGCGATACTTTCCAGCATAATGGATTGTCTGGTTATGAACCTGAGGTTCATCTTGATGTTGGGGAGGATGGTGCGACTCGCGATATGATTCGGTGGGTAACTGGTATGGTTTTGGGAAGTGGTTTTGAATATAAGATAAAGCCTGATTCATTTGGGGCCACAAAAATTGCCGATCGTCACACTTAAACTTATTTGCCAAGACCTGGCCTGATTTGAAGCCTTGAAGAGTATTAAATAGGTTTCATTTGTTTTTAGGAAAGTGTTTTTTAGTCAGAGATTGTTAAAAAAAACCTTGACGCTTCTTACCAATTTCTTCTGCTTCAATCTTATTAATTCCTTCTTTTTTTATTCTTTCAAGCAGACCCTTCTGGTATTGGAGTGTGCTGTCAGGACGCGTATCAATTACTGATAACGGGGCTACTATTTCTATCGGGTTTAAAGCCAAGTTTAACTGCTTGCCGAAATAACCAACTAAGTAGTAGTTGAGTTCGTAACGAGCTCGGCTGCAATAGAGAAGAGGCGTATGGTGCTGATATGTTTCCTTTAGAGTTTTAACGAATATCTTAACTGTCGTGATGGTAATAAGGCTTCCTATATCTTCTAGAATTGGCAGCTTTAATCCGTGCTGGTTTAGGAGATTATCTAGTTTTGGTTTTACTGTTTTACACTCAGTTTTACCTTGGGAATCAGTCACCCCACCGGAAAGATAGATATAATCAATCCTATCTTTGATAGGCATCAGACTTTCGGTAAAAGTTCTTAAATACTGGTCGTGGCCAATTGTTTCAACTGGTGGTTTGAAGACTGGGTCCCAGTGACCGTAGCAAAGCAGCCACACTAGAATTTTCTTTTTCTCCGCCATAGCCAAATTTTATCAGAAAAAAAGGTAATAAGTACAGCTAGAGAAAATTTAAGCTAGAAATAATGAGATTAGGATTTTTCATTCCACAATTTTGGCATCCATTTTAGATCTAAAGTAGCTGTAGGCTAAGGAGACAATTTCTAAAGTAGTAAATAAACCAGCCAGTACACTATAAATACTAACTCTCTGCAGAGCGGTGTGGAAGAGCACCAACAATAATACAATATATATTAGCCGGTGAATTCTTTTCCACCACCTGCCGAGTTTCTTAACACTAAAATTGTTTGAAGTTATAAAGAGAAGAAAAAGCAAGACCAGCGCAAAAAATCCGATACTTTGAAAAAGTGGGAAGGAGAGAGTAAAAGGTTCTATTCCAGCAATTTTTGGCAAATTAACCAGGTGATAATGAGTAAAGACTATTAAAAACAGTAAAATCCCCAACTGTCTTCGATAAAGCGTTACGATTCTGGTAACTTTTATTTGGATATTGAATCGACCTAAGATTCCTGGAATAACAAGGAGAAATAAAAGAAAAAGGGCTACTCTCCCGAAATAAGCCACATTTTCAACTAGGAAATTGAAAAAGGCGTTTTTCGTATATGCTGCCGGAAAGCTAATAAATACCAGTCCTAGAATTAGAAAGTAAAGAAACTTGAAAATGGAAATTATTCTCCTTCTTTTTCTAGAAGCAGTCTCAAAGGCTGTAGTTTGCCAGTCTTTACTAGTTGAATCTTCCATTTGGGAGGATTATACCAAAGTGTAAACCTGTATTTGTGTGAAAAGTGTCACCTAGGCCTATGATCTAGCTCACCTTGCCATACTTGTACTTCTTGTTGTGGGTAGTAGTAAAGGAATTGGAATATAAGCACTGATTGGTACTGAGTTAGTTGTTTATATACTACTTCCTATCGGATTTATTTATCAACAAGGTAGATCTATTTGCGCTGTTTGAAAGCCCTTTTTACCAGTGTTTCGTGCTTTATCGCAATTCTTTTCTTGGTCTTTTTTGAATGGGACCTCTTTTTCTTGCCTACTCCTGTAGCTCTTTTTGCCATAGATATAATTATACACCATTGGCTCCTCAGACATACTCTTACTCGAAATCTTAGCCTCGTACTGGAAAGTCCTACTGTACTCAAAGAGGTTAGAACTTTTTGTGTTTCGGTTTAAGAAAACTAGCGGATTATTTTTAGTAAACTATTAAATGCAAATAATTTAGTACCTTTAGGACCTTTTACGCCTGATATTTCTTGAATCACACCATCTTTTACAAGCTGATCTACTAGTCTAACTGCAGTTAGTCTTACACCGAAGGAAGTCTTTTCCTGCATTTTTGGGATAGTAAATATTGGTGATTCAAATAAATAGTCTACAAACCTATTCATGTAAGGAGATTTGGAAATTTCGTACTTGGTTTGAATAGTGTTGTGTAGTAAAAGTATACTGTCAATTAAACCAATAGTTTCTTTCGCTTGCTCTGCGATTGCATCAAAAAAGAATACTAACCATTTTTCATATTTACCTGTTTTATCAACAACTCTTAATGCATTTCTATACTCTGAAGGCCTTGCTTCAAAATACCCACTGCTATATACAATAGGTAATGATAAGTCTCTTTTATAGAACAGGATTAGAGGGATTAACAATCTTCCAATTCTCCCATTCCCATCTTCAAATGGGTGTATCGCCTCAAATTGATAATGAACCACGCCAGCTTTAACAATGTTTAGATCATCTTTATTATTTTCAACGTAGTCTAATATATTTTCCATGTAAGCTGGTACATGAAAATGCTCTGGTGGTACATATAATGCCATTTCAATAGGGTCCCCGTCTTTTTCGGCAATCCAAACAGGTTTATCTCTAAAATCACCTAATACACCTTTGTGCCTAACATTTTTTAATAACGTTGCGTGCAATGACTTTATTAGACTGTTTGTTAAATTCCGACCCGTTTTAATTGAAGAAACAGCATTTAACATTGCTGCACGGTAATTTGATACAACTGGAGTATCAGAATATTTAGGTTTACCACCAGCATCGTATATATATACATCAGATGAGGTGCTTTGCGTTCCTTCAATTTTTGAGCTAACTGCAGCTTCCTTTGCAACAAGTGGACCAATCAAATGGGTAGCATTTAATAACCTAGCCTGAGAACCTTGTAATAAACCAATTTGATAAGTAGCTTTTGCTAACTCTTTGGCAAATTCCCCATACTCAAGCTTTGGGGGTAAATGTTTTGGAAGATGGTGTTTAACCGGCATGAACAAATATTACATTATATATAACAGAATGTCAATATTCTGATATATAGAATCTATAGATGTATAACAGGTGGTATATCTAGAATATCTATACATCAATATCCTGGAGTTGTGTAACAGAGTTATCCTTTACGGGAGAGGACTTACTTTACCCTAACTCCTTGAGGGTTTAACTATACACACTTAGAACATTTGATTGGAATAGTTTCCAACAAAAAACTAGCCATCCATCTACTTTTTAATTTACTTTAAGTCTTGCTAATATGGGTAGATGGTCAGAGTAACTGGTTTCGATTATTTCTGATGATATTATTCCAATATCTTTTGAAGTAAATACATAATCCAGACGCCAGTTTAACTTTGATGCCTCAAAGCCTCTATAAGAAAATGGC
>SDBV01001500.1_pt1 | contig 35235 bp, 16 predicted proteins | sample 2277081 | NCBI WGS metagenome assembly SDBV01 (sample SAMN10402039, study PRJNA504765) | marine sediment metagenome | isolation source: marine sediment core GS10_PC15, 223 cmbsf | place: Arctic Ocean: Southern Knipovich Ridge | collected 2010 | reverse complement strand
CCGAATAGAAGCTCCAATAAAAATTTCCAAGTGTCTATAAGATTTTCAAATAGAATGCTCCATTCACTTTTCATCGAAACTCTTTTCTATTCTCTTTCCACGTTTATCCAGAGAAGAGGCTGTCTCCTATCTTGTTTCACAAGTTACTGAAAAACAAGGGCATGCCGTTTGTTTTCCCGATATGTCTACGCTGAATATGGTGGCGGAAGATCCAAAAATAGGTATTCTCATTGAGAAATTTTTTATTCCATTTAATGATGGAGCCGGCCTTGAAATAGCTTCAAGGTTAAAGAGGCTCCCTTTTCTTGAAAACCTCAATGGAACCGATTTCGTGCCACGGTTTCTGGATTCAACGCGCCACCGGCTGCGAATTTTTCTCATCGGCTCAACGCCATCGGTGGCAGAACAAGCGGCCGAATATTTTGCGGCGCGATGGCCGCAGCATCGGATCGTCGGTCACCGAAACGGTTTTTTCGTTGGGCCAATTGACGCCGAACAATCCAGTTCGATTCGAATTGGTTTCACTCGGAGCGGCTCGATCGCTGGTCGAGGAGGCTGAACAGAACCTTCGGAGATGGATTTCGATGCTGCAGATCGCGCTCGGATAAAGCCTCACTCGCTTCGCACATGGAAACGGTCTCGTCCAGCTATGACCTCGGGGCCATCGAAAGGTCGATTATAACCTCTGCGGAGAAGAAGAGAAACCGTGCACGTCACGATCGTTGGGGCTACTCACCGCTGGAGGCCGACGGGGTAGAGCAGGTACCGCTGGTCGTAAAACTTGCTCCGCTCGTAGAACCACCGCAGCCGTGCCCGCCGGTCGGCTACAAAGTCCTTGTCGGAGGCGAGCCGGGCCTCGAATTCGGCCTTCAGCCTTGGGGAGTCGGCGAGCATCTTCTCCGCCATGGGCGCGACGACGTAACCTTCTATGTACTCGGTGCGCTGCAAGATCTCCGAGAAGAATCCCCACGCCAACAGCGAATCGGCGCTCTCGGGCTCGAGCATCACGACGACCAGGTCACCAAGCGGCTGATCCGTCGACACTCGGACCGAGCCGGGGGGGAAGGTCTCCGTCCGCGTCTCGCTCGTGACGCCGGTCTTCAGAAGATGGCGGCCTTCATAGGGCATCGCGGCCGGTTGGGGGTCGACGAGGCGGTACATTTCGACCTGCAACGCGCGCGGCTTGCGCAGCGTTTGCATTTTCACACCGTGCCGCCGCAGCCGCACGATTACCTCGGGCTTGGTCGCCGGCACCCAATAGGCTTTCGGACGCCGCAACTCGACGGCCGGTTTGGTGATCGACACGGGGAGCCGCGGGAAGGTTTTCGGCGTGCCCAGCCAGCGGACCTCCTTGGCGCCGGAGGCCGGGGAGTCGTACTCCTCGTAGTCGATCCCCAGGAACTCGATCGTCCTCCGCCCGCCGCCGCCGTTGCTGAAGTTCATCGGAATCCTCTGCGGCCGTGCCGCCGAGTCGGCCGCCACGGCTGCTCGCAGCGAGGCGGCGCGTTGGCCGAGCACCTCGAGTGACGTTTCCATCAGCACGTAGGTACCCAGTACGCGCTGCCGGTGAGGTTTTAGCGAATGGTTTTCCACGAGCACCGTGGGAATGTGCCGCAGATCGCCATAGCCGGTAGAGTACCGCGGGTCGTACGGCCCCAGCGAAATTCCCTGCGACAAGTCGCGGTGATTCGCCGAGAACACCAGCGGTCCGGGGACGTGCCCGGCCGCTTTCAGCCCGGCGTCCAGCGCCGGGCGAAGCGTCCGGTCCAGCCAGACGCCGATTTGCGGCGACCAGGCGAAATCGCCGTCCCACCCGTGAAAACCATAGGTGACGTCGTACTGATAATCGATGCCGTCGGTTACGTGTACATCGAGATAGAGCGACGGTTGCCAGTTGCCCAGCAGTTGAATCATCGCCTGCATCTCGGGCGTGTCGGTCTTCACGTAGTCGCGGTTGAGGTTCAGGTTCTGTGCCGTCGTCCGCCAGCCCTGACGAACCGGCCCTCGCTGGTTTGGCCGATTGAACCTCGAAGCCCGCTCGTGGCCGTCGGCGTTGAAAACGGGCACGAAGAGGAAATTGGCCCGGTCGAGCAATTTCGCTTTGCCGGTCAGCGCGAGGTCGCGCAATAGCATCATCCCGGCGTCTTTCCCGTCGATTTCACCCGCATGGATGCCGGCTTGCGCGAGAAGTGTCGGGCGGCCGTTTGCCCGCAACTGATCAGGATTGCTCGCGCCCTCCTTGGTGGCGATGACCAGGTAGAGATCGCGGCCCTGAGGCGTTCGGCCGAAGGTCTGCATCGAAATTCGCGGCGACGTGTCACTGAGTTTTCTCAGCCACGCGACGGTATCTTCGTAGCTCGGCGAATCGGTCAGACCGGTTCTCTCCGCCGGCGTAATCCAAGGGTTATCGGGTCCGGCGATGAGCCTCTCACTGTTGCCGCGCCAGGGCGGCGCCGGAGGGAGGAAATCCTCCGCCAATGCCCCCAGAGAAACCGCCAGGATCATCCCGATCCCCGCAACGGTCGCGACTTGTTGTGCGATCACGGCTACTCCTCTGCTGCGCAGACACATTCCCCACGGGGTGCGGTTCACTGCTGGTCCTTCCTGCGCAAGTGGATCGACCAGGCCGAGGGTCCCTTGGCGTTGGGATCGCGGGTGTCGAAGTGGATCCCCCGCAACCATTGGAAGTCGAACGGCGCCGAGAAATCGTTGCGGATGGTTTCTTCTTTCACTCGGGGCGGCCCCCCGCGATTGCCGTCCGCGGGGCTGCCGGCCAGGATCAGCGCGCGGGTGCCGGTGTGCGAGAGCCGGCGCAGGGTCTGAACGTATCCGGCCGAATCGTACTGACAGATATGATGGTAACAGCCGCGGTCGAAGATCAGATCGAACGGTTGAAGCTTGGGAATCGCCACCACGTCGGCCAACATCCAATCGACTTCGACGCCGGCCTGGCGAGCCTTCTTAGCCGCGATGGCCAGTGCCGTGGGCGCGACGTCGACGCCGGTGACCTTGAATCCCTTGCCGGCCAGGTAGATGGCGTTGGTCCCCGAGCCACAGCCGAGCACGATCGCGCGCCCCGGGCGAAACGTGTTGTCTTCGACGGCCTTGACCAAATGGGTGCAAGGCCGGCCAACGTCCCAGCCGGGAAGCCGCTGGCCGCGATAGGGGGCGTCCCAGCGCTCCAGCAGCCCGGCTCCCTTCGGACCGTGGGGCATGACGCCGGACGGCAGAAGACGGCTTGGCAGGAGCGTTTTTCCATTGGCCGCAACGACCTCGATCCTTCCCGCCGCGGAACCCTCCGAAGGCAACGTCAACCGGAAGACCCGATCGGGCGTGGTGACCGTCAACTCCAACTGCTCGTCTGGCTTTGCGACCTTCGAACGTGCCGGGGCTTCCTGCCCGGCGGCACCGCCGAGATGCAACACGTGGAGGAATCGGGTCTCGCTGGATGCCTGCCCGGGTGTGACCTCAACGCGAAACTCCGCCGGCCGGTCGTCGCGGCGGGGCCGGGAAGTCGTCTTCAGATTGGCGTCCGGCGGTAGCAAGGTCTCGCCAAAGATCTCGGCGCCTGCTTCGACCACGCGGAACCGGCCGTCTTCGATTTTCGGCTCCCCAGAACTTCGCAACGTCCAGCGGATGGGCGATTGGGGGTTCACCGCGCGGACCAGGTCCTCCACGACGAGGGTCGACGGCTTCAACAGGAAGAACCGCCGGATCCGCCGCGTGGCTTGCTGCGGCCGGCTGCCGTTCTCCGCGGCAGGGTTTCGGGACATATCTGCCAGCGCGTAGATGAAAAGCCGGTTCTCCTCGAAGGCCAGGATTTCTCCTGCGCCGCTGCGCCTCCTGCTACAAGCGTGTTGGCGGACGAGCTGGAGCGATTCCTCCAGCGGGTCCGCCCCGCCGCAACGCTGTGCAAGCGCGGCAAGATCTGCCGCACCCAGCGACGAGACAAAGCCTCCTTGCCGGGGACTTGTCTGGCCCGCCGCCGGCTGGGCCGCAGCCGCCGCCAGGGCCAAGGCCGTCGCGGCGGCCAACCGTCCCGAAAAAACTAAGGCACACCGCAATGGTCGATCTCTGCCGGGCATCTGACGATCCTCCTTTACAAGGTTCTGTGTAGGGCCGACTGGACTTAGATATACCATGATACCGGCGTGGAGGCAAGCAGCGGGCAGGCCCTCGGTGAACATGCCGCGGCGAAGCATCTGGTTGGCCGCACGGATTCTTGGCCGTCGACTTCTTGCACACGGGACAGACGACACCTATACTGGACGGATGCCCCACATCAACCAGGAGAATATGATGATAGTCCGTCGTCGCCAACTCGGTTTTCAGATGATTGTCGGTTTCGTGGCATGCCTGATTTTGGAGGTGCTGTACGTAACGCCAACTCGCGCCCGGGAAGAACCGGCTCTGATTTCCAAACCGGTCCAAGCGAGAATTGAGCCCGGACGGTTTACGATCACTTCCGCAACCAAGGTTCTCTATACCGGGGGCGATGCCCGACTGGCGGATGCGGCCGCTTACCTGGCCGGGCGGTTGTGTTTGGCTTTCGACGAGAGGATCGCTGCCCACCCCAGCGACGCGGTGGATACCGTCCCTGGTGCGATTCTATTAACCACGCAAGGAGCCGATGCGAAGCTGGGTGACGAGGGTTATTTACTCGCGGTCACTAAGAAAGGAGTCGTCATTCGTGCTCCAAGAGCGGCAGGCGCCTTCTATGGCGGGATATCGCTCCTGCAACTCGCACCTCCGGCGGCGTTTCGGGCCCCGGCCATGGTCGAAGGAAAACTCGGCGGCACGGCTACGGTGAAACCGGCGCGGCCCTGTGACGAGCCGAATATCTCGACCATCAAGCCGGTCGAGTCGTTGCCTGTTCCCTGCGCGAGAATCTGGGACAAGCCGGAGTTCCGGTGGCGGGGACTGCTGATTGACCCTGCCAGGCACTTCTGGACGATTGACGAGTTGAAGCAGTACGTCGATTACCTGGCGCTGCATAAACTCAACAGTTTGCAGATCCACCTGACCGACCACCAGAACTGGTGCGCCGAGGTCAATAAATATCCCAGGCTGACCCCCGAGAAGCAGCGAAACGCCGCCGATGCGGAACTCGCGAAACAGGAAACCTATCACCATCTGTCCCGCCACTACTACACCCAGGAAGAACTCAGATCCCTTGTCGCTTTCGCCCACAAGCGCTTCGTGAATATCGTTGCCGAGTTCGAGATGCCCGGCCATTGCGGCGCGTTGATGCGTGCCTATCCGGAGTGTGGCTGCACGATCGATGCTGCCCAAATGGGCGGCGGTGAAATCTGCCCCGGCAAAGAAAGAACGTACCAGGTGCTTCAGGACATCCTGGACGAGATGCTGGAGGTGTTTCCCGGTAAGTACCTCCACATCGGCGCCGATGAGTGCAGCAAACGCTATTGGGGAAAGTGCACCGACTGCCAGAAACGGATGCGGGTCGAGGGACTCGAAGACGTGACCCAACTGCACGGCTATTTCGTCAATCGCATGGCCGACTACCTGCAGAAAAACGGCCGCACGCTCGTCGGGTGGGACGAAATCCTCGAAAGCGGAGCAAAGCAGGGAGCCATCGGCATGTACTGGCGCTCCGGCCGGGCGGATAAGTTCGTCGAGATGGCCTCCAAGAACGGGCAATACCTGGTGATGACCCCTACGGCCCATTGCTACTTTGATTATGTCCAGTCGCCCGACCGGCAGTCCGAGCCGCAAGGATTAGGCAGCTCCGTGATTACGTTGAAGAGAGCTTACGAACTTCAACCGCTGCCCGATTACATCAAACAGGCCAACCCCAACCTGGTCCTTGGGGCCCAGGCCAATCTCTGGGGCGAGAGGATGAAAACCTTCCCCCACATTCTGTACCAGACCTATCCCCGCGGGTGTGCGCTGAGTGAGGTATCCTGGTCTCGGGCCGAAGGAAGAGATTACGCCGACTTCTACCGGCGTCTGCAAACGCACATGAAACGCCTTGACGCGGCCGGAATCAACTACCGCGAGCCGACGGCTATCGACAAACCGTAGCATGATCATTACCGGGAACTTGACACGCATCGTCGAAGCGGGTAGACTGTGGGAATACAGTTCGCTGGGGCATCCCCTTCGGGAATTCGTGAGGGCACCGCTATGCAGACCGGACGTGTTGGACGCCGCGATTCTGGCCGCTGGTTCGGCAAGTCGCACCATGGAGCCCGAGAGGAACGTTGGTCGTCGTTTCGGCGGCTGCGGGCCGAAGTGCTGGAAGATCGGCGGCTGCTCTCGGTCGATCCGTTTCCCGTGCCGCTGACGTTGGTCGAGCCGCTGGGCAGTTTGATCTACGACTCGTCGGCCGGCGGCCAGATCGACGTGGCGGGTGAAATCGATCGTTTCACGGTCGAGTTGGACGCCGATCAAACGATGACCGTGGTGATCGACCCCGATGCGACCTTGCGGCCGGTGATGGCCCTGACGGATCCCGGCGACGTGTTGCTGGACTCCACCGCGGCGGCCGGGCCGGGCCAAGACGCCGTGTTGCAGGTGATTGCGACCAGCGGGCCGGGAACGTATTCGGTGGTGGTCGGCGGAGCCGTGGGAAGCACCGGGGCCTACCGGGTGCAGTTGGTGCTCAACGCGGCCGTGGAAGCGGAGCGGCACGACGGGCCAACCAACGACGATCCGGCGTCGGCCGAGGACCTCGAGGCAAGTTTCATTTCCCTGCCCGACGGCTCGGCCGAGCGGGGCGCGGTGTTAGGCAGCCTGATCGGGCAACCGGGCGGGGCGGGGCCCTTCGAGGAACTGCTCGTCAACGGCGGGTTCGAGACGGGTGATTTTACCGGGTGGACTGCCCAAACCAATGGCCGCGGCGAATTGACGCCCTGGACCGTCCAGCCGCCCGACGTCACTCCACAACTGCCCGGACGGATTACCGAGGTCGGACTCAAAGATCCCGATTTCGTCGAGATTCAGAATCTGTCTACCGGCGCCTTGGATACGCGCGGCTGGGTCGTGGTCGTCAACGACGCGAGTGACATCAATACGTGGAACACTACGCTGTGGGATCTGCCCGACTCGATCGCTCCCGGCGAAGTGCTCTACCGACAAGACATCGCCGACGGCACCGGCCACTATTGGGGAGACAACATAAGCTGGCAGACCTTCGGGCCCGGCTGGGTGATGATCCTCGATGAGGCAGGCGCCGTCGTCGATTTCGCCGTCTGGGTCTACAGCGAGGATGAGATCGCCTCGTTTGACGTCACCATCAATGGACATCGGGTCACCGCCGAAGGTATCTGGAGCGGCCAGGCCGTCCCGCCAAATCTCAGCGACTACCATTCGTTGCAGCGCGTCGCTTTCACCGATCACGACGACGCCACCGACTGGCTCTCCGTGGAGCCGATGTCGAAGGGTGTACAGAATTCGGCTTTCGCAGGGGGCTCGACCTTCGAGCCCGCGCCGTTGAGCGGGGCGTACGACGCTTACAACGGGTTTGAGGGCGAGGCCGGTTTACGGTACGAATTGTTCCAGGACGTCGCGATTCCCCCCGGCACCACGGCCACCTTAACGACCAATCACCGCATCCGGTACGCGGGCAACGGCACGGCCACGCAGGATCGCGTCTTGGAGATCTCCATTGGGCCCCCTGGCGGCGCTTCGACGGAGAGGTTGCATGTCGAGAACGTCGACGTAAGCGGTCCGGCGGCGGATCTCGGCTGGAATACCCTTTCGTTCGACGTCTCCGCCTATGCGGGCTCCACGGTGCGGATCCTATTCTCCGAGCAGATCCCCGAGAGCTACACCGGCGCGTCGCTGATCGAGTTTGACGACGTCAGCCTGGCGGCGGGAATCGACTCGGACTGGTACCGTTTCGACCTGGCCGACGGCGAATCGGTGACGCTTGCGCTCCGGGCGCTGACCCAAGGTGACTTGACACTGGAACTGTACGACGGCAATTCGACTCTGCTGGCCGTGGGAACGCTCACGGCGAACCTCTCCGGCGTAATCAACAACTTCCTGGATGGAACCACCGACGGGAGCCCGGACACCTATTACGTGCGGGTAACGGGAACCGGCGGAGACTACAGCCTGCTGGCGATCCGCGACGGGGACTTCGACACCGAGACGTCGGACACCGCGCCGAACGACGGCCCGCCGCCGGATGCCCAGGACATCACGCTGGCGGGCACGGTTGCCGGGGCGATCGGTTTGGGGATCGATCCGCCGGTCACGTTCGCCGCCTTCGGGGACTTTGGACGCGGGAGTCAAGCCGAAGCCGACGTGGCCGGGATGGTCCAGGGTTGGGAGCCTGATTTGATCATCACGACCGGCGACAACAACTACGGCCCGCTCGACGTCGGCGGCCCCTTTTGGACGTTCAACGTGGGCAACTACTACGGCGATTACATGCAGGGCCGCAGCGACAACCTCTATCCCGAGCAGACCAGCCCCGTGCAGCGGTTCTTCCCCACGGTCGGCAATCACGACAGCGGCGACGGGGGCGGCAGCGGGGGTTCCATTCCGGGATACCTCGACTATTTCCACGACGATCCGGCCGGCGGGCGGTTGCCCGAGGGCGTACACAACGCCGACAACAGCTATTACGATTTTCGTTGGGGGCCGATCCACTTTTTCGCCGTCGACAGCGATCACGCCCGGGTCGACCCCGATTCCATGGCGGCCCAACAGGATTGGCTGCAGAACGGACTGGCCAACTCGACGGCTGACTGGAAGTTCGTGTATTTCCACCATGCGCCCTTCTCGTCGGCCCTGCACGGCGAGAATCCTCCGATGCAATGGCCGTTTCAGGAGTGGGGGGCCGACGTCGTGTTCAGCGGTCACGATCACACCTATGAGCGACTCCACCGCGACGGCGTGACGTACTTCGTCACCGGCCTGGGTGGCGGATCGATCTATTGGATGGGGGACCCGATTCCCGGCAGCGCCGTGCGGTACAACGACGATTACGGGTCCATGCGGGTGACGGTCGACGGCGACCTGGCTACCTTCGAGTTCTTGTCGATCGAAGACGGCGACAACGGGGGCAACGGTGGCCGTCTGATCGATAGCTACACCATCGACAAGTCCTTGCCGCTGGCCGGCACGCAGGACTACTACCGCGTGGAGGCCAACACCGGGGACCTGCTGACGATCGAGACCGGCACGCCCGGCGACGGGCCGCTGCAGTTCGTCAACGAACTGGACCCGACGATCGAGTTGTACGATCCGACCGGCGCGTTGGTGGCCGGCAACGACAACGGCGCCGGTGACGGCCGCAACGCGCGGCTGACCCACGCGGCGACCATCAGCGGCACCTACACCGTGCGGGTGACGGCCGCCGACGAGACCACGGGCGAGTACGTGCTGAGCGTCGCCGGCCACACGGGCGATCCGCCGGCGTTTGAAGTTTCGGCCGTCTATCTGGCCAACGAGGCCCTGCTGCCCTTGGTCCCGCCGCAGATTGCCGTGCAGTTCAGCGAGACGATACTGGCGGCCACGCTTGACGCCTGGGACCTGACGGTAGACGGAGTGCCCGCCGCCGCCGTGACCGTGATCGACGGCGACACGGCGGTCTTCGACCTGCCGGCCGCGCTGGCCGGCGGGCAGTATGATCTGGCCATGGCGGCCGGGGCCGTGCTCGATCTTCAACGGGCGCCGATCGAGCCGCTGGCCGGCACCATCACCATCGACACCACGCCGCCGCGGGTGATCGCCTCGTCGGTGCTCGAGGGCCCACTCCTCGAGGGTAGTGTCGTGCCGGCCGCGGGCCTTATCTATACGGCCCAGTTCAGCAAGGGGTTGTCCCGCTCCTTTCTCAGCCGCAACGACATGGAGCTGGCCGGCTCGATCGGCGGGACCTACCGTCCGACGCGCTTCGAGTACGAGTACGACCCGGCCTCAGCCGTCTCGATGCTCACGGTTGAATTCGCGGACCTGCCGGAAGACACCTACACGCTCACGCTGTACAGCGGCGACGGCCGGTTCGAGGATCTGGCCGGCCGGGACCTCGACGGCGAGCCGCATCCGCTCGACACGGTTCCTTCCGGCGACGGCACGGCCGGCGGTGATTTCGTGGTGAACTTTTCGACCGATACGTTGGTGACGCCCTACCCCGGGCCGCTGCTGCCGGTGGGCCCGCGGGGAAGCCTGATCTACGATCCGTCGGCCAGCAGGCAAATCGGCTACGCCGGCGATACCGACGGCTTTACGATCGATCTGGATCCGGGTCAGACGATCAGCGTGGTGGTCGACGCGGAGACAACTTTGCAGCCGACCGTCGAACTGTTCGACCCCGGCGGCTTGCCGATCGGCGCGGCCATGGCCGCCGCGCCGGGAGAGGACGCCGTGTTGCAGGTTGCCGACGTCACCGGAGCCGGCGTGTACACGGTGACCGTCGGCGGCCAAGGCGACACCACCGGCTGGTTCACGATCCAGTTGATCCTCAATGCGGCAATTGAGCAGGAGGAGCACGGCGGGCCGGAAAACGGCGACCCGGCCTTGGCCCAGGACCTCGACGCGAGCTTCCTCGCCGTCGACGGCGGACCCTTGTCCCTGGACTCGGCCCAGCGAGGCGCGGTGCTCGGCACCCTGCCCTGGGAACTCGGCACCGTGGTGCGACGCGAGCAGTTCCGCTTCCCGATCCTCGATGGCCGATGGTCCACTTATTCCTCGGATTCCGGCGGACGGGTCATGGTCACCGGCGAGTTCGACACGGCCGCCGGTCCGTACGCCCTGATGATGGACCGCGAGTCGTTCTACCAGAACCGTCACACGCTCAACGAGGCGATTTGGACGGTAGACCTTTCCGGGCTGATGCAGCCGACGTTGACCTTCTATGAAATTGCCTGGCTGGACTACATCCATCCGCTGGTGGGCGACTTCAACGGCCGCCGCAACGCCGACGGCGTGGCCATCAGCGACGACGGAACAAACTGGCATCCGGTTTGGGACGGACGCTATGAGACCAGCGGCGTGTGGCAGCCGCATTCGATCGATCTGGCGGCGGAGGCCGCGGCCGCCGGAATCACGCTGGGGCCGGACTTCCACATCAAGTTCCAGCAATTTGGCAACCGCCCCCTGTCCCCCGGCAACCAGTTTTCCAGCGGCCGCGGCTTCGACGAGATCACGATTACCACGCCGGCCCCGCTTGCGGACGACTGGTACCGCTTCACGCTCGACGACGGCCAGACGGCCACCCTGGCCCTGACGGCCCACCGCACAACGACCGTGCCGACGCCCGGAGAGATGTCGCTCGAATTGGTCGACGGCGGCGGGAACCTGTTGGCCCGCGGCATCGACGGCGGCAACGTCGACCGGGTCATCCACAACTTCGTCGACCGCACCACCGACGGCGGCCCCGATACGTACTTCGTTCGCCTGACGGGTCAGTCGGGCGCCGATTACAGCCTGCTGGTGACGCGCAACGCCGACTTCCACACCGAGTCGAACCTCGGCCAGCCCCCCAACGGCCAGCCGATTACCGCCAGCGGCGCGGTGCTGGGCCACCTGGGCTCGTCCTCCGGCGAAGGAGCCGCCGAACCGTTGCTCGGGGACGATTTCGCCTTCCAAGTGCGGGCCGGCGACGTGCTTCTCATCGACACGGCCACCCCGGGCGGCGGGCCGGGTGAGTTCGTCAACCGCCTCGACCCGGCGATCGAACTGATCGATCCGGCCGGCACCCTTGTGGCCCAAGACGCCAACGGCGACGCTGACGGGCGCAACGCGCGGCTCGTACACAACGCGGTCCTCACCGGCGCCTACACCGTAAGGGTCCTCTCCGAAAAAACCGAAAATCAGACCGACGGCGAGTATCTCCTCCGCGTCGCCGGCCATACCGGGGCGTTGCCGGCGTTCGAGGTGGCGACGACGACTCCCGCCGACGCCGCCGTGTGGCCCTCGGCCGTGACGCAGATTCGCGTCGCCTTCCACGACGCGGTGCTGCTGACGTCGCTGGACGCCTCGGATCTGACCGTCGACTCAGTGCCGGCTGTGGCTCTGGCCATGGTCGACGCAGCCACCGCGGCTTTCGAGTTGCCGGCGCCGTTGGCCGACGGCCCGCACGACCTGGCCATTGCCGGCGGGGCGATTCTGGATTTGCAGGGCACGCCGATCGAGCCGTTCGCCGCGTCGTTTGTACTCGATACCGGCCGCCCCAACGCCGCACCGTTTGAACGCTTGGAGCCCCTGGGCTCGCTGATGTCCGCCAGCAGCGACAACGCCGGCCGGCTGGGCTTCGCCGGCGATGAAAACTACTTCACGTTCTTCGCCCAGGCGGGCGCGGCGATCTCGGCCGCCGTGTATCCGGACGACCCGGCCGTCACGCTCTCGATCGAGTTGACCGGGCTGGCCGGGCCTTCTTCGGCGTCAGGACCGGGCCAGCCGGCTGCGCTCTCCGGCGTATCCGTCGCCGCGGACGGTATCTACACGATCCGCGTCTCCGGTGACGCCGCGGGAACGTTCATGCTCACGATCGGCAAGAACCTGGTGATGGAAGTTCTCGATTCCGACGACGGCAACGAACTGCCAATCGACGGATCGCTGACCGCGATCGGCCCCGGCTCTCAAGCGGACACCGCCCGCTATGGCGTGCTCGCACGCAGCGGGTCCCCGGCGACGCCGCCGGATCCCTTCGACCTGGATAAGTTTACGGTCGATCTGACCGGCCAGGCGGGCGTATCCATCGACATAGTTCTCGCCGGCCAGCAGGGGGCCAACTTCTCCACGGAGACCCTGCAGTTGCTCGACACCGACGGATTCACCGTGTTGGCCACCGCCGCCGCCGACCCCTTGGCCGTGCCGGCGGACAACTACGATCTGGCCATTCTCGACTTCGTTGTCCCAGCCGATGGGATCTATACGCTGCGGCTGATGTCGACCGTCGGCGGCCGCTACGGCATCGTGCTGACCGAGTCGCTGGTCTTCGACAGCGAACCCAACTCCGATCTGGCCGGCGGCGATCCACTGCGAAGCCTCAACGGCGCCGGCGCGGCGCTGGGTTATCTCGACGGCCCGTTGCACGCCGACCTCTGGGAAATCGACCTGGCCGCAGGCGACACGCTGGTGGTCCACACCGAAACCCCGTTCGACGATCCACGGGCCACGCCTGCCAACACCTTGGACCCGGCGTTGCACCTGCTCGACGCGTCGCGGGCGGTTTTGGCGTTCGACGGCGGCACCGAGGACGGCAAGAACGGGCGTATGGTCTTCTCTGCAACCGTGGCCGGCACGTACACCGTGATGGTCTCGGCCGAAGACGGCACGGGCGCATACCGGCTGGAAACGGACGTCGTCGCCGGTCCGTTGCCGCGGCTGACGATCGACGACGTCGAAGTGATCGAGGGCGACGGCGGCCCGACTCCGGCCGTTTTTACGGTCCGCCTTTCCGAGGACCCGGCCGCACCGGTGACCGTGCAACTCGATACCTTCGACGACACGGCCACCGTCGCCGACGGCGACTACGCGCCGATCGGCGGCCTGGTGCTTCAGTTCGATCCCGGCGGCGATCTCACGCGGCAGGTGGCCGTGGACGTTCTCGGCGATGCGAGGGTCGAGCTTCGCGAAACGTTCTTCGCCCGGCTCAGCAACGCCGCCGGTGCGACGATCGCCGACCCGCACGGTGTGGGCGGCATCCTCAACGACGACGCATCGCAACTCGCCGGCCGCTACATCTTTTACAATGACTCCGCCTTCGACGGAAACCGTGCGGCGGCCGACGCCGGGGACGACGCCGCCATCGCCACGGACAAGGTCGCCTTGATGCCGGGCCAGACGGCCACCTTCGCCAACTACACCAGTTTCGCCGGCGGCATCAACGGCGTGATGGTCGACATCGCCGGCGTGCCGGCCTTCAGCGCGCCCCGCGCGGGCGACTTCCGGTTCCGCGTTGGCAACAGCAACGATCCGCTCGCTTGGGACGACGCTCCGGAGCCGACCGCCGTGGCGCTGCGCCGGGGCGCGGGCGCCGGCGGCTCCGACCGCGTATCGATCGTCTGGCCCAACGGCGCGATCCAAGGACAGTGGCTGCAAGTCACCGTGTTGGCCACCGTCAACACGGGCCTGGCCGCCGAGGATACGTTCTATTTCGGCAACGCGATTGGGGAGAGCGGCAACTCGGACGCCGACGCGCGAGTCAACGCCTTCGACATGCTCGGCGCCCGCGACAATCAACGGAACTTCCTCGACCCGGCGCCGATCGATTTCGATTTCGACTTCAACCGCGATCGGCGAGTCGACGTGGCCGACGTGCTGATCGCGCGCAGTGACTGGACCCACTTCCTCACCGCCTTGAAGTTGATCACCGCGGGGCCGGCCAAGGCCGCCGCAGATCCAGCGGCGAATATCGAGAACCGGCTCGTCCGTGACGTGGCCTTGCGCCAGGTTATCCAGGGCGATTTCCCGCAGCCCGCCGCCGCCCCGGGCAGGATCAGCTGGCTGGCCGAATTCGAGCAGACCCAGCGCCGGCCGTCGCGCAGCGTTGCCCCCACACGGCCGGATATGGTAGATTGGTTGGTGATTTCTGCTGAGTAACCGGCGACGGGAAGATCGGCCGCCGCACGAGGGAAGGGGACGTGGTGGAATTGGCAGACACGCTAGCCTTAGGAGCTAGTGGGCGAAAGCCCGTGCGGGTTCGAGTCCCGCCGTCCCCATCTTTGCAGCGTAGCAGACAAGGCTCCCGTCGGCGGCGGCGAGATACAGCCGTCCGCCGGCCGTAGCCATGCCGTCGAACACCGGCGGGGCACTGAGTTGGTACTCCGCCAGCGTCGACCCGTCGTGGGTGGAAACCGCCCACAACTGGCCGCCGCGCTTGCCTTGCCAGGCGGCGACCGCTTCCTCCGGCCGGGCGAGAGTCAGGGCCCCCTCTGCCGATCCCTTGGTCTCGGTCAGCTCGGGCGGACCCGCGATGAACATGGTGTCGCCGGCCACGACCAGGGCCCTGACGTAGAACGGCACCTGCGCCGTCCAGCGATTCTTCTTAGCGGCGGGCGCCGGCTGCCTTGGCCTTCGGCCCTGGGTTGCAGTCTTCTTCACCGCAGGCTTCCGCGGCGCCGGTTGCGTTTGCCCAGCGGCAGACGGAAAGTCGCAGGCGAAGATCCGGTACTTCTCACCGCCCCGCCACTGGCCCGTGTTTCCTCCGGGATACTTGTCTCGGCCGTAGCCGAAGATCGACGTCTTGTCATACGACAGGATCCGGCCGGCCGGGACCAGGTTGCCGATTTTCCACCACCCGCTCCAATGGGAGACGAAGTGATCGGCGACGATCCAGTAGCCCCGATGCCACCAGGTATCGTCCAGCAGCCCCAGCGGACTGAACAGGTGAACGCCTTTGCCGGTCGGGCTTCCGTTGCCGAAATCCAGTTTCACGTGCCGCATGTACACATCCTCGCCGTCGGCCAACAGGACGTCGGACAGCGCACCTTGCACGTCCTTGCTCTCCAGGGGCTGCGGCTGCTTGCCCGTCTGGGGATCCGGGCTGTACATCACCGTCTCGGCGAGCGTCCGGCCGGTCAGCGGATCGAGCCGGTAGAGCCGGATCCCGCCGTCCAGATAGGAGGATCGGCCGGCGGCGACCACCAGCTTGTTTTCATGGACCAGGACGCTGCCGTGAACCGGCCATACCGATTCGAGTTGCCCGTTGACAAAGGTTCGGCGGTCCTCAGGCGCGGCGCGAAAACGCCACACCAACTCGCCGTCGTTAATACTCACGGCATAGACCCATCCATCGGCCGAGCCGAACAAGGCCATCCCCCGGTAGATCGTGGGCGGCGAATCGACGCGTCCGCCCGCCGTAAAACTCATCGCGATTGCACCGGTCCGTTCGTCCAGGGCGTATACCGTGTGGGTGTCGACCGACGCCACGAACACCTTGCCGCCGGCCGCGGTTACGCCGGACAGCCGGCCGCCTATTTTCGTCCGCCAGGCGGGTTGCAACTCGGCCGCAACGCTCGCCTTGGTCATCCCGCTGCGGGCGAAGTCGTGCCGAAAGACGGGCCAGTCGGAGGGATTGGGGCTTGGAGGTTGGGGATGGGGGACTTTGCCGTAGACGGGGCCACGTTCGAGCCGCTTGTCGCGGGACGACGCCCAATGCGATTCGCCCTCCGGCGCCAGCGCCCAGAATCCTGCCAGCTTGGTTTTCATGTTACAGGCGCACGAATCGGGCGTGACGTAGAGCAGTCCGTTGGCGGGCATGATCCCGTACTGGCAGGTGCCGCGGATCCAGTGGTGCAGCGAGACGTCGCCGGAGTTGCGATCGACAAACTGTACACCCAGGTCGCCCCGCAGGAAGAACCGATCGGTTGCCTTGTTGCGGTAGCAGCGATGGTGCATGTAGCCGGAGACGGTGGGCAGCTGCTTTTTAACCTCGCCCGTGGCCGGATCCAGGCCGACCATCCCGCTTCCCTTCATCCACACCAACCCCTCGATCAGAAAGACGTCGGGCGGCGCATTGTATCCCGCCCGGGAAGTGCCTTGCCACAGCACTTTGCCGTCGCGTGCGGACCGGGCGGTGATCTTCTTGAAGTCGGCGCAATAGACGGTCGCGTCGCCGGCGACCAGGGTCGGCGATTCCCAGCCCGCCTCGTGGCCGGCTAGCTCCATCTTCGCCGCCGCACGCCACAACGGGTTGCCCGTGCCCACGTCTACGCAGAACACTTCCTGGTTGCTCTGATAGAACAAACGACCGCCACGGGCCGCCAGCGTGGGGTGCACGAACACGTCGATCTCTTTGCGCCAGAGGGTCTTGCCGCTGGTCGCGTCGGCCGCCACAATCGCACGGATGCCGGGATCCGGTTTCAGGCCCCGTCGGATCTGGGAATCGTCTGCTTCGCTGGTCTGCGGGGCGGTGTCCACGAGCACCACGAGCCGGTCGTCGAGGCGAAGAATCTGTCGGGCATGTTCGGTCCCCGGGCAGGTCGCCAGCGTCTTTCCCGTCACCGCGTCGAGAATACTCACCGGCGCGTCGAAACCGAGCGTGACGTAGACGCGGTCGCCTTGGGCGGCAAGCCGAAACGCCGTGCCCGCCGGGCCGGAGCGGAATCGGCGAAGCTGATCCACCCACGTCGCAACCGCACGCTTCCACAACACCACGCCGTTAAAGGCGTCGCGGGCCACCAGGAACCACTTCGATGGAAAGCGGATGTCCGCCCGAGGCGTTTCATCGACGATATAGAACAGCCTGCCGCCGGTGGTGACACACGCGCCGAGGCTGGCCGCCTGCTCGTGCGCCCTGGCGAACTTCGGCTTGCCCATCCACTGCAGCCGGCGCGGCACGTCCACTACCGTGTCGTGCGAGACCGCGTTGTTGTCCGGACCGTAGAGGAAGTGCGTCCACTCGTCAATATCCTGCGGCCGGGGTTTGACGGTCTGCTTCCAACCGTCGCCGTCCTTGACGTACGCCACGCCCTGGGGGCAAAGCACCCGCATTATCTCGCCGACGGACACCTTGCCCGGATCCTCGCACACCACGAGGTTGACCAGGTTGTCCATGTACGGCAAACGATCCCCGCGAAGCGTATCAACGGCGACTTTTCCATAAACGCCGAGCGACTTGATGTGCCGCCGGGCGAGGGCAACGTTTTTCGGATCCGCGTCCAATCCGTGAACGAGATAGTTGTCGCCGGCCCTCAGCGCGGCGGTCAGCTCGCCGTGGCCGCAGCCGAGGTGAACCACCAAGCCCCCTCGCACGCCGGTCGCCGAAAGGATTTGCTCGGCCGAGTCCGCCCGGCAGACGCAGGGCAAACAGACCACGATCAAAACCGCAAGTCGCCGTGTCGAAGTCATCTCAATCTCCCAACGCGGCCATCGGCCGCAACCAAAGTAGTCGTCTGAATTGCCAAAGGACCAACGCCCATTCTAACCGGCGTCGACGATCATCTCAACAAGCCCTGGCGCGTGGAAGGCGTGGGCTGCGGGAAAATCAATTGTAGCACAACCGCCAACCGGGGGCGAACGGGCCGGCGATTTCGTCACCGGCAGAAGAATCATCTGGATTCTTGGAAGTGGCAACGCCACAAGAGGTCTGTGCGCTGCCTGTAATCCTCTCGTGACTTCGTCACCCAGACGTTTTTCCGAAAGAGCCAAATCGCATGGCCAAGTCCTCTCCGGAAAAACGGCTGGGCCACCCTTGGACTTTCATTTGGATCATACCAAATCATGGCGGCGTGCCAGGATAGCAAGCACGACAAGATTAAGAAACACGCCGATGGCAATAAAAGCATATCCCGTCCAGTACGCGCGTCGGAGTTCCGGGGACAGGCGTGACGGGCCGAAACTGATCCAAACGCCGCGGCGGAAAAGGGACATCTTCGCTCTGACCAGCGGTGCCAGGCCAAGCGCGTAACACAGGCACACCAAGCCGACGTTCAAGGGCGTAGATAACAGGCAAACCAGCAGGATGCCCACCAGGCAGGGCCCCATGAGAAACAGGTTGACAGCGAGTTCAGCCTTTCGCATCTTTCGTGCCCTCAGCCAGAGTTTCGCGCAAAAACCATATACACTCAGGGACGCTTCATGCGCAATGATTATACCGCTTTTTGTGTCCCCACGCAACCCGTTGAGGGCGGGCTCCGGGACTTGCCCGTCACCCGCCACCTTTTTGCTTGCTATAACGGCGCACCATCCGGTCGGCCCGGTCGGCGATCATTCGCCGGAGCTTGGCCGGCTTGAGCACCTCGGCCTGGTCGCCGTAGCCGAGAATCCACCAGGAGATCTCGTTGAGGCCGGAAACGGTGACCCGAAAATCGAGCGTGCCGTCGTCATTGAGTTTCCACTGCTGGGTCCTGTGCCAGGCCACCTCGGCGACGTTCTGGGCCACCAGCTTGTTGAAGCGGATCACCACGTCGCTATCGCGGCCCGCCTCGGGGATCAGGTGCCAGGCGTTACGGAGATAGCGATCGATCGAAAAGCCGCGGGGCACCCGAAAACGATCGCCGAGCGGTTCCAAGTCGCTCACCCGGCCCACGTTGAACGTCCGTACGCTGCGGTGCAGCGACGAACGGCCGATGACGTACCAACTCCGCCGGCTGAACAACAGCCGGTAGGGATTCAGCCGGGTGCGGATCAGCTTCCACTCGGTCAGGCTGTCGTAGCAGATCCGCACGCTGCGGCGCACGGAAATGGCCTTGAGCAACTGCTCGTAGATCGGCCTTTGGCCCTCCAGAGGATTGGTCGGCGGCGACTGGATTCGCACCGCGTCGGCGATTCCGCGCAATTCCGCGCGCAGCCGTGCCGGCAGACTGCTCTCCAACTTCACCGCCGCGGTTCGGGCCGGGTCGAAAAACGGGACGCCCGATTTTTTGCCCATCTCGTGGCACAAGACGATCAGCGAGAGGGCCTCGGCCGGGGTGAAGTTCGTCGGCGGCAGGTAGAAGGCGGCGGGGACATGGTACCGCTGCTGCGCTTCGTCGAAGTGCAGCGGCACGCCCGACTGCCGCAACATTTCCAGATCGCGAAAGATCGTCCGCCGGCTCACGCCACAGGCCTGCGCTATGGCCTCAACGTTGTACCTGTTTCCAGCCTGAAGCAGGTTGATTATTTCCAGCAGCCGGTGGATTCGCGCCAGATTCATAACGGGTGCCCGCGCCGTGGGAGGGTTTCCACTGGTTCTTCGCTCGGTTGACTTCGATCCGTTTCGCTTGGGCCACCCGACCGCTCGACTGCCGGTAATCGGCCGTCTTGACCGCGGTGGACCCGGCGGCCACGGTCGATCGGTTGCCGGCCGCTTTGGCGAGCTGCGGCGTTCTGCCGCTGGTACCGGCGGCCAGCGGACGGGCCGGCGGCTGGGGCGAAGACGACCGCTTCGCCGGCGGCTCGACGGCTTCTGCTTCCTCTCCCGGCGGAATCGGCGCCGGCGTGGGCACCAACTCCGGCATGCCCTGGCCGTAGCCGTCCATCTCGACCCCTTCGTCGAAGGGCACCGTCAGGCCGCCTTCTCGGACGTGCTGCTGGTAGGCCCCCCGGCTGATGACCTTCGGCAGGGTGAAGCCGTAGTCGAGATAGAAGCTGGCGTCCCGGGCGCGGGCCCGGCGGTGGGCGTCGAAGTACGCCTTGGCCGGCCACGGACCTTCCGCCAAGTACACGCCATTATACTCCAACAGCGAGCCCTTGCGTAGATGGACCTGGGAAATCGACTTGACGTAGTCGACCAGCGACCGGTAGTAGTCGCTATCGGCCTCGGCCTGGCGGCGTTGGGCGTCGAGCACCCGGTCCAGCGTTCCGGTGCCGGCATCGTACTCGGCCTCGGCCGCCTTGACTTCGGCCAACGCGGCGATGCGGCGGTCGAAGTTGGTGTGGGCCAGCTTCAGGCCCTTCTCCACCTCGCGGACGGCGTGGGCCAATTGGTGCGAAACCTCTAGTTCCTGGTCTTGCAGCCGGGCCCGTTCCCGGGCCACGTTCAACTGGGCGTTGCGGACCCCGGACATCTCTTTGCGAAACCCGATGGGGATCGTCAGGTCGACGCCCAAGTGCCATTCCTGGAAGTTGCCGTCCATCATCGAGCCGTAGGCGTTGTTGAACGCGTCGCCGGAGCCGTTGTTGAGGTTGATCAGGTCGTCGCCGAGGCCCAGAAACCGGTATCGCCCCACGGCGTCGAGCCGGGGCAGCAGGTAGTTCTTGGCGCTGATCAGTTCCAACTCGCGGCGCTTGATGTTCCACTTCTGCCGGCGGAGACTCACGTTGCGGGCCAGCGATTCGCAGAGCGACTCGTGCCAGTCGAACGACAGCCGGGCGGTGGGCGGTTCGTCGGCCGGCCGAATCAGCCGGCCGTCGGTGGCCGCCAAACCCAGCATGTAACGAAACTTGCTCTCGGCGGCGTAGAGATCGCTCAGCGATCCCTCCATGACCCTCTTGAACAGGAAGTATTGCTGCCGGGCCTGGGCCTCCTCCTGGGCGCTTGCCGAGCCGACGTCGTAACGGACCTTGATCTGTCGCCAGGTCTGCAACCCGCTGTCGCGCCCGGCAATCACCGCGTCGAGGTTCCGGTAGGCGAAGTATAGTTCCCAATAGGCGATTTCCACGTCGGAGACCAGCGTCTGCACGCCGTCCTCGAAATCGGCCAAGGCGATGTCGGTATTGATCCGCGCGATCATCACGCCGTTGTTGAAACCCGGGATGGCCCCCGGACCGGCAATCCGGTTGTACTGCACGCCGGCGCCTTGAAACAACGGCTGGCGGAACTCCGCCTCCAGGTTGACGTTCCAGTCGCTGGTGAACAATCGCGAGGTGTTCTGTTTGCTGTAGGCGACGTTGTGCGTCAGCAGCCAAGTCCCGCCCGTGGCGTTTGTCTTTCGCAACTGGGCCTGGAAACTCCCCACGTCTTCCTTGGCGATCCGCGGAAAGACGTCTTCCGACCCGGGAAATACCAGCGGGTTGCGGGGGCTATCGTTTTTCTCCCAAAAGACGCTGGTGGTCAACTGCGAGTCGAACGCCGACAGCGCCGCCTCAGTGCCGAACCGGGGATTGCTCTCGATCAGTGCCGGATCGTAGATCGTGGGGACCTGCTCCGGGACGCGGGTCAGCGACTCGGGCGGTCCCTGAATCTGTCCCCCGATCGTCCGCATCACCTTGCCGTTGGCCAGGGCCAGGTGGACGGCCTCTTCGAGGGTCAGGTCCCAGATTTCGCACGGGTTGGAGTTTTCCAACGAGAACGGACGGATCGCTCCTTCGGCGTCGCTGAGGGTATACTCGTCGACGTCCGGATAGTCGATATCGGTGGCCACGCCAAGGTAGTGGGACAGATCGCCGTCTTCGTGGAAGAAGAAAGGCTGTTGCGGTTGGCATCCGATCAGCCCGGTGAATACCATCAACGCCGCAGCCGTTACCACGCCGAGGAGGGGGGATTGCCGGCTCATGGAACTGCATTCCTCAAAGGAGTTTGCTGTCGCGTCCGTGCGTGCTAACCGGATTGCCTGTCTCAAGTCGTTGGCACTTCCGCAACGGGAAATTCGGCTCAATTTCCCCCCCCGGCCGGCTCCGTCGAAAGCCTGTGCAATTAGCGCGGGCCTCCAGACGGAGTAATCGGCAAAGTTGGTATCGGCAGCCTAATCCATAGACTTTGACGATTCTTTGTAACCGGAAAAGATCAGTCGTATTTCGCAAACTACGCGGCCGACTTATAATGCACATATACCCTAGATGCGCAATAATGGGAGGGACAAGCAGACGGGGCTGGCACGCAGAGAGGGAACCGGACGTTTGCCGTTTAGCCGCCGCGGCCACGCGGTGAGAACGACGGAAAACGCCCCAACATCGGCGGGTGGCTGGGGCAAAGCGCAGCGGTGCCCCAGTGTCTGCGGACTGATAGGTGGTATATGGCAGACAGTAGGCAGTAGATAGTAGGTGGTAGGTAGTCGATGGATTGTGGTCGGTTAGTTGCCTCGTGAAAGTGAATTGGCCAGCGCGGTGCTTAGACCGCAGACTTGGCCGGCCAGGTCGATTAGCGCGGAGGTTGTCTCTTCGTTGACGTAGCCCAAGCGATTGGCGATGAACGCTTAGGTTTGAACCTCGCGAATCGAGCCGACGGAGATGAAGAGGAAGTGGCCGAAGTCGCGTTTGGCTCGGAGCCCTTGTCCTTCGGAAATGTTCGACGCAACGGACACCGCGGCCCTGCGGATCTGACTGGTCAGAACGTGCATTTCCTGCTTCGGAAACCTCTCGCTCGGCCGATACACCATCATCACCAGATCCATCGCCTTCTGCCAGGCGATCAAATCCCGAGAGCCCTTTCCCGCCACGGTTTGGCCCCGTACTTCCTGTCTACCTACCACCTACTATCTACTACCTACTTCTCCCCCATCGCGCGTCGGCATCCAACCCAGACGCATCCGGCGCCGATTGAATCAGAGCGAACAGCCACCCGTCAAATCAATGTTGACGGAGCGCTAAAGTCCCATGCCCGTGAAACCGCTGTGGGCGTCGCTCTCGCTCTCGATCTGCTCGAGCCGGCCGATGGTCTTCTCCAGATCGCCGACGGAGATGTAGCGGTCGAACTCGATCCGCACGGCCTGACTGACGGTCTCGGCGAACCAGCGGACGACCGGCTCGGTCAGCCAGGGACAGGTCTCGCGGTGCAGCTCGGTTTGCAGGTCGCAGCGAAGTGCGTGTTGATCGTCCGGATCGGTCAGCACGGTGCCCTCGAAGTCGAACACGAGCACCCCGAGTTGGGCATCGTTTGTCAGGTGGTAGACGCACTTTGCGTTGTGCAGGTAGTAGCTGTTGTACAGGCCGTGTTTCGCCCCCGCCCGCTTGATCCGTTCGCACAGCGCCTGGTACTTTGGCGAGGCGTCGATGGGAATATCGAACCGTCCCACCGATCGCAACGGGAGGCAATCAAAAGAGATCTCGACGTAGCGGTCCATGGCAGGATCCCCTGTCGGGTGGCCGAGTTTGTGGCCATCTCGCTGGTGCGAGATCAGCTTGGTCTGGCCCCAGCGAGACGGCTGCTCTGGTTGCGGCTCTGCTGACTTTGCACAATTCTAGACGATGGCGGGGCGTGGGAGAAGTGGTTTTGCGGCCGCCGCCGGAGTTTTGGCCCGTCCCCTTTTTCTTCGCGGGTACCGTCTTCAACGAGTTAGGGGTCGTCGGCGTCAGGCGGATCGGCGGGTACACGGCGCCACGCGAGCGCCAGCCAACCGTTTTCGCAGATGCACTGAACCGGCCTCATTCGGATCGTCCTCTTTTCGACCGCGCCTCCATCGGCCACCCCTCCATCGGCACGATCGGAACTGACCTTCATGTCTATTTCTTCGATCAGGATTTCATTCTTGAAAAGTCCTTCAAAGCGGCGTCTGAGGACCACGCCGTTGGGGCCGGCGAAAGCGCCGTCGGGGCGGGTGACCTGCAACGGGCCCTGACGCTTGGCCTTGAAGCCTCGTTCGGTTTGCTCGAACTTGTACTCGGCCCGCATGTTCATCGCCGGAAGGCTTTGGCTGCCCCGATAGTAGCCGCTTCCGCGGACGGTGACCACGAATCGATTGTCGGCGAACTTGACGGAAATCGGCACCGCGGCCTCGCTGCCGCCGAGCCGCAACCGCTCAAAGGCGATCTTCCAGGGCGGCTCCCCTTCCATCGATCGAGCCCGGTCGAGCACCTCCGGCGATGCTTCCATCCGCCGCAGGGCGTCCAGCACGGTCTCTTCGCGGATCAACGTTCCCGCCAAGGCGGTGATGGCCATGTTGTTGATCATCGATTCGTGCAGGCGGACGGCCAGGTCGCACTCTGGGGGCAACTCCGGCGGTTTGCCCGGCGCGCCGAGCTGAGAAGGCTCCGCCGTCAGGCCCACGATGTGGATCGCCTCTTGGGTCGTACTGAAGTCGAGCCGCTGGGGGAACAGCTTGCGTTGCAGAAGCGGCTGGCGGATTTTTTTGTCGAAGGAGGTATTGGTGCGGTCGATCGTCCCGGCCACTTCCTGGTCCAGCCGCTCGTTGAACCGCCCTTCGGCGTGTCGCGAGGCGATCCGCTCGGCGGTTTGTTGTTGGCTGCGGGCCCGCCGCCAGGCAATCTTCTCGACGATCTGGCGACCGCGATTCGAGCAGATGCGGTCGATCCGGTTTCGCGTCTTGGCCTTGCTGTCCGTGGGCAGGGCGGCAAGGCCCTCGGCACTGAGCCACATCCGCTTGCGGGCCCCGAAACTGGTGACGCCGTTGCTGTAGATTCGCACGGGGCCGTTGTAGCCGACAGTCCGACTCTTCGTGGTGCCGTGGAAAATCGCATCGAAAACGGCGTGTTTGGGATCGGGAACCAGTTTGACGCTGAGTTGCCCGGTGGTCCGTCCGGTGCCCCGGATCGTGGTCCCCAGGATCAAGTCCCTGACCGGCTCCGTTCGGTCGACGGGCCGTTCGATTGCGGCGGCCAGCATCTCGGCGGAGGCCCGGATCGAGAGGTTGGGCTTGCAAAGCTCGTGGCGCAGTTTCTCGACCAACTCCGGCGCCTGCCGCCGGTCTTGAAGCCAACGCAGGGCGTTGCCGATCTCCAGGGCCAATTTGGTGGTGGGCTCGGCCGCGTAGGCCTCGAGATAGCCCGGCAACCCGTTGACGATGTTTTCGTACGCGGTCTTTTCCTCGGGCCGGCCGATGGCTCGCCGTGTCAGGCGGTGGCGGCGCAGGGCTTCGCGAACGTCGGCGAACCAGATCAGCCTGAGGCCTTCGTGTTGGGCGCGAAATTTATGGTAGGTCTCGTAGAGTACGTCCGGATCCGGGCCCTCGTCGCGCCTTAGTTGGCTCTGCATCCGGTCGAACTGGAGGTAAGTCTTCCAGTTCGCCCCGTTATCGCCGTCGGCGGTGAGCCTTTGGTCCAGCCGGGCGGCGGCATCGAACAGTTCGGTCTCGAGTGGTTCCAGGTCGGCTTGGGTGGGAGGGCGGAAACCTCCCTTGGCCGCCGCACATGCGGCCGAAAGCTCCTCGAGCGGGAACAACGGCTGGGTGGGTGGTTCGGCAGACAGGCGCGTAGCCGCCAAGCAGAGGCTTCCGGCAAGACACAAAACTGTCCTGAAGCGGGTCGCAGAGGTCTTCATCGTGATTTCCCCTTCTAAAGCCGGGGCTCGAACGGCCGCGGCGAGTAATTCCCCATTACGTCTGGCTTGGATCACCCGGCATAGTGGCTGTCTGGGTGATACCCAAAGTGGCCGTCTAGCCGACAAAACCGGAAAAACCGTTTGCAATCTCCCAGCTTAGCAGGTAAAACTGTCAGCAACAACAGAAGTGTCGCTCCGTCCCAGTCCCGTTGCGACGGAATCTTGCGACGGAGGGGCAGTGATGGGAGTTGAAAAGAGTCCACTGTAGTTAGCATACCTCAGTTCTTCCCGCCGAACTCGGTTTTCACTCCAAAGTCGCCCCCCCCAACGACATCCCACCCACGGCGGTCACCCCCGACCCCACCCGTCATCCGAAAGTCGGAACTTCGGATGTTTCCTTTCCACGGATTGGTGCACAAAGCGAGCCAGCCCGAGGAGAGCCCGAATGTTTCATGTATCTCGATTTCTGTTTCTTGCGTCGGCGGTTTGGACCGTGTCGTTCGGAGTCGAGTCGGCGGCCGGCGATCCCTCCCCGGCGGAGAGTCCTGCGGCCGAGATTTCCTGGGAGACCGACTACGCCACGGCGATCCGCACCGCGATGGCTGAAGAAAAGATGCTGTTGATCTTCTTTCATCGGCCGGGCAAGAACCCCCTTGGTGAATACTTCGAATCGAAGATTCTGGCCGAGCCGTCGGTCGGCGAGAAGTTGCCCGGGTACATCTGCGCGAAGCTGCCCGTGGACGTCAAGATCCGCCTTGGCGGCAAGGACGTGCCGCTGCTGGACCACGCGGCCTTCCGGCAAATGCGCGATCGGCAAGGCGCGGCTATTCTCGATTACGTCCACAAAGACGCTCCTTATTACGGTCGGGTGGTCAGCGCGTTGCCCTTCACGGAGGACCATTGCTACTCGGCCCCGCAGATGACGGGGATTCTCGACCTGCCGCCGGGAACGGCCGCCCAAAGGTGGCGCAGCTACGCCCAACGCGAAAAACAGCAGAGGCGGGTTGCCGACGCAGAGCCTTCCGTGGTCGAGAAGCAGCCGTCGGGAGCCGACGTAGAACGGGCCGTGGAGATTGACTGGCTGACCGACTACACCGAGGCCGTAGCCGAGGCCGAAAGGCAGGGCAAGATGCTGTTGATCTACTTCTGCGACATGAAGCGGGACCAGCCGTGTACTCGCTTCAAGGCCGAAACGCTCGACGCGCCCATGGTTCGTGAGAAGCTGCAAGATTACGTGTGTGCCCAGTTGCCGTTGGGCGCCGCCACGATCGTGCAGGGCAAGCCGACCACGTTGCTCGGGCACTGGGCCTTCCGCGAGATGTTGGGCCGGCCGGGCGTGGCGATTCTCGACTACGCCCATCACGACACCCGGCACTACGGCTGCGTGGTCAGCACGTTCCCGATCCAAGGCAAGCTGTGGTATACGCCACAGCGGATGGCCGTGATTCTCGATTTGCCTCCCGGCACGCTCACGCAGCGGACCTTGATCTACGCGGTGCGGATTCACCCGGAGAGGCCGGCCAGCACCTCCGGCCGTATCGACGGCACTCTCAGCGGCGAAGCCGAACGCCATTCGCGGCACCAGGCGAGGATCCGGCGCCAGGGTCATCACCAGTGGGATACGCGGTTTCATCGGATCAACGCCAGGCTGCCGCGGGGGCTGACCGCTCGCGAAGTTTGTGCCGAGAGTTGGCCCGGCGAGAGCCTGGTGGAAGCGGCCCTCGAGTGCGTCCGCTCGTGGCGCGGCTCGTCGGGACACTGGCGGGCCGTCCGCGCCCGACATCGCGTCTACGGCTACGACATGAAACGCGGCTCCAACGGCATCTGGTACGCCACCGGCATCTTCGGCGAGGGCTAACTTAATGTAGCCATCTCGCTCCGCGAGATGGAGCATGGAGCTTCGTCTCGCGGAGCGAGACGGCTACTATCTGACGGACGTCCGGTCTGTAGCGGTTGTACGAACCGGTTGTCGTTTCTCTACGTATTACGTTGCAAAAAGTCCCCATGTTGCCAAAACGTGTGGTAGCCTTTCCATAGTTGAGTAGCGTGCAGTTCACCGAGTCAGGAGCCGAGCGGGCCAGTGCTTGCAGATACTGGGAGCGGGCCATGAGCGGTTCAGGGATGAGAATCCGGCCGACTAGAGTTGCGCTGATTCTTTGCGCGGTGTTGGCGTCCGGCTGCGCCGATCTGATGGTTCCCCGCATCGATCCGACCGGCGAGCAGGTATTCGTCGATCCGACGGCCGCCGGTGTGGCCCCCTACGCATCCACGCCCCGGGCCCCAATGCCTTGGGACGCCATGCAGGTCGTGCTGACGCCGCAGGTGACCGTGGCCCCCATCGGCAGCGAAGTGGTCCTGCTGGCCGGCGTGCTCGGCCGCGACAATTTCCTGCGGACCAACCGTCAACTGGAATGGTCGCTGGCGCCCGGCGGCGTGGGCCATTTCGTGGCGGTCGGTAAGAACGGGTTGCCGGACCTTCTGAGGTGCGACTTCAGCCGTCCGAGGAAGGTCGACAACACCTTCGCCATCGGCAGCACGTCGCGAGACTACCTGCGGCTGGATCGGGGAACGCCAACCACCGAGGACGACGTCTGCGTGCTCGCCGGCCAAGGCTGGATTACGCTGAGTTCACCGATCGAAGGGACCAGCCACGTGGCGGTGTACGCCCCGGAAGTGCGCGCCTGGGACAAACGCTTGCAGACCGCCACGGTGCACTGGGTCGATGCCCAATGGAGTTTCCCGCCCCCGGCGATCAACCCGGCCGGCACCACCCACCTGTTCACCACCACGGTGATTCGCCAGAGCGACCGGGCGCCGTGCGTCGGTTGGCTGGTTCGCTACGAGATCACCGGCGGTCCGCCCGCCGGATTCGCGCCCGAGGGGGTCCAGTCGATCGAGGTACCCACCGACGCCCTGGGCCAGGCCGGTGTCGAAATCTTCCAGCAGCAGGCGGGTCCGGGCACCAACCAGATCGCCATCCAGGTGATCCGGACGGCGGCGCCGGGCGGTCCCTACGCGTATGCACAAAACGGCAAGCGGCTGGTGGTCGGCAGCGGCGGCACGCTGAAGACCTGGACGGCGCCCGCACTGGCGGTCCGCAAGACGGCGCCGGCGGTGGCCGACGTCGGCGCCACGATCACTTACCGGATCGAGGTTTCCAACCCGGGCGATATGCCCGCCGAGGAAGTGACCCTCGTCGACGAGTTGCCCGAAGCGTTCTTGCGCTATCTTGACAGCACCCCCGCCGCCGAAGTCACCGGGCGGACGCTGCAATGGCGACTGGGACGAATCGGCGCCGGCCAGTCGCTGTCGATCGAACTGAACTGTTCGGCCAGGCAGGCCGGCAGCGTGACCAATAGCGTCGCTGCGACCGCAGTCGGCGGACTGAAGGCCAGCGACAGCGCCGCCACCACGGTGACGACTCCCACCGTGGACGTGAAGCTCTCCGGCCCGACCCAAGCCACCGTCGGCAGCGAGGTGACCTTCCGGGCGCTGGTGACCAACTCCAGCCCCACGCCGCTCGAAGGGCTGTTGATCAAGGACCACTTCGATTCGGGGTTGGAAAACGCCTTGGGGCCCGGCCCGATCGAGCGCGAGTTGGGCAACCTTCAGCCGGGCGAGTCGGTGCAGATCGACGCGACTTTCCGCGTGGCCAAGGCCGGGCGGTTGTGCAACCGGGTCGAGGTGACCGGCCCGGGCAGTGATTCTTCAACGTACGTCCTCGGCCGTGCGGAGGCGTGTGTTACGGCCGTGGAAGCGGCTGCCGTCGAAACGGCCGCTGAACCAGGCCCCCCCGCCGTTGCGGCGCCACTGAAAGTGAGTAAACGGGTCGTCGGCGGCGAGTCGGCCCCGGGCGGAGTCAACGTCTACACGGTCGGAGACACGGTCCGATTCGTGATCGAGGTTACCAATACGGGCGATCAGACGCTCACCAACCTGCAACTCCACGACTACTACGACGCCAGCCTCTATCCCCGCGACGCCACCCCCGGTTTCGAGCGGACGGGAAAGGACTTGATCTATACGATCGCCAGTCTGCCGGCCGGCCAGACGGAAACTCTGGAGGTGCTTTGCGAGTGTCTCGAGCCGGCCGTGCGCGCCTACAATCGCGCCGTGGTCGTCACCCTCGACGGTGCGCAGCAGGAGGACGCCGCCGCGGTGGAGATTCGGGCCGCTCGAGCGGTGCCTGGCCCGGGCGGTTTGACGATGACCGTAAGCGACCTGAATGATCCGGTCGCCGCCGGCACGGAACTGACCTATGAGATCCTGGTGACCAACCGAGACCCGACGCCGCACCGGCAGTTGACCGTGGTGGCGACCGTGCCGGCCGGCATGCTGCCCGTGCAGTTGGGAACCAGCGGCCCCGGCAGGTGGAAGATCGACGGCCAGCAGGTCCGCTTCGACGCCGTGCCCCAGATCCGACCGGGCGAAACTTTGACGTACCGTCTCCGCGTCCGCACGCGAGAGCCCGGGCCCATGGTGTTCCACGCCGAGATGACCGCCGAGGGTCTGCTCGAGGCCGTGATCCGCGAGGAGACCACCGAAGTGTTTCAGTAGCCCTCGTTGCTCAAAGTAGCCATCTCGCTCCGCGAGATGAAGCTTCGTCTCGCGGAGCGAGACGGCTACATTCCCATTGGTCGTGCTGCATGCCAAGGTTCGTCATCCTCCGTCACGACAGCCCGAAGGGGTTGCACTGGGATCTGCTGCTCGAGACGGGCCCGGTGCTGAGGACCTGGACGCTTCGGCAGCCGCCTGACCCGGGACTTACCATCGCGTGCGATGCGCTGCCGGACCATCGCCCGATGTATCTCGACTACGAGGGCCCGCTGTCGGACAACCGCGGCTCGGTCACCCGCTGGGACCGGGGCGCTTACGAGATTCATCAGCAAAGCGACACGCAGTTGGTGATCGACTTCTGCGGCGAGAAGCTGACCGGCAGGGCGACTCTCGAGCGGTCGCCGGACGATCCTCGTCGATGGTGGTTTTCGTGTTGAAAATGGGGCCCCCTTGTGGGAGGCGACTCCGTCGGCGATCGACACAGCACACCGACTCCCATCGCCGAGGGGGTCGCCTCCCACAGCGCTGAATCGCCGACGGAGTCGCCTCCCACAACCCCTTTTCTTCAACGGGCTGGCAGCCGTTGTCGGGTGGTTCCGGAGAGGTAGATCTCGCCTTGGCCGATCCGGAGGCTTTCGATCTGCACGAGCTTGCCGTCTTCGTCTTGGACGGCGGGGATCGAGATCAGGGCCACCGGATCGCCGTGGGCTTGCCGCCATTGCAGACGGAGTTCGGAGCGCCCAGCCGCCTCGGAGATGCCCTCGGTGATCTTCGTCAACGGCCATGGCAGCAGACCGGCCCGGGCCTGGCAGATCCGCAGCCCCAGCACGTTCGGCTCCGGCACGTACGGCTCGACGATCAAGCTGACCACGCCGCAGAGATTGCCTTGCTCAAAGCGGCAGGCCAAGGTGACCCGATCCGGCTCGATCGCCACCCGGGGATCGCGAAGAGTCTTCGGCAGCGCCTGAGGATGATTCTCGACCAGATCGACCGCCAGCCAACCGTTGATCTGCTCGGCGGTAAACAGCACTTCCCAGCGGCCGTCCTTTTGCACGGCGCTGCACAGCCCGCTGGCCTGCCGGAGCATTTCGTCGCTGGCCCGCCGTTGGTCGGCCGGGTCGGCGGCGACCGCCCGGCGGTAGAAGTCGGGCTCATACTGCAAGGCCTTCAGCAGCAGGAAGACGCCCACGGCAAGCACCGCCAGCGCAGTGCACCCAACCACCGCGGCGATGCGTAGCTTTTTCTGCACGAGCGTTCACCGTGGATCGATGAAAAAGGGGGCAATGGAACCCCCCGTCAAGCACGGTCACGAAGTCTGGAGCCCGGAGAATAGTAGAGTCGCGAAACGGACGAGTCAATGGATCTTTTCCGCCCCCGCGGGCCCGCCTGTTTGTGGGAGGCGACTCCGTCGGCGATTGTCGTGGCAAACCGATTTCCATCGCCGACGGAGTCGCCTCCCACATTGCTCGGTCGCTCTACGCCGGAAACCGCAGCAACGCGTATTTCTTCTTCCCCGCGCGGAGCACCAGGATCGACTCGCTGGCCAGATCCTTGGGGCCCAGCTTCGTCTCTACGTTTTCCACCCGGCGGTTGTTCACGTAGGCCCCGCCCTGTTTGATGATCCTTCGGGCTTCCGCTTTGCTCTTGACCAGGCCGGCCTCGAACAACGCGTCGACGATCCAGAGTCCCTCGCCGGCCAGTCGATCCCGTGGCAGCTCCTTGCTGGGTACGTCGGCGAAGATGCCTTCGAGTTGGGCGTCCGAGAGGCGGCTGATTTCGGCCCCGAAGAAGATTTCGGTGGCCCGCTGGGCCGTGGCCAATCCGTGCTCGCCATGGACCAGCCGGGTCAGCTCGGTGGCCAGCCGACGCTGGGCGGTGCGACGGCCGGGGTCCGACTGGTGCTCGGCCAACAGCGACTCGATCTCTTCGCGGCCCAGGTCGGTGAAGAATCGCAGGCACTTACCCAGTTCGGCGTCTTCGAGGTTGATCCAGAACTGGTAGAAGTGGTAAGGGCTGGTCTTCTGGGGGTCGAGCCAGACCGAGCCCGATTCGGTCTTGCCCATCTTCGAGCCGTCGCTCTTGGTCAGCAGCGGCCAGGTGACGCCGTACAACTGCACGGCCGCGCCCGCAATATCGGCGCAGAGCCGGCGTGCCAGGTCGATGCCGGCGGTGATGTTGCCCCACTGGTCGCTTCCACCGATTTGCAGCTCGCAGCCATGGTGTTCGTGCAGGTAGGCGAAGTCGTACGCCTGCAGCAGCATGTAGCTGAACTCGGTGTAGCTCAATCCGCCGCCCATTTTGCAGGTCGCAGGCCGTTGAAGCCGGCAACGGACCGAGTCCTTGGTGAGCATCACGTTGACGGGGAAGTGTTTTCCTACGTCGCGGAGGAAGTCGAGGTAGCCGAACTGGCCCATCCAGTCGAAGTTGTTCACCAGCACCGCGGAGTTCGGCCCGGCGTCGAAGTCGAGGAAGCGCGTCAACTGTTGTTTCACCCCGGCGACGTTGGCCGCCAGGACCTCGACCGACAAGAGGTTCCGCTCTTCGCTCTTGCCGCTGGGGTCGCCGACCATGCCGGTGGCCCCGCCGACCAGGGCGATCGGGCGGTGTCCGGCGAGTTGGAACCGCCGCAGCGTCATCACGCCCATCAGGTGGCCCACGTGCAGGCTGTCGGCCGTGGGATCGAAGCCGGCGTACAAGGTCCGCGGCTTTTCATTCAACCACGCCGGCAGGTGTGCGTCGTCGGTCGTTTGGTGGATCAGTTCGCGCCAGGTGAGTTCAGCGTGGATGTCGGACATGAGTCAGGGATCAGGGATCAGGAGTCAGGAGCCAGGGGACAGGGTTTTCAACTTCGGATGAAACGCCCGCGGACTGCGTTCCGCGGGGAGTCAGGGGTCAGGGCTACTGTTGACTCCCTCATCGCCACATGTCATCTCCCGCGAAGGGGTGCAGGGGGCCGGGAAGCTTGGGTTTCGGCAGGGCCTTCAGCGCTTGCTCGGCCAAACGCTGGTCTGCCTTGGTGGCGATTTTCAGGTTCATCGGCGAGCCGGGCACCACGGTCACCGTGTGGCCGATCCGCTCGACCAGTTGGGCCTCGTCGGTGGCCTGAAAGCCCTCGCGTTTCGCGTAGGCCTCCAGAAGCAGGTCACGGCGGAAGACCTGCGGAGTCTGGGCCTCCCAGAGTCCCTCTCGGGCGACGGTCTCTTGGATCTGGTGATCGCCGCCGACCCGTTTGAGCGTGCCGGCCACCGGGACGGCGAAGATGGCGGCCCCCGACTTCTCGGCCGCTTGGAAGATCGTGTCGATCCAGACGTCGGTCAGACACGGTCGGGCGGCATCGTGGACACAGACGAAGTCGGCCTCCGGCTTGACGCGGGCCAAAGCGATCTCCACCGAATCGGCCCGCTGCTCACCCCCGTCGACCACTTCGATGCCGAGGATGGCGATGTTGGAGGAGAACTTGAAGTTGAAATCATCGCGGTCCCCGGCCGCAATGATCAGGATCACCTGCACCACGTCGTCGCGGCCCAGGAACCGTTCGGCCGAGTGCAGCCAGACGGCCCGGCCGGCCAGCGGCGCGAACGGCTTCTTATAGTGTTTGTCCCTGAACCGACTGCTGCGGCCGGCGGCGGGCAGGATCACGGCGAATTTGGCCACGGTCGGAAACCTCTGCTCAAAAAAACGGATTATTCGCGGGCTGTTCGTAGTGACCGCATTTATGCGGACACAAGCCGACTACCCCGAACACCCCATTGTGCGGTTTCGCGACGGGGAGTCAAGGCGGAGGCTTCGTCTGGCCGTTTTCAACCCGTATAGTAGCCATCTCGCTCCGCGAGATGAAGCTTCGTCTCGCCCAGCGAGACGGCTACTATGCCGCTACTAGGTTGCTGCTGAGTTGCGTAAAATCGGCCGCCCGAGCGTGCCATGTCCTGCAAGAGGCGTGTCGGCCGACCTCGGGGACCCAGGGACTTAAGCGGCCGCAACATCTCCACCACCCGTGCTGCCGAGAGCGTGTCGGCCCACCATAGCAGCCCTCCACGGGCGGCGGGAAATCCGAGTCCGAAGAGCACGCCCAGGTCGATGTCGCGCGGATCGCGGACCTTGCCTTCTTCGAGGATCCGGGTGGCCTCCAGGACCATCGGCAGCATCAGCCGGGCGGAGATCGAATGGGGTGCGTGTTGGTGAGACGGTCCGGCCCATGGGGCGATGATTTGATCCACTGCCGGGTCCAAACGGCCCAAAGCGGTCTCCGTGATCGCCTCGCCGTAAGAGAAGAATCCGGCCCCCGATTTCCGTCCCAAACGTCCCGCTTTGATCATGGCCACCAGCAGCGGGGAGGCCACGATGCGATCGGGGAACGCCTCCAGCAGGACCAGGCCGCCTTGCAGCGCCGTGTCCAGCCCGATCTCGTCCAACAGCGTCAGCGGCCCTTTGGCCATGCCGAAGTCGGCGGCGGCCCGTTCAATTTGCTCGATCCGGGCCCCCTCCAACAGCAGTTGCAGGGCTTCGCCCAGGTAGGGCAGCAACAGCCGGTTGACCAGAAAGCCCGGCCCGTCGGCCACCACGATCGGCATCTTGCCGATCGCCTTGGCGTGGGCGACCGCCGTGGCAATCGTCGGATCGCCGGTCTGGGGGCCGCAGACGATCTCGGCCAGCGGACGTTCGCGGACCGGGTGGAAAAAGTGCAGGCCGCAGAATCGGCCCGGTTCGTCCAGCGCGGCCGCCAGCCGGGCGATCGGGATCGTCGAGGTGTTCGAGGTCAGGATCGTACCGCCGGCCAGGTGCGGCTGCAGCCGGGCGTAGAGCTGCTGTTTGGCCGACGCCGTCTCGACGATCGATTCGATGATCAACTCGCACCCGGCCACGGTCGCGGCGTCGGTGGTCGGTTGAAGCAGGCGGCCGATGAGTTCTCGGGCCGGGGCTTCCGGGAGGTGATCGGCCAATTCCGCGGCGATCTTGCCGGCAACGGCCCGCAGCGCGGCTTCATCGGTATCGCTGATTACCACCGGCAAGTTGTGTTTCAGATGGACCGCGGCGATCGCGGCCCCCATCAGCCCGGCGCCCACGATCCCCACCGATCGCACCGTGTGCGGCACCGCCGACTGCTGATCGAGTCCGGGGTCGTGGCGGTTTCTTTCGATCAGCGACCGGACGTTGTGCAGGGCGGGAGTTTTCGCGATGTCGTTCAC
>SDBV01001499.1_pt1 | contig 35237 bp, 29 predicted proteins | sample 2277081 | NCBI WGS metagenome assembly SDBV01 (sample SAMN10402039, study PRJNA504765) | marine sediment metagenome | isolation source: marine sediment core GS10_PC15, 223 cmbsf | place: Arctic Ocean: Southern Knipovich Ridge | collected 2010 | reverse complement strand
GGCGATAGCGCATTATCCCGAGATCGTCAAAGAGATAAAGCTGGCTGTTCAGGAGTGCGGGCGTAAGCTCGGGATACACGTTAGACGACAAAAGAAAATGAAGCAGGAGATGATGAAACGCGACTATATAAAGATATATCTGCCGCATATCGGCGAGGCGCTTCGCGACATCCTGGATTTGAAGGACAAGCAGGTTAAGAACGTTGTCGAGAAGTTAAGAGACACGCTCGAAAAATCAAGGAAAATGTAAGATGGCATCGGAATTGATAATCAGTGTTAGCGGGATGAGGGGGGTCATCGGAGAGAACTTAACGGCTGCGATCGCTGCCGACTATGGTTGTGCCTTCGGGTCATTTCTCAAAGACAGTGCAGGCGCATCCGAAGGGCTTACGGTTTGTATCGGTCGCGACTCCCGTCCTTCCGGGCCCATGATCGCACAGGCAGTTTCTGCGGGTCTTAGCTCTATCGGTGTAAGCGTCGTCGATCTTGGTATCGTTACTACGCCGTGTGTCGGGGTTATGCTAAGGCACCTTAAATGCGCAGGCGGTATCGTTATTACCGCTTCGCACAATCCTATCCAATACAACGGCATCAAGCTTTTACTTAGCAACGGCATAGCGCCGCGCCCTAAGTTGGCAGAGCAGATACGGCAGAGATATTTCGATAAGGATTTCGAGCTTGTCGATTCGGTATCGTGTGGCAAGTTGTGTTCTGACGATCAGACAGATGGCATTCATATCGAAAAGGTTTTAGCGACTATCGATCCGCAGTCGATCGCGTCAAAGCAGTTTAAGGTTGTCCTTGACAGCGTAAACGGTGCAGGCGGACGTATCAGCAAGACGATGCTTAACGAGCTGGGCTGTGAGCTTATCGCGATGAATAACGAGATGACCGGGATATTCGCACATACGCCCGAGCCGACGAAAGATAATTTCGTCGATCTTAGCCAAAGGGTTGCTGAAGAGCACGCTGCCGTTGGTTTTGCACTGGACCCGGATGCCGACAGGCTCGCTATCGTCGATGAAAAGGGCACTTATATAGGCGAAGAATACACACTGGCGCTCGCAGCGAGATATGTTTTCAGCAAGACCAAGGGCTCAGCGGCTACGAATCTTTCGACGTCAAGGATGATCGACGATGTTGCCGCCCGGTACGGTTGCGAAGTTATCAGAACGCCCGTCGGCGAAGCTAACGTAGCCGATGCAATGGTAACCAACGAGTGTGTCATAGGCGGCGAAGGCAACGGAGGGGTGATCGATCTTCGCGTTGGCCCGGTCCGTGACAGCCTTGTGGCAATGGCGCTTGTCCTGCAGCTTATGGCAGAAACAGGCAAGAGTATAAGCGAGCTTGTAAGCGAGATCGGCCGATACTATGTTTACAAGGCAAAGGCCGTTGCCAATAAAGACGAAGCCGCGACGATCATCGAACGGGTAAAAGCGAAGTATCCCGATGCGAAACTTAATACGTCGGACGGATGCAGATTCGATTTCGAGAAAGGATGGGTTCATATTAGAACAAGTAATACCGAGCCTGTCATGAGAGTCATCGTAGAAATGCCCGACGAGCAGAAGGCGGCGAAATATATCGAAACCATAACTAAAATACAGCAGGAAATTCTAGGCGATGTCTGACAGTAGGATAACAACCGATAACGCTCAGATCAGGTCGGTAACATACCTTGGGTTGTATACCAATATCATTCTTGCAGCCATTAAAATAGTCGTAGGCGCTCTTGCCGGTTCGGTCGCACTTGTTGCTGACGGAATTCATTCCATTTCGGATATGGCGACCGACGTTGCGGTATTGCTTGGGATATATTATGGATCGAAGAAGCCGGACAGCAAACACCCATACGGACACGGAAGGATAGAGACTTTCGCCGCGGCGATCATTTCTACGGTTTTGGTTATCGTCGGAGGATTGATGATCCAGCGCGCAAGCTTGCGGATAGCAGTGATGAACTATGACGGAAGCGAGATGCCTGTTATCGGGCAGGCGGTCCTGTGGGTTGCGATCGCTTCGGTGCTGTCGAAAGAGTTGATATACCGGCTCACACGCAAAGTCGCCATCAGGACCGATAGCGCTGCTCTTTATGCCAATGCATGGCACCATCGATCCGATGCGTTAAGCTCGATAGCCGTTGTCGCAGGCTTTGTCGCGATGAAGTTCGGTTTTTATCAGGGCGATAATATCGCGGCGATAGCAGTCGGTCTTATGATCATTCTGGTAGGCGTAAAAGTGTTCGGTAAGTGTCTTGAGGAGCTTTCCGAGCGGGCTGTCGACAGCAGGACCATCGAGCAGATAGAGCAGATCATTGCCGCCGAAAGCAGGATAAAGAGTTGGCATAAACTGAGAACCAGGAGCGTCGGCAGGGAAATATTTTTCGATCTGCACATACTCGTCGATCCCGCCCTTAACGTTGCCGATGCTCACGGTATCGCAGATGCCCTGGAGCGATCGATGCGTCGCCAGATATCGCGACCGATCAATGTCATGATACATGTCGAGCCGGACTACCCGACGATGAGAAAAGAACCGTAGTCTTATTTCAGCATTTCAAACTGCCACAGGTTTTCCTTTATATGACTTAGCAGAAATTTTCCTGTTAGTATCTTGCCGTCAAGCTTAAGCTTGATGCTGCTTTCGGTGCTTTCAGTTTCCTGGTATGTGCCGGAGTCTGCGATCTTTACGTTACCTTTGCCATCGTTGACCAAGCCTTCGTAGGTCAGAAATCTCATCGGGTGGTCGGATATTTTTTCGGCAGCGGCAGGTGAGATCAGAATTTCCTCGGGCGGGTTGCCTAGCCGATACGTTTGAAGAATATCGCCGCACTCAAGCATCAGATCCCAGTGAAGGTCATCCGGTTTGGTGTGTTCCTGAATTACAAATCGCTGCCCAGTAGTCATGCACGCAATTTTAAGCGTTGACGCTGTTTTTTCAAACAATTAATTCTATCTAATGATACTAAAAAAGATATTTTCAATTACACCGAAATATCCTATAATTGCAGGCAGGCATGCTTCACTGGCTTGCGTACTCAAATAATAATTATCAAAAAAGGTAAAAGCAATGAATGGAAATATACGGATCAGTATCATTTTGACAATGGGACTTGTTTTGGCCATCGCCCTGGCCGGCTGTCTGAGCCAAACCGATACCGTAGATTATGTCGATCCGAGTATCGGAGGCGTAGGGCATACTCTAAAGCCGACCCGTCCAACCGTCCAGTTGCCAAACCAGATGATCCGCATGCATCCGGGACGAAAAGACTATCTGGATGACCAGATTACCGCATTCCCGCTGACATTGATGTCTCATCGAGGCGGATTCCTTTTCAGCATTATGCCTTACACCGTATCATCTGATGGCAACTCAAGATCTGTTTCCGCCTGGGACCCGGAGAATGAGATTTCCACGCCATACTACTATTCCGTGTGGCTGGAGGATCATGATACAACACTGGAATTTACGCCGGGGACAAAGACGGGGCATTACAGGATCACGTTCCCTGAGAATGTTTCTAAAAATGTGCTGCTTAAAAACGCCCAGGCAGGTCGCTTGGAACAGTTAGATGATACAACGATCTCAGGGGTGGAGCAATTCAGCGGCATGGAAGCGTTTGTCTATGGCCGATTCAGTCAACCCTTTGATTATATTAAGGTTTCACAAAGCAAACCCCCAAGAAAGCTTCCAAAAAGAAAGCGACGCAAAAAGTCTTTGCCAAGCGGTCCCCGACATCAAGCAGTTGTCCAATGGTCTCCGGAAAAGCCGAATGTCATAGAGTTTCAATATGCCATATCCTTCATCAGTGCTGACCAGGCCAAAGCAAATTTCAATGCGGAAATCCGGGGCGACTCATTTAACAAGATAAAAGCCGATGCAAAGAATGCATGGTCAAAGGTGCTTGACAGGATTCAGGTTAAAGGCGGTACCGACTCGCAGCGCCGAACTTTTTATACCGCTTTGTATCGATGTTATGAACGCATGATCGATATCACCGAAGATGGCCGGTACTACAGCAATTATGACATGCAGGTTCACAAAGCCGATCATCCATTTTATGTGGATGATTGGGTTTGGGATACGTATCTGGCCCATCACCCGCTGCGCGTAATACTCGACCCGGACGTAGAAACGGACATGATACGATCTTACCTTCGCATGTATGAGCAGGGCGGCTGGCTCCCACAGTTTCCGTTGCTGACCGGTGATTCACCTGCCATGAACGGATTTCATTCCACAATAACCATTCTGGATGTGTATCGAAAAGGAATTACCAATTTTGATACGGCCCTGGCCTATGAAGCGATGATGAAAAATGCACTGGAGGCGACTATGGTTCCCTGGCGCAACGGTCCGACCTGCGAACTGGATCGTTTCTATGTAGCGAATGGCTATTTTCCCGCACTTCCGCCGGGACAGCCGGAAACCGAACCCAGTGTCGATGACTTTGAAAAACGTCAGTCCGTTGCTGTAACCCTGGGGCACAGTTACGATGACTGGGCACTGTCACAGTTTGCAAACGAGTTGGGCCATGGCGCCGATGCCGCATTTTTTGCCGACCGTGCCAACAACTATAAAAATCTTTACTGGGCCGAAAAAGGATTTTTTATGCCCAAAGACGATCAGGGCCAATGGATCGATATCGACCCCAATTTTGCCGGCGGAATGGGTGGGCGTGATTACTACGATGAAAATAACGGCTGGACATACCTGTGGCAGGTACAGCATGACGTCCCCGGCCTGATCGACTTGATGGGCGGAAAGGATAACTTTGAAAAGCGGCTGGATCAGCTTTTCCGCCAGGACCTGGGACGACGGAAATATGAAATGTGGGCGCGATTCCCCGATTTTACCGGCATCGTAGGACAGTATTCAATGGGCAATGAGCCGAGCTTTCACATTCCATATCTCTATAATTTTACCGATTCACCGTGGAAGACGCAGAAAAAAATCCGCATGCTCCTGAACACCTGGTTTCCAGACTCTATTTTTGGCATACCCGGCGATGAAGACGGCGGCGGAATGACCGCTTTCGTCGTCTTTTCCTGCATGGGATTTTATCCGGTCACGCCGGGACTGCCCATGTACACCATCGGGAGCCCGATCTTTGAGGAAATTACGATCGATCTGCCTAACGGCAAACAGTTCACCGTTTCGGCGCCCGGATGTTCCCAAACAAACAAATACATTCAGCAGGCATTTTTCAATGGAAAGCCTCTGGCAGGACCATGGTTTACTCATACCGACTTGATCGAGGGCGGCCGACTGAAACTCATTATGGGCCAAAAACCAAATAAGACATGGGGCGCAAATTCATATCCGTTTGAAAGGTAATGTTCTTTATTGTTCCTTCTTACGATTTTTTTTGCGTCCTTCTTTGGTTTTCGCTTTCCGATCTTTTTTTGAAGTCTCGGACCCAGCGGACCATAACTTACTGCCGCCGGTGATCGGAGGTACCATTTCGGCGATCCATTTGTCAAAAGCGATATTGAGCTGCTTTACGACCTCCGGATGTTTACTTGCCACGTTCGTAAGTTCCGATGGGTCCTTGCCAAGATCGAACAGTTCCTTTTTGCCCTTTAAGAAGTGCAATTTCCAATCACCACGCCGCACGGACCATTCTCCAGCATTACCTTTGCTCCAGTAGAGAGTATCATGATGTTTATCGGTTTTGCCGGTGAGCAGCGGTAGAATGCTCTTGCCGTCGAATGCAGGTTTTGTAGGTGCCTTAACACCGAGGGCATCTAACACCGTTGGTAAAATATCGATCGAGATGATCGGGGTATCAATGCTTCTGTTGCCTTTAAATTTATCGGGCCAACTGATAATAAATGGTGTGCGGATACCTCCTTCATAAAGGCTCCCTTTAAATCCATGCAGCGGGGTATTGTCCGCCTCCATTCCTTTAGCGCCGCCATTGTCAGTAAGGAAAAACAGCAGCGTGTTATCGAATAGACCTTCCTTTTTCAACTTTGCAACCACATCGCCAACGCCATCGTCAAGGTGCTTGAGCATCGCCATTAAAATGGCACGTTTCTTAGTAATACCGGGAAACTTTTTTTGATAAAGATCGATGTCTTTCTGCGGTGCCTCTGCCGGTGCATGCACAGCATTATAAGCAAGATAAAGGAAGAATGGTTTTTTCTTATTACGATCGATAAACTTGACAGCCTCCTGGCTCAGGCGATTTGTCAGATATCCTTCGTCGTTGATCCGTTTTTTGTTACGATAGATCGGATGTAAAAACTTGCCTTCGGCATCGCTGCGCAGATTGAAGTAGCTGTGTGCGCCGCGTCCCATGAAACCGTAAAACTCGTCGAAACCGCGGCTCATCGCATGCCACTTCAGTTCGGGATAATCGTCATCGAGACCAAGATGCCACTTGCCAATGGCGCCGGAATAATATTGCTTAGGGAGAAACGAAGGGAAGATGGCTAACTTAGGATCAAAACCACGACCGCCGTCACCGGCACTATATACGCCAACGCGCTGCTGGTAACGTCCAAGCATCAAACCTGCTCGGGTAGGAGAGCAGACATGACCCGAAATATAGCCTTGCGTAAATACAACACCGTCCTTAGCTAGCGAATCCATATGCGGCGTAGAGACCTCTTTAGGATGTTGCCGGTTCAAGCTGATGTCTGCATAACCTTGATCGTCGGTTAGGATCACCACAATATTCGGCGGGCTCTTCGCAAAAGCGTTTGCAATGGTAAATAGAGACAAACAAATCATCACTGCTGTTTTTAGAAAATATCTTCTGTTCATAAATTGACTCCTGAATAAGTATAGTAAGCCAGTGGAATAGACAGTTTCCTCCAATGTCCTAACAACTATAGGGTGCTAATCGTCAAAATTAGGACAAATTTCTTTATATAGACGCCAGATCCCCCCATAAAATTGCAATTACTTACAGAACTACACACTTTTTATCAAAAATTGGCAGTAGCTCCGGATTAATACCTGACGACCAAAAACTAACGACTATCGACTATCAAATTCCCTGCGAAGGATCCAGGACCTTTCTGAGAGAAACATCATCTATATATAGTTTTTCTGCTGAGCCAAATCCAAGATTAAGCCAGGCTCGGTGGGAACCGGATTTGGCTTTGATCTTGAAATCAAATTCAAGAGTGCTCATGGATTCCGAGACTTTTATAAGGTGCGTATCTGACGCCTTACCGTCAACGACGATATTCATGGGCTTGTCATCATTATCCGTAAATCGGACGGCGATCTCATTTGGAGCGTCGATGCCTCGCCCCTTTAGAGAGAGCCGATAGGTAGTATCAGCTTTCAGGCGTCCGATGCTTTGCCATATCCCAATATTCCAGACGTCGCCTCTTTCGGTTGCATTTACAACCAACTCACCGGAGATCACTTTGGCAGATCCTTTTTCACCCTTCGCTTTCGAGATGGACCAGCGTTGCAGGCCGTTGGTGAAACGCCTGTTCCTGATCATTTGCGAACCTTCCCACTTTCCGCGGAAAGGAATGTTATGAGTCTTTTTCAGTTCAAGCGGCTCTCGTCCCTCCTGTTGAACTGTTGCGTTGATCTCAAGTTCGAGAGATTCGATATCGCCGACATTCACTGGGGTAGAGGATTTGATCGCGATTCGCACTGTCTCACTTGACTTCGGCCCAATTGTTAGATTCAGCGCCGCCGGTGTGATAGTAACATTCTTGTTTTCAGCGAACTTTAGATCGACCTTCAGAGGCAGAGTTGAAGGATTCTCAAAACCGATCTCCGTGGTCCCGGATTCGAAAAGCTTTTTATCCGAAACAACCTCACCTGTCCTGGCCCAACGGCCTTCCAGCAACTCGGCAATTTCTTCGGTTACAATATCCTCGTCCAGTATGCCGTGGATGTCGAGGTTGGCGATCAGCGGACCTTCGTCTTTCATTGTGACCCATGTAATATGATCGAACCTGCCGTATCTATAACCGGTCAGAGCGCTTCCGGCACCGGTTGTTGCGAGCTTGATGTAACTTTGGCCGTGACGAACGTACTTGGCATAGGAGTGGCGATGCCCAGCCAGAACCGTATGCGGACGATCGACCAGCATCGCTTCGATTTTCTCCCAGCCGATTTTTTTACTGAGCCAGAATGGTTTGTGCATAAAGACCATCGTCCATCGGGCATTTTTGTTTTCAGCGAGAGCCTTCGCCACATATTCTACCTGGGCATCGCTTATATGATGCGGCAGAGTATCTTCGCTATTGAGACAGAGGAACAGAACATCACGATAGACAAAATGATAATAGGAACGGCCGAAGCGGTCCTCCCATTTTTTCGTCATCATATTGTTGCTCAGGTCGTGATTTCCAGGGACGAAGAAGAACCGCATACCCAATGGAGCGATTTGCTTTTCGAACGCCTTCCACTGCCTGTCAACAAGAGACTCATCGTCGGTGTATCCGTTTATCAGATCGCCCACGCTGAGAACGAATTCAGGATTCATCAGGTTGATCTTTTTGACGGCCTTTTCAAAGATGCCCGGACGGTTGCCGCCATGAAGGTCAGCAACGATAGCAAATTGAAAATCAACGGGATCATTTAAAATAGGCTTACCCGTCCAGGGCTTGGGCCCGTCCCACTCCTGGACCACAAACTCGCTCTTGATCGCCTGCTCTATGGCCTCATTACATCCGGCAAGGGTGATCATAGCAACACAGATGGTGAACATTGTTATATATCTCATTACATAAACTCCTTGCATAAGTTGATTTGCTTATTTATCAAGAATTTGAAATTCAGCGAGGACCGGTTTATGATCTGACGGATACGCGCCGTCAACGTTGTAATCCGACTTCTCATAATACAGGACATTAACATTTCCTTTGTATAATATCCAGTCTATTCCCTCGCCGCCCTTCAGGCTGTCTTTCAGCAGGTCGGGGTCGTCTGATTTTTCATCTCCGACAAATATCTTGTATACTCCACCACCTGGCCGAGCATTGAAATCCCCCATTAAGAACACAGGCCGGTCCTTTGTCCATTCGCCGAACCGATTGTAAGCATTGATCCGTTCCATGATCAGTTTGGCACTGTTCAGTTTTGCCTTGTGATAACCGCTGCCGCCTGTAAAGAAATGAGTGTTGAACACATAAAACTCCTGCGTATTATCCCAATGCCCCCGGTAATCCATAGGATAAGAATTATTTCCCCGGTTTATAACCGCAAGCCGAGCCCAAGTGACAATGCGCGGATTAACCGCTGGGCCGCTGCCAAGAATTTCCGGCGTTTCCGATAATTGGAACGTGCCCATCTCGCGCAGGCGAAAACGGTCGCGGCGGAAGAAAATGGCCATGTGCTCATCATCGTCACCGCCTTTGCGTCCCTCGCCGATGACGACGTATTGAGGCAGCTGGTCCATCAGAAAATCGATCTGCTCCTTTAGGCCCTCCTGCGTTCCGATGATGTCCGGGTCGTATTTATTGATCAGGTCGACCTGCCAATGGCGGCGGACCGACCATGCGGGCTTGAAAGTAGGGCTGGCAAATTTCAGATTGTAGGTCATCATTTTAATCGTCTGAGCCCTGGACTTATTCTTAATCGCAGGTCGATTTGGCTGCTTGTCCTTGCCGGTGTGTGTTTTTGCATTAGTACATGAAGTCAAAAAAATGACCATCAGCAGCAGGAAAAACGCCTTTTTTGCTTTAAAAAGCCTCATTTTCAGGTCCTTTCTGTTTAGTTGTATTATAGTTGTTCCGAATTAGTTTCATCTTACCTCGCTTGTATGTACCCCTATTATATCTGCGAACAGCGGATGCGAAAGGAAAATTTGTAGCGGACGGCGGCTAGACGCCTGTGGCGTTTTCGGGTGTTGGCCGGTAAAAGGTTTTCCCCTTCGGGGTCGCTTCGCTGGGCGATGGAAAACATTCCATCGCGTGGAGGCAGACTTGAGTCGGCGGATTCTAGTAAAAAAAAGTCTACTATTAAAAATTGGGGTGAAAAATACAATGAGGGGAATCGGAGGCGTGTGAGAAGAGGCGGTGGGTCCGGAAAAGGGTCGTTTTTCGGCTGTGCGGGCCGAAAAAGGGGCTGGAAGTGGTAAAGAGGAGTCGTTTTAATGCGGGAAAAATGGCAGAAAGAACTTATGAAAAAACGTGACTTTTTTTGCAAAATATGACAAAAAAACACAAAAACGAACAAAAACGCGCACAAACGCGCACCAAAGTCGACTTTTTTGAAAAAATCTGCGTAGGAAAAAACCCTCAAAAGGTGGTTTGGGGGTTGGAAACGCTAACTGGTGCTCGGGTATCGGGAATGTTAATAGATTTTGTGGATAGCGTATAGCGTACAGCGGATAGGATGCCTATGGCATCGCCAGCCCATTCGACAGGCTCATGGCAGGCGGGGCTGGTTGGGTTTTTGGTTGGGGGCGTGAGTCGTGATTTATGACTCGTGATTAGTGACTAGTGATTCGTGACTCGTGGATGGCAAAGCCATCTCAATAGTCTTTAAAGCCCTGCATCCATGCGGGCCATTGTTCCGGAGATGCGCCGCCTGCAATTGTCCACTGCCCCTCGGTGTCAAAACTGCCGTGCCACTTTAAAGTCCACAGCTCCTTTAGGCCTACGGGGCGGGCGCTGCCATCGGTAAAGACGGCCATCGTTACTCCGTTGCCATGACGGTTTTGAACGAAGTGATTCATATATCCCTGACCATCATATACACCAAACTCTGCTGAGTGGGGTACATTCGTATCATGCGGCCATGCATCAAGCCAACGAGAATCAAGATAAAAAGGCACATTTGAAGGAGTGGAGATACGATCCATCTTTCCCCAAAAAGAGGAATTCGGTACAGCTATAGGAGCACCCCATCTCTGGATTGTGACAGAGCCGTCTTCGAGCGGATTCATTAGCCAGCCATTAGGTCCATAGCTTGACCAGAACATTTCTCCATTAGCATTGTTATCATCACATCGTTGTCTACTTCCCCAGCATTGATCGTTAGATATCGGAACAAAGGAATATGACCCAGAAACATCTTCCGGGTGTTTGTTGGCTATAGGGCAGAGAAAAATATTTTGATTTTCGATATATGGTAGCATTGGCATTATCCACCATAAGCCATGGCTGTCCGGGTGAGGGCCATTATCATGATCGGCATCCGGGAAATTGCCGTTGTTATCGTTGGTAAATGCGATCATCGCTCGGTAGCATTGTTCGAGGTTGGATTTGCAGATAATCCTTTTAGCATGAACGTGACTCTTATTGCTGACAGCGCCAAGGTTCATAAATAAAAAGAACAGTGCCATAAAGACAACACCAACTTCTTTTTTATTTACTTTCATATCTATCTTGTCTCAATAGTCTTTAAAGCCCTGCATCCATGTGGGCCAAGGGGCACTGGGCTGAGTGTATGGATTATTTGTATCAAATGTTTTATGCCACTTTAAAGTCCACAGTTCCTTTAGCCCTACAGTCCGGGCGCTGCCGTCGGTAAAGACACCCATTGATACGCCGTTGCCATGGCGGTTTTGAAGAAAAAGTCGCATATACCCATAACCATCATAGCCGCCAAACTCTTGGGAATCAGGTATATCTGTATCATTCGGCCATGCATCATAATAGCGTGAATCAAGAAATAAAGGCACCGCGGAAAGGTTGGTGATACTCTCAGGCTTTCCCCAAAATCCGTCTTGATTGGGCGCGCCCCATGTTCCCGTGTCGGGGTCCATTAGCCAGCCATTAAATCCATAGCTTCCCCATGTCCATTCTCCGGTAGATAGATTTCTGGTTCCCCAGCATTCATATTCTATTGGGCTGGGTCGGCCGGGTAGCGGGAATGTGCTTTCAGGTTCATCTTCCGGGTGCTGGTTAGCTACAGAACAGATAAGTATGTCGTCGTTTTCTGCATATTGTTTAAAGGGCTGTATCCACCACTGGCCATGTGTGTCACTGCTACCGTCATCATTATGATCGGCATCCGGGAACTTGCCGTTGTTATCGTTGGTAAATGCGATCATCACTTGGTAGCATTGCTCGAGGTTGGATTTGCAGATAATCCTTTTAGCATGAACGTGACTCTTATTGCTGACAGCGCCAAGGTTCATAAATAAAAAGAACAGTGTCGCAAAGACAACAACAACTTCTTTTTTGGAAAGTTTGAATATGTTATTCATTTCATTACTCCTGCTGAAGCCATTGCTGAGCCATCATGAATAGATCGTTTATGTTAACGTAGTGATCCCTGTCAATATCACCTGCAAGGTATCCCTGGTACGTTTCACCTGACTCAAAGCAATAGGACTCGTAGTTCATATGGTCAGTAAAGTACACATCTGTACAGTCAAGCCATTCGGATGCCAGCATTGCAAAATCGCCAAAGTTGACGATCCTGTTTCCGCTTATATCTTCGGGTCGGTGCAGATTGGCGGTACTGCTGTCGCAGGAATCGGAACTGATCGCCAGCACCTTATTGTCAGTGCCGGATACAAGAACAGTTCCGCCTTCTGTTATTACAGGATGGCTGATCAAGTTGTTGTTATCCTGTGCACTAAATCGCGAAAGCTCATTTCCGTCGCTGTCGAGAACTGTCAGCCAGTTATCATCGCTTACGGTGTAAACATTTCCGTCGCTGCCGGCTGTCATGGTGAATCCGCCAACGCTGCCAATTCTTTTAACCCATTTGCTGCTTCCATCCGGGTTAAAAGCTCGCAGGTATTCGTCGTCGAGGCTAACATAGATCGTCCCGTCGGTTCCAATGACAGGCTCGGTGTAACAGTAAAGCCCTGTGCCGTCGCCCAGCCGTTCTATCACAACTTCGTCTATGCTGCCGTTGAAGTGGCAACAGGCCTCGCCATTACTTGATAGCCTTGCCCCGATGATCACATTGCTTTTGGTGCTGGTATTAATTGGGGCATTCAGAAAAGGCTCCCATGGTGCTGAGGCATAAGCGGTTCCATCAACATAGAATGTTAGTTCTTCAAGCGTCAGCTCTACTTTAACATGATGCCACAGGCCGTCGCTTAAATCAGGACCTCTTGCTATTATATCGCCTAATACGAGCTCTAATTGACCGGACGAGGTATTAATCTGGACTATCCAGCATGATCCTGGTGTAGAAACTACCGCTACTGGAATGTTTGCCCATGAAGCGATAATGCCGCCTCCGGTGGTTTTTATTCGTGCCGATACACTTCGGGTTTCGCTACCTGTTATTCCCTTGTAACCGGTTATGTCGACATAGTTGGTGGTTCCGTCAAAATACAGTGCGCTGCCCATGCCCGTATCACCTGCTACCCAGTTAGGATTGCCGTATATCACTCCGTCGTGTCCCAACCCAGAACTGTCTCTCAGGTTGTTATCGAAATCCCATTGTCCCGTTATTTGAGCCGGTGTCGTCGGCACCTGCCATGTTATCGTCCCCCCGTTAGGATCGATAGCATAAAGGTGTTCGTCACCTACCAGCGAGATGTATATCGTACCGTCGTCGGCAACGACGGGCGAGGCGAACGGTTTGGCCGATGTTTGGAAATCTGTTTCCCATTGCAACGAACCGTCAGATGGGTCGAGGGCATAGAGTTTTGGGATGTTCAGGGCTGCGACATAAACATTGCCGTCGGTTCCGATGGTGGGGGATGCAAGGATCGCAGCGGTTACCTCACCTGCGCTTGGCAATTGGTATTTCCACAGTTCGCTGCCGTCATGGCCAAGTGCGTAAAGGACGCCATCCTGTGAGCCTACAAATATCTTACCGTCTGCTGCAACGGTTGGCGATGAGTATATAAAACCGCCGGTAAATTGCGTCCATCGCAACCGGCCGTATATATCTATCGCATACAGCGTTCCGTTATCTGCACCAACATAAATTGTTCTGCCATTCCCAACAGCAGGAGCGCTAAGCAGCGGCGAGCCCGTATCGTAGCTCCAGACTAACGAGCCGTCCCCTGCGTTTACGGTGTATAGAGTTCCACCCTCGCTGGCAATATGTATTGCCGGTATGATAGGAGCTCCCGGGTCACCGGCAGTTCCGGTTGTGATGCTGTTGGATACCGGTCCGTCCGTTTCAAATTCCCACTTAACGCATCCAAGCTCTGGGCCTGCAAAAGTGCTTTGTCCGGTTCGTCTGGCTCCGCCTGCCAGAGTTGGCCAGTCGGATGTTTGCGATAACCCTGTCGGCTGATATGATGTGATAGTAAACATCTCGCTGACAGCGTATTCTATATCAGCAGGCGGAGTGGTTGCAACTACCGAAATAAGACATTGATCGACAACCTCTGCAGGTAACCAAGGCAATGTCCATGCGTAGCTTTCCGACCTATTGCCCACTATATTTGTCCAGCTTTGCCCGTTGTCTGTGCTGTATGCAAGGTTGACATTGCCTGTGTACCAAAACGTTTCCCATTCGATCGTATGTGTACTGCCTCCTGCCCATACTTCGCCGCCTGTGGGTTTGGTTATCTTGATATAAGGAATCGCTTCGTCTGCGCCGATGTCAACTCGGCCTTCGATAACACGGTTTTGCCCGTCAATGTCCAGCATACCCGTATAATCTCCCGCAGCATCGCCGGTATTGATACAGGATGAGCCCGGCAGCAAATGACCGTCGTCGCTGAGTATGGGGTCGTTGCCAGTATTTCCAGTTGTCGTGATACTAAGTACCCCGGCCAGAGAGTTCCATCCCTGTATGCAGCAATAGTCTATTGCCGTATAATTATCTATCACGTTGTCCCCGCTGAATTGAAGTTGCGAGCTAGTTCCGTTAGTGTTACCCCAAAAGATTGAGTTGTATAATTGACACGTACCACTAGAGGCATATATTGCTCCGCCGGACTGTGAAGATTCATTGTTGATTAAAGTACTGCTACTAACGGTTAACGATGACTCTTCAAAACAAATTCCGCCGCCACGTCCTTCTGCAAAGTTATCTCTAAATATCGAATTTGTTATTGTAACATTGCTGTCATGAAACCATGCTCCGCCGCCTTCATTTCCTGAATAGTTCTCGCTGAAAACACAGTTGGCTATAGTTATCGTCGGCGTTCCGCTATGTGTATACAACCCGCCGCCAAAACTGGATGTATAATTCTTTTCAACGCGGCAGTGCTGGATATTAAGATCGGTTACCAAGGTACCGTCGCTTCCACCATAAAATATTATCCCGTGGCTCTTGGCTCCTCTGATGGTTAATCCGTTTATCAGTGTGCTGCTATCGGTGCCTTCTGCCCAGAAAATATATTCGGTATTATCATCATAGTTGGCTGTGCCATTTCCAAAATTGTCGATACTGGGGTCGTCGTCGCCATTTATGTCGCCGTTTAGAATTGTTTCGTGCAGTTTCGGGTCGCGTGATGCCCACGTTCCGCCGCCTGCGGGGAAGCCGCCATAAACTCTTGTTCCGCTAACAAGGGCAAAGGTAGTGAGGGTGCCGACAGATACGGTTGTTTGCCTCGGTTTGTATGTTCCCTGGGCAACGCGTATTTCGTCGCCGTAGATCGCTGCGTCAAGTGCGTCCTGCAGATCAACGAATGCGTTTAGCCAACTGGTTCCATCGTTATCACCGGTTGCCGAGAAGTCTACGAATCTAACAGCCTTTGCATATCCTGTATCCATACTGGCGTAGGTTACAGGATCGACAATGTCAAACTCCTGTAGCGTCGGTACGCCGGAGCCAAGATACTCGAACCGTACCGCAAAACCATTTAGGTTTTGTCCCTGTCCGATGCCGCTGCTATACGCAAGTGCTCGGTAGGCACCATAGTCAAGCCAGACCGGGTCAGGCTCGATGGTGTCCTGGTACCAGTCAAATCCGATCGCCTGGGTCGAGACCACGGACAAATTCTGGTATAGCCACGGCTCGTACCAAATTATAAACTGTTCAATGTCCGCAGCCAGTGTGTCGTTGTTGATGTTGTAGTGGCAGACCCACTGCCCGGAACCTAAGTCTTCCAGTATATAGGTGATCTCGGTTGCCAAGCAAACGCCCGGCAATAACAGAGAAACGATAACGAGAACGAGTAAAAACCGGTTATTTCTCATGCAACTCTCCTCAGAAACAGCGGGTATGTTAATATAACTCGATTCTATAGCTTGGCACTGCAATATTCAAGTAAAAACAAGTGTTTTTTGGTTTTTTTTGGCATATAGCACAATAAGGTGGCTTTTTTGAAAAAAACCTGCGTAGGAAAAAACCCTTAATAGTGGGTTATTGGGCTGGAAACGCTAACTGGTGCATGGGGGTCGGGAAAGTTAGTAGACTCAGAAGACCTGAATTATTAATTATCAATTACGAATTGTGGAACCGCTTCGCGGACTATTTAAAGAGAGAAAAGATAACAGTTTTTTTTAAACAGGATAACAGGACGAAGAAAAGAATTATTATCCACAGATTTCACTGATTTTCACTGATTTTGACACAGAGTTTTAGTCAGCTTATTGTGCTCTTGTCATCAAGGTTTCACGAAGCAAGCATCTGTAAACCTAAGCAATTGTTTTTTATGAAAACCTATTGATAATTTTATTGCATCTGTTATAATATGCCGATATGCACAGATACGCAGATAATATAACAGGAGTCACCTATGGAAAATGAAGCGGCATTGTTTAAGGTTCTGGCAGACCCGACGCGGCTTAGGCTTGCAGTTTTGCTTTCAATAGAGGGTGAGACCTGTGTTTGTCAATTGGCAGAGGCTCTCGATGCACCCGAATACAAGATCTCCCGACATCTTGGGATCATGCGTTCGTCAGGCGTGGTTGAGGCCAAACGTGAAGGCACGTGGATGTACTACCGGCTCTCAAAAGCTCGCAACCGATTGGAAGAGTGCCTTCAGGAGTGCTTCAAAGATTGCCTGGCAGATCATAAAACGGTTACAACTGACTTGAAACGATTGTCAAGAGCAACCTGCAAGAATGTCTAATCAGAAATAGACCAGAAACTAATAACTAATTAATTGTAAAGGTGACTAATAATGGAAAAAGAAAAAAAGAAAAAAGGCTTATTGGCAACAATCTGGGAGTCGATGACTAAAACGGGCGGATGCTGCGGATCAGGAGAGAGCTGCTGCGGTCCTTCAGATGAAAATGAGAATAAAACCGATGATGACAAGGACAAAGAAGACTCCTGTAACTAAAAAAGATAACTTAACAAGTTTTTAAATTATGGATGCCCCTTGGTATTTTGACGGGAAATATATTATATGGAAAAAAGAGACCATGATAAAGCTGCTAAGTACCGGGAAATAGCTGTTCTGAGCATCGTTCCTTGTGCTGTTGGTATACTGATACTAATAAGTTGGGGGATGGCTTATTGGGCGATCGGTCCGAATTTTCTCAATGCCGGGTTAGCACTTTTTGCTACGTTATTCGGCGGTTACCTGCGGTTTGTTTCCGGCTTTAAGGATATCTATAATCGAAAGATAACCGTTAATGTTTTTGTTACGGTTGCCCTGGTTGCCACCATAGCGGTCGGTGAATTTCGTGCAGCGGCAATCGTCGTGTTCATTATGGCAGTTGCCGGTGCCCTGGAAACTTATACCCTTGATAAGACCCGGCGAAGCATCAGAAATTTGCTGGACCTTACGCCCAAGATGGCAACCGTCCGCCGTGATGGTCAAGAGGTTGTTATAGCCGTTGATGATATCCAGGTGGAAGATATTGTTGTCGTAAGGCCTGGCGGACGTATTCCCGTTGACGGTATCGTAGTTTCCGGCGAAAGTTGTGTTAACCAGGCTCCGATCACCGGGGAATCAATGCCGGTCGAGAAGTTTAAGGGCGGAGAAGTGTTTGGCGGCACTTTGAACGAAACAGGTCGACTGGACATCAAGACTACCAAGATCGGCGCCGATACTACACTGGCAAAGATCGTTCATCTGGTAGAGCAGGCCCAAGGAACAAAAGCTCCCATCCAAAATCTTGCAGACCGTTTCACAGTATGGTTTTTGCCAACGGTACTGGTTCTTGCAATCATAGCGTTCTTGACATCCGGAGATGTCCGGGTTTCTGTTTCGGTTCTCCTGGTAGCCTGCCCATGTGCATTCGCCATTGCTACACCAACGGCTGTGACAGCAGGGATATCTAATATGGCTCGCCATGCAGTACTTATCAAGGGTGGGGTGTTTCTTGAGTTGGCAAAAAAAATGGATGTACTGCTCGTCGATAAGACGGGCACCTTTACCCTTGGAAAACCAACGGTGGTCGATATAATCTCTCTTGACGGTATACCGGAAGAAGAGGTGTTGCGTTTAGCAGCGATAGCGGAGAAATATTCTGAACATCCACTTGCAAGGTCGGTTATGGCTCGTGCAAAAGAATGTGATATTACGGTTCCTGATCCCGATGAATTCAACATTGAAGTTGGAAGGGGTGTTATTGCTCGCCTTGGTGATAAAAAGATATTGGTCGGTAAAAAAAAGTTTTTGCGGGACAAAGGTACACACATTACAGATAGCATCGAGAATGCAATTGCAAAGCAAACCGAACAAGGCAGGACGACCATTCTTGTCGCTAATGACTTAAAGGCTGTTGGCTTGATAGCTATTGCTGACGAGATCCGCCCTGAGACGCCTGATGCGATCGCTTCTCTGAAAGCTATGGGGATTAAAGAGATAATAATGCTTACCGGCGACCACCACAAGGTGGCTAAGGCAGTTGCAGAAGAGATTGGCGTCGATAGCTTTGAGGCTGAGCTTCTTCCGGAACAAAAACTTCAATATGTCGAAAAACTGCAAAGACAAGGGAAAATTGTCGGTATGATCGGTGATGGTATCAATGATGCTCCGGCATTAGCATTGGCTGATGTGGGGATTGCTATGGGGGCGGCTGGGACCGATGTTGCGGTTGAAACAGCAGATGTAACCTTAATGAATGATGATCTGTCAAAAGTCGTAAACTTTATGGACATGTCGAACAAAGTTCTACTGCGAATCAAGCTCAATATTTTCTTTTCAATTGTATATAATATAGTAGGATTTATTCTTGCCGGTTTTGGATTTCTTACGCCAGTATTGGCTGTGATTTTCCAGGAGGCCGGTTGCATCACGGTAGTTTTCAGTTCCACACTGCTATTGTGGGCTAAAACAGGATCGCAGCTAAAAAAAACCGGTAGTGACAATCTTTCTGTTGTTCCCATAACTGTTGAAAACAAGAGAAATGACAGTGTTCCAGGGTGCGTATAACAATTACATGATAAGTGTTTAATCTTTTTTAGAAAGGTTTTTAAATGAGTGATAATAATGACCAGACGAATGGCCAGAAAAATGCCAGTGACGCTCAGCCATGTTGTGATGGAGAGAGTTGCTGTCCATCAGGCTCCGATGGTACCGGTAAGATTTGGAAGACGGTTGTGTTTCTTCTTGTTATAGCTGCAGCAGGTTTGGTTTTGGCCCGATCTCTTTTGAACAAGTCCAACTCTGAAGGTGATCAGTCACAACATGTATTCGCATCGATCCTGACTGATAATGAGGCGGATACTTGTGCCCCACTAATGGATAATACGAAAAATCAAGCTGTACCTGTTAAAGCTGCTCCTACACTATGGCAAGCAGATTTGGATTCATTGGCTTCTCTGAACACGTTAGCATCTGAGTCAGATGCGGTTTTTGTTCTTCTTGCTTCCAATGGCCAACTAAATGACCAGACTATAACCAAAGAAATTGAAGCTGCGGCACAAAAGATCATATCGAATGGAAATAAGGTTACCGCTTTCAGGCTAAAGGGATCTTCTGCTGATTATGCACAGTTAGCAAAGCAGGTTTCTGTTCCCAGCGTGATCGCTATGGTAAAGGGTCGTGGAATGCGTGCTGTTTCGGGCGAGATCACCGAACTAAAGCTAGTTCAGGCATTTGTGGCAGCGTCGAAGTCCTCAAGTTGTGCTCCTGGTGCCAGCTGCGGACCCACCGGCTGTGCACCCACACCTGCCAAGCCAGGTCCAAGAAAGTAAGGTATAGAAAACAATGGAATGGATTCATAAATTAATGAATTGGGCTAAGTCCGCACTTGAGCAGGTAATGATAATATAATAGTGGAAAAGAAGGGAGCGAAAAATGAACATGGGAAAAAAAACAAAAAGCAAAAGCGGTCTAAATTTGATCTTTGCCTGTTCTGGAGCGGCTGATGTTGGAGAAATAACCGATCGAGCAGCAAGAAAAATGGCAACAGACGGCATAGGCAAAATGTTTTGTCTGGCAGGAATTGGCGGTAAAGTGACGGGCATTATGGAAACTACCGAAAAGGCTTCAGACATTTTAGCAATCGATGGCTGCCCATTAAATTGCACCAAGAATTGCCTTGAACAAGCTGGTTTTGAGAATTTCAAATATCTGCAACTGGCAGACATGGGACTGGAAAAGGGAAATAGCCCTGCCTCAGATGAAAACATATCAACAGTCATAAAAGAGGCTGCGGATTTAATGAACTAATATCTAGCGAACCATAACCTGTCCTGCGTCGACTACGAGAGTTTGGCCGGGGCTATTTAGTCGATAGTCTTTAGTCGTTGGTCGATAGGGGGGTTTGTTAGATAATAGGTTTTAGCCGCCGTCGCTTCCGCTATGGCGAGCCAGGGATATTAGATATTAGGGATTACCTACGCCGGATGGTGGAAAAAGAGAGGTCTTGCCAGTTTGAGGCGATTTTGGTATAATCCATGCCATTGCAGGGGAAAGATATGTTTTGTAAACGTTTGAAAGGTATCTGATAATGAGAAAAGTATTCTTTGCCATAATAATGTGTGTTAGCGTTTTCTTTTGTGGATGTCAGAGAGCGGTACAGGACACTGAACAACCGAACATTCTGTTTTTTGCATTGGACGATCTTTGTGACTGGGTTGGGCCCAATGGATATGCGCAGGCTGTTACTCCGAATATGGATCGTCTTGCCGCAACGGGGGTTACTTTTCGGAATGCTCACACCGCCGGTATCTTCTGCGCTCCGTCGCGTTCGGCAATCTTTACGGGGCAACATGCAACGACAACCGGCTGTTACAGGACACAGGTGTATCACCACAACCGGCCGGAGATCCAACCCCTACAGGTGACGTTCCAAAAGGGCGGCTACCGCACATACGGCGGCGGCAAGCTGTTTCATCATCCTGCCGGTTTCGTAGACCTGCGCGGATGGGACGAATTCTTTGTACGCAGCGAAGGGCAGAAGGAAAAAGGCTGGCCATTGAACAGTTGGTCAACCAAAGATTCCATTCTTCCTAAGCCATATCCTAACAGCATTTTCAATCATGATCGAAAGCCTGCCAACGGTTTTTTCATGGAGTGGGGCAAGGTACTCAACGAAAACGAGGAGAAGATGGCTGACACGATCCGTACTAACTGGGCGTGCGATCTATTGCGAAAAAAACATGACAAGCCTTTCTTTGTAGCTGTCGGTCTGTATGCACCTCATTTTCCGAACTATTGCCCGGAAAAGTATTTCGATCTTTACGATCCCGAAAAGATCAAGCCGCCTCCATACAAAGCGGACGATCTTGACGACTTGCCGCCGGCTGTGCGTAAGGCTAAGATGGCCCGAGGAGCACATCATCGTCGGCTTGTTAAACTCGATGCCGTTGAAGATGCGATCCACGGATATTTAGCTTGTATCTCATACGCCGATGCGATGCTTGGACGGTTGATGGCTGCTATAAAAGAAGGGCCGAATGCCGATAACACTATCATAGTATTGTGGAGCGATCACGGCTACCATCACGGTGAAAAAATGGATTGGGGCAAGCATACGCTCTGGCAGCGTACGTCGGGGGTTCCTTTTATCTGGGCGGGTCCTGGTGTCAAGCCCGGCGGCGTGGTCGATTCGACGGTGAGCTTGATCGATATGTATCCGACACTTGCTGATGTGTGCAAATTGGATGCTCCGGATGGGCTTGAGGGGACCTCGCTTGGTCCGGTGTTACGTAATCCGGCGGCTGCGAAGGACCGCAATGTCCTGCTGCCTGGTATGTATCCGTATGAGTATGCGATCATCAATCAGAACTGGCGGTACATCCATTATAAGGATGGCACTGAGGAACTGTATGATGTTAAAGATGATTTCAACGAGTGGAATAACCTGGCCGGCAACGCTATGTATCTTGCGACGATAGCCAGGCTCAAGTCTGCCGCTCCGAAATCGTTCGCAAAGCCCGGGCTGGAGAAAAATAAACTGAAACTCAAAGTTAAAGGGCAAACCTTTAGCTGGGAAGCAAAATAGGTCCAAGTGACCATCGACTCTTAGTCCGTGTTTACAGATGAGTTTGATTCCGGTAGTTTTCCTGCCAGAAGCATTCCGAACGGTCGTAGTGTTTCGACCTGCATTAGCACAATGCGTATCATCGCTGTTATCGGTACCGACAGGAACATTCCGACCGGCCCCCATATCAATCCCCAGAATGACAGTGCCAAAAGTATGACGACCGGGTGTAGGTTAAGGCCGGAGCCCATGATCTTTGGCTCAATCACATTACCGATGCCGATCTGAATAACACCTGGGACAGCAACAACCATGCCGATCATCCATGGGTTCTGGAACTGGGCGACGGCGATGGGTATCGGCAGCAATGTTGCGATGATCGAACCGATCGAGGGAATGAAGTTTAACAGAAATGCCAGCATGCCGAAGACCGCTGCCAACTCGAGCTTAAAGGCAGCGAGCGTTATCCAGACGAGGAGACCTGTCACCGTGGAGATGGCGGTTTTTGTGATGATGTATTTTCGAACCTTGTTGATGACGTCTGCATAGACGCCTGACCATGGCGTGTTTGGGTCGCGTCCTGCCAGCAGAAAGATCACGAAGATAGCTACGATAAAGAGCTTTCCAATAATGTCAAACGCTGTTCCGAATGAGCCGGTAACGAGGCCGGGTACCTTCTTGCTGAGTATGTCGTTAATCTGGGCACGGTCGGGTGTGAGTTTCCAGTTGTTGGTTTTTTCGAGTACGCTGTCTATGAGATTTGCGAAGCTTTGTCCGTATTGGCCTGCGGTTGCGATGATGGTCTGAACGGCCTGGGTCAGCAGAGTGAAGACGATGACGATTATGACAAGCACCAGCAGGAGTGTTACGAAAACGGCGAACGGGCGATGGAACTTGAGCTTTAGTACGAGAAAATCCAGCACCGGGGAAACCAGCAGAAAAACCAAAACTGCCAGAACGAACGGTATCAGCACCGAACGGGCGTATATGAGCATTACGCCGGCTGCGAGCATAGCTATTGTCATAAGCGAAATCGTCGTCAGCCATGCAGTTTCTTTATTGAGATCGGTCATTTTTTGGCATCCTTAAATCGCATGTTATCGTCTGATACAGGTATTGTCCGTAAATCCGGTGTGATGTCAACACAATATATCTCGATACGTCAGGCAGGCAAATATATTACACTTTGCCGTTTTTTTGTCTGGAAGCTTGACATTTTTGTTGGTTTTCATATAATGCTTCATCAATAATTAGTGGGTGTAATGCCGAGTTTTGGTACATCGTTTTATGTTTTGGCACTGAAAACAAAGAGTATTTTGCGGAGGTATTAGTAATGACAAGCGATATTAAACAAATAACAGAGTTGGTTAAACAGAAGAGCGAGTTTGTACACGCTCTGTTCGCACAGATGGACAAGGTCATCGTCGGCCAGAGATATATGCTGGAAAGGATGCTGATCGGGCTGTTGGCTGACGGACACATTCTTTTAGAAGGCGTGCCGGGCCTTGCAAAGACAATGGCAGTAACGGCATTGTCCAGGGCGATAGACGGACAGTTCAGGCGGATACAGTTCACGCCGGACCTGCTGCCTGCGGACCTTATAGGAACGCAGATATACCGTCAGTCGGACGGCGAGTTCTATACGCGAAAGGGACCTGTCTTTGCGAATATTATTCTTGCCGACGAGATCAACCGAGCGCCGGCAAAGGTCCAAAGCGCACTGCTGGAATCCATGCAGGAGCATCAGGTAACGATAGGGCAGGATACCCATCCATTGCCCCGCCCGTTTATGGTGCTTGCAACACAAAACCCCATCGAGCAGGAGGGGACGTATCCGTTACCAGAGGCACAGCTTGACAGGTTTATGCTGAAGCTTAGGGTGACGTATCCGTCCAAGGATGAGGAACGCCAGATACTCGAACGGATGGCTTCGATAAATAAAGAATTCGATGTTCAGCCGATCATAACCACCGATGACATTCTTGAGATAAGGGGCGTCGTCGATCAGATCTACATTGACGATAAGATCAAGGATTACATCGTCGATATTGTTTGTGCGACGAGGGATCCGGAGAAGTACGGTATCGACCTTGGCAACTTTATTAACTACGGCGCATCGCCGAGAGCGACGATCTTCCTGGCACTTGCTGCTAAGGCCCACGCCTTCATCCAGCAAAGAGCGTATGTGACCCCCCAGGACATTAAGAGCATCGGCCCCGACGTGCTGCGGCACCGAATTATCGTCAGCTACGAAGCAGAAGCCGAAGAAAAAACCAGCGAAGACATTATAAAAACCATTTTCGATAATATTGAAGTCCCGTAATTTTCGCGTATAAATGAAATGATACCGAAAGAGCTAATAAAAAAAATAAAACAGATCGAGATATTCACATCTCGAGCTGTGGATGCAAGTTTTGCCGGTCAGTATGAAAGCGTTTTCAAGGGCCGGGGCATGCAGTTTGACGAGGTGCGCGAATACTCGCCGGGCGACGACATCAGGACGATCGACTGGAACGTAACTGCGCGAACGGGTAAGCCTTATATAAAACGCTTTGTCGAAGAGCGTGAGATGACGGTCATATTCGCCGTCGATCTCAGCGCTTCGGGGGACTTTGGAACAGCAGGTCGCATCAAGAATGAACTGGCCGCGGAGTTTTGTGCCGTCCTGGCGTTTGCGGCTGCCAGGAACAACGATAAAGTCGGCCTGCTCATCTTTACCGACCGTACAGAGCTTTACATCCCGCCCAAAAAGGGCACACGTCACATGCTGCGATTGATACGCGAGCTGTTGTATTTCAAAATGCCGCTTCGCCGGACGGATATTTCGCAGGGGCTTGATTATCTTGCGAGGATATTAAAGAAAAAAGCGACAGTGTTTTTGGTTTCCGATTTTCTCGACACCGATTTCAAAAAAACCATCAGCCTGCTTAACCGCAGGCATGATGTTATTGCAGTTGGCGTCAGCGACAAGGCCGAGGCAGCGCTGCCGTCTGCGGGTATTATCGAATTCACCGATGCCGAAACGGGCCAAACAACGGCAGTCGATTCATCATCAGCGACGTTTAGAAATATTTATCAAAAGGCAAACACACAAAAAAATGAGCAGCTTAAAGAAATGCTTCGTTCCATAAACATAGACACCATCAGCATCGATACCGATAAATCGTACATCCATGACTTGATAGCGTTTTTTAGAATGCGCAAAAGAAGATTTTAGCAATGAAACCTAAAAGAAGTTTAAACATATATATATTGATATTTTGCTGTGTTCTGTTGTTGTGCTGCGTTTCATGCGATAAGACAGATAGCGGCGCTGCTGCCGATCAAAACCGATTCAGCAAAACCATCGAACGGGGCCGGTTGGCAGTAACCGTCATTTTAGACAGCGATCGCATAGCCATTACAGAGACTTTAAGCGTACAGCTTTTGGCAACATCTGCCGAAGGCTTTAAGGTTCGCTTCCCCGAATTGGATTCGCCGGAAAATGCCATCGACGATCTCGATCTCATAGAAACCGAGCGATTGGATGATAGGCTTGACGAAAACAATAATGTAATAAGCACGATCCGTTATCGTTTCGAGCCGTTTGTCACCGGCAACCTGCAATTGCCTCCAATGTCGGTTGTCTTCTATGCCCCGGACGATCCGGAAAAGAAAACCGAGATCGTCACCGAGCCCGTCGATATTCAGATCGATCCGGTTTTGGATATATCGCCCGATGCTGCGCCGCAGATCGCAGACATTGCTGACGTGATGACGATCCGCATCAGTGGTACACTTATATGGCTGGCGATAGCGGCAGTTATTATTATCATTGCCATTATCGTATACCTGTTATGGAAAAAGAAAAACGCTCCCGTCGAGGTCGTTCGCATCTTCAAGCCGGCCCATCAGCTTGCGTTTGAAAAACTTCACGAACTCCTCGCACAAAATCTGTTAAATCAGGGCAAGATAAAGCTTTTCTATATAGGCATAAGCAATGTTTTGCGGTATTACATCGAGCATCGTTTTAACATCAATGCCCCTGACCGAACCACCGAAGAGTTTTTGGCAGAGCTTACGTCTGCAAACACTCTGTCTATGACCGATAAAGATCACCTGGGCGAGTTTATGCACCATTGCGATCTCGTAAAGTTTGCCAAGCACGATCCATCATCGGAAGATAATGACAAAACGATTCGGATCGTAAAAGATTTTATCGACAAAACAGCGTCAGCCGACTGCCAGGTTGACATAACCGATGCACAACAGCGGGGGGGTGGTTAGATGCAGTTCTATTCGGCGCCGATGTTATTATTGCTGCTGCTTTTGCCTGTGCTGGCTTTTGTCATAAAGCGTAAAAAGCTCTATGCCCGCATAAAATTTTCATCCGTCGATAAATTCGCCGCATGCCCCGTATCATGGCGTATAAGGTTGCGACCTGGGCTATTGGTCATAAGATTTGCATGCATGGTGCTGCTTATCTTTGCGTTGGCTCGTCCGCGGAAGGGCACTGTTATCTCGCAAAAATCCACCGAAGGGGTTGCTATCCAGGTAGTCCTGGACAGGTCCGGCTCCATGGCAGAGCGGATGGACTATTTCGGCAGGGGCCTTACCAGATTGGAAGTTGCAAAAAGGGTGCTCACCGATTTTGTAAGAGGCGATGGCAAGGACCTTAAAGGACGGCCTCAGGACCTTATTGGGCTTATAACCTTTGCAAGATACGCCGACACAAAGTGCCCCCTCGTACACGCACACGATGCGATGCTCGAGTTCATGAACAAAACCCAACTGGTAACTATCCGCAGTGAGGACGGAACCGCCATCGGCGACGCGCTGTCTTTGGGCGCGGCACGGCTAAGAAAAGCCGAAGAAGAGCTTGTAAACAGACGGCTGCGTCATGGCATAGAAGACGATGACGATTTTAAGATCAAAAGCAAAGTGGTGATCCTGCTTACCGACGGTAATAACAATGCAGGCGAATATCAGCCGTTGGAAGCGGCAAAGCTTGCCAAGAAATGGGGCATAAAGGTTTATACCATCGGCATCGGCTCGCCGTCAAATCGCAACGCCTTTTTGGGATTGGTTAGAGGTCAGTCGCTTGACGAAAGGCTCTTAAGAGATATCGCAGAGAGCACCGGCGGATTTTACGGCAGAGCCGACGACGCAAAATCGCTTGGGAAAATAATCGAAAAGATCGACGAGCTTGAAAAAACAAAAGTTAAATCCATCCAATACACTCACTTTGCCGAACGTTTCGGACTACTGGCGTATTGGGCACTTATCCTGCTTATGATAGAAATAATCTTAACCTGTACCGTTTTTAGAAAGATTCCTTAGCTATGGTACGATATCGTACTTTTCCTTGTTATCCGTTTTCCTGGATATCAAGATAAAGCGAAAAACGAGGACATAAATATAGAAAGTTAAGCATGTTATTAGGCAATGAAAAAGCATTATGGTTGTTGTTCCTTATACCAGCGGTGTTGGTGCCGGTTTGTGTATGGGCATTCTACCAGAAGGGGCGGATGCTGAAGCTGTTTGCTGCTCCCGAAATGCTGGACAAGATCAACGCCGCTGTCAGCGTCAAAAAACAAGTACTAAAAGCCATCCTGCTTATCGCCGCGTTCGCATCGATAGTTGTTGCGCTTACAGAACCGAAGTGGAACCCTCGCTCTAAGAAAATTAAACGGATGGGACGAGATGTTTGCATACTGCTTGACACGTCACGGTCGATGCTGGCAGAGGACATAAAGCCGTCGCGACTTGAAAGATCGAAGATCGCCATTTCCGATCTGATGGAGATACTCTCCGGCGACCGGATAGCCATCGTCACATTCGCCGGTAACAGCACGATCAAGTGCCCCTTAACACAGGACTACGCATTCGCAAGGATGGCCCTTGAAGAAATATCGACCGAAAGCACAACACGCGGCGGAACCTTGATAGGCGATGCGATACGAAAGGCCATAGACGTCGTATTCGACAAAGAGACAACAGAGTTTAAAGACATAATCCTGATCACCGACGGCGAGGACCATGAGAGTTTGCCCGTACATGCCGCCGAAAAGGCCGCCGAGCAGGGCATAAGGATTATCGCCATAGGTCTGGGCGACGACGATAAGGGTGCAAGAATTCCCGTCACCGACGACAAAGGCAATAAGATATTCCTAACCTATAACGGTAAAGAGGTCTGGTCGAAAGTCGACGGCGAAACGCTACGGCAGATCGCTTATGCTACCGGCGGCGGTAAATATCTTTCCGTACCGCCGGGCACTACGCTTGATCTTGGGCAGATATATTCTATGCTGATAGAATCGGCAAAAAAACAGCAGCTTGAATCCATCACCATGATGGAGTACGATGAGAAGTTCCAGATATTCCTGGCGTTAGGTTTGGTTCTAATTGTTTGTGAAATGCTTACAACCGAAAGAAAAAAGAGTGTATAAAATATTCGTGTTAATAATAGTTATTGCAGCATCAAATACCTTCGCAGAGTCCGCCCGTTCGCTGGTAGAAAAGGGTAATCAGCTTTACGCCGAACAGCAGTTTGACGGTGCCATAGAAAAATACGCCCAGGCCGCAGAAGATGCACCCAAAAGCGCTGTTCCTGAATTCAACACCGCCAACAGCCTCTACAGGCTTGAAAGCTTTCGAGATGCTATCGAACATTACAAGCAGGTCGCAGCCGATTCTTCTGACGAGAGAATAGTTGCTGACGCTAAATACAATCTTGGAAATTCGTTTTTCCAGAAGGCTCTCAAAAACCAGCAAACAGAACCGGAAAAAACGCTCGAAGATATGAAAACCAGCATCGGATATTTCAGGGATGTTCTGGATATCGACAGTGCCAACCCGAATGCCGCCCAGAATATTGAAGTCGCCAAGGCAGCTTATAAACAGATCAAAGAACAACAACAACAGCAGCAACAAGATCAACAACAGGAAAATAAGGACGGCGAAAGCCAGGACGAGCAACAGCCCCAGGACAGCCAGGAGCAATCCGACCAACAACAGGATCAGCAGCAAAATCAGCAACAGCAGCAACAGGATCAAGAGCAATCGGATCAGCAGCAGCAACAGCCCCAGGAACCTAAAGAACAACCGATGGCACCGGATGCCACTGCGCAGCAGATATTAGATAAAGAAAAGCAGCAGAAAAAAGAAAGGCAGATTTTGCAAAGTTTAGGCTTGGAAAAAGTCGAAAAAGACTGGTAGCATGAGATCATTAAACCGTTACATCTTAGTTGTACTTATAACGCTGTTAGCGACTGTCGCTTTTGCGCAGGGGCAGATACGCGTAGTTGCACAGGTAGACGGGTCCGAGGACATATATACCGGTCAGGATTTCACCCTGCATATCGTTATTGATGGCGATAATCGGCCGGGCCAGGCGGATCTTACGCCTATAAAGAATTTTAATCCCAGAAACGCCGGCAGCCGTGACGTATCGCAGACTTCTATAAACATAGTCAATGGCAAAACGACAAGAAATGTTGTAAGGCGTTACGTCATGAGCTATGCACTGATCTCCAATAAGCCGGGCACAGTTGCCATCCCTTCACTCAATGTTATCGTTGACGGCAAAGTATATAAAACCAACCCCGTTGAGGTAAACGTTATCGAGCCGGGCACTACGGACAAACTTGAGCTGCAAGTCACATTATCGGAAACTAAATGTTATGTAGGCCAGCCGATAGTCATTAATGTAAAATTCTTTGTTTCTACCGAGGTCGGCGATTTCCGATTTAATATCCAAGCCTTCGGCAGTGGCGATTTTTATGTCGAGGACCCGGAAGTGTCCTCCAAAAACGTAAAACAGTTTCAGCTAAGCAACGGGATCAAAATATTTGTCACGCAAACCAGGGTTCGTCGCAACACAAAAGAAGCTATCCTGCTTGAGTTTGACAAAATTCTCATACCAAAAGCCCCCGGCAGGATCGAACTTGGCGCTTCCAGCGTCTCTGCAGATGTCGTTATAGGGACCGCTCGTTCAAGAAGAGCGTTCAGTGATTTCTTTGGCAGGGAAAAACAGTATAAACGTTTCATGGTTTCATCTTCGCCGCTGGCTCTTGAGGTTTTGCCTTTACCCAAAACGCGAAAGCCGACCGACTTCTACGGCCTGTCGGGCAAATACACCATTTCGTCTTCGGCAGAGCCTACGAAAGTAAACGTAGGCGACCCTATCACGCTGACGATCAGCATCGGCGGAAACAAGTTTCTAAAACCGGTTCAATGGCCGAACCTTGAACGGGTTCCGCATCTAGCAGCAAATTTCAAAATACCGCTGCAAAAAAACTCGCCTGCCGTAAAAGGTGGATACAAAGTTTTCACCCAGACCATCCGGGCAAACAACGATAAGCTCACCGAGATACCGCCGATACCGCTTTCGTTTTTCGATCCGGACAAGGGCGATTACGTTACCATAACAAGCAAGCCCATAAAGCTGGACGTTTCGCCTACAAAGGTTCTAACCGGTGCCGACCTTGAAGGAATGGACTTTTCACCGGTAAACAGGGAAGTTGAGACCGTCAAAAAAGGAATATCTGCAAACTATCAGGACCGGCAGGTTCTTAGGAACATGAGCTTTTCACCGGCTGTTGCCGCCTTTTCTTCCGGCTATACATTTCTTTGGGGCGTACCTTTGGTTATGTTGATCGTAAGCCTTATCGCAAAGCCATTTGTAAATGTAACAGACGAAAGGCTCGCCAAAAAAACCAGGCGGCTTGCCCTATCCAGGGCCCTGAAAAACTTACATACGATAACCGCGCAGCGGTCCGAGCAAAAACACGAAGTTCTCGCCGCTGCTATGACCGGCTACATCGCCGACCGTTTTGAAAAGGTCGCAGGCTCGCTGACTCCTGACGAGTGCCGCCGAATAATCATAGACAATACCGCAGACGCTTCCATTGGCGGTGAGTTTAAAGCTATAATCGATCAGTGTTATGCGGCACGTTTCGCATCGATTGAGATCGAAATTGACGCTGGAATGATCACAAAAGTTATCAATCTGATAAAGGCCATTGAAAAAAGCATAAAAAAATGATCGACAAAAAAACTATTTTAATAATAACTCTCCTTTTTGTAGGCGCTTCCCAGCTAAGCGCACAGCTTTCAGACGATCAGGCTTTTATCCTCTTCGATAAAGCCAACCAGTCTTTCAGGCAGGCCAACGAATCGTCCAGCGATCCGCTCAAGGCACAAACACTTTACGAAAAATCAATATTAAGCTACTCTAAGATCATCGCCGAGGCTCACATCGAAAACCCAAAGCTCTACTACAACCTTGCAAACGCCTACCTGCTCAGCAACGATATTGCAAAAGCGATACTTAACTATCGACGTGCGGAAAAACTCGACAGCGCCGATGCCGATATTCAGAAAAACCTCGCCTTCGCACGAAGCCGAAGGATAGATACGGTAACGATAAAGACAGAAAAACGTGTTCTGCAAACACTCTTCTTCTGGCATTATGATTTTTCGTTGAAAGCCAGGTTCGTCACAAGCTGCATTTCTTTTGCTGTCGTTTGTTTGTCTCTTACCGCAATGTTATGGCTCGGCCGATCGCCGGCAGCAAATGTCATCTGCACCATCACAGCCATACTTCTGATATGCTGTCTTGCCTCCGTAATAGTTACCTCCGTCGGCACCGCAAACGATATTTCCGGAGTTATAACCGCTTACGAAGTCGTAGCCAGGCAGGGCGACAGCCTTAACTATCCGCCAAGCTTCAGGGAACCCCTCCACGCCGGAACTGAGTTTGAAGTTATCGAAAGCCGGCCCGGATGGCTGCACATAAAACTCTTCGACAGCAGCGACGCATGGATACCGGATACAACCGCAGACTTGATCTGACTGCACGGCAATATTGGTGGATAACGGCCCATTCCGTGAGTCTAACTACTCGGTATAGTTCCCGTCTCTAAATCGGCGTTCTGACTCCAAAAACAGTGATTTGTTTTAGTGGTTGGTGTGAAAACGGTGTACTTTTGGTATACTTTCACGACATATCTAAAATCTGATTTAAGACGTGTTTGCTCTGGATAACTAACGTTTCGAGATGCTATCATCTTCAAGGATGATGTTATTCGTGGCGGAGTGCGATTATGGGATCGACATTGGCTGCACGTACCGCGGGGTAAAGTCCGAACAATATTCCGATCCCGGCACTGATGAACAGCGGCAGCAGGATGCTCCACATCGTGATAACTGTCGGCATGCCTGATATCTTCGTTATGACCATCGGGATCAAAACCCCGATACCGATCCCGACCAGCCCGCCGATCGTCGACAGCACCACCGTTTCGATCAGGAACTGCGTTACGATCTGTCTGCGTTGCGCGCCTATCGCCCGTCGTATGCCGATCTCACGCGTCCGCTCGGTCACCGATGCAAGCATGATATTCATTATCCCGATGCCGCCGACCAGCAGGCTTATACCCGCTATCGATCCAAGCACGATATTAAACGTTCGCTTCGTTGCTTCCGCCTGTCGCAATAAAGCCAGCGGAACGCTCACCACATAATCTTTCTTCTTATGGAACCTCGCCAGCATCCGCTCGATTCCCGCTGCCGTCGATTCGACATTTTCCGTGCTGTCAACCTGAACGATTATCTGGTGCAGTTCAACCAATTCCAGAGAGCGAGAACCTGCCGTTCTTTTAGAAAAAATATCGCCGAAGTATTTGCGAGTTAATTTTAACGGTAGATACACATCCACTTGCTGATCGGGTATTTGAATATTGCCGGCTTGACCGCTTTCGCTTTTAATGATACCAATGATCTCAAAATAATCCCCGCCGATGCGCAATGACTGCCCGATAGTGCTTTCTGCGGCCAGCAGTTTACGGGCGCCGAATTCCGTAAGAATTGCAACTGGAGATTGTTTCTTATCGTCCTCTTCGTTTAGAATTCTCCCTGCTATGATCGGACGTTGTATAAGGTCGAACCACTTCGGAGTTGTTCCGACGATCCTAAGTTCCATCGATCGCTGGCCTAACCTTGCTTCTTTTCGTATTAGTTTTACGGGTGCGGTTTGTCTAATTGTGTTAAAGGTTTCAGAGACTCGTGCATGGTCATCGTAAGTAAGTCCGTAAATACTCATGTGAGAATGCTGAGTACTCTCAGCTTCGTCTTCCGCAGATTTGATACTCGTTATGATCACGTTGTTACTGCCGAGCTTACGTATCTGCTCGAGCGCTTCTTTGCTTGCACCTTCACCAACAGACAGCATGGCAACGACGCTTCCGACACCGAAGACAACGCCAAGCATCGTAAGGAACGATCGAAGCTTGTGCAGCAGCAGGTTCTCGATACCGAGCCAGATATTTCTTGCAAATCTACTCTGCTTCATATCCGTCCCCCTTCGATCCGTTCGATCAACCCATCTTTCATATGCAGTTGGTGGCCCGCATACGATGCGATGTCCGGCTCATGCGTTACCATAATGATCGTTTTACCGCCGGCGTTTAGTTCGCGCAATAACACAAGTATCTGCTCGCCCGTTACGCTGTCGAGATTACCCGTCGGTTCGTCGGCGAATATAATATTAGGATCGTTCGCCAGCGATCGTGCGATCGCTACACGCTGCATTTGTCCACCGGAAAGCTCTGTCGGTTTGTGATTGAGCCTATCTTCAAGCTTGACTATCTCTGCCAGTTCTTTTGCACGGGCAGCGCTTCTATCGGCTTCCCATCCGAGATAATACAACGGCAGTTCAATGTTCCGCTGCACCGTAAGCTGTGGTATAAGGTTAAAGCTCTGAAATATAAACCCGAACTTTTTCAACCTCAATTCACTCAAGGCGTTATCGCCCATAGTGCTTACGTCTTTGCCTTCCAGAAAATATTTTCCCTTGCTGAGCCTGTCGAGGCACCCCAGCACGTTCATCATCGTGCTTTTACCGGATCCGCTCGGGCCCATTATCGCCCAGAAGCTGCCGGGCTCAAAAGATATGCTAACACCTGCCAGTGCATTAACCTGTTCTGTCCCCATCTGGTATATCTTATGCGCATTTTCCAGCCGTACAAAATCGGTTGAGTTGTTATCCGCTTTTTCAATCATTGTTAAAGCTTTATTTTCCGCCCATCCGTTGCTTTTTCATCTTTTCTTTTTCTTCAGGGCTCATCTTGTCGAACTTTTCTTTCATTTCTTTCATCTTCGCCTTTTGTTCTTCGGTAAGGTTGTTCATGTCGAACCCGGGCTGTTCGCCTGCATCCTTTTTAGTGCGATTGGGTCTACCTTGTCTCTGCGTTGAATCTCTTCTTTGCCCCTGTCCGCCTCTGTCTCTTTGTCCTGCCCTTTGTTCCATACCGCCGGCAGGTCTGCCTTGTCTCTGCATTCCATCTCTTCTTTGCCCCTGCCGGCCCCGGTCCCTTTGACCAGCCGTTTGTTCCTCGCCGCCGGCAGAGCTGTGGTTAACACTAGCTTTATCCGCTTCGACTACTTCACTTGCAGCTAATGGCGGAGTTAGCAATACTTTTTCGCCTTCGCTAAGTCCGCTGACGATCCGTATCATCCGGTTATTATCCAGACCGGTTTCGACTTTTACAGGTTCGACTTTCTTATCGCTTACAACATAAACTGTCGTCTTTCCCTTAACCTTCACTACTGCCTGAACAGGTATATACAGAACGTCTTGATATTGCTCGATCACGATCTCCGCCATACAGCTCATACCGGTACGCAGCGAATCGTCATTGCTGTCAAGATTGACCTCTGTGTTATAGATTTTAAGATCGGGATTCATCCACATTCGCTGAGGATCCGGTAACGGGGCTATTTTCACAACTCTACCGCTAAACGCCTTGCCGTCAATGGCGTCGACTGTTACCGTGGCCAGTTGACCGAGATGAATTTTATCAAGGCTGGATTCATGGATTTGAACTTCTGCTTTCGATGCCGAAGTTGTTGGCAGATAGATCAACTCTTCACGCTCCCGAACTTCCGAACCTTCATCAAGCGGTTCGTTGTTGCCTCGCCAGCTGCCCTTAGCACTTGATGCATAAATAACCAAACCGTCAGACGGAGCATATATCTTAGTCTTGGTGAGTTGTTCTTCGATTTTCGTAAGCTTGGTCTGCTGACGCTTATATTCCGATTCCTTTGCACGAAGATCGGCCTCTGCCTGAA
>SDBV01001498.1_pt1 | contig 35265 bp, 31 predicted proteins | sample 2277081 | NCBI WGS metagenome assembly SDBV01 (sample SAMN10402039, study PRJNA504765) | marine sediment metagenome | isolation source: marine sediment core GS10_PC15, 223 cmbsf | place: Arctic Ocean: Southern Knipovich Ridge | collected 2010 | reverse complement strand
TTATTACTAAAAAAAACGAAAAAAAAGCATGAAGCATCAACGGCTTGCTTATTCTATTAAACCTTTCCGCAGTCAGCTCGAATTCATTTTTAAAAACGACAAAAATAAACGCAAATCCGCATGGGCATATACAGCAAATGCATTACTGCATGATGCAGAACAGGCTCTTTTAAGCAGACAGATAGATGAAGGCTGGAGATGTTTTCATGCTGCACGAAGAATGAGTATTCATGGGCTTGATAATGAAGATTTAAAACACCTGGCAAGCATTATACGAAATGAATCAGACAAACTTACTTCATGGAGAAAAAAATCTGTTTTAGAACTTTTAGAAAATAAAGACAAACCTAAAATCAATCCGAACAATTCGGAAGTGTATCATGCTTCACTTTTAAGGGACGATCATTTCAATAATCAGTATTACAAAATGGGACTATTAAGAGGTCAGATAAAACTTCTTTCTATTATAATGCTGATAATAATTGCAGCAATTATAGGCTATTTATTTCTTATACCTCAAAACATTAAAGACTCTGTTTTAATTTATCCTGGTATTATACTTTTTGGATTGCTCGGTGGTTCTTTTAGTTCCTCCGTTTTTGCAGGAAAATCTACAGACAAATCCCAGATACCGGAAATTATATCCAATAATTATTTCACTCTACTAAGAATAGCTATTGGCGGTGCATCTGCATTTGTTGTTTATTTTTTCTTAAAGCTCGAAATATTTTCTATTACTATTTCCGGTATAGATGAGTTATCCCATTATGGTTACTTTGTAATATCTTTTATTGCAGGATTTAGTGAACAGCTCGTTGTAAATGCTGTAAGAGCGGTAATTGGAGGGAATACGGAGAATTAAATAAATAATCCTTTACATTTCATCTGCTATAGTTTTTATGGCTATAATTGGACCAGTATTTAATACAATTCTTTTCTTATCAGGCATTATTTAAATCCGCAACCAGCTCTTCCGAAGGATAATTTATTGCAGCAACACCATATTTATGTAATTCCTTTAGGAACACTACCCTGGAAATTCCTGCCATTCTCGCACCTATGCCTGAAGATATCTTTCCCATTTCAAAAAGTTTTGCTGCCATTGCCATTTTTGCTTCCTGTTCAAATTCTTTTCTAGTTTCATTAAGAACGTCAGGAAGTGTTTCCGGATAATCAACTTTAAAGGTTAATGCCATTTTGACCTCTCTTTTAATAAATAAAGTTTATCACTTTTTATTGCATAATTCTATAACTTTTCAATACTATTTAAATTAAGAAATAGATGAATTATCTCATTATGGTTACCTTGTAATCTCTTTCATTGCAGGATTTAGTGAGCAGCTCGTTGTAAATGCTCCGTGAGAAACAATATTTATTTTTAATATGAAGTCATCAAAACTTATATCAGGAATTAAACTTATCCATTATCTCGGGAAACTCATAGTAAACAAGGCCTTTATCATCTACTTCCATACGTACCCGAAGGTCGTCGAGCATTGAGTTTATAAGTTTCTCTGCCTTTTTCATTCCGAGGCCTGTTTCTAATATTATTTCTGAAAGTGTTACTCTGCCTTTATTGCGTAAAGCAAGATCAAAAATCATATTTTCAGGATCTTTTTTTTCTTTTCTGGGTTTACCATAATGGTCAGTTATATTTTTTTCACCTGATCTGGAAAATGGCTGAAAAAATGATTTTTTACGACTTCTTAGAAAAAAAAATACAACCGCAAAAATAATTAGAGGGAAAAACATAAATGAAAACATCAAAATATTAGCTCCTTTTTGATTTATAATTCAATTTACTTAAATTTTTGGATTTAATCAAATGAACTATATTAATTTTACTTAATATGCTACAAATTTATCAGCTATGAAGCATATCGCAGAAATAATTCTTAAGACTTGCGCAAATATAAAACAGCATGAAAAACTGCTTATTATTACAGATCCAAAACAAAAAAGCATAGGAGAAATTATTTACAATACTGCATCAGGACTTATAAACAGCAGCAACAATAATCTAATTTTAATTCCAAACAGAAACATAGACGGAGAAGAACCTCCGGAATATGCAACCGACACAATGCTAAAAGCAGACATAATTATTATGCCGACTACCTGTTCTTTAAGCCATACAAAAGCATCTGTAAAAGCAAGGGAGAACGGCGCAAGAATACTCAGCATGCCGGGTATTACCGAGGACATTTATAAAAGGACAATTGATGTAGATTATAAGGAGCTTCATAAAATTACATATAAAATGGCGGAATATTTTACAAACAGTAATATTATAAGAGCTAAATCCGAATCCGGAACAGATATTACATTTAGTTTAAAAAACAGGAAGCCTCAGTATCTTACAGGGCTGGCTCATAAAAAAGGAAGCTTTGTAAATCTGCCGGACGGTGAACTTGCTTTTGCCCCGGTAGAAGACTCAGCAAATGGAATAATAGTAGTAGACGGAAGTTTAATGCCGGACCAGGAGTCTGAATTCGGCACTATAGGGCTTTTAAATAATCCTATAAGCATTTATGTGGCAAACGGTAAAATTAAGAACGTTACAGGAGGTCCAAAAGCAAAGGTATTTTTAAATGCTATAAATGCTTCGGATAAAAACGGCAGAACAATTGCAGAGTTTGCAATTGGTACAAATCCAAAGGCAATATTATCAGGCAATATTTTAGAGGATGAGAAAATACTCGGTACTATTCATTTTGCCTTCGGAAGCAATGTAACACTCGGGGGTAAAAACCAGAGCAATATCCACTTAGATGGTGTTATTACTAATCCAACAATTTATATAGATGATAAACTATTTCCCTTGAACAATTTTATAAATCAATATAAAAAATAAGAATAGCGAATTGTTATATAATAAATACATCGTTACTGTTATTTAAATAGCCGGCCCTATTCGGGTGAGAATTTATAAATCAGCAATAATCTTTTCCTGCATTCTTGCTTTCCTTATTATAATTTTTACCTTACTAAAAATCATGTTCTTGAAATCGCCCCCCCACTTCTATATCATGTTATTTCTTTTTAAAACTTTCTTTAAATACATTAATAGGGTTTATTTTTAAGCGAAAAACCAGGTATAAATATCCGACTAAAAGACCTGTAAGGTGAGCAAGATGAGCAATATTACCTGCAGAATCTACAAATTGAAACAATAAAGACAGGGCTGCAAAAATTAGTACAACAACAGGCGCTTTTACAGGCAATACAAATAGAAAAAGCAATTTACTATCCGGAAAATAAGTTGCAAAAGCGAGTAAAAGTGCAAAAATCGCACCTGATGCACCAATAACCGGTTTACCCAGGAACAGAAAAATTAGAATTGCACCTATCCCGGTGACAAAATAATATGTTAAAAATTCTTTGCCGCCCATTTTTCTTTCAAGATAACGGCCAAATACAAATAGGCCAATCATATTAAAAATAAGATGCAATAAATTAAAGGGATTATGAACAAATAAATATGTAAAAAACTGCCATAAAAATAATTTACTTAGAATACGGTCCGGATAAAAACCAAGATAAAAAATCAATTTATAATCTATTTTTATTAATATGTATATAATTATATTTATTATAATTAGTATAGAAGTTATATCAAATTTATATTTCCCAAAAATAGTATTCTTAATATCCATATATTAAAATCTAAAATATTTATCTAAAATGTCAAGCAAAATATTAAATTCAGAAATATTGAAGAACCACGAAGTAGAGTCCCAAGATATTTCGGCTGCTATAATAAAAAATAATTATTCTCTTTTCTTTTTTATATTTCTTATTGCACCTATAACACTCTGTTCTTCAGACTCTTTATCCGAAGGGTTCTGTTTTTTATTTTTCTTATCTGCCTTAATCTTTTCTTTCTGTGCTTTTCTGTTTTTTAATTTAATTACTAATGAACTTTTTCTTACCCATGAAAAACCAATACGCCTTAAATATATATCTAAAAGTAGTATAAAAATTGCAAAAAATGCAAGTAAAGGTGTAAGAAGTACATAGTTTTGAGATTTAGGAATATCATCATATACACCATCTATGCTAAGCCTCTGTGTACCTCCGGTAAATTCAGAAAGCCTTTCCATAATTTCCACACCTCTGTTTTTATCCTCTTCGAGCTTAAACTCTATAGAATACGGTATAGTATAGGATGCACATTGTATTGTCTTATCATCTACTTGCACATAAAAATGATTTATTCCATTTTCATCGATATCTTCTATATAACCAAGTGTATCTTTATCGATCCATCGCAAAGGAATAACTTTTGTTTCAATTATCGTATCTCTTTCCACGAGCTTAATTAAATTTGGATTTCCGGAAAAAGGATTTTCTATACGGCCAGGATCAAGCTCGAGCCTGATATAAACACTATTTCCTTCTCTTCTACTTACTGCATATAGTTCTTCATCATTACTGTTATCAATATTTATCCATCTTAAGATTGATAAATAAAAGTCGCCGGCATCTTCTGCAAACGGCCCGCTGTATGGTCCGTCTATTTCTCCTGTAAATGCAATACTTCTGCCGTTTCCCACCTGCCAGAAGGCTAAAATCGGAAGCTGCTCATCATCATCAGTATACATACCAATAGAGGCTCCTGGTTTTAGATAACATGGATTATATCCCCCAATCGGTTTAATTTCAGTATCTTTAATATCCATAAGCAGGCTAATTTCATCCGCATAACGAATATTTGTCTGCTCTTCTATGAAGGATCCTTTAAACATAATCATTGCATCCTGAGTAAAAAGTAAAGGCAATTCCTTAGGCTCACTTGTAAAATATACCTGTCCGCCCCCCAATTCTGCAATATGCATTAATAGCCCTGCATCTATATCTGTATCATTTCCTAATCCGATTACACTTACAGTAATTCCTGTATCGTTAAGTAAAGGTACAAGGTTAGCATATCCGCCGGGTTCTTCAGAGTCAGTTGCATCTGCAAAAAGAATTATATGTTTAGTTGCCGCATCTGCATCTTTAATCATATTAGATGCTGCAATGAGCGCATTATAAATATAAATACCACCTCCCTGTGAATCAATAGAATATATACTATTAAGCATATTGCTTCTCTTACTTCCAACGGTATAAAATGGTACAATTGTAAAAGCTGCAGTATCTACAGCAATTAGTCCAAAGCTGTCATAATCAGAAAGGAGTTCCAGAACAGAAGCAGAACCCTTGTTTGCAAGGTCTATTTTCATTAGACCGTCTCCTGCCATCTGACTCATACTACCGCTTCGATCCAGTGCAATAACAACAGCATTAAGTAGCTTTCTATGATGCTGTTTTAATTCCATGCTAACTGGAAATATTTCATCCAGCGGAGAATTAAAATACCCTCCCCTGCCATAACTCTGTCTTCCTCCGGTAATAAAAAGTCCTCCGCCTGTTTCTTTAACAAACATGTTTAAACTTAAAAGGCCGGTATAGCCTATTTCAGTTCCAGGCACATTCTCAAGAATTACAGCCCTGTATCCTGCGAGTGAATTTAAAGACCAGTCAACTTCTGTTATGTCTTTAAAATCTAATTTTATCCCGCCAAGTTCTGCTACTTTTATTAAATTGGAATTCTCATGCCCTATATAGAGTATTGGTTTTACTCCTCTTACGGTTAAAACACCTTTTGCAGTATTATTTTCCATTACAGAATCCGGATTATTTATATCCTTTACCTGAAGCGTATAAATTGTATTTCCAGGTGATATTACACTGTCACGAAAATACATCCTGTTAATACCTGCATCAAGCTCCATTTTCCCTTGTCCAATAACCACATTATTTCTATCTAACGCATATTCAACAACTCCCGAAACAGGGCTGTATACTTCTGCAGAAAACTGAAAAGCCTCTCCTCTTTCTGCAAAATCGGGCAGATTTATTTCTTGTATAGAAAGATCATACTTAAGAGGATCCTGGATTACAAAATAATCTATTGGCACAGAAATATCATTCTGCATAATTATATTGTAAGGATTCGCACCTGTAGTCCTTCCGTCACTCAAAAGGATTACCCTTCCGTTTCTGTCATCCGGTATTAAAGACCTTGCAAGTTTTATAGCTTTATAAAGTGCCGAACCACTAGTATTATACAGGCCTCTAAAGCCTGAGAATTCTGTTAAGTCAGGCATTTTTTCTATAAATACACTTCCATCAAAACCAATTACACCTAAGAGTTCGCCTTCTGTTCTTTCTTCCTGAATATGCTTAATTATTTCTATTTGATTTTCTTCGCTTTCATCCGTCATAGATTCTGATCTGTCTGCAATAACTATTACTATGCCGCTTAAACTTTCTGTTTGGATACTGGGCTGTGCTATAGAAAGAATTAATATAAAGCATAAAATTATTCTAAGTACATTTATAATTTTTCTATTGCTTCGGAATTTATATAGAGCAAAGAAACACGGGATTATAAAAATAAAGGCAAATGGAAAATAAAACATACTTTATAGGTACCTCTTCTGTATATATAAATGAAGTATAAATATAAGCATTACAAAGATGATAAGCAGCCATCCTATTTGGTCTATCTGTACATATTCTGCAAGATTATCCTCCGGCTCCTCTCCCCACACACCGGTTGAAAGCGTTCTAAGGTCCGACTCTTCATCAGATAAAAATAGAAAAGAAACCTGACATTCTTCTTCTTCATTTATGAACACTTTATATATCCCCTGCTCCTCCGAGCTAATCGGATAAACATTTCCTTCTCTGGAAATCTCAGTTACAGTGTTATCCTCAGATTCAATTTTTAAGCTTTTTATGTTATTGTACCTTGCTAAAATTGTTTCACCTAAAATATTGTTTCTGTTTTTTATACCGCTTAAATTATCAATTCTGTTTTTAATAAGATTGCTAAAAAAAATAGGCCAATTTAAAGTTTCTTCTATATTGGAAGACTGCAGATTTATATTCATTATATAGTGCTTAATATTGTCTCCAAAATATTTTTCACCCAGGTTTTTTTCCCCAAGGTTTTTTTCTATTAAAAGCGGAATATTGCCAACTGAAATTACAGGATAACCTTCCTCTATATTTACGGATGCAGGCCATCTAACACCTTCTAACATCAACTCTCTTGTAAACGGATGGCTTTTATCAATTATAAAAGGGCCGTAATAATTTTTCTCACCAGCATTTTTAAACTCGAGTACCCACAGGCTTTCCTTTCTATTTTCAGAAAAGCTTTCTTCCGTATTTGGAATTACCACACCAATTTCCATGTCTGTAATAATAAGTGCAGGATTTTCTTCTGATATATTTATCCTGTTTTTAAATACGTCTAGTATATTTCTAATTGATAATTCCAACTCATCATCCTGTATAAGAATTTTCACAGGTATCCGAATATTTTCTTCCGGAACAAGGTATACGGAATTGTCTATCATCATAGGGTCTACGGAATCTATAAGCAATCGCAGAGTACTGTCTGTTTGTTCTATTTCAAATAAAACAGGTGTTTCCATACCATCGGATTTAAGTTCAATACTTGTATCTATAAGTATTGTTTCTCCATCCAATAGTTTAATATTTACAGTTTTATTCAGCTTGCTAAAATTTTTTATTATTGCAAAAACGGTTTCATCTATTCCGGAATATCCCTGCTTCCGAACTGCTTGTGTAATTCCAATATTATCAAGTTCCTTGCCGAAAAACCGGAATTGTATATCATCAGTAACTTCATTTTGAACATAATCTGCAGGCTCGGAATCTGTAATAACAATAATACTTCCGTTTTCCGGTGTAACCTGTTCTGCTGTTTGAATTGCCGGTATTAATGAATGATAAATATTATCTGTATCCCAATTTTCTAAGGCGTTTTTAAGCTCTGTTCCATTCCTGATATCTGCAGATACCGGTCTTGGTATAAATCCTGAAAGTATAAGCTTAACATTATAAGGTTCATAGCCTTTTAAATATTCAGCTATCTGCTGAATTGCCCGCTGCTTCGGAGTTTCACCATTACTATCCATAGAACCAATAGATGCAGAAGTATCAAGAATGAATGTTACATTATGTACAGTATTTTTATTACTGCAATACGGTCCTGCTGCTGCAAGAACAAGAATAGTAAACATTATTATTTCAAGCAATAATAATATATTTTTAATTAAATTAGACAATTTTATTCCGGAACCGGAAACAACATTCTGTTTTGGCCATAGGAAAATTGCAGATACTATTTTTGGTTTAAACCTTTTATGGAAAAAATAAATAAAAATAACTACAGGAATACTTATTAAACCAATAAACGCTAGAGGAAATAAAAAATTCATGGTTGTTCAATTACTCCGTTTTTAATAAGTTCAATAAGGTTATAGTTTAATACATCTTCTGCTTTTAACAAAGAATATACAGCCCCGTATTTAACAGAAACGTGCTCCCATAATTCGAGATGATTCTGCAAGTTGTTTTTATAAACCTTTAATGATTCATTGTTTATGAGCAAACTGCTAGTCTCATTATTTTCTGAGTCTATTAAAGTATTATATCCGGACATATCCGGATCCAGTTCGCTGCTTGTTAAAACAATTACAATATACACAGCAGAAGCACTATCCGACATTTTCCTAATTATTTTTTCAGGTTCTGCATCCCATAAAAAATCACTAATAAATATTCTAATACTATTTTTTGTAAAATGATGATCAGTTAAGTCCATTTCCAACGAACCTGTACCGGAAAACTCCGGTGTTTTTATTTCTGATATTTTAACTGGTATTTTTACTGAATAAGGAAGTATCTGCTTAAAGCCGCTTCCAAAAGACCACCATGAAGAAATTGAACCTGTACACACAGTACTTTCTAAAAAAAGGCCGGACAAAAACATAGCTGCTGCTGCTTTAAATTTATCAGGATATTGTAAAGACCGAGAAAGGTCTGTAATCACATCTACTCTTGGCTGCAATTCCTCCTGATACCTTTTTACTATCAGTTTGTCTGTTTTACCATAAACTCTCCAATCTATATGACGTATTTCATCTCCGGGTTCATAATCTTTATATTCCTGGAACTCTAATGAGTTTCCCACACCATTTCCCAGTCTGTCGCCTATTCTTCCTTTAATATTTTTTCGCGGTATTTTAAATTTATAGTTTTTTGCTTCATCCCTTCCCGAAGCAAATGCATTGTTCATTTTAATTACTCTCTATATTGATTGTTGTTTTTTTCTCTTTTGCAATCTGATTAACAAACAAAATAATGCCATAAATTAAATTCACAAATATAATTATAGCGATAAAACCCTGCCATGAAATATCATCTATCGGGAAATCAATATGAGAATCATTAAAAAGATAGTAAAAAGGAAAGAATAATTCTGCATCATCTACTCCTCCAGTGCCGAATAAAGCATATAAAATTATTATTATAACATTTATTGATACTGCAGCTTTAAGATCGCTTATATTATGTTTAAATATTTTTTTTGTTATTCGGTTCAGTGTAGTTCCTATAAATGAGTAGAAAAGAATTATTACTAAAGTTAAAACTACTATATAATTATATACGTTAGTATAATATGAACCCCCATTAATTGTATTCATCATTTGCTCTTCAGAAATAAAAAGTATAGCAAGTAAAATGGAAATCCATATTCTTGCGCTGCCTTCTCCGGGATAAAAAAGAGATTTAAATATCTTTAAAATACCTTTTTTAAATCTGCTTCTTAATCCTGTTGGACATTCAGCCGGAGCTGTAAAAATTGAAAATAATGATATTATTAATGTAGGCAAAAATAACATATAATATCCCAACAGTATTGCAGTAGATTCTGTTCCCATCGAAATTAAATTATCCAGAGCAGTAAAATTAAAGATTAAGAAAAGTAAACAGGTTACTATGAAAAACATTCGAATACCAATTGTAGTTATTCTTTTTTTAGATGAAATAGAAGCAGAGGAACATAATCTTACCAGTGGATAATAAAAAATCATAAACAGGAATAAAACTGAGAATATTTGTAAAGAAGTTGAATTATAACTTGTGAAAATATCAGTTATATTAAGCGAGTATTGCATATAAACTACCAATCCGAAAGACATAAAGATACCGGATGCAAAGCTTAAGAATAGTAATACTATTACAACCTTTTTAACATTTAAACTGCCTATGAATATCCCTATTGCAGAAGAAAAAACAGAAACTATTAGCAAAAAACATATATAAAACATTATTTCGACACCGGAAATACCGGATAAGAAATTACATACCATTAAAAATGGAGTAGATAAAACTATAATGAGCATGGATAAAATAAATGAAGACTGTATTTTTCCCCTTATTATTTTTGATGGTTTTAATCCTGTTATTTCAAATAATTCGAACTCACCTGTGTGCCGTTCATTATAAAACCGAATACCATTAATTATGGGAAATAATCCTATTGCTATAACCCATAAGAACCTGAATATAATTTCAAAAATTGTTTTACCATATGAATATCCATAATAATTAAATGAATAATCATAGGTGTTATACTTTTGGCTCTCAATAAGACCGTATATTACAATTAGTGCGCTAATAAGTGTTGATGCAATTATTGTTATATGAAGGAACCTGCTCCGTAGAGACTGTCTTGCTTCTTTTACTAAAAAAGGATTCAGCATTTCATGCACTTTATTATCTCTAAAATAGTTTATTACATTTCCAATTATTTTCATTTCTATCCTTCCGAAGTAATTTTCATAAATATGTCTTCCAGATCTTCATCGAGTGTATTAAATTGAATCACAGGTAATCCATTAACAACAATAGCTTTTAAAAGTTCTGCAATATCTTCATTTTTTCCATTGAATTGTACCTTTAAATTATTATCAGCAAAAAACAATTTTTCTATTCCGGGCTGTTCCAGCAGGAATTTATTAATATGGTCTTTTTTCTCATTTAAAACTCCATTAACAAATCCAATCTGAATGTTTCTAATTCCACTGGAAACGGTTTCATTAATATCTTCCATATTTCCGGAACGAAGGATTTTACCCTTATCAATTATAGTAAGAGAGTCACACATTTCCGAAAGTTCACGCAGAATGTGTGAACTGATTAAAATAGCTTTATTCCTTTTTGCAAGCTCTTTTACAAGCTCCCGGAATTCCACTCTTGCACGCGGGTCTAGATTTGCAGCAGGCTCATCCATAATAAAGACGTCCGGATCATTTATTAACGCCCTTCCAAGACAGACTCTCTGCTGCATACCCCTGGAAAGCTCGCTAACAAGTTTATTTTTTAAAGTAGTTAAATTTGTAAATTCCTCAATCTCATCCAGGGCCTTCTGCTTTTTATTTCCTTTAAGCCCATACATTCTTGCAAAAAGATCCAGATATTCATGAACTATCATATCCTTATGACCGCGGAACCAGTCCGGTACAAATCCAATTATCCTGCATGCAGAAAAAGGATTTTCCAAAACAGACATTCCGCAGATTGTAACATCACCGGAACTGGGCAAGTCCAGGGTAGAAATGATACGCATAGTGGTTGTTTTTCCTGCACCATTTGGTCCTACAAAACCATGGATTTGCCCTTTCTTTACCGTAAAAGAAATATTATTAACTGCAACAAGGTCTCCGAAGTTTTTATATAAATTCTTTACAACTACTGCCATTATCTGTAATCCTTATAAACACCGAGTAAAATATTAGAACCATATCCAACAGTTTCCCTGTTATATTTATAAATGTCCACACCAAAAATATTTTCAGTTAAATGTGCTTCATAAATTCCGTCAAATAATTGTACACTGCCTAAATTATTGAAAACATCATACGGACCATAGGAATTCCCGTATATATCCGGATAGATAGAAGAATTTTCCTGCAGGTATTCATTTTTGTCTATTTCCACACTTTCGCCGGCTTTGATTAAATTATTATAAACAACAATACCGTCCTTTACTGCTATCTTTAAATACTCTAAGTCTGTTCCAAGAGCATTAACGACGGTTATTGTTTCTGCTTTTTCTGCAATTTCAAGTTGTCGCCTGTCAGTATATATTCTTTTCATATGAAAGAAGACAGGTACCTTTGCAGGTACTGTTTTAGGAGAAAATATTATTTTACCATTCTGCACAATACATACTGCATTTGAGTTATTAACGGGATTAACATAAGCATCTTCCGGAAATTCAATTGCAGGCCCTCCCAGGGGGGATTCAATACCAGTAAACTGGTTAATTATTACCTCATTTGTAATCTGATCAAGATAAGCAACTGAAGTCTGTGAAACCTTTGGCAACAGTCCGTACTGAAAAATTGAAATAATTAAAAGAATTACAGAAAAGAAAATACTTAGAACTGGTATTAAAACAAGCATTAAAACCGGCTTCTTTTTTTTCTTACTAAATATGACAATACCTGGGCCCAGAATAAGTGCGACAATAACTATAATAGGAATAAAGAGCATTGTATTTAATTCATTTACTTCCCAATCCGGTTCAATATATTCATCTTCAATATAAATTTTATTAAAATATGGGTTTACTCTATTTATTACATCAATAAACTCATATATAGGTGATTTAAAATTGTCATAATAAAACTTGTTATTATATTGATATTCCGAATCATCGATTGTAAGGTATCCTCCGATTTTTACCCAATCAAGTATTCCTTGTTTTTGGTTTACAGAAAGTTTGCTCCAGTAAGAAACCGGTAACTCTATTTCATCAAATAGATAAAAATTCTTTACATTATCCGGTATCAGCGAAGGATTTAATTCAAATCTGTTTGGCTCAAATATTGTATCAAAATCATTCAGATTATACGTACTTATATAATCCCAGGTATATGATTCATTATTAACTTGAATTATTAAATCATAATTAGCATAAGATGAAAGTTTAAATGAATTTATATCCATAGCTGTCCAGGTGTTTTTCTGTATTTTCAGAGTTTTAATATAAACTGGTGAATTTATATATGAGTTAGTAATAAAAAAAATAACAGTGCTGGATTCTTCCCTGGCGTAAAATTCAATTTCACAATTTAAAATAAGACTCGCTGTAGTAAAATACTTGATTGTAAATTCTACATTATCAAGCTCAGATTTATAAATTTGAATATCATTTATTACAATATCATCTACTTCAGTTTCAGAAAACATAGACCCTGTAATTAATATTAACAATAAATAAATAAATGTTTTTCTAATTATACTTAACACTTTCCGGCAGCTCCTGATTAGTTATTTTTGTTTCATCTATAATACGTTTTACAAGTTTTAATGGAGTAATATTTTCTGATCTTGCTCTATACTCCAGTACTATACGGTGCTGGATTGCCCAATGTGCAACTAAATCTACATCATCAAATCCGGCAGAAGGCCTTCCGTCAAACATTGCAGCTGCTCTTGCTGCTTCTGCAATAGAAATTGCAGCGCGTGGAGATGCACCGTATTTTATGTAACTGCTTATTCCTTCTATTTTAAGTTCCGGATTTGTATTTCCGACGATTCTTGCTATGTAATTTGCTACTGCTTTTGGAATAACTATTCTGCTTACAAGATCAAATAAACTTTTAAGCTCTGCTAATGATAAAATAGGCTTCTGTTCAGGTATAATTCCATGGTGCCTTTCAGAGACTATGCGCTCAATATTTCCAACATCCAGTGAGTCAATATTTATTTTAAATAAAAATCTGTCCATCTGTGCTTCGGGCAGAGGATATGTACCTTCCAGTTCTATAGGGTTCTGCGTTGCAAGAACAAAAAAAGGATCGGGTAGTTTATGTGTTTCACCCATCAAAGTAATTGTTTTCTCCTGCATCGCTTCGAGCAATGCAGACTGTGTCTTCGGAGAGGCTCTGTTTATTTCATCACCTAAAAGAAAATTACAAAACACAGGGCCGGCCTGAAAAAACATTTCTCGCATACCTTTGTCTGTATTCTGTAAAATATGAGAACCTAAAATATCTGAAGGCATTAAATCCGGTGTAAACTGTATTCTATTTACTTTAAGATCGAGTAACTGCGAAAGGCACATAACGAGTGCTGTTTTACCAAGGCCGGGAAGGCCTTCTAAAAGAACATGGCCCTTTGAAAGAACAGCTATTAAAATAGTTTTATGTAGTTCTTCTCTTCCAAAAAGACATTCATTAAGTTTTTTATAGACCTCTTTTAATTTTCCACTTGCCTGTTTTATTTTTCCCGGTTCCAATAATTCTTTTTTCATACTATTAACCTTCTTATTATTTATTCTCTCTATTAAAATATTCTTCTACAGCCTGTCTCTGGTGAGGTGCCAGGAATATCCTTCTTGATACTCCGCCCTCATCTATTTCCAGTCCCAGTATCCCTCCGCTGTTATCTTTAATAATATCTATTTCCGGTTCTGCAAAACTGTAGCCCAGGTATTCTGCTGTGTCCGAACCTAATACCTCCGAATCCAGCTGAACAAGATTATCCGTATCAAAATCTTTTTCCGTATTTGTAAAGTCTCTATCCCCGGGACCTCCACCGCGGGTCCCGGCTCCATTTTCTTCCAGCATTAGCATGTATGTTTCCAGCTCCCCTTCCAATATTCCCTGTTCAAGTAATTCTTTTAGCTGTTCTTTTGTTAAAAGCTGTAAGGCTTCTAAAGATTCCGGATCTATACTGCCATTTAGCATGCTGTTCTGAATGCCCTCACCAAGTGTAAGTTCTGCTTCTTCTAATGCCTTTCTTAAGGCCTCCATGCTTTCGCTGTTTGCATCAAAAATATTATCCATGCTTTCGGAAAAATCAAAATGTTCGGAAAGATTTTCCATTAGCTGCTGTGAATTCAGAGCCATAGTCTGTGTCAACTGTTCTCTAAGTTGAGTATTTTCCTTAAGCATTTCACCCAGTGCAGATAAATTATTATTTAACTCATTCCATTTAATATCTATAGAATTACTATCAATACCTGCCAAAGATTGAGTAACTTCATTCATCTGCTCAGATAAAGAAATATTATCATTAATTTTCTGTTGGGCAATGTTTTCTATGCTTTCCTCTAAACTGTTTAAAGACTCAAAAGTTTCAGAAGGTTCCAGTGCATTTGCTTTATTCCGAAGATCTTTTAATATTTCCAGTATTTCCTCTTTCTGCAACTCTGTTAATAATCCATTTTCTGCTAAAGTATTAACATTATGAATTATTTCTTCTGTAGAGCTGCTTATATCAAGTGGAGCAATAATATTTGACTCAATAGCGGGGAGTGGTATAAAAAAACAAATAGCAGCAATAATAAAACCATAAAGTAATTTTGCTGCATCTTTTTTTAAGCTGTATCTAAATTGAGGGATATGTATATTATCAAGCTCCTTCTCCCATACTCCTATATTCATCTCCAGAGAAGTTAATAATAAACCGTTTGCTGAACTTTCTTTATCAATAATAGAAGCAATTGTATTCTTACTTATACCATGATTTCGGAATCTTAATAGAGCTATTATAAAGCAGGCAGCAATAACAGTACCTCCTGACATATAGTACAAATTAACAGGTAGCTCAAAATATCTTATAATCAGGATAAAAAAGCCCAATCCTATCAGCCCGAATAATAAAATTATAGAAAGTATTTTTAAAAATATTGCAAGATTACTTTTCCGTTTATTTTTATTTAATTTCTTTAATAGGAGCTTATTCATTTTATAAACCAATTATTAATGCAATTAAATATTATTTCAACAGATATTTTAACAATTTACATTTAATTTACATTTAATTTACAACTATTTTACTTTATTTACAGTAAAACTCATTCTACAGGCATAAGATAAATAGCATAAACAAGATTGTCTTTTAAAAAAATCCTTAATCCCAGTTCTTTTCTTTCATAGTAATATGAGCCTTCTTCATTATTAATGTTTTTATAAAGGATACCGTCTTCAAAATAACTGCTCTGCCCGGAAATGATTTGATCAGGTTCACCCAATACTATTAAAACATCCTCCAGCCCGGAGCCAACTTCTAAAATATCTTCATGTATATATCCGATAGAAAGAATACTAATTTCGACTATACTATACACATTCATTAAAATACTTAAGCCATTCGGATATTTCATAAAATAGTAGTCAGGTAAATTATTTTTTAAATAGACACGGCTGCCCCATGAGTATTCCAATGGCTCACCAAAAATATCTATTATATCGCTTAATTTAGATGTATTAAGATCCAGTCTTGCTATTCGTTCATTTAATAAGCCTGAATTACGTATTACATAACTTCTATTTCCTTTTAAAGCTTCATCTATTTCCAGTCTTTCGATAGAAAATTCATGATTAGTAGTTATTACCTGTTTGTTTGTGTTTAATATTTCCAAAAATAATTCATCCTGAAGAATATTACTCAAAAAATCTTTTGAGCTTTCCAGTAAAGTATGTTCTTTTGTTTTAAGTTCAAAGTCTGGATTCAGATCGTTTTCTATTCTTTCTACATACCTGTTTGATAGGAATGAATTTCGTAAAAAGGTTTTAATACTGTTTTCTTCTCTTAATGCTGTAATTATAGTACTGTTACGTGTACTCTCAAATCCCTTAAGTGCAATTATTATATTCGAAAGAGTCATAACAATTAGACATAATGTAATACATAAAATAAAAAACTTATTCCTTAATTTCATCGATTATATTTCTAATCTATATCCAATTTTATAAACTGTTTTTATTCTCTCTGTGCCTAATTTACTACGAAGTTTTTGAACATGTATGTCTACTGTCCTTGTATTGCCAGGGTAATCATATCCCCAAACAACTTCCAACAGGCCTTCTCTGGAAACAGCAACATTTACATTTTCCAGTAAGCATTTAATAAGCTCAAATTCTTTTGCAGTCAATGAAACTTCCTGTTTTCCTTTAAATACTTTTCTCTCATCAAAATTAATTATAACATCATCAAAGCCTTTTGTGTTTTCTTCTTTTCCTTTTCGTCTGAGTACAGCTTTTATACGTGCTATAAGCTCAGAACCTTCAAACGGTTTTGTAATATAATCATCCGCTCCAATATCAAGACCATGAACTTTGTCCTGCAGACTATCTTTGGAAGTAAGAAAGATTACTGGTATTTTTCTTTTAACCAGACGTGGTAAGAGTTCATACCCATCCATTTTAGGGAGCTTTATATCAAGAAGCACAAGGTCAAAAGCTTCTGCTTTAACACATTTAAGGCCGTTTTTACCATCCATAGCTGGTGTTGTTTCATATCCTGCATTAGAAAGATTTAATTTAATCAGATCTGAAATTGCAGGTTCATCTTCAACAATAAGAATCTTTGCCATATTCTGCTCCTGTAATGTATATTTAAATTGTATATTATTTTACTATATTATGGAATCCCTCTATAAATTCTTGCAAAACAGCCTTCAATCCTATATTGTTTAAATTATAACATATTCTTTTATTTTATAAGCTATGCAAAATAACGAATTTGAAAAGCAGTTTAATAACCCTATAACAGAAGGCGAAAAAGCACAGGTAAACAGAATAAAAAAATATTCTGAGGACCCATTAGAAATTAAACAAATTCGTCAAAAATTAGAAAACGCAGGCTATGGTGAAAAAAAACCTATACAACAGAAAAAAAAGAGTCCTATAATTTACAGCAAAAAAAATCCTATCCCCCAACGAAGAAAAGAAGACACACCTGTAATATTTATTAAAAAAAAGGGATTTTTTAGAACACTTATAATATTGATAACTGGCCAGTCACCAATATTAACTAAAAAAGATAATTCGAGAAATTTAAAATCAAGTATTTTTAGCTTTTTTAAATATGGATGCGTATATATATTACAGGAAAGTGTAGTTAAATTTGTAAGCGGATATATAATAAAATGGCAGGAAAAGCTTAAAAAAATATTTGATATGCTCTATAAAGCAGGATGGAGAACAGAAAGCGGCATGAAATATCTCTCTCCGGAAGAATTTAATCTTATAACTATATGTTCAAGGCTTGCCAATGAACACAGCCTTCATGAAATTATATATCAACCGGAAAACACAAAATATATATTTAAAATATCTAATGCATTCATCCATTATTACTATCAAATTGTTAATACCGGGGTGAATAAACTCATAACAAGTTTTCAAAATGCTTTGTATACATATATTATGAATGCACCAGAGTTAAATCTAAAGAACACGCCCGAATACTATGCTAATTTTATTAAAGAATTCTTTGATGGAAGAATAGAAAAAGACTTTATAATACCGCTTTTAGAAGCAGTAACCGGAGAAATAAAAACAATTAACAACTTAAGAAGAGAGACCAGAGTTTCATTAATAGATACCAATAATTACAGGGCAGAGCCGGAGCTTTTAACCTTAATGAGATCTCGTGCAGAGCAATATAAAACCAAATCTATAAAACTTAAAAAAGATATAGAAAAGGAAATATTTTTTATAAATACAGTTTTAATAGATCTGCAGAAATTTTTTAAAATTCAAAATAAAAGTATCTCTGCAATAGATATAGCTTTACTTTTATCATCTAATATATTATCCAAACAAAAAAATGTAATTAGAGAAATTATTGCAGTAGTAACATATTTTAATGAGTATTTTACTCCGATTATTACAATGAGTTTCCCATCCAGATTGCAGGGAAGGATGGAATATATTCAACTATTTACAAAACATGTATTCTTAGATGATGTAAATGTCATCCTGCTTAAAATAGAAGAACTAAAACCTTATACGAACCATGAACAGTATAAAAATTTATTAAAAGAACTTTCTGTAACAGATACTCAGCAATTAACATGTGCAACTGCTATAGGTGACATCTGTAATAGTTTTTATTCGATAGGAAAGAAATTATTAACTGCAACTACATATTCCGAAAAAAAGAAAATTGCAGTTAAGCCTATAGATATAACAGAAATCAATAAATTTACAATCCCATTTCAGGATTATAATATCCTGCATCAGGTGCAAAACCAGAAAAATGAAGAAATATTTTCAATAAAAAACAAGACTGTTAATGAAATAATTGAGCATATAAGGATATTTTGTTTTAATTTTATTAAAGAGTATGAACCTGCTTATGAATACAGAGCTGCTAAAGTAGAAAAAAGGAAAACTATATTCTCCAGGTTAGAAAAACATCAGATATTAAAAGAATTCTTGAAAAAATTAAATTCTGAAGAAGATATTAAACTGCCCGATGAAATAGAAAATATATAGTTTATTTAATAAATATACTTTAATCCGGAAGTAAATGAAAAGCCCCCGGATCTGTTAAAACCGAATATATCAGTTTCCTCCCCTGCCTGAACAGATATATAATTTATGATGTTTAATCCTGAGTAAACATTCCAGTCTACACCTGTAGAAAAAAGCGAAGATAGATCTATAGGACTCACCACACTGCGGAAAAGAACACTTACAGAGTCTATAGGATTCCAAATTACTTCCGGGTAGAGCATTAAACCATATTCAGTTTCTTCCGAAGAATTCTGCTCCTCCCAGAATGCATCCGGTTTTATGAGACCTTCCAGCCTCAAAGTAAGACTGGAATCATTTTCAAAGCTTATTAGGTGAAAAAGGCCCCAGCTTATTTTCGGTTCTATATCTTCTATCTGTTCTGTTTCTACCGGAATCATAAGTGAGCCTGCTAAATACCAGCCTAATAGTAAATGGCCCTGCAAACTTAAATACGGATTATGATTATCTTCTATCCCATTAAAAAGGTAGCCTGTCTCAAATTCCACATTTACTATCTTAAAATTGGTCCTTAGGCCGTATGAAGTATCTGAAATATGAGGAGGAGCTGCATTTTCGTCTGTTATTAATTCACAGAGATTTAATTCCGGTTCCAGAACAACTGTCTCTAAAAATGAGTAAGTACCCAGCGGAAAATATAAAGATATAAGCCATGCTGCATTATCACGAAGTTCATTTTCCATCATATCGGTAGTTACTGCTGTTTCACCAAAAATAACATCACCTGCATTATAATAGAAACCCTCGCCCCACGAAATTGCTGATTTGCCCATAGTTATTCTAAAAACAGGGAACCGGACTTTAATATATGCTCTATGGATATCCAATAAAAATGAGTCTGAAATATAAGTGTCGAGAGAAATCTTAGCTTTTACATTCCTGTTATTTTCCGATTTTATTGTAATTCTTACACTTCCTAATCCCGAAAGGCTCCAGTCATAATCTTCCAGCATGGTAACAATACTATTTAGATTGAGTTTAACAGAAACTGAATTTTCTGAATACACAGGCAATAGTAAAAATATTAATAAATAGAAATATAATATTTTCTTGTATTTACTCACTACCATGTTAATTCATCCAGGGAAAATATATTCCGCGGCAGGCGTTCATCTATTTCCAACTCATCAATTATAAATTCTGTGCTCGAATTACTTTTTAAGGTATCTACTAAGACCATATAAAATGAAATATATTGACCATTAATATTACGTATATCACTAATAGATATTTCTTTTATTAACCTTCCGGATCTCGAATATTTATGCACCTGTCTGTAAATAAAGTTATCGGTATCTACCCACATCGTCTGCTTGTAATATGGAACATCATTTGTTTTAGCGATCATGGTTACTATGTAGCATTCACTTCCGTCTATAGTCTCGGTTCCGTCTAATGTTACATTATATGAATCGAGGAGTGATTTTCCGCCTGTCATATCTTCGTATGAAATATCCGAACCAAGAATAGAATCCTTTAAAGCGTCACCTTGCATTCGTATAAGTTCTTCGGCTTCCGGATAAAACAAGTAAATTTCATTTTCTGTGCGAAGTATTTTCATTCCTTCTTCTTCTACACTTGTAAACTCGATTAAAGAATTATCTGTTCCTTCAGAATATCCAATAAAGGTACTTACCTTTTCTCCAAACCTGTCATGTATTATCATTGAACCTTCCATGTAAGAAGTATCAAAGACAATATTGTCTTCCAGTCTTTCTATTATTTCTTCCGGTGTAATGGAAAAAAGACTAAGCGGAACCAGTATTAATATAACAAATAAAAGTTTTCTAACTATTTTCATTTTATCCTCCTAATTCTATATATCTCTTAAAGCTTCCACTGGCTCAATCTTAGAAGACCTTATCGAAGGTATTAAAGAAGCAAGCGAAGCAACTATAACTGAAAATATAAATACAAATATTGTAGATTTAAAATTCAATTGGAATTTTATTATACCGGAACTCTCAAAATCCACACTCTGCATTACGGCACTTATATCTATCCCCTGTTGCAATGGAATCGAGATAAGTATTCCCAGCATAACACCGATAAATGAACCTATAATACTAATGAAAAAGGATTCCAGGAAGAACAGCCGCACAATTTCCGGGCCGGTCATACCCATAGCACTTATAGTTCCAATTTCACGCATTCTTTCATAAACAACCATCATTGTAGTACTTACAATGACCGAACTTGCAAGAACAAAGAAGAAAAATGCCATAAAATCATATGATTTTTCTGCTACTTCTATTAAAGAATATGTCGTACTGATTTCTTCTATAGCTTTAATTTGTAATTCATCTCTTTCCAATTCTGCAAATAAAGTTCTTAACTTTTCTGCAGTTTCTATACCGGATGCCCCTTGTTGGAGTTTCATAATAATTTCGGAAACTGAATCATCCATTTGTACAAGCCTTTGAGCTCTGTCAATAGACATAATAATTCTCTTATTTAATTCCTGAAGTGGAAATTTTATTATACCTGTTATTTGGTAAGTAATTAGATTTGAACTTCGCCTCATAGTCATGGTCCAGAGTGATATTTTGTCATTTATATCGACTCCCAATTCAAGAGCTAAATCCTCACCTATTAGAATTTCATTCTCTCCAGCTGCAGGTAATCTTCCACTTATTAAATCTTCTTCCATCGGCTGGTATTTTAACTCTCTGGTTAAATCTACTCCCATAACAAAAGAATTATAAGTTACCTCATCTCTGTAAACCCGGGTTGGAAAATAAAGCCTTGGCGAAATCAATTCTACTTCTTCTATTTTTTCGAGTTCCTGCAGAATATCATCATAAGACTCTACTCTTAGGTGCAAAGGATTTAAATAATCATATTTCTCATACTCTTCATGCTGAATCCTGATTTGACCTGTATAATAAGTTTGTAGATTATATACAAGATCCTTTTTCATTCCTCCAATATAGGCATATAAAAGAACTATAGCCAGAGAAGCAATAGCAATCGCAAGACCAGATAGTATGCTTCGCTTTTTATTTCTAAATATATTTCTTAATGCAATATTTGATAATTTCATTCCCAACCTCCATTACTCATTTCTTATACAGGTCACGATTTCTTTTTTTAGTAACTTCCTTACCGGTAAAATTGAAACCAAAACCGACAGAATAGTACCAAGGAAAAAGGATATAATAATTGCTGCTATATTCCAGGCACCTCTAAAAATTCCGGTAATCCTATAACCCATATCCATATTTTTAATCATACTGGTAAGATCAACTCCAGTATAAATAATCCATATGCATAGACCAATACCAATAATTATGCCAGCAATAGAACCAAGCAACCCTATTCCTGCTGCTTCCAATTTAAATGCGCGTTTTATTTCGATATCCTTCAAACCTAATGCCCGCATCATTCCTATTTCCCTTTCTCTTTCATATATTGCCATGAGCATAGTATTTGATATTCCTACTGCTGCAATAATAAAAATAAGAAATAAGATGACTAAAGATCCGGACTGTTTCATTTTTGTTAAAGCAATATAGTCCGCGGCAATTGTTTCCCAGGTCAATATATCTAAATCAAATGCTTCCAAATTCAGCTGTACTCTTATATCTTCTGAAATACTATCAACATCTGATAATTCAGGATACTTTAGATTTAATTCAGTTACCGTTCCGTCCATTTCAAGGTATAAATCCGCTAAGTCGATTGGGATAAATATGGCACCTTTATTTACATATGGATTAGGGCAATCAACTATCCCTGCAATTTCAACATCTATAGTCTGCATAAATCCTGTTTTTGTTCTTGTTACTATAGTCAAAGGAAATCCAACTTCCGCACCTATTTTATCAGCTAACCATGCACCCATTAAAATACCATGCTCACCTGTTTTTAAATATTCTCCGGATTTTATTGTTTCTTTAAACCTGAACACATCATCATCTGTTTCCGGATCAATTCCTATAATACTCAGAATTATAGAACCATCCTCAGGAAAAGGATCCTTCCACATTATAATTTCTCCGGAAAATACTGTCCTTGGAGTTGCTGATATATTTACTTCATCAAGACTGCTTAGCAGTTCAATAGGATTGTCAATTGTATATTTTAGAGGAGAATTTTCCCTTTCATCCCAGTATTCATTATCTAATATTTTCGCAGAAGATGTTTCATACCATATTAAGTTTCTTTCAGAATCAAGTTCCATGCCAAGAAGCCATGAATCTATAAATATATACATACCAATACCAAACGCCAAAGCTGTGGCTGTTATTATTGTACGTTTTTTATACCTGGACAAATTCTTCCAGGCCAGAGCAATTAGAAATTTCATTAATTCCTCCTATTATCTTCAGTTATTTTGCCGTCATGAAGTAGTACAAGCCTTTTTGCGAAATCCATAACCATAGGATCATGCGTAGAAAATATAAAAGTTGTATTATACTTTTTATTCATGTTTTTCATGAGTTCAAGTACGGATTTTCCATTTTCAGAATCCAGATTTGCAGTAGGTTCATCTGCAAGTACTATTTCCGGATTCTTGATTAAAGCTCTTGCAATTGCAACCCTTTGCTGCTGACCTCCTGATAATTTTGAAGGCAGGCTGTCTTCTTTTCCTTCTAATCCAACTTCACTTAAGATCATCATAGTTCTTTCACGCTTTTCTTTTTCATCTACGTTCAACAAAGAAAGAGCAAAAGAGACATTTTCATAAGCTGTTAAAACAGGAATAAGATTAAAAGACTGAAATACAAATCCAAGATTCTCTCTTCTAAAATATGCTTTTTCCTTTTTACTCATATTGGTTACAGATTTTTCATTTATAATTATTTCACCGGAATCTATCTTGTCTATGCATCCTATTAAATTTAGAAGTGTTGTTTTACCGGAACCGGAAGGACCTGCAATAGAGAGGAATTCACCTTTACCAATATTTAAAGTTACTCCCCTTAATGCTTTTACAATGTTATCACCCACTTTATAATTTCTAAAAACATCTAAAACCTTTATCATACAACTCCTCCTTACATTTCATCTAGCTTTTTTACAAATCCTTCTATAATTTTATCATCTATAAAATTAAGAGATTTATTTTTTATACCCAGTACTTTTTCCATCGCATCTTCAAATGCATACATCTCTTGTTTTAGTAAATCCACATTCGGATTATTTAAAAGCATGTGTACAATTGTATCTCCAAGCCCTAACCAAATATGAATGATTATTTTTGCTGCCTGTTCCGGATATTTTGTATAAAAATCACCTTCTCTAATACCCTGCTTTATTATTTTTGTATAAACAGGGCTCAGTCTTTCAATATTTTTCTGATTCATTTTATGTCTTGTAATTATATTTTCATTACTATATAGGATTTTCATAGCCGGTATCATAATATCTATATTATCAAGTTTAATAGTTCCTGCAGCTTCAAAGATCCTGTTAAATTTCTCAACAGCACTTATATTTGACTTTAAAATTGGTTCTATTGCAGCCATTATCTGCAATACCATTTTTTCTACAAGTTCATCGAGTAATTCAATTTTTGAATTGAAGTAATGGTAAAATGTGCCTTTTGCAATACCAATTACATCTATAATTGCGCTTATAGTAGTTTTCTCATAGCCAATACTGTAAAACAATCTCTGCGCCGTATTTAGAATCTCATTCTTTCTTTCATCATAATCCATTACAATACTACCTAAATATATTCCATGATTCGACCGACCGTCGGTCTACTAATAAAGATATAAAACTATGAATTATTTGTCAAGAAATATTTATTTTTTTTTAAGTTAATCTTCTACAATTTGATCTAGTAAGTCTTTTGGAACGTATTCTGTAAAATCAGGATCCAGTTTAATTGCAATAGCAAAATCTCTAATTGCTCCAGCATAATCCTCTACATAACATTTTGTAAGTCCTCTATTAAAAAATGCATCTGTAAGTTCCGGATCTAATAAAATTGCCTTTGTAAAATCATCTATTGCACCGTTAAAATCCTGCAAGTCCCCTTTTGCTATACCAATTTGATTATACACATCTGCATTTTCCGGTTCCATTTCAATTACATAATAAAAATCTTCTATTGCACCGGAAAGGTCACCTATATTTCTCCTAATAATACCTCTATTGTAATAAGCTTTGATATAATCTGATTTAAGTTCAATAGCCTTTGTAAAATCTGATATTGCTCCCGAAAAATCTGATATATTACCTCTTGCATTACCTCTATCAAAATACGCTTCCGCATAATCCGGATTTATTTCTATAACTTTTGTAAAATCATTTATTGCACTTTCAAAATCATTTATATTTTCATAAATCTTTCCTCGTTTTAAATATGGTAAAACAAATAATTGATTTAATTCAATTGCTAAAGTAAAATCTGAGATAGCACCATATGCATCATTTAGATTGGCCTTGGTTACGCCTCTGTTATAATAGGCATCTGAATATTCCGGATTTATCTGAATTGCATTTGTATAATCTTCTAATGCTTCATAGTAATGCCCAAGCTTGTCCTTTGCAATACCACGGCTGTTATATGCAGGTTCATAAGTTGGATCCATTTCTATGGCTTTTGTAAAATCATCAATTGCACTAATATAATCATTTAAAACATATTTAGCATTGCCTTTTTTTACCCACTCTTTTGCAGATAACTCATCTTCCGCTGCCATCCGGTCTCTTAGAGAAACTATAACTACAGAACATGAGAAAAATAAGGAGATTGTAATAATTAATATATAAATAGCTTTTTGTTTCACTTTCTACACCAGTTTTTCGTTTTCCATCTAAAAATAATCTAAACCATGAATTAATAAATATCAATATTAATATGCAAAAAATATAATTAAATTATAAACGACCAAAATTAGTTGCGTTAATTTTTATCTGATATAAGGATTAAGTAACAATATATTATTTTAAAGCCTTATTAAGTTATTTATTGCGTAAATTTGTAATTGTTTTTTTTATAAGTAAGGCAGGAATTATTTTATTTATTGTTAAAACATGTAAAATTATAAATATTTCAATATGAAAACTTATAAATATTAAAGTTCAAAAGTATTTTAAAATATTTATATTTTTCCTGTATTCCTGTTTCCATAATAAATTTTATTAAAATATGTTGTATACATCTTTATATTAACAAAACTATTTTTGATGCTAAAGAAAATTAATGTCTCAATTAGAGGAAATAATAATTAATTTTTTATACATATTATACTTTTATTATTTCTATAATATAATCAATGACTGTAGAAAAAAAACAGAATATAAAAGTTTACCTGACGGACTTTATGCTGAAATAGTAACAAATAAAGGTAAAATATTAATCATACTTGAATATAAGAAAGTACCATTATCTGTTACAAATTTCGTCGGACTTGCAGAAGGCAGAATGAAAACTACATTCCGTAAAGGAAAACCTTTTTATGAAAATCTTATATTTCATCGGGTGATAGAAGATTTTATTATTCAAACCGGTGATCCAACAGGAAATGGAAATGGCGGGCCCGGATATAAATTCCAGGATGAAATATTACCAGAACTTAGATATGATAAAATCGGCGTAGTCGGCATGGCCAATGTCGGTCCAAATACAAACGGCAGCCAGTTTTTTATTACAAATGGAATAGCAGATGACTTAAATGATAGGTATACAATATTTGGTTTTGTGAAAAAAGGACAAAGCGTAGTAGGAACAATAAAAAAATATGATATCGTAAGGAAAATAAATATTATTCGAATAGGATATGAGGCTAAATTATTTGAAGGAAATCACATTGCTTTTAATAAAATATTAGATGAATATGAATTAAAACAAACAGTGAAATTAAGAAAGGCTAATGAAACTATACTAAAATAAATAAATAAAAACTGGCCGGCAGCAAGAAGAGCTGAATCAGGAATAAGATATGTAACCATGGAAGAAGGCAATGGTAATAAAGTAAAGAATGGCTTTAAAATTAGTATGCAATATACTGTTACTTTTATTAGCGGAGAAAATATTCATAATATTAAGCATAATGATAGTAATATTGAATTGATTGTTGGAGAAAATGTATTACCTAAACAACTTGAAAATACAATTACCGATATGATAGAAGGAGAAAGAAAAATCATGATTTTTCCGCCAATAAATCATAAAACGCGCTACACTTTAAAAGAAAAATTCCCATTAAACTCCTGGCTTGTTTTTGATATCAAAATAATTTCTATTATAAAATAGAACATCCATACACTGTTTTATCGTTTAAAGAAGTAATATGTCCATGTCCAACTTATTTCTCAGGTACTATTGAATTCCAGAATAGTAAATTAAAAGTCATTGGATCCTCTTCCTTACGAGGTGGAATAAAGATAACAGCAGTGTCGGAATATATAAAGTAGAATATAATTACGCGAATTAATTAATGAAAAAAAGAACCACTGGTTACATCGATCTTCACAGATTATATTAGTGCAGCCCTATGTGTAAATCGGAGGAATCGGTGTAATCGGAGGGTTCAAAAAAATATTGAATTTCCTGTACAATTAATCATTAACTTTATAATACGAACGAAGCCGTTCGTATGCCTGCTCAACTTTAAAAAATTCCTCTCTGTCTGCATCAGAATTTAAATCGGGATGAAGCTGTTTAACAAGCTTCCTGAATGCAGTTTTCATTTGTTCCAGAGTAGCATTTTTACCTATACCTAAAATCCCGAAAGAATTTTCTACAGTCATATAAAGCTCAGGTTCTTTATCCATTTTAATTCTAAAGCCAAAATTAAATTCTAAAGGAGAATTATACACTTGCTTGTATATTTCTTCGCAATCTACCTGTAAAGTAAATAAATCTGTATATAAGGATTTTAGGCAGCTAATAATTCTATCAGAATGTTGATTAAGCCATTCCAGATCCTCAAGAACATATTCAATTATTTTATGAGCAATACGCGTGTTTTGTGATATTACAGAATAGTATTTAATAAAATAATGCGTAACAAAACTACCTTTCTTATTATTTGGGCTATTTTTAATTACATCCCTAATTCCTGTAAAAAAACCTGATATTCTGTTTCCCAGATGTCGGATTGTCACAAGAATCGCCTTTAATATAGGATCTGTTTGTGATGAAATAATCAGTGCAAGTTGTTTTTCCAGCTCCTTAAATACTTTAACAAGGGCAGTAACTCTGGCTATTGCAGGTAAATTATCATTTACACTCATATTTTTTCTAAAATACTCTCTAATAAGATTATATATTATAATTTATTATATGAACAATGTTAATGTTAATGTTAAATGTTTTATAAATTTTCTAAATAGACAATTCTAATCTATTATAATAAAATATATAATTATGAGAATTTTAAAAGAAAACACATTAGCAGTAATAATTGATATGCAGGAAAAGCTCTTTTCGCATATGAATAATAAAGAAAATCTTGAGCAGAACACCTGCAAACTAATTAAAGGTCTTAATATTTTAGACATTCCAATAATTACAACTCAGCAATACACAAAAGGACTTGGACTCACAATTCAATCAATAAATAGTATTATAGATAAAAATTCAATTATAGAAAAAATATCATTCAGCTGTTTTGATGAACCTGAATTTACTAAAAAATTATATCTTCATAATAAAAAGTGTATAATTATTTCCGGTATTGAAACACATGTATGTATTTTACAGACTGTAATTGATCTTATTTATGCGAATTATATTCCTATAGTAATTACGGACTGTATATCGTCAAGGAAAGTGTCAGATTTAGAAACTGCAATAGAACGGATAAAAAAAGAAGGTGCTATTCTTTCAACTTACGAATCAATATTATGCGAATTATGCAAAACTGCGGGGACTGATACATTTAAATCGATTTCTAAAATAATTAAATAATTTCTATACTAATTTCATTTTTAATATATTTAAATATTTATTTTCTTTAATGTAAAAAATGGATATTAATATTATAATTGCATTAATAGATTTTTTCATCAAAAATGTACTTATAAAAATTTTATTAGCATTTATATTACTTTAGCAGGAAGGCTCATGCAGTTTAAAGTTAAAAATATCATACTATTCTCCCTATTCTCGATCTTTTTAATTGCCACAATAATTATTTTATCCTTATTATTAATATTTTCAGACAATCAATTAATAGATAGACAGTTAATTCAGTTTTCTATAATTATCATCATTATAATTTCAATAGTTACCCTGTTAGTATTCATTATGATTTTAATAAAGATATTAAATAATTTCCTAAACCCATTAAAATACTCAACAATAATAATGAATAAAATTTCAAAGGGAGATGGAAATCTCGAAATAAAATTATCAATAAAAAACAAGGATGAAGCAGGTTCATTTATTAGCGCATTTAATGAGTTTATAAAAAACATTAAAACCTTAATAGAAACAATCAGTTTAACTGCAAGTCAAAGTGTTCATCTTGGAAATAAACAGTCAAATATGATCGAAATTACGTTAAAAGCTGTTGAGAATATTTCATATACAATAAACACCTTAAAAAACCAATCAACTTTACTTGCAGATAATATTGATTCATCATCCAATTCAATAGAAAACATATCTATTAATATTAAAGATCTTATACAAAAAATTACAATACAGTCCAAAACCGTATCTGAAACATTAGAACTTATAAATACTATGAAAAACTCAATAGAGAATGTAGCTAAAATTGCTCAGGAAAAGAAGAATATAACAGATAATCTTGGAAATATCACAATTATTGAAGAACTTAGAGTAGAAGGAACAAATAAAATAATCAAAGATATCTCAAAGAGCATTGATGATATGCTTGATATGATAGAGACAATTAATAATATTTCTTCGCAGACGAATCTTCTCTCTATGAATGCCGCTATCGAAGCAGCTCAGGCAGGAGAATCAGGCAAAGGATTCGCAGTAGTAGCTGATGAAATAGGCAAACTTGCAGATTCTACTGGAGAAAAAGCAAAAAACATTTCCGAATCATTAAAAACATTAATAAAAAACATAAATCATGCATTAGATTCGAGTGAAGAAAGTGGAAAATCTTTTAAGAATATAAATAAGGAAGTTACAAATGTAATTGACGCTTTTAGCGATATTTCTGAAACGACAAATGCTCTGTTGAATGGAACAAAGGAGGTTACTGCTACTTCAAATTCATTAAAATCAATTACCAATAATATTGATAATAAGTCTTCTATGATGTTATCAAAAGTAAATGATATCAATAAGACCATTATAAATATTAAAAATGCTTCTAATAAATCCCTTACTGAAATTGATCAGATTAAAAAGAAAACAAACGAAATAAATTCTGCTATAATTGAGATCGCACATTATACGATAGAAAATAATAACAATATAGTTAAACTCAATGAGGATTCAAACAAATTTACACAGGTAGATAAAGCTACAATTTCTTCAGATACTGCAACAAAAAAATTAATGCAATTTATTATGATGAATATGCAGAATATAGGAAAAAAATTATTTTTCCTATATCCTCCCGAAAAATTTAATAATAAAATAATAATGGAAATGGTTGGAAATGGTTATGAAATTTATATAATGAAGGATCATATAAATATACTAAAAATACTTAAAAAATATAATAATTCGTTTCTTTTTATAAATATTGATAAAATTCTGAATGAAGTTCAATGGGAAGAATATATAAAAGATATAATATTTAATCCTGCAACAAAAGAAATAAAGATAGGAATAATCAGCGATAAAGAAGACAAAGCAATAAAACAGAAATACTTACTGAATCTAAATATCCCCTGCGGATTTATTAAATTAACTGAAAATTTTAAGAATAATTTAATTATATTAAATACCATAATCGAATCAAATGAAATTAGACCCAGGAGACAATATATTAGAGTTAACATCGAAAAAGAGCAGCATTCCAAATTTGATATAAAAGTTGATAATACTATTTACACAGGAAATATTATTGATCTAAGTATTGCAGGATTACGCTGTATTTTCTCTGCCAGCACCCGGTTTGTTATTGATAAAGAAATTGAAAATATCAATCTCGATTTAGCCGGGACATTTATTAATTTAAAAGGTAAAATCACGATGTATCACGAAGGTTCTAATAGTTATGTTATTATGTTTGATAATTTAACAGACTCAAACATAAATGATAAACTGCTAAATTTCATTTTCAATTTACTTCAGAAAACAATAGAGCAAGAATTAAAAAATTGATTACATCATATTATTGTTGAAAAACTATAAGAGAATTTCATTCCCAGGCCGGGATTTCTTTTTAAAAATTCAATTGCATCTTTTTTACTTATATAAAGTAATGTTACAGGCTTATTATAAGTAAATGTAAATTCTGCTGCCTCACCTCGATGAATCCTGCTCATTGCACCTATAAAATCACCCTTATCTAAAACAGCAATTTTCTTTCCTTTTTTGCTTACATTTACTTTACCTTTAGAAATTATATAGATCCTTTTTAAGACCTCTCCTTCTCTAATAATAGTTCCGGATTTTTCATATTTTTCCTGAACTAATATAGATTCGATCCATGTCTTTTGATATGAACTTAAATATTTTGAGAATTTGCTTACAGATAAAATATTCCAGACACCTCTATTTCTATTTTTGATTAAGCGTCTGAGTGTTTTCTCAAAATCTGTCCCACTAATAAAACTTAAAAACTTGTTTTTTTCTATGGTGTAAACAATGACATCTGTTTCAGCAATAACATCAACAGTTCTCGGCTGTTCTGTAAGCAAGGCAACTTCCCCGAAGTATTCATAGGTTCCAAGTACTTTCTTGTCAACAAGCTCATCATTAACAATAGTCACATTTCCGGAACTTATTATAAAGAATTTACTCCCTTTCTTACCTTTTTCTATAACACTGCTACCTTTCTTGTATTTTTCTTCATTAATTATACTTACAAATTCCTGTACTTTGGTAACAGATAAAGTATCAAAAAAATCAAGGTGCTTTAATACACCGATCATTTCATACATTTTCTCATATACAGGCGGTTTTGTTTTAAAATATAACGTTTTTTCAATTCCGAATGTTGCTAACGTAAGATCTGTTTCTTCCGGAAAGTCTTTTTTTGCAATATGATATACTACTGTCTTTTTCTGAATGTTTTTAGGCAATGAATTCAAATATTTAATAGGAGTGTGTAAGGGAGCAATACCCGACTCATGATAAATAACTTTACTGTCCCATGGAAAGTTCTGCAACTGTTTGTATCTTTCCTTAGAAATAATACCTTTAGCAAGTAATTCCTTTTGAACAGCAGGATCGGCCTGATGATCCGAAGAATATACAAAGGTCTGATCCTGAAACTTTAGTGTAAATCCTATTGTAGGTATAGAATGCAGAGTATAGAAAATATTACATTCTCCGCCGTGAATAAATACAGGCTGTCCGAGATAAATCCGATGAAAATTAAACAACTTTTTTAAGTAAGATATTGGTTCTCCGGATAACGAAGAATATTTTTTTAAGAAACTATCGAGTACTGTTTTAGTTGTATATAAAGTTATTTTGCCTTCTTCCAGTATCTTCTGAAATGCGCCTGCATCATGGTCTGCATGGCAATGGGTTAAAATAATACTGCCAATTAGCTTTGGATTTACATTTGAATCCTTTAACCATTCTGTTGAATTAACAGGAGGATCTATCATAATACCGTTATGATTTAACCAAATAATATACCCGGAAGTATTTTCTGTAGGATCAAACCCATGACTTGGACCCAGACATGTTACTCCGAATAATGGCGGTTTATAAGGTTCCGGCAGTCTCTGGCCTACTATATATTTCGGCTTATATTCGATTATCCCTGGTATTTGTGCAACCATTTTTTTTCCAAAAAATACATCATAATTGTGTTTTAAATCAATCTTTATTGCAACATTACCAATTTTATAAATATCTTTTTTAAAGTATCCGAATTCGAGCAGATCATCAAATGTCGTATTACCTCTGTAAAAATCAAGTTCTTTTCTTAAATCCGGAAGAATTATATCAGAATAATGGGATTGTACATCATCCTTAAGAGAAACATCTTCCGGCCCAAAAACAGCCTCTCGTAATATTTCAAGGAGTCTCAGAGACTGTTCCTTTGAACAGATTATTTTTGTCTTTCGCTTTTTAATAAAATAATTAAAATAGATAGGAAATTCCAGTTCTGCAATACTGATTCCCTTCTGCCTGTGAAAAAGCTGCTGAGGAAGAACAAATATTTGAGGAACAGATTTAGGCAGAGCCATAGTATCTTTGATTGTTTCCGGAGGGGAACCGAATTGTATATATCCTTCTTCGGAATCAAGAAGATATCCACCTCTTGGGAGTTGAGTAACTATGTCATGTATTTTTGTTAAAGATTTCATTTAAAACCTTTCTAAATTAATTATTTATAAAGATATTACCATTAAAATTCAATAAAAACAAATAAACGCTTAATCTAATTTTATTATCGGGTCATCTTATAATTTTTATTTACAAAATTATCTTTTTAATATACCGGAAAATTCTAAATATTATCCTATGAAACTATATATCTTCTGTTATTTCAAGAATAATAAATATTAATTGTATATAGTAAATATATGCCTTTTTTACAATATTTTGTATAATTTATTTTTACATATTGACAGTGTTTTTGATTTTTTTCTATTATGAAGCCTTGATATGTAATATATTAAGGCAGAAATTCTAAATTTGACAAGGATTTACAGGATTAAAACGGATTAAATAAAACTTATAATATTATAAAAAAATCTGTTTAAATTCTGTTAATCTGCGTCTGATTATTTTAAATATTTTAATTTAATATAATTAAATGGTTCATGAGTATCCATATCAAAATTGCAGTCAACTAGGCAATAAAATCGATTATAGAGTTAATTATGAAATTTAATAAAAAGAATCTTTTAAGTTTTTTTATTATATTTTTCTCCTTTATATTATTTGGAAGCCTGTTCTGGGAAATTTTAGAAAAACTTCTGCATAATATGGGGATTGAATTGTCTTTAACTACTGAAAATCCGATTCAAATTTTAGACCTTTATGTTTTATCTATATCTATAAGAGCAAACCCCGGCAGCATAATAGGAACTGCCACAGGCATTATTTTCTTTAAAATTATATGATAGGATCTTAATATGATAAAAATTATACTTGCATCAAGTTCTCCGAGAAGAAAGCACATACTTTCTATACTCAGGATTCCCTTTACAGCAATTTCACCGGATATTGATGAAACTGTTTTTGAAAATAATGATATTATAAAAACAGTAAAAGCATGTTCGAAACAAAAAGTGTCAGCCATAAAAATAAAATTAAACGAGAATAAATGGATAGCAGGATTTGATACTCTTGTGGAATTAAATAACAAAATTTTGGGAAAACCGAAAAATAGAAACGAAGCTGAAAATATGCTTAAATTACTATCTAATAGAACACATAAAGTACATACAGGAATTGCGATTACAAATGATAAGGACGGAGAAATAATTACAGATTCATGTACTACTGAAGTTAAATTAATCAGTATGAGCAATAAAGATATAGAATTTTATTTAAATACTAAGGAGTGGAATGGTGTTGCAGGTGCATACCGAATACAGGAGCGGGGAGCTTTCTTTATTAATTCAATAAATGGCTCATATAGTAATGTTGTGGGGTTGCCTATTTCTTTATTTTATGGCATGTTATGCCAATATAATTTTCCTTTTAAAGAGTAAAATAAGTTATTTTACTTATTATCAAAGGAAAAGTATAAAATTTCCACATTTTTTCCGTATAATTAAATTATTTTATGGAGAAATACGTGAGACAAAGAGAAGGAATAATATTAGGAGGATAATTTGGCTGTAGTAACAATGAAAAGCCTATTAGAAGCTGGTGTACACTTTGGTCACCAAAAAAGAAGATGGGACCCTAGAATGAAGAAATTCATTTTTGCAGAAAGAAATGGGATCCATATTATAGATCTTCAAAAAACAATCACTGCAATAAAAGAAGCTTATGATGTTGTAAGGAAAAATGTTCTTGACGGTAAAA